>Ga0153915_10001404_pt1 | contig 22054 bp, 16 predicted proteins | sample Opewatmetagenome_2_FD_107003 | JGI IMG/M metagenome (GOLD analysis project Ga0153915, IMG submission 107003) | Freshwater wetland microbial communities from Ohio, USA - Open water 3 Core 3 Depth 3 metaG | ecosystem: Environmental > Aquatic > Freshwater > Wetlands | place: USA: Ohio, Lake Erie...
CCGGCATGTTCAAAAAAAACCGCTCTTAATTTGAGCGGTTTTTTCACTGTTTAAGAGTTTAATTTAACTGCATCCTGAGGTAGAACCGCAGGTCATACATTTCAGGCAGGTTCCGTTTCTTACCATTGTCATACTTTGGCATTCTGGACATATATCACCGGTGTAACCTGCTTCAATTGCCTTTTTAATTTTTGAGGTCATTTTATTATACTGTGACAAACTCTCAAGATGAGTTCTGTTTGCAGGTTCATTAGAGGACCAGGAATGATTAAAGGGATCACGATTATCCTTGTCCAGTTCAACCAATCTTTCACTTACAACTTCCTCACTCTCGAATTCAGGTTCGACAATCTTCTTTACTATGTTATGAGTTGGTGTGGTATTTATTTCACCTGTCTCGACGTGTGCGAGATCATTTCTCCCGAGATAATTAACAGCGAGTTCTCTGAATATATAATCGATAACAGACGTTGCCATCTTAATTTTTTCATTTCCGGCTACAATCCCACTGGGTTCGAACCGGGTGAAAACAAACGCATCGACAAATTCCTCAAGGGGAACACCATGCTGTAAACCGAGAGATATGGAAATAGCGAAACAGTTTAATAAACTCCTGAAAGCTGCACCCTCCCTGTGCATATCTATAAATATTTCACCCAGTTGTCCGTTGTCGTATTCACCGGTCCTGATGTATACGGATTGTCCGTTAATTTTTGCTTTCTGAGTATACCCGGTTCTTCTGTCTGGAAGTCTTCTTCTTTTTGCAATGTAACGGTGAATAATTTTCTCAGCTATTTTAACAATATCATTGTTCTCTTTGTCTTCAATCAAGGCTTCAAGTTCTTCTTCGCTGATCGTGTTTAGTGGTTGCGATAATTTTGATACGTCCCGGTAAAGTGCATTCGCTTTAATTCCAAGTTTCCAGGACTGGAAATAGGCATCTTTAATATCATCAATTGAAGCCTGATTCGGAAGGTTAATCGTCTTGGATATAGCTCCCGAAATAAACGGCTGAGCAGCAGCCATCATTTTTATATGTGCTATCGGCCGGATAAATCTTGAACCTTTTTTACCGCACTTGTTTGCACAATCAAAAACAGGGTAGTGTTCGTGCTTAAGGAACGGAGCTCCTTCAATAGTCATTGTTCCGCATATGTAGTCATTTGCTGATGCAATTTCCTGTTTGGAGAATCCCAGTGTCGTAAGTAGATTAAATTCGTAGGAATTAATTTCCTCCTCAGATAAATTAAGTTTTTTTGTTAAAAATTCACTTCCAAGTGTGATCTTGTTAAAAGCAAAAGTCAGTTCGAATACAGAAGGCAATGCACGTTCGATTTTGGTAAGTGCTTCATCGGTAAATCCCTTTGCTTTTAGTGATTCATGATTTATATAAGGACACCCTTCCAGTGATCCAGATCCCTTTGCATATCTTACTATCTCGTTTATTTGATCTTTGTTATAGCCCAATCTCTCCAAAGCCGGTGGAATCGACTGGTTAATTATTTTAAAATACCCTCCTCCGGCTAATTTCTTAAATTTCACGAGTGCATAATCAGGTTCTACACCTGTCGTATCGCAATCCATAACAAGACCGATGGTTCCTGTGGGTGCAATTACAGTAACCTGTGCATTCCTGAATCCGTATTTGGTTCCCATATCAAGAGCAAGATCTGCATCCTCTCTGGCTGCTTTTAATAAATCACTGGGACAGTGTTTGGGATTTATACCTACCGGGTAGATGGATAAACCCTCGTATTCTTCATTGGGTACATTGTAGGCGGCACGGCGATGATTCCTGATCACTCTCAACATGGCTTCTTTATTATTTTCAAACTTTCTGAATGGCCCTGCCTCTTTAGCCATCTCTGCAGAGGCGGCATATGCCGTCATATGCATAACGGCTGTTAGAGCACCACAAATAGCAAAACCTTCATTACTATCGTACGGTATTCCCTGAAGCATGAGTAATGAGCCAAGGTTTGAATAACCTAAACCAAGTGTTCTGAAATCATAACTTAACAAAGCAATTTCTTTACTTGGAAACTGTGCCATAAGAACACTGATCTCGAGAACAATTGTCCATATTCTTGCAGAATGCCTGAAAGCATCAATTAAAAATTTCTTCGATTCAGGATCATAAAACTTAACAAGGTTTAAAGAAGCAAGATTACAGGCTGTATCATCAAGGAACATATACTCACTGCACGGGTTCGAAGCTTTGATTTCTCCATCGGTCGGACAGGTGTGCCACTCATTAATCGTAGTATGAAACTGAACTCCCGGATCAGCACAAGACCAGGCAGCATAAGAGATCTGGTCAAATAATTCCTTTGCCTTTAGTTTCTTACAGGATTTAGGAGTACGATTCTCGGCTTTTGCTTTTTGTTTCTCGGTACGCCAGTAAAGATTCCAGTCGCCGTCATTCTGTACGGCCTGCATAAATTCATTGGTAATCCTGATGGAGTTATTGGAATTCTGCCCCGATACTGTTGCATATGCATCCGAGTTCCAGTCGACATCAAATACAGGAAATTCTATAGATTTGAAACCCAGTTTGGCAAGTTGAATTACTCTTTCAATATAGTTGTTTGGAATCTGGGCTTTCCTGGCTTCCAGTACGGCATGTTTTAATTTCTTATTAAAGTTTTTATTAAAACGGTCATTTTCAGGATGTTCATCGTAGCAGGCTTTCATGATAGCATTCAAATGATACTCGCAAAGTTTTGATCCTGAAACTAGAGACGCGACTTTCTGTTCTTCTACTACCTTCCAGTTTATATACTCTTCTATATCCGGATGATCGAGATCAAGAGTAACCATTTTTGCAGCCCGCCTGGTTGTGCCGCCGGATTTGATTGCTCCCGCGGATCTATCTCCGATTTTCAGAAATGACATTAAACCGGATGATTTTCCGCCTCCGCTCAGTGGTTCGTTTACACCTCTGATATCTGAAAAATTGGAGCCGGTACCTGATCCGTATTTAAATAGTCTTGCTTCCCGAACCCATAGGTCCATTATTCCGCCGCTATTGACTAAATCATCCCTTACGGATTGAATGAAACACGCATGCGGCTGGGGGTGGGTGTAAGCATCATCAGAAGCTGTCAATTCTCCTGTTTTAAAATCAACATAGTAATGTCCCTGTGATGGACCGGAAATCCCGTATGCCCAGTTTAGTCCGGTATTAAACCATTGAGGACTATTAGGAGCAGCCATCTGGTTTGCAAGCATGTATATCAACTCATCATAAAATGCTTTTGCATCATCCTCAGTATCAAAATAATTCGCCAGCCATCCCCAATATGTCCAGCACCCTGCAAGCCGATGAAAAACCTGCCTGGCATCTGTCTCTGAAGAGTATCTTTCTTTTTCAGGTAGTTGTTCCAGGTTTTCAATATCTGCTTTAGAAGGTTGAAGCCATAAGGGTACACCTTTCTCTCTTACTTTCTTTAATAATTTCGGGACCCCGGCTTTTCTAAAATATTTTTGAGCTATAATATCTGTTGATACCTGTGACCAGGTGGAAGGTATAAAAACATCATCCATGTGAAAAACGATAGAACCGTCAGGATTCTTTATCTCACTCGTTTTCTTTATAAATTCAAATGATGATAAAGGATCCTGACCAGCTGCCGTAAATAACCTTTTAATCTGCATTACATACTCCAGCGCTTAAATTGTACATCCTCAGATTTAATTTCTTGATTGAATTGTAAAAGAATGAGGTTAGATCTCTGGTGTAATCATTCGTTACAAAACCTTTTGGCAAAAATTCTTTCGTATATTTTTTGTTTTGCATTAAGGGTAAAACGGATTGAAATTATTTGTTGTGAATGAACTGAAACTAAAAAAAATTTTTCCGAAACAAAATATGTTTAAAAAAATTTTTTTTCCGGCTCAACTTACACTGCAAAGATTAACATAATTTTTTATAAAAACAAAAAAGAAAATTTTTTATAAAATTTGCATGTCACATTTTTTTTGTTACGAGTCTGATAGGTTAAATGTTTCACCAATTATTTTATACTTCCTGCGTCATTCTTAAAAGGTACAAATCCGGTATTACCACTTAATCATAAACTTTTAATATTTTTATTGTGTGATATAAGATATTTTTCACAAGTTTAGTGTTTTAAGGAAAAAGAATTGCCTGAAGAAAAAATTATTGAGGTAAAAAACCTCAGCAAGGAATTCAAAGAACTTAAAGCTGTCAATCAGTTGAACCTGACTGTCTTCAGAGGTGATGTTTTTGGTTTTTTGGGACCGAATGGTGCCGGCAAAAGCACTACAATAAGAATGCTGCTTTCTCTTATAAATCCATCTGAAGGGGATATTAGAATCTTTGAAAAATCGCTTAAAAAAGAAAGAATTTCCATATTAAAAAGGATCGGGGCAATAGTTGAAAAACCGGATTTTTATGGATATTTAAGTGCATTTAAAAATCTGGAAATACTGGGTAAAATTTCGGGAGCCGACGTATCGCGGAAAAGGATAATGGATGTTCTTGAACTTGTCGGATTGGATAAGAGATCTGGAAGTAAAGTAAAAACTTTTTCTCATGGAATGAAGCAGCGGTTAGGATTAGCCCAATCTTTACTGCACGATCCTGATCTTATTATTCTTGATGAACCAACTACCGGCCTTGATCCTCAGGGAATGAAGGAGATACGTGATTTGATCTTACACCTGAGCAGGGACAGGCAAAAAACATTATTTCTTTCATCTCATATCTTACATGAAGTTGAGCTTGTTGCCAATAGGATGATAATAATTAATCAGGGAACTACAATGGTTGAAGGAAAGGTGAGTGAGCTTCTGAATACCAGTAAAATGAAAGTAACTTTTGAGGTCGATGATTCTGATAAAGCAAAAAGTATATTATCGGAAACCGGTTATACTAATGATCTGGAATCTGTCATTAACAATACTTTGATTTTTAATATGGATTCGGAAAAAATCGCTTCTCTGAATAAATATTTTGTTGAAAATAATATTAATGTCAGTGCTGTTATTCCTACGAGATCGCTTGAAGAATATTTTCTTAAGATTACGGAGAAGGTTTCCTGAGATGATTACACTAATAAATATAGAACTTTACAAGATTTTTAAGAAATGGCGTACATATATCGGCTTTTTAGTGATCGCCGTAATTGTACCTGTGATCAATTTTGCTATGCTCGCCGAAGGTGAAAAATCTCTCGATTTTATGACAAGAAACCTTCAACAGTCGTTTGTATTTGTAGGAAATTTGTTAAATGGATACCTGGTCTCATATTTTATTCTTATTAGTCTGGCCGTACATATTCCTTTTCTTATAACACTTGTTGCCGGTGATTTGCTTGCAGGTGAAGCTACGGCCGGGACGTACCGTATCCTTATTACCCGCCCGGTTTCCAGGATGAATATTATATCTTCAAAATTTATTGCAGGCTTTATTTATACTGCGTTTCTTGTACTCTGGCTTGCAATTATGAGTCTTGGCATCGGGATGATAATTTTTGGAGTGGGTGAATTGATCGTAGTAAAAAGCAGCGGGATAATAATATTTGCCCGGAATGATGTGTTCTGGAGATTTTTAGGTGCATATGGATTTGCAATTCTTAGTATGACGGTAGTTACAGCCCTTGCTTTCTTGTTTTCTTCACTTGTTGAAAATGCAATTGGTCCGATAATTTCAACGATGGCAATAATCATTGTTTTCCTGATTGTTTCGGCTTTACAAATCAATTTCTTCAGGAAAATCGAACCCTACCTCTTTACTACTTATATGTCGTCTTGGAGATTGTTTTTTGATGATCCGGTTGACTACGCTGCTCTTTATAAATCAATTGCAATACTTGCGGGACATATTGCCTTATTTTTTGGTGCAACTGTCCTAATATTTAAACGAAAAGATATTCTTACCTGACAGGATCTGATTATGAAAAAAATAATTTTATTTCTCATAATACCGGTAGTATGTTTTGCTCAAAGCAATAAATCAGATGAAATTCTTAATCTGGTGAAGGAAAACTTCAACAAGATAAAAGATTACCAGGTTAACGTCCATATTAAAGTGGATGTTAATTTTATAAAAGTACCGGAAGGAGATGCGACAATCTATTTTAAGCAGCCGGATAAAATTAAATTGAAATCTGAAGGTTTCGCTATGCTGCCGAAAGAAGGAATCAATTTTTCACCTTTAAATTTCCTGACCGGGGATTATACATCAATATTTGATAAAGAAGAGAATGTTGATGATAATCCTTGTTATCTTATTAAGGTAATTCCTCTGGGGGATAAAAGTGACCTGATACTTACAAATTTGTGGGTTGATAAAAAACAGTATATAATCCGGAAGATAGAATCAACAACCAAATCTAATGGAACGTTTATAATAGAGCTTAATTATGATAAAGACATAAAATATCCTTTACCTTCGTCTATGGTATTTTCATTTAATGTTCAGAAAATGGAAATTCCCGTTGGAGTTATGGGAGACGCAGATGAGATAAATAAAACCGAAGAAGAACCTCGCCGTAAAAGTAAGGCGACTTCCGGGAAAGTTTATGTAAATTATTCAGACTATAAAATTAATATCGGCTTACCCGATAACATTTTTGAAAAAGAAGAAAAATGAAAAACTGCCTGCGTGTCTTCATTTTCTGGTTACTTAAGATTTATTTCACTCAGAGCCCGATCTGAATTCCACCATTAATACCTAAAAAATCAGTATTTCCCCCTTCAGTTGTGATCATATTGTATTTCAGATTGAAATCCAGATCTGTTGTCTGGCTTAATGTTAGCCTGAAACCGATTAAAGGATTCAATCCGAATTTTGAACTGGTTTCACTAATTGTAACTGTACGTTCTTCAGTTCTCGTTGTGGAAGATTTGAGTTTATGCAGTCCCATTTCAGCTCCTAAGTACGGATGAAAATTTCCCTCTAAAGGATAATATCTGACTCCAAGAAAAATTGGTACATCGGCTAAACTATAATCCGATCCACTAGGTAAATTTCCTGCTGCACCGAAATGATTATAATTAAAAGAGACTGTGAATGCTAATGGATTGTTCTGCCAGAATTCAAAAGTTGCACCTATCCCAAATCCCGTGGAAGCCAAATTGGAAAGATCACCTGTGGGAACTTCCGCACCGGCTTGAAGTGTCAGGCGCACCTCGGAATCCCTCATAATTGTTTGTGCGGAATTATTTACCGCAAACAGAATGAATACGATCATAATCCGTTTCAGCTTAAACATAATTAGTATTTCCTGATTCTTTCATACATATTTATTAGATGATAAAATAACAGGATGCGGTAGAGATGCGGCTGATTTTACTCACAGTGAATCAGCGATGTGAGAGGGAATTGACTTAAATAACCGGAGAATTATTATTCAGAATATTTTCGGAAAATAACCGATGTATTATGACCGCCAAATCCGAAAGCATTGCTCAGAACAATGTTCACTTCTGTTTCTTTTGGAGTGTTGAAAGTATAATCAAGATCACATTCAGGATCAGGATTTTTGAAATTTATGGTTGGTGGAATTTTACTGTATTTAATTGCCAGTATTGAAGCAATGGCTTCAACAGCACCGGCTGCTCCCAATAAATGTCCTGTCATACTCTTGGTAGAAGAAAGACTGACTTTATATGCATAATCTCCAAACACTTTTTTGATTGCTCTGGTTTCACCGACATCCCCGGGGGGAGTAGATGTCCCGTGCATATTAATATAGTCAATATCTTCCGGTTTTATACCCGCATTTTTTATTGCCATTTCCATAGCCAGGACTGCTCCTAAACCATCAGGGTGCGGTGCAGTAATATGGTACGCATCTGCTGAGAGTCCGGCGGATAATACCTCGGCATAGATTTTTGCCCCTCTCTTTTTGGCATGTTCCAATTCTTCGAGAATAAGACTTCCGCTGCCTTCCCCCATTACAAATCCATCCCTGGTCAGATCAAAAGGTCTGCTTGCAGTTTCGGGTGAATCATTCCTGGTTGATAATGCTTTTGCAGCATTGAATCCTGCAATACCTATTTCATTAACTGCTGCTTCACTCCCACCGGTAAGTATCGTATCCGAAATACCGTTTTTGATTAATAGGAAAGCATCAATCATATTATTATTGGCGGTTGCACAGGCGGAGACTATACAGTAGTTAGGTCCCCTAAGTCCATAATGAATTGATATATAACCGGCTGCAATATCAGGGATCAGCATAGGAATAAAAAAAGGTGAAACACGATCGGGACCCTCATTGTAATTTATTATAGATTGCCGGTAAAAAGTTTCAATTCCACCAATTCCGCTTCCGTAAATTACTCCTATCCTGGCTCTCTCATCCTCAGTGAGTTCCTGAGTTTTTATATCCCCATCTTCAAGAGCCTGCCCTGCAGATGCCAATGCATATTGTGCAAACCTGTCCAGGCGGCGTGCTGTTTTTTTGTCCATATAATTTATCGGATCAAATCCCTTCAATTGGCAGCCGAACTTTGTATCAAGCCGTGAAGTATCAAAATCGGTTATTAAAGCGGAACCACTTTTCCCGGCCATCATATTTTCCCAGAATTCCATGGGCGATAATCCGATTGGAGTTAAGGTTCCCATACCGGTAACTACAACTCTTCTATTAGCATCTGCCATTTTTATAATTTCCTGATTTGGTTACACTTACTTTATTTCTTAAACAAGATAAAATTTTAACATCAAAGATAAGAACTTTTAATTACAAACCTTTGTATTCCATTATAAAAAAATTGCTTCTATATTGCTGTTCAAAATCTTCCGGCAGCCTGCCGGCAGGCAGTTTGGTACTTTTCTAAAGTTTATCCGCCTCTTGTTTACTCCAGGGCGGGACTAAGAAAAGTACAAAGAGAATAATTAATTTAATCCTAAGTAAATGATTACTCCTCAATACTAACATTGATTTTGAATTGCATTTTTACAAAGATTTATTTTGAATAGATATGGGACAAATATGGGATGGATGAAAAGTTTGAATTTATTCTGAAAAAATTTTATAATGTATCTTCAAAGAAATCATTTATTAGCAGTAATAAGTGATCTAAATGAATAACCTTCCTGTTTAATAATTCAACAAAAAATTCCACAATCGTCACACAATCCTCTCTCAACCGTTCCCGCAAGTGGCCCCCAAGTCTATAAACAGATGCAACTCACTGAGACTAAATTATCTATCGGGGTGAGTCTGTTCCGGAAATTCTCTCTTTGCTATTCTGGATTTAAGAATCCGGATTATCTTTTAATCTTCAAAATCAGTTTTATTAACAGCTGATTATAATGATTGGTTACTGGTTGTTTCGATAAATGTTTTTAGACAAATGATGGATGTCAGATGAACTTATTGATGAAAAATTCCCCTTAGAATTAAAATTTGTCGAGGTATCGTTAATAAGTTTAATGATTAAATTCTTCCTCACCTAATCTGAAAGTAATCCATCCGTTCATCGGCTTAGCTCCGAAGCTTTTATAGAATTCCATGGCAGATTTGTTCCAGTCCAGTACAATCCATTCAATTTTTCCGCACTTATTGGATTTTGCTATTTCAATCAGGTAATTAAAGAGTGCCTTTCCAATACCCTTTTTTCTGAGTGTTGGACGAACGTATAAATCTTCAAGATATATCCCGGGTTTCCCGTTAAATGTAGAAAAGTTATAAAAATAAAGAGCATATCCTGCCGGATTACCTTCATATTCGGAAAGGATTACTTCAGCATATCTTCTTTCCCCGAATAAATTTTCTTTTAGAATAAATTCATCTGCAGTAACCATGTCGCTTAGTTTTTCGTATTCCGCAAGTTCTTTAATCAGTGCAAATATCTGGGGTATATCTTTTTCCGTAGTATCGCGAATTATAAGTTTTTCATTTATTATCTTCTTCAAACAGCATTTCAATTATTTATGTGGTTAGTTTTTTTTGATATTCTATCATTGGTAAAAGTTGCTAAAACTGAAAAGATATAACCGAGAATAATTCCGATAACTGCCCCGCCTAAAATGTCTGATGGGTAGTGTAATCCAAGATAGACTCTTGAGATAGAAATTAATGTAGCCGTAATAAATAATATCCATTTCAAACCGGGATATAACCTGCCATAAAAAGTGGCCGCGGCAAAATTATTTAATGCATGATTTGATGGAAATGAATATGAGCCGGTACAGCCTAAAGGAGTAATTGCATCCGTCAGGACATTACAGGGACGTAAACGCTGTATCATTTCTTTGAGAATATGATAACCTGTCTGATCAGAAAATAGAATCAGGATGATAACAAGAACAGCAGCAATTTTTCCTTTTGTGCCTCCCTTAAAGAAACTTATCCCCAGGAGGATTGCATAGGCAATATACCAGTTTCCTACATCGGTAATTGTTGAGAAAAACTTATCAAGGAATCCTGCCGAGAGGGTATGATTAAAGAAGTAAAAAACGGAAAGATCGATAGAATAAAGAAAGTCAACCATTTCAAGGAAGTTATTTAAATATTAAAAATCATGATTATAAATATAAACAGTATCATAATTCAGGTTAATTAAATTATCATAATGAAGGTAGAATTATCTACATTAAAACTAAGGTAAAATAATTTTAAGTTGATCGGGTGTACAATCCGGTTAGATAAATCTGACATTCATTATCTTATTTAGTAAATTCTTTTGTAATTTTAAGGTGTAAATATAAATATTTCGGGAAATGTTCTTATTAATTCATTCATTTTCATTGATGTTTTTCATTTAAAGTAAATGCCAGACAGCCAAAATTCTCATTTTACCGGTTTATTCGGCCGGTCAAAAATGATTTTATCGCAAGGGCGAGAGGAGAAGCTTAAAAGAGAAGCCAAGGAACAACTGATCATACCCCTTAAAATCATTGCCTTTCTTATTGCTATTTCCGGATTATTCGCTATGATATTTGAAGTGAGACATTTCTCTCAATACTCATTTAATGTCTATTTTACCCGTCTAACATCAACTTTCGTTGCCTTTTTTATTCTCGTCTTGCTTAATACAAAGGTGGGGAAGAAGCATCCTGTATTTCTCGTGCATATTTTGCTGATGAGTATAATTTTATCATCGGGATATATGATTTATCTTATTCCCAGCACACTTATTGCAAATGCCCAGATCGTTTCCTTGATGATTTTCACTTCTGCACTATTTTTAAGCTGGGATGTCAGAAACCAGATCATCGTTGCGATTTACTATAATCTCGTTTTTGCATTGGCAATTCTTTTCAATGATTCAAAAATATATTTCCTGCCGAATATGTATGAGTCGGTGATTTTTGTCATATTTATGAGTGTTGTCTCAGTAATAGGTGCGGCTGTGAATTTCAGACTGAGAATGGAAGTTGCAGATAAATCTTTTAAAACTGCTTTATCAGAAAAAAAATACAGGGCAATTTTTGATAACTCGCAGGAAGGAATGTTCCAGACCAGTTACGAGGGGAAATTTATTACAGTTAATGAGAGCTTCGCTAAAATTCTTGGCTATGACAGTATCAATGAAGTGATGCAGTGTAATCTGATAACTGATATTTATAAAGACAGTAGGGAAAGAATTAAGCTTGTCGAAATTTTAAAAGATAAAGAAAGGGTGCACGACTATAATGTGACATTGAAGAAAAAAGATGGAAGCGAGGTCATCGTAAGATTGAATGACCAGCTGGTAGAAGATGAGTTGACAGGCAATATCTACTTTGAGGGAAGCATCCAGGATATAACAAATGAAGTTGAGACAAGTAATAGGAGAAAAGCTGCTGAAACGGAACTTCGTGAAGCGAAGTTGAGAGCGGATAAGCTTGCAAAAGAGGCTCAGCAGTTAAACTATATTAAGAGTCAGTTCCTTGCAAATATGAGTCATGAAATAAGAACCCCAATGAACGGAATTATTGGCTACCTCACATTAATTGAAAAAGATGTCTATGACTCAAGGGATGAAATGAAACAGTTTGCGCTTGGTGCTAAACAATCCGCAGAATCACTTCTTGAGATAATAAATGATATTCTCGATCTCTCCAAGATAGAATCGGGTAAAATTGAGCTTGAGGAAAAAAATATTAATCTGAATAAAGTGATCGATGATTCCGTTTCAATTATGCTTGCACGTGCGGAGGAAAAAGGTATAAGAATTAAAAAAGTGATTGCTAAAGGTACACCAGTGAATTTATTGGGCGATAGTACCAGGTTAAGACAAATTCTTGTTAACCTGATAAGCAATGCAATAAAGTTCACTTCACGGGGAATAATTGAAATTTCAGTATACGTTAAGGAAAAAATAAATGATAAGGTTTGTTTATATATTGCCGTGAAAGATACTGGTTCCGGAATTCCTGAAAATAAAATTAATGATCTCTTTAAACCTTTTTCTCAGGTAGATGATTCCTCCACAAAAAAATATGGCGGGACGGGACTTGGATTGGTTATTTGTAGAGAATTCGTCAGTCTTATGGGGGGTGATATCGGGGTTGAAAGTAAAATTGGGGAAGGAAGTACTTTTTATTTCACGGTTAAACTCAGGTCTCAGGAAAAACAACAGCCCTATAATGACTCTGAAATGGCTAAAATATATGAATTTCAGGGGAAAAAGCTCATTAAAAATATAAACCTGAAAGCGATGAATCAGATCAGGGCTAAATACAGAGTTTTATTGGCAGAGGATAATATAGTTAATCAGAAAATTGCATTGAAAATTTTGTCGGAATACGGATTTAAAACATATGCGGTATCGAACGGATTTGAGGCAATCGGAGAAGTTGTAAAAGGGATATATGATCTGGTTTTGATGGATGTCCAGATGCCGGGTATGGATGGCTTTACTACCACAATTCAAATCAGAACGCTCGAGGGGAATGCCGGAAAGATACCTATAATAGCACTTACTGCACATGCAATGGAAGGAAATAAGGAAAAATGCTTCGCTTCAGGTATGAATGAGTATGTAACTAAACCATTATCGAGTGATGAGCTTATTCTGAAAATTGATAAACTCCTTGGTATTGAGAGTAAGGTAAGTAATGAAGATAATGAAATTAAAGTAACTGATGAATCAGAAAATTATCTCTTTGATTTTACCCATCTCGATAAAATGAGCATGGGGAGTAAAGAATTCCAGGTGGAATTATTATCTACTTTCTTCGAGGATATTGCCGTTCGTTATAAGCGTCTTGATGAATGGATCCAGGACAAGAATATGGCAAAAATTATTAGTGAGGCTCACACTATTAAGGGTGCAAGCTCATCTGTGGGTGCTGTTAAGCTTGCCGAAGAAGCTCTCGCCATTGAACTTTCGGGTAAACACAGCGACCTGCCTAATATAATTGAGAGAATGCGTAATCTGGAAAAATTGATTTCAGAAACAAAACAAATTGTCGATAATTATTTTGGAATGAAATCAATCCATCAATAGTACTTCCTTTGCAATTCCTACAGCCCAGTCCACTTCCTCTTTAGTAATAACCAGCGGAGGAGCAAACCGGATTACATCATCATGAGTTTCTTTGCAGAGAATACCTTTTTCCATTAGTGCTTCGCAAAAACGTCTTGCCCCTCCGGCTTCGGGGTAAAGTTCTACTCCAATGAAGAGTCCTTTTCCCCTGATTTCCTTTACGTGTTTTGAGGAAATTTCTTTTAATTTGTTCCGGAAATATTTCCCGAGTTTATACGAATTTTCAATCAGATTTTCTTCTATCAGTACTTTAAGACTTTCCCTTGCAATTGCAGCACCCAGCGGATTTCCCCCAAAGGTTGAGCCGTGATCTCCGGGATTAAATACACCGAGTACTTCTTTATTGGAAAGAACTGCTGAAACAGGGTAACAACCTCCTGAAAGAGCTTTCCCAATGATTACAGCATCAGGTCGAATTTCCTCATACTCAAATGCAAATAGTTTCCCGCTTCTTCCGAGACCGCATTGAATTTCATCAGCGATGAAAAGTACATTGTTCTTTTTACATATGTCAAAAGCGTTTTTCAGATAACCTTCGGGGGGAACAATTACTCCGCCTTCTCCCTGGATAGGTTCAACTATAAATGCGACTGTGTTTTTTGTTATTGCTTTTTCGAGTTGTTTCGTTTCTCCGTAATCAATTAACTTAAATCCGGGAGTAAAAGGACCAAATCCATCCTTGTACTGCTCTGTTGATGAAAAACTGATAATGGAGATTGTTCTGCCGCCGAAATTGTTATTGCATACGATAATTTCCGCAGCGTTTTCCTTCACTTTCTTAATTTTGTACCCCCATTTCCTGGATGCTTTAAGAGCTGTCTCAACTGCTTCAGCACCTGAGTTCATTGGCAGAATCATTTCATATCCGGTGAGCTCGCTTAACTCTTTATAAAGCAGCGGAAGCTGGTCATTTCTGAATGCCCGTGAGGTTAAAGTGACCTTATCAGCTTGTGCTTTAAGTGCCTTGATTATCCTGGGATGACAATGTCCCTGGTTCACTGCTGAATAAGCTGCCAGACAGTCTAAATATTTCTTACCGTCAACATCATAAACCCAAACTCCCTGAGCTTTTTCAATCACGACGTCCAGAGGGTGATAATTGTGTGCACCATACTTTTCTTCCAGTGCTATATAATCTTTAGTAAACATAAATTCCTTTTGAAAAATTGGATGAAATTTTGTGCTAAATTTATTAAAAAGCCCCGGGTGTTCAAAATTGAATAGTAAAAGTTTTTAATTTTCGATTAAATACTCATCCTCTTTTTAGCATTTAAATATTATTTAATTTATCTTGTTTTTAGAATGGTGCTTAAGTAATTTTTCTTACTTGTTTTAGAATAAATACTCAATATTAATTGAACGATATGACTGTTGAAACAAGAAGTTTCAGGATAAATACTAAGGGGAATTCGGATATAGTCAATATCACCGGCCAGGTTTCTGATGAAATAAATCATTCAGTTATGGTAGAGGGAAATGCACTAATTTTTATTAGCGGTTCAACAGCCGGAATAACTACAATTGAATATGAACCAGGATTAAGAAAAGATTACCCCGAATTTTTTGAAAAATTGGTACCGTCAAATATAAGTTATCATCATGATGAAACCTGGCACGACGGAAATGGTTACTCACATATCCGGGCTGCTTTACAGGGGGCGTCTTTTACTGTTCCATTTGTTAATAAAAAATTGCTGCTTGGAACCTGGCAGCAGATTATCCTTATAGATTTTGATAACCGTCCGCGAAATCGTGAAATTATTGTTCAACTAAACGGCAGAAAAGAAAATGAATAAAAAATTACTTTTAATTCTCCTATTAATTTTACTCCCTGTTTCCATCATTTTAAGCTGGGGAGGAGAGGGGCATAAGCTTATAAGTAAAAAAGCCATGGGACTTCTTCCTGACGAAATGAACACTTTTATTAAATGGCAGGATTCTATCTCATTGCATTCCGTTGACCCGGATAACCGGAGGGACTACGATAAATCAGAAAATCCAAAGCATTTCATAGACATAGATTTTTACCCTGAATTTCTAAAAGGGGAAATGATAATAGATAAACAAACACTCGTTAAAGAATATGGCGATTCCACTGTAATTAAAATGGGTTTGCTTCCCTGGGCTACGCTCGATACATATAATAATCTTGTTAAATCGTTAAAAGAAAAAAACCTTAATAAATCTTTGTTATATGCATCAGATCTGGGACATTATGTTGCCGACGGACATCAGCCGATGCACACTATAATGAACTATAACGGGCAGATGACCAATCAGAAAGGAATCCATTTCAGATATGAATCTGCAATGATTGATGCTCACCTGTCGGAAATAAACAATGATTTTAATTCAGAAAAAGCAAGCTATGTAAGCAAGCCGCTTGATTTTATTTTTAATTATATCAACGATGCTAATTCCGTTGGAGATTTACTCTTAACCGCTGATGAATTTGCTTTCAAATTCAGCAAATCAAGGGAAAATGAACAGTATTATAAACTACTCTGGTTGAAAACAAAGTATATAACGGAAATTCAAATGGAAAATTCTGCGCGTGATTTTGCTTCGTTATTCTATTCAGCCTGGGTTGATGCGGGTAAACCCGCGTTTGATGAATTTAAATAAATTTTATTTGGGAAGTATTGTGACAAATATGAGATATAAGTATTTTCTTTCGGTTTCGCTTCTAATATGTCCGGAAATTTTTTCACAGATTGTTGTAACTATACCGGAATTTCCTACTCAGACTGATAGCATTACGATTTACTTCGATGCGACACAACCGGGTGCAGAAGAGCTGCTTAATTATACTGGAACAGTCTATGCCCATACTGGCGTAAATACGAATTATGGGAACTGGCAGCATGTAATAGGGAACTGGGGTAACAATAATAATCAACCGGCGCTGACGAGAGATAATTCCAACCACTACCATTTGACAATCGGATACCCGAGAACTTTTTACAGTGTCTCTAATCCTTCCGAGCAAATAACGGCATTGGATTTTGTTTTCCGAAACTCCGATGCTACCCGGCAGACCCGTCCTGATATATTTGTAGATCTTTATGAGCCGGGTTTAAATCTGGTTATAAATTCCCCTGATGTTAATCTCAGTTTCGGCGACCCTCTTCGTTCTCCCGTATTTTGCAGTGAAGATGATACTGTAAATATTTCTATAAGTTCTGTCGCTATTGGAACTTTAACTTCTTCTCTCTCTTTATATATTAATGGAACCTTGATAGCTCAATCGGATTCCAGTGAAATTGTGTATCGTTTTCTCGCATCGGATTATTCAGTAGGAGCACAACTGGTAACAGCTATTGGCATCGATACTTCCAATCTTGCAGATACAATTTCGTTTGCTATAATGATAAATCCTCCTGTGACAAATCTTCCGTTTCCTCCGGGAAATGTCCATGGAATAAATTACACTTCAAATTCAAGTGTAACGCTTGCTCTGTTTGCCCCATATAAAGAATTCGTTTATGTAATAGGTGACTTTAACGATTGGAAAGTCAATTCTATATATTATATGTACAAAGATGAGGTAACTCCGGATAGTGTAATCTGGTGGTGTACAATCAATAATATTGCTCCGGGTGAGGAATACGCATTTCAGTACCTGGTAGACGGAAAGATCAGGATTGCAGATCCATACACCGAAAAGGTGCTTGATCCGGATTATGATCAGTTTATTTCAGATTCAACTTATCCTAATCTCAAACCATATCCTTACGGCAAAACCTCAGATATTGTTTCAGTTTTCCAGACTGATCAGCAGTCCTACCAATGGCAGGTAACTAATTTCCAAAAACCCGCAAAACATGATCTTGTAATTTATGAATTATTGATCAGGGATTTTATTTCAACACATAATTATGAAACACTCAAAGATACCCTGGGGTACTTGAAAAGGCTCGGTATAAATGCCGTGGAACTGATGCCGGTAATGGAATTTGAAGGAAACGAAAGCTGGGGATACAATCCGAGCTTTCAGCATGCACTCGATAAATATTATGGTCCGAAAAATGAGCTGAAGAAATTTGTTGATGAAGCTCATTCGATGGGAATAGCAGTTATTCTTGATATAGTTTTAAACCACGCCTACGAACAGTGTCCGCTCGTCCGGTTGTATTTTGATCCGGTAAATAACAGACCGGCTCCTAATAATCCCTGGTTTAATGTTGTTTCTCCCAATCCTGTTTATTCCTGGGGATTCGATTTCAATCACGAAAGCCCCGCGACAAAGTATTACGTGGATAGGGTCAATAATTATTGGCTGACTGAATTTCACATAGACGGATTCAGATTTGATTTTACCAAAGGGTTTACTAATACTCCGGGTGACGGCTGGAATTATGACCCATCCCGGATCGCTATCCTGGAAAGAATGGCAAATAAAATATGGGAAACAGATTCAACAGCTTATGTAATTCTGGAGCATTTTACCGAAAATTCGGAAGAGAAGGAGTTATCCGATTATGGTATGATGCTTTGGGGAAATCATAACTGTAACTATAGCCAGGCTGCAATGGGATATTCCCTGGGACCATGCGGCACATGGGACTTTTCAGGCATATCTTATAAAGTAAGAGGCTGGAATAATCCTTACCTGCTGGGATATATGGAAAGTCACGATGAAGAAAGACTAATGTACAAGAATCTGACTTACGGTAATTCACATGGTAATTATAATATTAAAAGTCTGCCAACCGCACTTCAAAGGATTAAGGAAGCTGCAGCATTCTTTTTCACCATTCCGGGACCAAAAATGATCTGGCAGTTCGGTGAACTTGGTTATGATATCTCCATAGATTACCCTTGCCGGACCTGTAATAAACCTATACGATGGAATTATTATGACGAACCTGCAAGACTAAAATTGTACAGAGTCTTCAAAACATTAATAAATCTGAAAAAAGATTATCCCGCCTTCAGGAGCAGTAATTTTACTATAAATGCCGGCGGTGCAGAAAAGAGAATAAATATATATGATAGTACTATGGATGTGGTAATTACGGGAAATTTTGATGTTCAGTCGGGTACAATAGATCCGAACTTCAGCCGCACGGGGAAATGGTATGATTATTTCAGCGGGGACAGTATAATCGTTACTGATGTTCATTCAAATTTACCTCAGGAGCCCGGCGAGTTTCATATTTATACTACCATACGTCTTCCAAAGCCTGAAGATGATATTCTGAATGAGGTCACAAGGGAAACTCAGCAGGTCGTTACAAATTTTGATCTCGAACAAAATTTCCCGAATCCGTTTAACCCTTCAACGGAGATACGATTCGATGTCCTGAAAAATTCTCTTGTTACCCTTAAGATATATGATATACTTGGAAGAGAGGTGAAAACCCTCGTTAATAACCAGTTGAACAATGGACGATACAGCGTGACCTGGAATGGGGATAATAACTCGGGCGAAAGAGTAAGCAGCGGCATTTATTTTTACAGAATGGAAGCTATACCAACAGGTGGACAAGGACGAAAATTCATTAATTCAAGGAAAATGATTCTCCTGAAATGAGATTTAGCCTGTAATTTTTTTAGTAAGTTCCGGGTAATTCAGTATCTTCCCGAAACAATATTTCATTAACTTTAGAAAGAAAGATATGAAAGTACTACTGTACAACGCTATCTTTGCGCTTGCTTTAATTGGTACAGTTTCCCCGCAATCTATCATATGGAATCATACATACGGTGGTGATTCTTACGATGAAGCAGATGCTGTCAAACAAACCTATGACGGCGGATTTGTCGCTGCCGGATATACTCAATCTTTTGGATTGGGAAGATTTGGAAATGCTTACCTCATAAGAACAGATGCAAACGGTGATACTTTATGGACCCGGATGTTTGGGAGTGAGGGAATGGATGTATTCGCTGATATGATTGTCACTCCCGATAGCGGATGTATTGCTGTTGGTTTAACAGATACTCCAACTAACTTTGAAAATATTTATGTAGTTAAAGTAGATAAAGACGGGAATACCGTTTTCGAAAAGAATTATGGCGGTTCCGAAAAAGATGTAGCATTATCTATCGCACCATCAGAAGATGGGGGTTACGTCCTCACAGGTGGTACAAAATCTGTTAGCGCAGGGGAAGAAGATCTTTTCCTGTTTAAGATAGATAGTAATGGAGACTCACTCTGGTTTAAAACTTACGGTACCGCAGGAAATGACCCGGGATATGGTATCTCACCTTCCTCAGATGGTGGTTTTATAGTGACCGGTTTATATAACTGGTCAGATGCCTGGCTTTTAAAAGTTAATGCTGATGGGGATACTATGTGGACAAAAACATTCGGCGGAGCTAATTATGAAGAGGCAAACCTTGGAATCTCTGCACCGGATAGCGGTATCATATTTTGTGGAAGCACAAGTTCTTACGGCTCCGGCGAACTGGATGCATACCTTGTAAGAACTGATGCATCCGGAAATATGTTATGGCAAAAAACATACGGCGGTGCTGGTTATGATGAAGGAAGAAAAATAGTATCCAATCCAAATGGAGGATACATTATTCTTGCCAATACAGATTCTCAAATCAACGGTGAATTCAATTATTTTATTATATCGGTAGATGAAAATGGCGATACTTTGTGGACAAAAACCATTGGAACTACGGGAGGTGAGGACAGGGCTTACGGAATTCAGAATATTTCTTCAAATGAATATATCGTGGCCGGGTCAACTTTTGATCATGTAAATCTTGGAGAGGCGACGCTGACATTGATAAAAGATGATTCTGCTCCTTCAGGAACTATTGATGATAACACCATTTCCGGGTTCAAATTGTTTGATGCTTATCCGAATCCTTTTAATCCTGTCACCACTATTAGATATTCCATAGGTAAAACAGGTACGCAGAGAAATATTACTGTATTAAAGGTTTATGATATTCTGGGGAATGAAATTGCAGCTCTTGTCAATAAATATCAGCTTCCCGGCGAATACGAAGTGAAATTTGATGCTTCCGGTTTAGCATCCGGGATTTACCTTTTTAGATTAAAGTCGGGAGACTTTTTTAAGACAGGTAAACTGATGCTGCTCAAATAATAAAATCATTTTGCCAGCAAACTGAGAATTACCGCAGAAGCCGAAGCCACATTTAGTGATTCGGCTTTTCCTTTTTTCTTAATTGATATTATATGGTCGGCTAACCGGAGCACTTTATCGTCGGGCCCATGGGCTTCATTTGAAAAAACCAGAATGGATTTTTCCGGAAGTGTAAAACCGTATACATCCTGTCCTTCTATGTCAGAACAGATAATCTTATATCCTTTATCTTTTAATGCTTCGAGATGTTCAATCTTAATATGCTCATAGATGTCCATATGGAATATCGAGCCCATGCTTGAACGAACCACCTTCGGATTATAAAGTTCAACCGAATCTTCACTTAAAAGCAGTTCGGCAACTCCAAACCAGTCGCAAGTTCTAATTATCGTTCCGACATTTCCCGGATCTGAAATCTGATCGAGATAAACGGGAACCCTGCTCTGTATTCCTTTTGAGCTGAATTCCTTTGATTGGATTGAAAATACTGCCGCTACTTCCTGTGGATTTTTAGTTTCGGTCAATTTCACAAATTCTGGAGTTTTAAGTTTTTCTATACGGAATTCTTTTAACGATTCAAAGAAATCGGGTTCTGATTCATGAAAAGGAACCGTAGTAATGATAACTTCAGGTTTGAGACCACTTTCTATTCCCTCGGTTATAAGTTTATTCCCTTCGACAATGATTTTTCTTTCCTCCTGCCTGTGTTTTTTTTGACGGAGGGAAGAAAAATATTTAATTTCATTTTTAGTGATCATATAAGATTTCCATAATCCTCTTTGAGTCCGCTGGCTTCATTCTCACCAAGTTGTCTCAGGTTGTCCCATGTATACAAGCCTGTATTATGTCCATCCTTCCATGTAATCTGAATTGCATATCCGCCGATGGTTTTAATATCTGCGATATCGTACATTCCCGGAGTTGTTTCTTTCTTTGCTGGACGGTATGTTTTTAAAAGAACGGTTTCTCCCTTGCAGACTGCGCAAGGGCATTCATCCCGAAGATACTTTAATCCTATCACGGTTTCTGTTTCATCAGTCCATTTTATATATAATTTGTTTTTATCCTTAACTTTAATTTGTTTTGGAGCCATTTGATTTTTTCAATATCTTTTAATTATGACAATATTTATTAAAATACTACTTTGGTTCAATCCTGGTATATTCGTAACCGCTATTGTGAACTTTTCATATTCGATATCGGAAAATTAAGAAGAAATAACAAACCTTTAAATGAAAATTTCGATATTCCGATAGTAATAATATGTGTTGTTAGAAATGGCACCTGTAGAGACATAAGATTCAAATCAATTCTCAATACTTAATATTCTTTTAATTTGACGAAATCAATTTAAATCAGGAGTGATAAAGATATACTATGTTTATTTAGAAAATATGGACGAAATAATGTTGAAAGGAATAACGAATGAAAACAACTAAAGCGCAATTAAATGTTTTGGATAACAGGAATAATGATGAATTTAAAATTACTCGCCTGTTGATAAACACGAATAATGAATTATTAAGTAC
>Ga0153915_10001405_pt1 | contig 22042 bp, 17 predicted proteins | sample Opewatmetagenome_2_FD_107003 | JGI IMG/M metagenome (GOLD analysis project Ga0153915, IMG submission 107003) | Freshwater wetland microbial communities from Ohio, USA - Open water 3 Core 3 Depth 3 metaG | ecosystem: Environmental > Aquatic > Freshwater > Wetlands | place: USA: Ohio, Lake Erie...
GGGCATATGTCCGGTTGGGTGGAAACAGACAACGTGTTTTTAAACGCAAATACTATTGATAAAGACCGTGTTGCAGCTTTAGCCTTTATCGGCTACCTGCTTGACCCGAATGTTCAGGTCCGTCTGGCAGAGGTTGGGCATATACCATCAGTTATAGCTGCAAAACCAAGGGAGGTTATTCTTCAACAGGCGATGGATGCATTTTCATATAGTATTCCCTATCCAATCACCGTTGACGAGAGTGTACTCAACCTATATTGGAAAGAACTTGATGTGGCACTCAGGAAAGTATTCGTGAGCGGAGTCAGCCCTGCGAATGCATTGAAAGCTGCCAGTGATAATCTGGTGCAAATACTGAGAAATCTGCAGACCACACCGTAAAGGACATTATGAGCGTACCAGAGTGGGTTCAAGATGCCATCTTTTATCAAATTTTCCCAGATCGCTTTGCTAATGGTGATCCAGATAATGACCCACCGAACATAGTTCACTGGGGATCAGCCCCAACAAGCTGGGGCTTTCAAGGTGGAGATTTAAAAGGCATCCTGCAAAGATTTGATTATCTGCTCGATTTGGGGATCAATGCGATCTATCTCAATCCTATTTTTCAATCAACCTCAAATCACCGATATAACACGATTAATTACTACAATATCGATCCAAAGCTTGGCACTTTGGACGACTTTCATAACCTTATTGAGCTTGCCCATCGTCACCAGGTGAGGATTATCCTGGATGGAGTGTTCAATCATTGCGGGAGAGGCTTTTTCGCCTTTATCGATATTCTCGAAAACCAGGAATATTCGGGGTATCGGGATTGGTTCCATATAAAAAGGTTCCCGGTGGAGGCTTATTCCTGGGGCGAAGCAAGTGATTATCTCGGGTGGTGGGGGATGAAAAGCTTGCCTAAATTCAATACCAACACTCCGAGAACCAGAAGGTATCTGTTGGATGTAGCCCGGTATTGGATAGGGCAGGGTGCTGATGGATGGCGTTTAGACGTACCGAACGAGATTAATGATGATAGCTTTTGGGCTGAATTCCGGGAGGTGGTTAAATTTGCTAATTCAGAAGCCTACCTGGTTGGAGAAATTTGGACACCTGACCTGCGATGGGTGGGAGAGAGACACTTTGATGGTCTGATGAATTATCCTATCATGGATGCATTAGCTGGTTTACTGTCCACCAACAATTTGGATACAGCACATTTCGCTGAAAAAGTGGAAGGATTATTAACCTTCTATCCACGTGAAAACGCATACGCCATGTATATTCCCGTAGATTCCCACGATACTGAACGGATATTGACCAGATTGGGAAATGATCTGAATAAAACCCGGCTGGCATATATGTTCCAATTTGCTTATCCAGGTGCACCTGCCATTTATTATGGGGATGAGATAGGTCTGGTGGGTGGTAAGGACCCTGGATGCAGGGGAGCTTTTTTATGGGAAGAGACAAGTTGGAATATTGGGTTGCGCAATTTTATTAAATCGCTGATAAACCTGCGGAAAAAGCATACAGCCCTCCGCAGGGGGGATTATTTTCGATTGCGGGAGAATTCCAACCCAGCCTGTTATGCATTTGCACGAACTACAACAGACGATAAAGTGCTGATAATAATGAATGCTAGTGCAAATGAGCTAAATATATCCATCAATATTGAACAGATTGATTGGGAGGATGGACGAGTTTTACAGGACCTAATCACTCCCGAGAAGCAATTCACCGTCTCCAATCGTACTGTAGAGATCCGTTTGCCTGCTTGGGGAGGCATATGGTTGGGATAATTTGCGGTATACTTGCAGGCACTTGGTAATCGTAGACCACCATGAATTTTGAGCCCATACCCAGCCTTCAGTTGCCACTGTTCGTTTATGGGGTACCAGCTGCAAAAATAGACGAGCTGTTACCAAATGTATGGAGCGCTACAGAAGCCCTTGCGTCTCCAGATACAACCACGAGACACCACGGGATTGATGCCTTGCTGGAGTTGGGGGTGCAGAGAGTTTCACCTTTGGTAGCTTTCATGATAGCCACATGCTTAAGTGACCCGGATATTTATATACGAAGGAGGGTCACTTATATTTTGGCTGATTTGATCATCAACGAGCCGGGGGTTAGCCAGACACCTGAAAATGTCAGGAAGACCGTTACTAATTACCTGCACAATATGCGTGAAGAGGCGATCTTTGGCCTGTTAGAGGTGGCGGCGATTGACCCGCTGGTTGAAAAACCCATATTCCATTTGCTCAATGCTTGCCCAATTGCAGGCAAGTATTTGGGAGATATTCTGGCGCAGTGGAAGAATCCGTTGCCAATTCGACAAAAAGCCGTATATTTTGTTGGTCTGGTAGGTTATCTGGAAGCCCTACCCGTGTTGGAGCGGGTATTAACTCGACTGGAAGCCCGACAAAATGGACAATATGCGATGTCGTTTGCTCCTCCGTCGATAAAATCTGATGAAGACATATTGCCAAGCCTGCGCATAGCCATTCATCAACTAAGTGCCAGGTAATTTACATTACTTTAACGGAATTTCCTCCAGGAATTTCATCACAATTTATATCAAGTGATCTCGATCTGATTTATCTAAACTGATATTTAATATTATTAATGGATGGTAATTAACAAATTAAACTGGAATTGCATGTTTACAATTCGGACAAATCGTTTCATCATTCTTAATCACAAATCCACAATTTGGGCAGGTACGAGGCTGAACTTCTCCCAAAGGTGCACCGCATGCGAGACAGCTCGGCTCCCCAACCGGGTTGGCAGTCAGGCAATACGGGCACACGGTTCGACGCAGGCGATTAGAGAGCTCCTGAGAAGCACCCGCTGCACGCGCAACTTCATCGATGGCTTGCCAAACTTGCTCATTGATCTGCAAGTTCTGAATGTCCTGAGCGAGATCATCCAACCTACCTAAAAGATTGAATGGATTGCGCATAGCAGCCAGAGCGGTTGTGCCAAGGCTGGCAGCAATCCCCATCCAGGCTTGCTGTCCTATCTGCACCGCGACACCATCTTCGACCTTTTGTAAGATGACAGATACAGTCGTATCACCTCCCGCCATGGCGCCTGGGCGCGTACCAATCTGAACAATCAGGCGATCATAATCTCCCAATTGCTGGGCGCGTAAATTACCCCGATTGAAGTGTGCCATCAGTGTTTCGCTGAAGTCTGAGGGGGATAGATTTCCATGATATATTCGTTGTTCCATGGTGATACTCCTATTTCTTCTACGTGATTATCTTAGCTATGTTGTACGTAACCATGTTGCCTACCGGGCAAACCAATATTAGTTTAGATTATAATCGCCCTACAGATGAAAACCTAATATTTCATCAGGTATTTTTATTATTGTTTTCGGAGCAATGATGAAGCAATATAAAGTAAGATTATTGATTGTAATCCTTCTGATAGGTGGATTTACCTGGCTGGGATTAACCTCCACCGCTCAGTTAGAGGCGGCTGCCCAGCAGCCTACGGTAGCCATCCCGACGGTGACAAGCAGCCCATTGGGACCCATGGTTACCGTTAATATGGACCAGGAGCAGATTAACGTCCGAGCTGGTCCGAGTCAGGATTATCCGATCGTGGGGGTTTTGGAACAAGGCGAAAAGGTTCCTGCACTGGGTCGATCAGTGGGTGGTGATTGGGTAGAAATTGCTTATCCGGTTGTGGATGGTGGTGTAGCCTGGGTTTATGCTTATCTGGTGACGATTTCTGGGGGTGAACTGCCCATCATTGTCCCTCCATCAACGCCCACGCCTCAGGTTACGCCCACGATTGACCCCACATTGGCGGCTCAGCTTATCGTGGAAATTGGACCGACACGCTTGCCAACCTTTACCCAACCACCACCACTAACTATCCCCATCTACACTCAGGCACCAGAGATAAGCGTTGCAGGTGGCCTTCCGATGGGGTTTATCATTATCGGACTGGCTGTGGTCGGGTTATTCGGGCTGATGATCTCAGTATTTCGCGGCAGATAAAAAAGGTCATGAAGTTATCGCTCCATGACCTCGAAATTTTTAGATATATCTAATTATTATCCGCAACCAGAGCAACTACTGGAAGTTCCCTCTCCTTCTTCTTGAGAATTAAAACTCTAAACGCAGCTGCATGATGAGATTGCATTCGGATTAATGATCTTGAAACCGCTACTCGTCATGCCTTCGATGTAATCCACTGTTGCACCCTGCAGATATTTTATGGATACTTCATCCACAATGAGCTTTATCCCATCCAGCTCAGTGACACTATCTTCGGGGTGGATGTTGTTATCCAATGCTAAACCATATTGATATCCTGAGCATCCACCCCCGGAGATAAACAATCGTAGCGCATATCCTTGTAAATTTTTCTGAGTCATTACTTCCCGAACAGCATTCGCAGCAGGTTGGGTAAGCTTAATTGATTGAGTGATAGTTACTTCGGGAAAAGTCATATATATCTCCAAGTTCAATTTAATTGATAACTTCGGACTGATTTTACCAGTTAAGATTTTTACGTCAATGTTTCGTGAATAAGTATCTGATGAATGTATCAGTCCTGCCACGCTGAGGCATCGTCGAGGCCTTTCTTCTCCTCCGCAGTTAATCTGAACCCGACGACGCCAAGATTGTCTGCGAGCTGTTCCAGGTTGCGCGGTCCGATGATTGGACTTGTGATCAGTGGGTTGCTTAACAGCCAGGCTAACGCGACTTGTGAGACCGATTTTCCTTTCTGCGAGGCAAGATTCTCAACTGCCTCGTGAATCATCCAGCTTATTTCGTTAAAGTAGCGTCGTTTGACACCTCCAATGCGGGCAGATTCTGGTTCCACTAACCCCCGGCGATATTTATTAGTTAAGAACCCCGCCGCGAGCGGAGAATAAGGGATAACACCCAAACCATATGTACGACACACCTCAGCCAACTCCCGCTCATATTCTGCTCGGTGGACGAGATTATAGTGCGGTTGTAATGAATCAAAACGTGCAGTGAAATGTAGGCGGGAACTCCAAATAGCCTCAGTTAGGCGCCAGGCAGGGTAATTCGAACAACCTAAATAACGGACCTTTCCCTGATGCACAAGATCATATAGAGCACTCAATGTCTCCTCAATCGGCGTATTATCATCATATGAGTGAGTCTGGTAGAGGTCAATATAATCAACCCCCAAACGATGCAAGGATGCATCGACAGCTCGCATAATATGAGCGCGCGAGAGCCCTTCATCGTTTGGACCAGGACCCATCTTGCCACGCACCTTGGTGGCCAACACTAGCTGCTCGCGTGGGATGTTGGACTGCTTTATCCACTTGCCGATGATCGTTTCAGCTACACCGCCCTGGTTACCTTCAGCCCAGCGTGAATAAACATCAGCTGTGTCGATGAAGTTTATCCCAGCCTCAAAGGCGGCACTCAAAATTTTAAGTGAAAGGGGTTCGTCCGCGGTCCAACCGAACTGCATTGTCCCGAGGCATAACTCGGAAACTTTTAGACCAGTACGACCTAATGATTTATACTCCACAATTTCCTCCTAATAAGTAATTTAGTTCAATACTTGTAGATCAATCATCTACTCCAGTCATCAAACCTTTTTGAAGCGCTAATAATACACCCAATTGAAGCGAACCGTCGATAATATCTCCATTAAGAATCATGTGGATGACATCACCCACTGGCTTGTGAACTGTCTCAAGTATTTCGCCTGGCTCGAGATGTTGGCATGTTTGTACCAGGTCGGTAGCAAAGAACAAATTAGTCGCAGCCCGTAAAACACCAGGGAACTGATTATAGTAACCAAGCTTCTCGATATGGCGGGGAAAATAACCGGTCTCCTCCTCGAATTCCCTGCATGCACCTTGAATCGGGTCTTCACCAGGCTCCAAGTGTCCTGCTGGGAGATCGTAGATCACTTTTCCAACGGGATGACGGTACTGGTGGGTGAGGATGATGCAGCCTTCATTCGTTAGGCTGACAGTTGCCACAGCATCTACCGGACTGGTCAGGTAAAAATAAGGGCGTTGGACACCTTTGTACTCCAATGTGTCGAGGATCACTTTGGCGTACGGGTTATCGAATAGAATTTGTGAGCTGATAAGCTTAAAATCAAACATAGGTTTTACCTTTTGAAGATTGATTTTACCTTGGACGACAATCGCCTAAGAATCCCAAATTTTGTAATAAGCCACAAGCGCATGCGTAGATGGAACCAAATATCGATTGCAGTATTCTGATCATCCAACGCAGGGGTATGTGGGCTATAAACTACCTGTGTGTAAAGATTAGTGAGGCGAGTAGTCTCTGATAAACCACGCTGGAAATAAAAATTCCAGCGGTGGGCTGCACTTGATATTACCAACCTCATTTTCAAGCGAGTTGCATATTCATCTGGTGTATCTCCAATTTGGTATTGCTCAGCCAGTAGCTGACTATTGAAGTAAAAGCGCCGATAAAGTTGCACGATGGCATTCGATGGGGAAAGGCGGCGTAATCGCCACCGGTCACTTCCCACCCACAAGACCATTCCGAACAATAGGGTTCCAATCATCCCTCCAAGAATAGCCAACCAATATAGATAAATGGTTCTAAACCAATAAAGCAGGTTAAATCGTTTTACCTGAGTGATTTGCGGGATCCCGACATTATCGACGGGCTCGTTAAGCCGCGTAATGGTTTGAAGACCCCCAGTAGGCTCAAACTCGACCCAGCCAATACCCGCCAGGTATACTTCGACCCAAGAATGTGCATTGGCTTCAGTGACAATATAACGAGCGTTGATGGGATCATAAATCCCAGTTGCATAACCCGTGACCAGCCTGGCAGGCAAGCCGATTGCGCGTGTCATCACCACCATCGCACTAGCATAATAATCGCAATAACCTCGCTTCAGGTCGAAGAGGAAATAATCAACTACATCCCGGTCAGACGGTGGGAATGGCAGGTCTAGTGTGTAAGTAATTGTGCGTAGGTAAGTTTCGATCGCGGCTGCCTGATCATATTCAGAGCGTTGATTCTCGGTCAGCTTAATGGCTAACTGGTGGACTCTATCGGGAATACTCGCTGGAAGAGCAAGGTAGCGATTTTGGATCCATGAGGGAGTTTCCCCAGAGGCTGAACGTAATTGGGTCAAGCCAACCGTATTGATGAAGGAATCGACCCCGTATGAGCTACCATCGAATGTTGCTCCGAATTCATCAGCGATCTTTTCCTTGTTGGTGCCATCAGTGTTATCCAGGGGCGACAAGCGACAGGCGACCTGGTAATCTTTATCAAGTGAGATGAGCTGCCCAGCAGAATAGACTAAACCTCCCAAATCCTGAGTCAATAGGACAGATTGGTGAATCAAACGCAAGGAACTCATGATGGGTACGAACCCTTCGATAGCAGGTTGGTTGGATGAATACTTGGTTACATCAATTGAAGAAGTCGCCCAGCCGTGACCGGTATATACATCATAAGTAGTGCTGCGCCAGTAATAGTGGGGAGGAGCTATAGTAAGGGATTCCGATGGTGGAACAGGGGGATAATCGCCGGTCTCTATCACCATGACTACATTCTTTGAAATCTCTGGAGTACTACCGAGCAGGTGTGAACGTGGTAAATCAGGACTACGAAAGGAGTTGAAGCTATTTGCATCTTGAGATTGCGGCTCGAGTCCTAGGGATTTTGCGATTGAGTCAACCCTTACCTGGTATCTTTGGGTGATCTTTTGGCTCGCTCTGATTATCTGCTGGAAAGAAACCGATGGAATAATAATACTCGCAACCATAAATCCCAAGGAGAGCAAAAGGATGGCGATACTCATGTCAAGTCGGATATCTTCGGCATAATCAATATTGTGATCAACCCAATATTGTTCTTGCTGATCATAGCCAATCACTGCGATGAGGATGAGCACAGTACCAATGAGTGGCACAAGATAGATAGGATTTCCTGCCACATAATTCAATGAGCCAGCCAGCATGATACACGCTGGCAGGACGGCTGCGAGAACAGAGTGATAGCGGAAAACTGACCAACCTGCCCAGACTGCAGCTAACCAAAAACCCAAACCCCATAACATGATTATGATCAGCTTATCGTGACCAATCTGCCCAGCACGTATTGTCTCACCCCATTGCATAATCCGGTCGAAGAACGTACCAAGCTGGGCGTTAAACTGCTGAAATGCAAGAATGACGGATGATGTGTCCGGTGGACCTGGAGTTGACCGATTAAGCACTCCTCCAGCAACACCCCAGATCGCATTGAATAGAGCGCTTACAGGCTTCATTAATTGGGCGTAATAATAGATCCAGCCGGTGATTCCCAGGAAAAGGGTTATTAGAGCGACATGCCAGTCTTTCAAAGGGGAAGCTGAACATAACCAGCTGTAGGACAATCCAATTATCGCCAGGACACTAAGCAGTAAAAGGTCGATATTCAAGACGCCTTCTGATAACCCATAGGCAACAGAGCATAACATAGTTAGTAGAAGCAGGAATGACAGGAAATTTCGTCCACTCACAAAATGCCGTAAGGAGTACGTCATGTCAACGTTTTCCACGCCATGTCTCCTGGTTTATGCACCAGTACTGCCCGTCCAGAAGGAGTCACCCGCCATTCCCAATGCCCTTCTTGCCCAGGGTGAGCTTCAGGACGAGTGAGCAGGTCGTGGGTGATGATATAGTGTGCAATCCCCAAATCGGTCAATGCCTCTTCCATGGAATGAGAACTCGATTGACCACCAAAAGAAACCCGATCCAATAACAAAACTGTCGGGGTCACTCCGCGCCACATCAATGGTAAAAGAGCTTCTATCCAATCACTTTGCAAAGATGGAGTTATGAGGATAATGCTGGTCTGTGACCGTATATCATGTTCCATTCGGTGAAGGAATTCGCTAATCGGACGGTTACCCACATCGACCTGGGCTAAGGCACGCAAGATATTCCAGCGTTGACTTTCGCCTACCCCATGTGGAATCCAGACTGCTTCTTTGCTACTTACCGCCAGCCCAACTGCCCGTTTATTATGCAGTCCACGGGCTGCTAAGGAGGCTGCCAGGATAACGGCATGTTCTATGGTTGAATCACTCCCAATACCGAGTTGAACCTCCTGGTCTAGATCCAGAAAAATATGCCAATCGCCAGCTGGTGTACCATCAAAGATACGTACATAGGGATGATCATGGTGAGCAGTAGACTTCCAATGGATCCAATGCAGGCTATCTCCAGGGAAATATTCGCGCACGCTCCCCGAGCTGACCGTTCGCTCGGAAGCGTTAGGTCTGGGGAGTCCTTCACCACTACGCCCACCAGTTGCGACCTCGATTCTGGGTAACGGGACAACCGGGGGCATGACCATAACAGAGCGTGAACGTGGATCGTGGATAAGGACGGTGAAGAAACCGAAAGGATCACTGCTTTTTAAACTGGTAGGTCCAAGGACAAACACTCCACGCCGTGAGCATATACCTTGTGTACGCCATTGAGTAGATGCGATGGATCCCACACCTGTAGCCCAATTAATTTGGTGGTCAGGAAGGGTGGAATGATCGATAATCTCAACCCATAAGGCTGGAGCCCAGCCAGTATTCTCAATCGTAAATCGTTCTTCTAGTTGATCCCCCACCTGTGCCCAACCAAAGCGCGTTTCACGCGTAAGCTGAAGATGATGTAAAAGTGAGCTTGCCCAGAAGTAGCTGAATAACCAGGCTCCGCCAAATCCAAACAGCAAGATCATCCAACCGCGATAGGGTTGGATAAGCTGCAAAATAATTAATATTCCTAGAATAATAGGAATAAGGCTTGAATTTCGATGGATGGAGCGGGCCATGATGCAGAATTATATAGTTAAATCTAAAGCCTGCGGGGATAATCGCTCGCAGGCTTTTAATTTCCATCCAGGATAGAGAAGATTATTACTTCCTGGAATCCTGTATAGCTGCCTTGATTTGCTCCAGATGTGATTGGAGGTGGTAAGAATTTTGATCAGCTTGAAAAACTAGCTTCCAGAATTTACCCTTGTGGGTTAAGAAATCTGCAGGGATATGGGCCAACATGTTGAGAGTTTCGGCATCATGATTTTTGAGCTCATTGAATAATTCAGCTTTCGTGGGAAATGTTGCCACTGTTCCATCGATACGCGCTTGAATATTGCCACCAAAGCCATCATACGCACCCTCATGCCCTCCGATAATTTCGCTGACGAAATTTTGCCAGCCCAGCTCACCATGAATCAGATGAGCAAGTACCTCCTTAGCGCTCCATTCTGTGGGACCTGGCTTGAAGGAGCATTCTTCTTCGCTGGCAGAATTTAATACTGCTTCGATCTCCGTCTCATATTGCTTATAAATTGGCTCAACCTGTTTGGCTAACTCGACGCTCGAAGAAGGGATAGTTGGGATGGCTCGTCCGGACAGAGTCATCTTAACCGATTTCTTTTCTGCACCGCGGTAGAAAGAGACTTCAACAACATCACCTGCATGTTTTGTTCTTAGGATAGACCCGAGCGAAGTGCCATCAGTCAGTTCACGCTCATCCATCGCTACGATAACATCATTCTTTTGCAACCCGGCTTTTTGTGCACCCATTCCATCCACGACACCTTCCAGGCGATTTCCAAATTCAACCGGAACGCATAATTGAGCAGCGATAGTGGGATTAAATTCACCGATGTATATTCCCAACATGGGACGCCGGGTGGTGCGCAAGTCGGGGCCATTTTCGAGCACTGAGGCTAGATTCTCGAAAGCATTCCTCCATTCTTTCTCGTAGCCTTCCGCAATCTCTACCCATTTTTTACTTTTACTAACACCACGATGGGCAAGCTTTACCAGGGTTCCCCCTTTTTGCTTCTTTAAAGATATCTCAACCCGGGTTTGGTGGGGCTCGCCGCGACCAAACCAGGTAAATGAAACAAATTTATCTTTATCAAGTTTGATATATTCACCACTCGTGTAATATTCCCCAGGCCAGCACATATACAAACGACCTCCCGGTCGCGCATCAGCAGTGGCAACATCACATATCCAATCTCTGAGGGCGGTTGAGTTGGTAAAGTATTGAAACACCTCTGAAGGAGAGGTTTGGATAAATTTTTCGATTTTTTTGGATGACATTTTTCCTCCTTATGCCTTTGTAGTTTGATCTTCCATTGTATTTACATCATCTACTCAATATAAGTTCATGAGAGATGGTCACCTTTCATCTTAAATCAAATTTCAATAGTTAAGCAGGTTATCAATGCCTTCTTTGATACGATTGATGCTTGGTATAACCGTGTCCATCAAAGTTGTGTTGTATGGGATTGGGATGTCAGGTGTCGCGATGCGAGTGATGGGTGCATCTAACGCACGAAACGCCTGCTCATTGATCGTGGCGATGATTTCAGCGGCGAAACCATTGGTAATGTTGTCTTCATGAACAACCAACACCTTCCCTGTTTGGTGCACACTTTCCATAACGCGATTTTTATCCCAAGGCAAGATGGTGCGTAAATCCAGCAGGGTGACACGCCCTGATAAATCTTTGATAGCTTCGAGACAACGATGAACCATCGCACCCCAAGTAATCAAGGTTAACTCATCACCCTGTGTAAGTTGGGAAGCCGATCCAAAGGGTAGGCAAAAGTCATCCCCTGGATATGGGCGGCGCGCTTCGGGACTATCCAATAAAGCCCGGTGTTCAAAGAAGAAAGTCGGATCATCGCCTCTCAATGCAGTACGTAATAGACCTACTGCATCCTCAGCATTAGCAGGATAAGCAATCCGCCACCCAATAAAATGAGCATAGATGGCTTCACCTGACACACTATGCCACGGATCACCTGTCTTTTTAGCATACCCAACCGGCATGCGCACGATGACCGGGGCAGCAAAATGATTGGCTGTACGCCAACGTAAAGTACCTAAATCATTGAGCTGTTCGTGGGCTGGATCTGCATATTTTCGGAATTGAATTTCAGGTACGGGTAACAACCCGGCCAAAGCCATCCCGGTTGAACGCCCGATAATGCCATCTTCGTTTAGTGAGGTATCGAAAACACGACCATCTCCAAAATGGGTTTGCATTCCCTGGGTGGCTCCATGTACGCCGCCTTTTAAACCCACATCTTCACCGAAAACCAGAATGCGGGGGTTGAGCTCCATCTCAACCTCCAGGGTGCGTCGAACCGCATCGATCAGATTAATACGCGGTCCATGTGGATGTGGGGTGGGCGAACCAGACGGAACCATTAGTCCGTCAGGACGAAGTCCACCTTGGTGTTGACTTTTGCCGGAAAAATAAACATGCTCAAGGACAGTATTCGTAGGTGGTTCAGGTATCGCCTCAGCGATTTTCATGGCTTGTTGGAGTTCTTCTTCCACCTTATTCTCCAAAGTGTTCCAACCGGTTTCATTCAGGATATTTTGTTCTTGAAGATATGTTTTAAGTATTGGGACGGGATCACGCGCGGCTTCCTGTGCGCGTTGTTCATCAGACTTATAGGTCTGAGTATCAACGAATGTGTGTCCCATCAAGCGTGGGACGCGTAGACGCAACAAGCAGGGTCCACCCTCAGACCGGACAAACTCGACTGCCTCTCGAATAGCATTCCAGGTAATTAAGGGTTCTGTGCCTTCAGCGTCAACTGTTTTTAGATTCTCATAGACGGATAAATTTGCTGCAATATCTCCACCAGGTGTCTGGCATAGGGATGGCACCGATAAACCGTATTGGTTATCTTCGATTACGAATAGGAATGGATACCACAGGGTAGTAACGATGTTCAAAGCTGCCCAAAATCCATTGGCAGCCACGGACCCTTCACCCCCCATGGCGACCGCGATAGCCCCATTCCACTCGGATTCTTCGAGCACTTGGGTATGATATCGTATGGACTGTGCCCACCCAGCAGCAGGGGAATATTGAGCACCCACATTCCCTGAAGTGGGTAAGATGGTCAGGTTCCCATCGCCTGGCAAGTTATACATAACGCCAGTATCGCGTCCTTCTGATGGTCCGGCTGCACGCGCCATCCCTGCCGCCAATGCGTCAGATGCACTTAAGCCGTGTGCAAGCAGGAATGGTCTTGAACGATAATAGACGGTGGCCCCATCATGAGGATGCATGAGTGTCTGGGAAAGCAAGACCTGAACCAGCTCATGCCCAGCTGAAGAGAATTGGTATTTGATTTTTCCTTGTGGAGCAAGCTGCTGCACTTCCAGGAGGTCCATTTTTCTGGAGAGCAGTACCTTATGTGCGACTTCAATCCAGTTCGGAATATTTTCTTCCATGAGAATCCTTTTGAATGAACTTGTGAATATTATTTATTTACACAACAGCTTATTACCGTAAAAAGAATTAATAATGTTACTATTTTTTTTAAAATCCATGTATTCCTCGATAAATGAGGATAATACCAATGATGCTCAGGATAATTCCACTCAACAGAGAAAGGGTACGCACAAGGCTTTGACCAAATCGCTGTGCCTGTGAAAAGATGCTCACTAGCGCGATCATACTTCCGATAAACATAGTATAAAAGCTTACTAGAAATACAATTCCGTGCATGATAGATATGTGCAAGGCCTGCAACAGTAGAGGTCCATTCACTAAGCTCCAAAACATATAAGGTCCTGGGCTAAGATAATTCACCAGAATTGCCCGACCAAGATTATGACGAAATTCTGATTTTTCATCCAGGTTTACCTTGCGATTCTGTCGCCAAGATTGAAATAAATTCCATGCCAGATAGATTACGTAGATCCCACCAACAATGGTGATGAGGCGAAGTAATAATGGCGGTACATGATCCAACATTACCAGGATAACTACGATTAGCGGGATATCGCTGACCAGAGGTGCGATAGCGACAGTGACAACTCGCTTACAACCACCGGATAAGCTTTGTGAGATAAGATAAAAAAGAAGCGGTCCGGGTGATACGGAGGCTGTCAAACCAAGGCTGGCGCCTTGGAAAAGGAAAGGAAAGATGTTGAGTATCGACACCTTTTATGATTAATCATTATGAGACAATTTCAGCTGGGGGGATGGAAATCTCGATCTCATCCCGCTGATGGACCGCATAGATCGCATACTGGCTGCGATACCATAACCAAACGGTCTGGATGAAAGTACTCAGGACGAATGATGCTAACCCGATATATAAACCGATCACCTTTCCCCATATCACTCCCAACGATAATGTGGCGATGTTAACGAAGAGAAAGATCACCACAGCTTCAGTGATGCCATTTGTTTTATGACTGTTGAGGATCGCTCCCTGATACCACGACTGTAGCACTGCCAAAGCAGGCATGGGCAGGCTGATCCATATACCAATTTGAGCCAACACTGCCAGGTTATCGGGTAAAGCTGAGACCGTTTGAAACAAAAACCTTGAGAGTGGCGTCGCCATGATCAAAAGCCAGATACCAGTCATGATCACGAGCAGTTTAACAGCAAAAAGCCATAACTTTTTAGCGGCTTGAAACTCATCCAATAAAGCTACTACAACTTCGTTGTAAGCAATCCCAAAACTGCGCAACATGAACACCAACCCGCTCACCACAGACCAGGTGGCTAAAGATTCAATCGGTTGAGGCATCCGGCTCAATGCGGCAGAACCAATGGGTTGGACGAGTAGGGAAATTAGTGATGTCATTACTAAAGGGAAATAGAAAGATAAAAATTTTCCCAATGTGAGGGGGGTTGAAATGGGCGCAGCAGGTATCAATTCGTGCTTGATCACTGGATGGGCGATAATTCCTGCATAAATTGCTTCACTCACCACCCCGGCTGTGACTGCACTCGTAGCTACGATTATCCCTGGAACGGTGTGAATCGCATAGCCTATCCCCAAAACCAACAAATCAGCGCCCAAGCGGATCATCGTACCGGTACTGACAGCCCTGGAATGACCGAAGCGAATTAGCATTCCTTGGTGGAATCGCCGATAGGCGATGGACCATGTCCACGGGGTCATGATCATTAAGCCGACCCGTGCTGGCTCGACAATTTCCTGGGGAACACCAAGGAACCTCTGAACAATGACATAATACAGAGGCGTAAAGGCGACCAGGACGTGTAGTAAAGATAGACTTATCCCAGCGAACATCATAAAACGACGAATTTTAACAAAAGAAGCCCAATCCTTGCTGAGTGCAGTGGAAGCAGCTAAAAGCATTACGATGGGTGATTCGATGACCAGGGCTAATGGAAAGATAATTCCACCATAGGCTGCCAGGTTGATTTCAGGATTGGTCAGACGAGCAATCACTGCACTAATCGCGGGTAACTCGACCCCCATTAATAACCAGCTGGCAGCTAGAGGCCACCAGGTGTTAAAAATTCGATGTGAGGAAAGCTGAGATGATGCCATGGGATGGAATGATACCCCCAATCATAAGATCAGGTAAAAGCTAGTATAGCATTGGTTGTTCCGCTAAAGTTAAGGATTTGATAAATGGGGGAAATTAGATAATCTTTGGAGTACAATCGTTGGTATGCAAGACCGGGATAACGCTGCGCGTTATTATTTCCGCAGTAACGATCCATTGAGGTCGGTTACTCCGGAAGAAACTGAGCTGGCATATCAGCTCCAGAATTCGACCCCGAATGATCCTGATCTACTCGAACGAATAGTTCGCCTATACTCAGGAGATTTGTACCATTGGGTAGCGGTACTCCTGTATTATCGGAAAATGACTTACCCATCTCATGGGGAGATAATTTCGATCTTAAAGAAAGTATTTGGGAAAGCACTTGCGCATGTAGAGCAATTTCATGGACAGGCAAAGGTATCCACCTGGCTTTTTACTATAAGTTACCAGATCGCGAAGCATCAAAAAATTAGTGATGAGACGAAATATCTAGATCAAGGGGGAAAAAAATACTATGAAAAAGCTGCTGTATCAGACCAACAAACATTAGCTGATTGGCCGAATCTGGTAGATTTGCCAGAAAAAATTCGTTCAGCAGTGCTCTTAAGGTATCTCTTTGATTTTGGGATTCCTGATATTGCCAATATCCTTAATGTACAGATAAAAGATGTCCACCACAGATTGGTCTATGGTCGCAATCGTCTATTAGAGAATACGACCGAATCACATTTGGAACCTCAAATCCAAGCATATATAGATGGTTTATTGGATGAACAACCAGATGCATGGAATCAATTGATGCAGCATTTGGAAACTTGCGATTTATGTCAGGCGTCATCCTCAAAAATCAACAGCTTTATAAAAGCATTTTCCGAACTTATAAAGAAACGCTGGTTAATATCTGCGTTAAGCGAGGAAGAACTTACAGCTTTAGTTCAATCGATATTATCTGAGATAAAACAACCGAAGGTGTGGTGGAAGGAAAGTCTCCCACTGAGGCAAGCAGCCTGGATCTTCGGTTTATCCCTGACGTTTATTGGATTGGCTCTCCTTTTCATTCGCCTGACTCCAGAAGAAAGGGAATTTCCTCAACTCAATGCGACCCCAACCCAGCAACTGCCTGCAATTGTTGATATGCACCCAGAAATTGGGTCATTCCAGAAAGCAATTGATATACCTGGTGCTCCTCAATACGTTGAGCCAGCATTCTCGAGTGACCGTAAATGGGCTGTATTTACATTGATTAAATCTATCCCAAACACAATGGATCGATTGGTGCAAACCATCGAGGTATACAATCGAGAGGCAAACTCATTTGAGGTGATCAGTGAAGGTAACACTCTATCGATCAATTGGGGATGGTGGAATCTGGTGCCAGATATTTCTGCGGATGGACGCTGGATCGTTTATGTCAGCTCTACGAATGACCCCAATATTATTGGAGACCCTTGTGAAACTTCAAACCACGCGGCCTGCTTGGATATTTTCCTGTACGACCGTGACTCCGGCTCAACCAAACGATTGACCCAATCGGTGAACGGTGGACCAGCAGATGGAGATAGCATAGCTCCAACCGTTTCTGAAGACGGGCAGTGGGTGGCTTTTTGGTCAATGGCTGATAATCTGGTTGATGGATTTTCTAATCCTTGTCCGCAAGGCGATTTACGCGGTAATTGCTTGGGTACCTATATCTATCTTTATAATCTGGCAACTAAAAAAATTGAATGGATCCCAATGCGTACACTTATAAACGGCTGGGTGCTTAGCGTCGACCGGATCAGCTTGTCTGCTGATGGGCGGTATGTTGGATTTACTGTCACTCGATCAACACAGCTAGGAGCACCATTGACTACCAGTCCTAGCAATTCCTCTACACAGGTTAATCCTACAAATAGCTTAGGTGAAAATTCATCCATCCCTGTTATTGTGCATAACAGTCAAGCGATAGTATATGACCGTGAGACAGGCAAGTACGAGTTGGAAAATCAAGCAGCGGATGGGTCACCAGGGGATGGAGAGTCTTCAACGCCAGTATTATCGTCCGATGGTCGATACGTAGCATTTGTCTCTGCATCGACGAACATAGTGGGAGGAGATACCAATAATAATCGCGATGTTTTTCTTCGTGATCGCGAAAGTGGGAATGTTGAGCTCATCAGTGTGAGTTCAAACGGTTCTATAGGGAAGGGCGATAGTGGTTTGGGCTTAGGAAGCATGGCATATTATGGCCTGAATATGTCAGGGGACGGAAGATATATCGTTTTTGAATCAACCGCACCCAACCTTGGTCAGGATATAAATCCAGCATGTAATCAGGAGGATATTCGGAGATGCAACATTATTTACGTGCATGACCGACAAACAGGCACCACAGAATTGATTACTGCGCTATCCAACGATGATTTTACATTTTTCCCAGAAATATCTTCCGATGGACGTTGGATAAGCTTCATGCAGTCATTCTATAACTGTGGCTCCGCGCAATTTTTTTGCTCGAATGTGATGATTTATGACAGACAACGCGCTTGGATGACCAACCTCACCAAGCATGATGAGCAAGCTCCTAAACTACCCTGGTCCTTTTCCGGTAGTCTTTCGATCCCATGGGAAACAATGGAAAGAACAGGTTTAGCTATCTCGCCAGATGGTAAACTGATCGCATTGGGAGGCACCGATTCTAAAGTAAGGATTTGGCAGATTTCAAAGGTGGGCAATTCAATAACGAATGATGGACCTGACAAAATATTAGAAACAGAAGGGAATGATTCCTTTACTGCTCTGGCATTTACATCCAGAGGAGAGTGGTTGGCCGCGGGTACGACCAGCGGTACTGTATATGTTTGGGAACTGCCTGAAGGGAAGCTACTTTATGTTTTAAAAAACCAATCAGGTCTTGTCCGTAAATTAGTGTTCTCACAAGATGGCAGTTATCTTGTGTTTTCTACTCTTAATGAAACCTCGATATGGAGTATAAGTAACAGTCGGCTGATTAGAGTGAACAGTTTTTCCTACGGGATACCACTTGCATATGCTATCGATATAACATCGGAAGGAAATCTGCTTGCTACTTCGCGTGGGGATGGGTCGGTATGGATTCAAGATCTACCGAGCGGAAAGGTGATAGGTAGATTTCGTTCTACTCAGCTAGATGTGAGCAACCTGGCTTTCTCCGATGATGGATCACTACTCGCTTCCCGTTCAACAGATGGAACGATAGATCTATGGCGGATTGAGGCGACTGATTCTGACATACTAACCATCAAGCTTATCAACACAATCCAATCCTACCGATATTTTGGGGATTTAGCTTTTTCTCCAGACAATAAATACCTGGCGTCAATTGGTGATCAAGCAGGAATATCGTTATGGAGTATACCTGATGGAAAAATGGTCACTATCTCACCTTCAGTTTCAAGTGGAATGGCCTATAGCCTGGCGTTTTCCATGGGAGGGGATCCGCTAGCTGCATTTTTTGGACAAGAAATCATGCTTTGGGGAATACCACCGCAGATCACATCAAGTTTCTATGTACATGCTGAATCGGACAACTTTGCTGATTCACAGCCACTCCCTGAAGCAACCGCAAATGATATCCCCCGCTTACAATCACCTGCGAATAATGTGCTTGAAGATCATTTGAATCTTGATCAAGCCGCGGCGTTGATGCCATTCCCGCTATTTGTACCCGCTCATCTTCCAGAAAACACCGACTTTCTAGATGCCTCGGTCAATCAGGATGGGAGCGTTTGGCTGCGGTACGTCACATACCATCTGCAATCTTACCAATCCTTGTTATATATTTACGAGAAGATCATCGGAAACTCAACCCCGCCCACCATGACCATCGGAGCGAGCGCAGATATCCTCCTAACCCGAATTGAAACATTATCAGGCAGAGCAAATGCAGAATACGTTCGAGGAGATTGGTTATTATCGAAAAGTTTCACTTCATCCAGTGATGGCTTTGTATGGAGTGAGACCCGTGATGTGTGGCAATGGGACAATGGTTCGAATTCTCAACGTCTTCGATGGCAGCAAAACGGAATACTCATTGCCATTTATTATCAGGTCAACCCATATACACAGGTATTACATGTACCTAATCAAAATGACAGGTTATTTTATGTGAGTTCTCTATTGGGTCAGGGGGATCTCATGCAAATTGCCTCCGGGATGACACCATATTCCGGAACAAAATCTGCGATCGTCTGTGACTTTATTGCGACGCCTGGTGAGCTGGGTGCATCTAAACTTATTGGATCGAATTATATAGGACAGGAATGCTGGCAAACCGGGCAATTAACCCTGCATAGGATCGCCAACGGATCAATTGTATATAAATGATCGTTGGAGCAAATACTTTCCTGGTTATTTGTCCGTATTGTTAGCTACCTAATCGGTTCAAGGGTGAATGACCGGAGTTGATTTTAATTAAGTCAGGCATAAATTGCACTGATTGCCTCGGCATGAGAGGATATTATTATGGACGATGGGGTAATAAACGAGGGAACTCAATTGGATCCTGAAAGACAGGTTCGGGCAAAGCAGTATTCACGAATTAACCGGCGATTGATGGTTCTGGATTTACTTATCAGCGGTTTATATATATTGGCATGGCTGGTTTTTGGCTGGTCGGAGGCACTAAAGGTTTGGCTGCTAGGATTTACTACCAATGATTGGTTACTTGTACTTCTATATGTTGTGGTGATTAGTGGGATCATGTTTCTCCTCAACCTACCACTCTCTTATTACCAGGGTTACACGCTGCCTCATCGCTTTGAACTATCTACCCAAACGCTATCTGGCTGGATCTCGGATCAGGTTAAAGGCATCCTGATCGGTGGAATAATTGGGATGATCGTACTGGAAATCATCTACGCCATTTTACGGACATTTCCGACTTTATGGTGGTTGTGGGCAGCAGTGATCCTGCTTATCTTCAATGTAATCCTGGCAAATCTGGCGCCAACATTGCTGATGCCTTTGTTCAATAAGTTTGTCCCATTAGGTGAAGAGCACGCCGAGCTCGCAGATAGGCTGATGCTGCTTGCCAGGCGTTCTCAAACGTACGTCAGGGGGGTTTTCAAATTCGATATGAGCAAACGGACGAAACAAGCTAATGCCGGTTTGACCGGTTTGGGAAACACAAGGCGCATTATCATTGGTGATACGCTTATAAATGAGTTCTCCATGGATGAGATTGAAACCATCATGGCGCATGAGTTGGGGCACCAGGTCAACAAGGATATCCCATTGGGGATTATCTTCGGAAGCATAACCACTTTGGTTGGATTATTTTTAGCTTCTTTGGGATTAAATTGGGGAGTTAAAGCCCTCGGTTTTACTGGGCCAGCCGACGTTGCTGCTTTTCCGTTATTTTTGATCGTTCTCGGACTATATAGCCTGGTTACGATGCCACTTGAAAATGGTTTTTCTCGCTGGCGTGAGCGGCGGGCTGACGAATATGCGTTGTCTCTTACTCACAATGGGACTGCGTATGCCTCCGCATTAAGAAGGTTAGCGAACCAAAATCTAGCAGATGCTGACCCTGAAGCCTGGGTGGAATGGTTATTATATTCACACCCGGCGCTGGGAAAACGGATCGCGATGGCTGAACATGAGGTATAACGGTATTCAGCAAGCTCATAAAATAAAAAGAGACGCGGTTTGGGCGTCTCTTTTTCATCTGATCGAAGGGGGAATTTACTCGTTGGGGATGATGATCCATAACAACAGGTAGAGCAAGAATCCAGGCACACCTCCAGGCAGTAGGGCGATCAGAAAAGCCAACCGGAACCAAAATGCGCTGATACCGAAAAAATTAGCCAACCCACCACAAACGCCCGCGAAAATCCTGTTGTGCCTTGAACGGCGTAAATGTTTTTGCTCATTTGGGGACATAATCTAACTCCTTGAAAACCATCCATGTAAAATCATTATTCATATATCTTTACGCAACTAATAATGATAAGTTGCACGCCCGGGATTCACCACTTATTCGAATGGACGATTTCGTCAAGAGGTCGTCGACCGCCTTTCCTGGGTTTACGGGTTAATAAATCCGCTTCTTGCGGATAGCCAAAAGATAAAGCAATTCGCATGAACATATCCTGGGGAAACCCCAATAATTCACGTGCTTTATCTGGTTTGTAAATAGACGCTATACAGGAGCCAATCCCAAGCTCCCAGGCTGCCAATTGCATATAGGCTGCTGTTTGACCAATATCGAACATCAATTGGAACTTCTCGCCCGGGTCGGAATGAATTATCGCCACACCCAATGCTGCGCCTGCAAGATGGCTAGCAAAACGTCCACACTCAGATAGCGCTGTGAGAGTGGCTTTGTCGATAATGGCAATAAAATTCCAGGGCTGGGTGTTTTTAGAGGATTGAGCCCGGCGACCAGCATTGAGGATGGTGAGAATGGTTGAGTCGGTGAGTGACTGGTCAGTAAAATTACGGATTGCTCTTTTTAATCGGATAGCTTCAGAAACATTCATATTTTTATCTTTATTATCAGGGATTATTGGAATAAGCATGTCTTTTACAAACCTTACTGGGAATATTATTTCAAATCTAAATCAAAGTAGTACAAAAATAATTGGCCCAATTTTAATTATTGTTTCTATAACTGGAATTTTCCTTTATTTTAAGAATAAATAGAGACTGGATAACTTCTCAAAACCTTTTTATA
>Ga0153915_10001406_pt1 | contig 22029 bp, 22 predicted proteins | sample Opewatmetagenome_2_FD_107003 | JGI IMG/M metagenome (GOLD analysis project Ga0153915, IMG submission 107003) | Freshwater wetland microbial communities from Ohio, USA - Open water 3 Core 3 Depth 3 metaG | ecosystem: Environmental > Aquatic > Freshwater > Wetlands | place: USA: Ohio, Lake Erie...
AGACCATTTTTTTAAAAAGACTGACAAGGGCAGAACCTCTGATTACATCCCTCTTCCGGATTCCTTCCATAAATAGCCGCTGTATCTCTATCAGGAGGATAATCAGATAAGATCGTATCTTCAGATCCCGAACATAACCATCGGAATGATACTCCTTCTCGATCCTGTTGATGAGATATCGTATCTCCTCGCCTTTGCTATTGCTCAGAAGAAGGTTTAGGGGATATTCGGTGTCGTGAAAAAAATCCAGATAATCGGTCAGATAAGGCTCCGATGGGGGAAAAAGGAGGAAATTTTCGCTGAATTTTATGCTGCTGCCTTCAAGAGGTTTTGTAAGTTGCCAGAAATGTATCTTATCGGGAGAAAAAAAGTATAATGAATCGGGTCTAATAGGGAAGCTTTCGAAATCAATAATATGAGCGCCCTCACCCTCTTTAATATAAATAATTTCATAAAAGGCATGACGATGCGGAAAGGGTGTGCGCGATAGTGAATTCATCTCACTGAAGGATCTGATGCTGAAATTATTTTCCTCATCAGAAAAACTTTCAAGAGTATGAACCGGAAGGTTTTTTTTATTATGTCCGCCAGACATTTTTTTATATCGCCTTATATGGAACCGTTAGGTAGTGTACATCCATAAATAGATTATAGATGTATTCATTAATGAATTCAAATAAAACATTAAAATCTTTATGATATAGTATATAATATATAATATGGAAGAGAAAAGGTATTTTACACGTTAAGGAGGCAGATATGAATTTAATTAATTCGCTTCTTGGAAGACGGCAGTTTCTTATTGCCTCAATAGCTTCCGTTACGGCACTGGCCTTTGGAAAAGTGATGAAGTCCTTCGGGGTTATTTCCGCAAAGGCCTCGGAGAAAGAGGATACAACTGCAAAGAAAAAACTTAAAGGCATTGTAGTCTATTATTCAGCCACAGGAAGTACCGGGAAGATTGCCGGGGCTATACATCGTGGTATGAAATCGGTGATGAAGTGTGATATCGCCTCGATCAAAAAGATGGATCCCAAGAAGATGGCAAAGTATGATGTGGCAGCCATCGGCGGACCAATATGGTATTTCCGCGAAACGGCCAATCTAAGAAATTATGTATATAATATGCCCAACATGGCTGGGAAATTATGCATCCCCTTTTGTACGCACGGTACGAATCCGGATGGTTTTTTTTATTCCCTTTCAACACAGATATTAAAGAAGGGGTTTACCATCATCGGTTGGAATGATTGGTACGGAGGCTGTTCGCATGTGCTCCATCAGCCCAGTCCCTATCTTACTGACGGACATCCGGATGAGATTGATCTACAGGAAGCCGAGGCATTCGGAAGGTCGATGGCGGAGCGCGCCCGGAAGATCTATGCAGGTGAAAAGAACCTCATCCCGGAGATCCCGACCGGCGCTGATGCTGATTCGCTCTGGGCGCCCCAGGGTTTTGGAGGAGGCAGTGGAATGGGAAACGGGATGCCGGGTGGTATGAATGCCGGAGGATCAGGGGGTGGTATGCCTGGCAGCATGCCGGCAGGTGGGCAGGGCGGGCAGATGCCCGGGGCAGGCCCTGTTGCAACCGTCGTCGCCGGAGGAACTGCTGTTGCAGGTGGAGCGCCGGGCGGCATGACAGGCGGAACAGCCGGCGGAGCTCCGGGCGGCGGAGGTGAAGGCCGCGGAATGCCCGGCAACGCGAATGCTGATACTATGACTCCAACCATAGATCTGACGAAGTGTATCTATCCGAGATGCAGGACCTGTATGGACGTCTGTGTAGTTGGCGCCATCAACCTCTCCCAGGATATTCCGACAGCCTTTGTTTCAGGATCTAAATTTCTTGTCAAGGAGGCTTGCCTTCATTGCTCTCACCCCTTATGTGAAAGGGGCTGTTCCTATGATGCTATAACATTTGATAACGGCGCCAAGACAGAACATGTGTTTGACATGAAAAAGTGTACTTACCCTGAATGCAGACTCTGCGTGGATAATTGTTCTATGGACAGCATTGTCTTCACTCAAAACCCTCCGTATCTTCCGCATATCAAGCGTAATTGCGAAGGATGCGATGTGTGCTGGTGCGTCTGTCCAAAGGACGCCATAAGCATCCCGAACATCGCAACCACCCATGCGTTATTGTCACCTTCGGGTCCGAATGACGGATTTTTTGCCGCGCTGAATGCAGCAGAGAAGACAGGAAGATTCCGGAGGCTCGTGCCGCTGGATAAGGTTGGATGGGATCATATCGTTTATAAGAATCCAATAGCGCCTCGTGTAGTGATTAAACCGGAAAATTACCCCTGTGAGGTAAAGGAAGGATGATTGTTCAGAATGGTATCAGAAAAATCAGCCTGAGTTTATTTTAAAATTCTAACTGTTTTAAAATGCTATCTTCCCAAGTCATGCATGTTATGAACTGGGAAGATAGCTAATGCCTGAAATTTTGACCCCCAATAAAGAAGCCTGTTATTCATTTCTCTCAACCCTCTTTAATATCGCAAATAATCAAGAGATTCCTATGGGTATATGTGCTCAGCACAATAAATAATTGGTTATTCTCATTTAATTTAAAAAAATATATCTTCATATATTTCACATAAAACACCCATAATATATTGACAAAAATGAATGTGTATGTATAAAGAAAACATTATCATTTAAGAACCAGTTATTCGGGTCTGGATCAGAGTTGTTTGATTAAGGCTGAACGGAAATAGACCTATATTATTTGTCGCTCTAAAATGTTATCAGACTATTAGATGATATGTTTATAATGTTAAAAAAACGATAAATTCTACATAAATATCAAAAATCAAATTGACCTGTTTCAGAGTTTTAAGGGCATATCACGGGCTCAACGCTGGAATGGCCGGCGTAATAATAAAAACACTAAAAAAAGGAGGAAAGAGTATGAACAAACGATCATTTCTTGTTTTTATTGCATCAATTGTCGGACTCATTTTTGTTTTCGGGGATACATTATATGTATGCGCCCAGGAGGCATCAAAAGAGGAGTTCACCCTTGAGGAGATCACGGTAACGGCCCAAAAACGTCAAGAGAATCAACAGAAGGTTGCTATTTCCATGCAGACAATTGTCGGTGAAGAAATGGCGGAATTGGGAAAGACCAGTCTTGAAACAATCCTTGAAAATATACCCGATGCAGTTATTGTAAAGGCAGCCGACGGTTTGAGGATCTCGCTTCGCGGCATGAGCGATACTACGCAGACATTTCATAATCAATCGTTATCCGCGCCTACCGTGGCTGTGAACATGGATGGCGTCTTTTCCAACAGGAAGGACCAGGGCGCGGACCTTTATGACCTTGAACGCGTGGAGGTCCTTTATGGACCTCAGAGCACCTTGTACGCCAGCAATTCCCCGGGCGGGGTTGTGAATGTTGTATCAGCCAACCCGAAACTCGATAAATTCTCGACTTCAGGGTCGCTGGAGTATGGAAATTATAATCTTCTTCATATCCAAGGAACCCTCAATGCCCCAATATCCAGTACGGTGGCGTTGCGCGGGTCATTTTCCATTGCAAAGCATGACGGTTATTTATCAAACGGCGGTGAAGACCAGGATGTCAAATCAGGGAGGCTCAAGTTCTTATACCAGCCCGTCGAGAAGCTTTCTTTTGTTGTAACAGGATCAATCGAAAAGGACGGCGGCGCCGGCAGGGGTGGCGGAAGTGTGGATTCGTTTGTAAAACAAAGTGACAGGAAAGATCCCTGGATCGCCACAGGGGCGCTTGGGTCGCCCCAGGATATCACCACCAAAAAGATTTCAGGAAATATTAGTTGGGACCTCGATTTTGCAACCTTAACAGTTATCCCGTCCTATTCAAAGCGTAATGGATCTCAATCAGAAACCGTGACGGCGCAGGGAAATAGTAATATCACTTATGATGATGAAACGACAATGAATACTACCGAGAAGAGTCTTGAACTGCGCATGGCGTCCGCTTCCGATTTCTTTTTCAAATGGATTGCCGGGTTTAATTATTACAAGTCCGAAGATTATCAAGAAATGATGGAATATTATAATGGCGCATATAATGAGGTTTTCCGGAAAAATATGAGGAATGAAAACCAGAAGGCATTCTTTGCAAATGTTACCTATCCTATTACCAGTACATTCCGAACGACCGGCGGTTATCGCCTAAATTGGGACGATCTGGAGAACATGAGGCAGGAGAATACGACTGTTGGAAAAGCTGTGACTGAAGCTGCAACACCCACTAAAGCTAATTACGATAAAAGACCTGATTACATGGTCGGCGTTGAGTATGATCTTGGAGCAAGCGCAATGCTCTATGCAGATTACAAAACAAGTTTTATGACGCAAGGCGAGGGAGGAGGTGGTGGACCTGGTGGAGGATCCAGCACTACTACGCCGCCCCCGCAAAAGCTTAATGCCTACTCGGTAGGTTCCAAGAACCGGTTTCTGGACAACAAACTCCAGGTAAACGCCTCTGCCTTCTATAATATTTACCAGAACTTTCCAGCGCAGAGTCAGGTATGGGTATGGGAGGGAACCGGGGATCCCTATGATACAACCCTGTATCCCAATGGTCCGCAATCTGATTTGGTTAACGGGGATCCTAACGGATCCTCGTATGGCAATGGACATATGTACGGGGTTGATTTATCGACGAACATTGTCATAACCAGCAAGGACAAGGTGGATCTTTCGATTTCCTATCTGAAGTCCGAATGGACAAGCCTTACTTTTAACTATAAATATAAATGGCAAATTATTGGTAGTTATATGCCCGCTCCTCCAGGCAATACCTCGGATACTGTCGGCGTCACAGTAGGACCGCTTTCAGCGTTGACCTTAAACGGCCAATCAATGATGAACTCTCCCAAGATTACTGCAAACCTCATCTATAGACACGATTTCAGCCTGTGGAATGGCGGCGACTTAAGGACCCAGGTCGATGGCCGTTATAAGAGCTCATATAAACTGACCTGGAAGGCCGAGGATTATCCCTATAATTATCAGGAGGCTTACATTAAAGCCAATTTTTCCGCTATCTATACACATCCGAACGGTATATGGACACTTACCGGGTATGTGAGGAATATTTTTAAGTATGCTGATAAAACAGGCTATATGGGCCAGCCTATGTATCAAACGATGATCGGCGACCCCAGGACCTATGGCGGTGTTTTGTCCGTGAAGTTCTAATCTGTAATTATTTTGAGTCGGCCCCGGCGGATATTGTATCATGACCGGGGCCGATTTATTTTGCCCTCCCTCTGATATTCCGGATGCGCAATCCCTATTATTCAATTTGTCTTCATTAATCGTTAAATATCCGGGCCCTGATGGCCTGTATATTTTTTATATTTATGCATTTGATTGTTTAATAAAATTGAGGAATAATAACAATCCAAGGAGAATTTTAAAAGCATGAAAAGAGAGACTAACGCGGACAAAGTGGAAATCATTAAAAAGCGGAAACCATTGCCGGTTTCCAAAGGACCTCACATGCATTCCGATGAACCCGCTGGTGATTTTTATGAGGGAGAGAGGGTAGCCCTGATGATAGGCGAGGAAACGGATTTAGGTTTTAAGGCTATCATCAATAACAGTTGCGAGGGCATACTTTATAAGAACGAGGTGTTTCAACCCTTAAGGAGAGGACAGAGGATAGACGGTTTCATAAAAAAGATCCGGGATGATAAAAAGATCGACCTTTGTCTCCATGAGCCGGGTTATAAAAAAGTAAATGCATTGTCGGAGAGAGTTATAGAAAGGCTTAGGGCCAAAGGCGGATTTATTCCCGTGACCGATAAAAGCACACCTGAAACCATTTCAGCCCTTTTCGGGATAAGCAAGAAGACCTATAAAATGATTGTCGGGCGTCTATATAAAAAAAGACTGATCACCATCGAAGATGACGGTATAAGATTGATTCAAAAAGGCGCAGGGCTCAAGGCCTAAGGCGCAAGGTAAAAAATATTATTAATAAAGCTTTCGATTATACCTTGATCCGTATACCCTATACCTCAAACCTTGTTCCTCACATCACTTCCTTATCGCTTTTCTCAATGGCACTGTCTATCTCGGCCTTTAACTGGGGCGGCAGCCCCGGGATATCCACGCTTAAGAATCCCCTTACAATAGTCGAAGTAGCTTCATCCTGACTGAGTCCCCTGGACATGAGGTAGGAGATCTCTTCCTCTGCAATCTTTCCGACCGCTGCCTCATGGGACATCTCTACGCCTTCTACATTGGCCGTAAGTTGCGGTATGGCGTCTATAATGCCGCCTTTGATAAGAAGTCCCCTGCATTCCAGGTGTGCCTTGATGTCGGGGGCATCGCCTATCAGATGACCCCTGTTCATGACCTTTCCGCCGTTGCTGATGGATCGCGCTATGATCTCGGCCCTGCAGCCCGGTTCCTTCAGATATATCCTGCCTCCCAGGTCGTATTCCGATCCGGGGCTGCCGACAATGATGCTGTAAAATCTGGCAACCGCATCCTTTCCCACAAGATAGGCAGTGGGATACATTTGCAGGGACCTCACAGGCTTCATGCATATATAATTATTCAGAAAGAGCCCGCCTTCTTCCACCTGGGCTACAGAGCGGGGCCGCACAACCATGTCCTCTGCCCAGTTGTGGATCATGGTAAAGCTCAGCTTGGCGTTCTTTTTGACAAAAAATTCCGATATCCCGACGTGGAGACCCTTCTTCATGTGCGGTGACGTGGCGCAGCCGGTTATGACGTGGAGTTCTGATCCCTCTTCGGCGATAATAATATTATGCACATTCTGCTGGAGGCCGTTCTTATCCAGGTACATACATGCCTGTATAGGGTATATGGATTTGCTTCCCGGAAGGGCTCGTATTACATAGCCGTCATGGAGTCCCAGTTCCGCTGCCGCCGTGTACTTGTCCGCATCAACGGAGACAAGTTTCCAGTAATACTCCTTGATCCAGTCATATTTTTCCAGGGCCTTTGTAATGGGGATGACTTCAATGCCTTCCTGTCGGGTCTGGCAATGAATCACCTGGGTGTCCTTCTGAAAATATGTCCCGATCCTTTCCTTTTTGGTTACATCCATCCCGGACATACTCAGGCGCTGCCGGTCTGATTCAGGTAGATGACATAGGTCCTCGTCCGCAAGATAGCTATGCTGCACCGGCGCGGTATCAAATTCATTAAGATCTATATCAGGGCCTATTGCCGCCTTTTTATCCCTGGCCTTCTCCGCCCTTTCCTTTAATTGCATCCTGTCATACATCGCACGCACTCCTCATACCCTGATTCGCCTACACATCTTAATATCTCACGGGGGTTTTCCACACTGCTCAGCTTGCCGTCAAAGAGCACCTGACCCTTGTCGGCAGGGACATAGTCAAGGATGTACCCGGTATGGGTTATGATAAGCCCCATCTTTTCTCTCTCTCGTTTTGTCTGCAATTTTGATTTCCCCTCATTCTGAAACCCGTCTCTCTGCAGCAGAGCGGCAATTGTCTTGCCTACCAGGGATATGTTCTCCATATCCACCCCGGATTCAGGTTCGTCAAAGAGCATAAGATCAGGATTCTGTGCCATTAATTGAAGCAGTTCCGATCGTTTGATCTCGCCGCCTGAAAATCCTGCGTTAACATCCCTGTCCAGGAATCCCTTGAAATTAATGCGCTCTGCGAGTTTTTCTTCATCAACCTTTCCCTTGCCGCATAAACTAACCATCTGTCGCGTCTTGAGACCGTGTATGGTAGGCGGTCGCTGGTAGGACATGCCGATCCCGAGCTGGGCCCTTTCGTTTATGGGCATATGTGTTATGTCCTCGCCCTTGAACATGATCTTCCCTGCCAGCACCTTGTACTGCGGATAACCCATAATGGTCATCAACAGAGATGTTTTTCCCGATCCGTTCGGTCCGAACAGCATATGAGTCTCGCCCGGCTTTATCTCGAGGTCGATATGCTGCAATATAATCCTGTCTCCAAGTTCCACACGCAGGTCTTCAATGATAAGCATGGAAATTCTCCAGTTTTTTTAGGCTATTTATACACCATAATTAGCCGATTTGCATTTAACAATAAAAAAAGCCCATCCGTTTCAAGGGAGGGGCTTTTTTAAAAAATCGATTATTCAGGAATTGGCAAGTCTGCCGGAAAAATAGGATTTCAACGTCAGCAAAAATTATTCCAATACAATTAGAACGGCATCAGCTTCAACGTTATCGCCCTGTTTGCATTTGATTTCTTTTACTGTTCCAGACCCTGTTGACACTACGGGAAGTTCCATTTTCATGGCCTCCAAGACTATTACCTCATCATCTTCATTTACAGCGTCGCCGGGCTTTACCTTTACGTCTAATATTTTCCCCCCCATCGGTGCAATAATTTCGGTCACGGTCAATTCCTCCTTGTCATTTTATTTGCACATAGCTTGCTTCAATTAAATAGAGGATACTTTATTACTGTTTATTCGGATATTGTCAAGGATAAAGTTGCAATCGGCATTATGACTTTTACATCTGTCGAAAAAAATAGTTTGACATTATTCTGATTATGTATAACTTGTGCGCAATAAAAATTGATCATAATTGATCACCAAGGAGGCAATAATGTTACAGGTAACGGAAAAGGCAAATGAGATGATAACCGGTTTTCTGAAGGACAGGGAAGAGCCATCATATGTCAGGATATTTCTTTCACAAGGGGGCTGTTGCTCCGGTCCATCTTTAGGTATGGCACTGGATGAACCCAAGGTCAACGATGAAATAATAAAGGATAATGATATTACGTACCTTATAGAAAAAGAGTTGTTTAATCAGATAAAACCTATAAATATCGATTTTATTGATACGGAGATGGGTTCAGGGTTTTCAATAACATCAGGCATGTCAAAAGAGAAAGAGAGTTCCTGCGGCTCATGCAGCTGTTGTTAAGGACATAATAAATTTTTTAAACGCCATCACATGGGAAGCGTAGATCATGCATCCCGGGTGATGGCGATTTTTTTGTCAAAACGCGCCCAATTGACATTTCGAAATCCTGATCCCTAATGTGTCACACGCGGATGCGATATCCATCCTGGCGATACCCAGTCTCTCCGCCTCCTTCCAGGCGGACCCGCACTGCAATTTCCCGTCTGTCAAAATCTTATGTATAGCATCCTCAAGGGAGGGTGGAACATTATCCATCAATTTTAAAGGGCCTTTTCCCTTGCCGTATCCGAATATCCCCAACTGGCATTTTGAGATCTTGATCTCAAGATTGTCCAGGGTAAATCCCACTTCAGCAGGTTTCACATCCAGATCTTTTGCTGCTTGAAATGCGGCTGCGCATGGGAGTGCTCCCCCTGATGCCTTTTTGTTAATCAGTTCTACTATGTCCGGATTGATCTTTCGATCACGGGCGTGCTTATCCGCGTAATAGCCTCCAGGATTTTTTGTCATGGCGTTTCCTCCTTCATTAAAATTATCCCGGCTCTATCCATAATAGAAAACCCTTGACAAGAAGGCACTATAACATCTATTCACAAAATTTGTATAAAATAATTCATTCAAGGATGTCCATGATGGATATACAGGGCATCGGAATGGATCTCTCAGCGCCCCCTCCGGAATCCGCCCCAGGACCTTATCCCGCAACAACATATAGCCGGGATAAGAGACTGTGTCGCAACTACCGTTTTTGTCATTTCGACCGAAGGGAGAAATCTTGATGTTTAATGATATGAACTAAATGAGATTTCTAACACGTGTTCGAAATGACAATTATTCCTTTCTCGACATAGTCTCCAATCCGGAGATGCTCAAAGAACAGGAGGAAAATAAGATATGCACTTCCCAGTTTCAGGGGTCGATGTATCCCCGGCAATCCCGCTTGTTGTATCTTTTATAATCTCCTTCTTCGCTTCAATGGGAGGGGTATCCGGCTCTTTTCTCCTGCTCCCTTTTCAGATAAGCATGCTTGGTTTTACCGGTCCGGGTGTCAGTTCCACAAACCTTGTGTATAATATTATTGCCGTGCCCGGCGGCGTTTATAGATATATCAAGGATGGCAGGATGGCATGGCCCCTCGCATGGCTGATCATCGCGGGCGCCTTGCCCGGGATCTTTATCGGCGTGATAATAAGAATCAGATATCTCTCTGATATCCGGGACTTTAAATATTTTGTCGGGGCGGTACTTTTTTATATGGCCGTCAGGCTGTTCTATGACTTGACGCCTCTTGCCGGTGAAAAGAATTTGAAGGCCCGTGCCCTGGAAAGGAGATTTCAGGTGAAATCAGATACGGGTTCAACAGAAAGGGGATATATGCATCAAAAATACGGCTCAGTAAGGACTGTAACCATCTCATGGAGGAGATATGCATATGAATTTTATGGCGAGACCTTTAGCCTGAATACCGGCACGTTATTTTTGTTAACCTTTATTATAGGCATTGTAGGGGGGGTATATGGGATCGGCGGCGCAGCTATTATTGCCCCTTTCCTCTTAACCTTCTTCGGCCTTCCTGTTTACACCATTGCCGGCGCGACACTGTTGGGGAATTTCATAACGTCAATTGCCGGCGTCATGTTTTATTCCATTATAGACATTGGCTACATGAACAAAGGCGTGTCCGTCTCCCCTGACTGGGGCCTGGGTATCCTTTTCGGGATTGGCGGTTTCATAGGGATCTATTGCGGCGCAAGACTGCAAAAATATTTTCCCGCAAGGCTCATCAAGGTTTTACTTGCAGCAGTCATCCTTTTCCTAGCGGTGGAATATCTCTTTAACCTCTATTAAATAGAGGAGTTTTATCCCTTCTATCTTCCTTCTCCGCTTACCCAGAATCTGAGGCTCTCTTTCTCAAAGCGCCATTTATTAAGGACTTTTTTGCCCGGGATCTTTCCATCTTTGGCAAGTTTATAGATGGATCTCTTTCCGATCTTCAAATATTCTGCGGCTTCTTCAATGGTCAAAATCTCTTTTTCCATAAAACCTCCTTTTTTTGCGCCTTTTAATAGATTTATCTATTTTATTATTTTCATTTATTGCATTTATTATAACAAAAAACAAATAAAAACTTAATAGAAAATATTTATCAGTGCTGCGTCGTTAGGATCTTGTAAGAAAATTGATTTTTCCATTATAATGATTCCTGACCGCTTAAAATTCTGCATTATTAAAGATTGACTGAATTACCTCATGAAACTATATTCCCGGGATGTCAATCCAATCACAACCCATAGAAGATATTTTAGGCCGGGATGGGAGGCTGTCCGGATTCATAGAGGATTTTGAATTCCGTCCGTCTCAGATAAGGATGGCCCAGCTTATCACTAAAGCACTGAGGCAGGATTCCTGTGCGATAATAGAGGCAGGCACAGGCACAGGCAAGACAATGGGATACCTTGTCCCAGTTATCATAAGCGGAATGAAAACGGTCATAAGCACCGGCACAAAAAACCTTCAGGAACAGATCTTCTTCAAGGATCTGCCTTTGATTGAAAGGGCCTCAGGCATCAAGACAAGCGCACTCCTTATGAAAGGCAGGAAAAATTATATCTGTCTTCACAGGTATAATCAGTATTTTCTGGAGCCGTCTCTCCTGGCGCCTTTTGAAAAAGGAGATAAGACGCGCATCGACCAATGGCTTGATAAGACAGAAACAGGGGACCGGGCCGAACTCTCATGGCTTGCGGATGAAGACCTCCTTTGGGACGCAATCTCTTCTTCCTCAGATCAGTGTCTGGGATCGGAATGCCCTAATATGAAGGATTGCTTTTTGAATGAATTGCGCAAGAAGGCTGCCAGGGCCGATATCATCATTGTAAACCACCACCTGTTTTTCGCGGATCTGATGGTCAAAAAGGGCGGATTCGGCGAGATCATACCGCGCTTTCAGGCGGTCATATTTGATGAGGCCCACAAGATTGAGGAGATAGCCGTCAATTATTTCGGGTCAAGCCTGAGCAGCGGTCAACTACAGGATTTCGTGAAGGACGCTGAAAAAGAGATCAAGGGCGCAGGAGGTCCCGGGGAGCTTGCCAATAACCTGAGTATTGTCAGGGAAGGCGCAGAGAGGCTTCAAAGGCTTTTTGCATTATCCGATGACAGGGGGAGACTGAAAGAGGAAGACCTCGTGATGATCCATGAAGGTCCTTCAAGGGATATAAGGATGAGCCTTAAGGTTATACAGGAAAGAGGCGGCCAGATTATATCCACAAAGGCAGGCGATCTGATGGAGTCTCTGGAAGCGGTCTTTTCTTCCAACAGACCGGAGTGGCTGAACTGGTATGAAAAAAGAAAGAGGGGCGTCACGTTTCACTCATCTCCTCTTGATATATCGGAGGGCATGAGGGAGGTGCTTTATGACAACATAAGGGCTATCGTCTTTACCTCCGCCACCCTCTCCACAAACGAAAGATTTGATTATATAAGGTCGAGGCTCGGCATCCCTGAAGATTCGGTTGAGGGGATATATCCGTCTCATTTCGATTTTAAGGAGCAGGCATTGTTCTATATCCCGCTGGATCTGCCGGGGCCGAACGCGGCGGATTTTGCGGGCAAGGCATCAAAAAGGATCATAGAGATGCTTGAAATAACCTCCGGGCGGGCGCTTATTCTTTTTACGGGTTATTCCAACATGCATACAGTCTATGACAGGTTAAAGGGCACATTGCCCTATAAGGTCCTGCAACAGGGTGATGCGCCAAAGTCCGTACTGCTGGAAGAGTTTAAAGGGGATACGAATTCAGTGCTCCTTGCTACAGGCTCCTTCTGGCAGGGTGTGGATGTGCCGGGTGAGTCGCTCAGTTGTCTTATAATTGATAAACTGCCCTTTGATTCACCGGGTGATCCGCTGGTCGCGGCCCGGATAGAATCCATCAGGCAAAGGGAATGCAACCCGTTCATGGAATACCAGTTGCCTTCGGCAATTATATCTCTGAAGCAGGGATTGGGCAGACTCATAAGGAAGACCTCGGACAGGGGCATCCTGTCGATCCTGGACAACAGGATAATAAAAAGCAGATACGGCCGCGCCTTTTTCGAAAGTCTCCCTGAAATCCCTGTAACACATCAGTTAGATGATGTGCGCAAATTTTTTAAACAATAAGGAGGTTGTTTTGTCTCTGAAACCATGGAAAATAATATCAAGCAAAAGTGATGAACTTATAAAATTTTTCCATCTGCGCACGGACACGGCTGTCTCGCCGCGCACAAATATACCACATGATTTCTATGTGCTTGAATCTGCCGGTTGGGTAAATATAATACCTTTAACCCCCGAAGGGGAGGTCATCCTCATACGGCAGTACCGTCATGGTATACAGGACATAACGCTTGAGATCCCGGGCGGACTGATAGAACATGGCGACTCCCCTGAAGGGGCGGCTGCGAGGGAGTTGCATGAAGAGACAGGATATGAGGCAAAAGAGATGGTCCTTCTGGGCAGCGTCCATGCGAACCCGGCCATCCTCAACAATATCTGTTACACGTACCTCGCTAAGGACGTTTATCCGGCGGGGAAGCAGGATCTGGATGACTCGGAGGATATTGAGATACTGATAAAACCCCTGGCAGAGATACCGAGACTCATAAAGGAAGGCGAGATAACACATTCCCTTATCCTTGCTGCCTTCTACAGGTTTTACATGGAATATCAGCCGTAAATATTTTTCTTGACTTATTATGGGCATATGCTCATAATGTCCAAATACCAGGATACATAATGACAAGACCAAAATGTTGCAGAAAAATACGTTGCGGCCCGGATGTGACTTATTATAAGCCGAGAGGCATACCGACTTCATTATTGGAAGAGGTCCATCTTACACTGGATGAATTCGAAGCAATAAAACTTGCCGATTTTGAGGGCCTGTATCAGGAAGAAGCCGCAGGCAGGATGAATATTTCGCGACAGACCTTTGGCCGGATTATTGATTCTGCACATAAAAAAATTGCAGATGTATTGATTAACGGCAAGGCCTTAAAGATTGCTGGGGGCGAGGTTGAGATTGGAGATATGAAGGGATTTAATTTGCCAAAGAAATAAATGGAGGATACGCAATTATTTATCATGTTGTGTATAATACAAACAATAAACAATAAAAGCATTCAGAGGAAAACAAAACCATGAAAATTGCATTGCCATCAAATGAAAACAAGGTGGATAGTCATTTCGGCCATTGTGAATATTTCACCGTATTTACAGTTAACGAGAATAAAGAAATAATTTCAGAAGATATCGTAAAATCTCCTGTGGGCTGCGGATGCAAATCAAACATCGCGCAGACATTATCGCAAATGGGCGTGAAAGTAATGCTGGCCGGCAATATGGGACAAGGCGCCGTCAATGTTTTAACCGGTCACGGCATCCAGGTCTTAAGAGGGTGTGCCGGCGATGTTAAAATGGTTGCGAATAAATGGCTTGAGGGAAACCTGATGGATTCAGGCATCGGGTGTCATGAACATCATGACGGGTGTCATAACAACTGATATTACATAGCTGACAATCCTGCCAAGGCAGGACTGTCAGCCTGATCATATATGTTTAAAATAAACAAGGAGGATATCTGAGGATGTCAAATGAATGCAGCAGTACATGTGGAAGCAGCAGTGCGTGCAGCGGGAGCGGAGGCGCCTGTGGAGGCAATACTGAAGACCCTCGCGCTAAACAGGATAGAGAAATAAATGAAAGATTAAAACAGATCAAGAATAAGATCCTTGTCATGAGCGGAAAGGGCGGGGTGGGCAAGAGCAGTGTCGCGGCCTATCTTTCCCTCTTCCTGGCAAAGAACGGCTACAATGTTGGATTGATGGATGTTGACCTTCACGGCCCGAGCATACCCAGGATGATGGGCGTCAAGGAAGGCATCCGTGCCGTTGAGGCGGGGAAGGCTATCCCGGTCAGCGTCCTGCCCAACCTGCATCTTATTTCAATCGAATCCCTGATGGGAGACGATAAGGATGCCGCCCTTATCTGGAGGGGCCCGGTCAAGATAGGCGTTATAAGACAGTTTATATCCGATATTAAATGGCCTGATGAACTGGATTATCTTATCATCGATTCTCCTCCTGGGACCGGAGATGAGCCCCTGACAGTGGCCCAGACTATCCCGGGAGCGAAGGCCCTTATTGTCACAACGCCACAGGAGGTATCCCTGGCAGACGTGAGAAAATCCATTAATTTCTGTCGCCAGATGAATATGGATATCCTGGGTCTTGTTGAGAATATGAGCGGCTTGATCTGTCCCCATTGCGGAAAATCCGTTGACCTCTTTAAGACAGGCGGCGGACAGGCCACTGCCGCAAAGGAAGGACTGAGGCTCCTTGCAAGTCTTCCTATCGAACCTGAACTGGTCAAGATGGGAGACTCCGGAGACTTTTCCAATCTCAAGGCGGGTAGCTCGCCCTTTGCAGCAGAATTTCAAAAGATGGTTGAGCAGATAGAGGGCCTTTGCGCATAACAGGCTTTAAGTATTTATGCTGATCCGGGCTGTGCATTGTGGCGCCGGCCCGGATACGGCAACGGATAAAATTTCAAGGAGAATAACATGCCCATTTTTGATTATCAGTGCGATGACTGTGGAAAACAAAGTGAGATCCTTATGACCGGTTCAAAGGATGAACCGAGGTGCACATCGTGCGGTAGCAGCAGGCTGAAGAAGATTATGTCCAAACCAGCTTCTTTTTCAGGGTCATCCATGTCCGGCTTACCCGGCTCAGGCGACACAAGTTGCTGTGGTTCAAGGCCGTCCAATTCAGGTTGCGCAGGCCCCGGCAGTTGTTGCGGGAAGTCCTTTTAAAAAGGATGGTTAAAGGTCATCTCGACCGACATCTCTAATGTCATCTCGACCGTTATTTCTGTTGTCATCTCGACAGTCATTTCTATTGCCAGCTAGGCCTTCGTCTTTATTGTCATCTCGACCGTAGGGAGAGATTTCAAACCACCCATCACTCAGATCCTTCCATTCAGGATTGACGGCGACAACCAGATTAATCTTTTTCTCTCGACGCCATTTCTTAATTTCCTTTTCCCTTGCTATCACGGCGCGGACATCATGCGTTTCCTCGAAGCAGACCAGCTTGTTCACGTTGTACTTTTCCGTAAAACCGGGAACCTTCTTCGAATCGAAAGTTCAGACAACGCAAAATTAAAAATGTTTTTTAATTGCAGCAGAAATAAGCGGGCTATTGAGGATACCTTTCACTATTCTTTCTCTGAGTTCAGTATCAATAACCTGGGGTTCTCGGGTTAAACCAATTTTTTGATCAACTCTATTGATCAGCTCTTCAATTGATAACAGCTCTGCCTTATTGCAATCTATCAGGCTCTCTTTTTTAATGAATGGAAAACTATCGGCCTCAAGACGAACCAATGCCTGTGCCGCCCTTGGATTGCTTTTTTCGTAATAATACAATCTGGTATGCGCCTGAGAAGTTACAATGCAAAGAGTGAACAAACTTCCGGGATTTATAGGGATGGTAAAATACCAATGAGATGGGGCTTCCGGAGTATGACAGTTATCTTTAAAATGGATAATGCACCAATCATTGATACATCTCAGAATTGCTTCCGGAGGTATCTCGATCACTCGGATATACCCGTTAAGATACGTCTTGATTCTTCCAGATGTTCAATAGGCATGTTAAAGGGATCGCCGGGAATGGTTGAAAGAAGATCTTCCGTCTGGATCTTCTCTCTCTTGCTCTTGCCATGCTCAAAAAGTTGTTTGAACTGCGACCACTCAGGATAACGGTGAGTGTATTTTATTAATTCATTTTTATTCTTACTGCCGAAATATTTTATAATAAATTCCATGGCCTCAATATCGGTGTCCGATAAAAGATCAAGGTTTCTTGGACCGCATTTTTCAGCCGCCTCAAAATCATAATCATTAACCTTATTAAGCATTTTGGCAGCGTACTTGTACTCATGTGACAGGAATCTTTCATCAAATGTAAGGATGTCCTTCGTCGTGGAGCCGACCGGGCCATAATCCATAGCCCAGTATTCATCACCGGTAATAGTCCGTCCATAACGCATTAAGTGGCATTTATCGGCCAGATAGAGGAGTTTTACAAGCTTAAGCTTGTCTGATCTGCCGATCTGTTGCAGGATATAACAGACCGCTTGAATAATTTTTTTTGTCTCAATCATTTGATGTCCTCCCCCTTGATCGAATTCCCATATTTTTGAAGGAAGATTTAATCATCAACGGGATTAACTTTATTATCGACATTTCTTTAGAAAAGTAAAGGTGTTATTTAAAGGCTTTCATGAATTCTATGGATGAATCAAGATCCGATTTGACCCATCGCATTCTCGGATTTCAGAAGAAAACTTAAAATTTAATCCCGTCCCGCTTTCCATTATGTACTAAAATAGCCGGATATATCCTGAATGTCGTTTTGCTCTTGCCATATACCCGTGCAAAACCTAATTTTTTGCCCTCAAAAAATGCATTATAGCCCAATTATATAGGGCTAGATCATAACTATTCGATTCGATATCAAATACTTGTCGTGGCCCGACCCCAACCCGCACAGGGCTACAGGTATTTCGACAGGGAAAGTAACTTATGTGGACGGCAAAGGGAATGAGCAATCTATCCAGGCAGACGACATAGTAGTGTATGCGGGGCTTAAGCCGAAAAAGGATGAGGCCCTCAAGTTTTACGGCTCAGCCAAACAATTTTTTACTATCGGTGACTGCAGTGAGATAGGCGGCAATATCCAGAAATCCATACGCAGCGCATTCTTTACGGCCTCACAGGTTTAAGCATACCGGGAGCCTGGAAGACATGTGAAAGGTTTAATCCGACAAGGACCGTTAATATGAGCCAATAAATACTGTGAAACCATGCGAGAACGGCCCCGGCAAGGGTAAGAATCCCGGCCATAAGGAATATAACCCTTTCAAGATACCAGCTGTCAGTCTCTAATAAATACATATCTAGCCTCCTTGAATTTAATTGAACCAGGATCTCAGTCTTATTAATAAAGGCATCTCACAAAAGCCCGCGTCTATCTGCCACCACGGCCCCCACCGCCGCTGCCCCTTCCTGACCCGCCGGAACTGCCTGAACCTGAACCAAACCCGCCGCCGGATGAACCGCTGCCGGAGGTTCCGGAATCAAAATCTTCGCTGTCGAAATCTTCTTGTCCAAGACTGCTGCCGGCTGAAGCCTGGGCATAATTTCCTACATTATCCGCTGTTGCGCCGTTTTTAATGGCATTGGCATAAGATTTGGCAAGGGCAGTACCTGATGATGCGTTCATCACCTGTTCCATGAAGGCGCTCCCGAGTTTCTCCATGTCCCGAACAGTGTAGCCCTTAGCAAATGCATTCTTCATAACCTTGGCGACGCTGCCGGAATCGGCCCCAGCCTTGGCCATCAGCTTTGCTGTACTTAAGGTTTCTCTGTTTAATGCCTGGCCATCATCCGTCTTCATGTCCCTTGTTTTTTGCTGAAGCGTTGTTGCTATCTGTTCCATGTTTTTAGTTGTAATTCCGGCATTCATGCATTCGGCCATTTCCTGCGTGATCGCCTTTACCTGCTCCTTGTCCTGTGTCATCTTCCCTGCAAGGCCGCTCGCTGTTTGATAATTGGCCCTGACCGTCTCCATGGCCTTGATGTTGTTGGCAGCCTTTTCCTTTTTAGCGACACTCTCATGAAATTTGTTCATGATAGGTTCCGTAGATAAACTTTGCCTCTGAGCCTTCATCAAAATTTCATGTGCTGCAAGCATCTGCTTCTCCGTGTATTTGTTTTCAAGCATAGTCCTGGTCATCTTTATAACGCCCTGGTTCTCAATTCCAAGGCTGATAACCTGTCTTGCACTCTCCTTTATCCGGGCCGGTGTATTGGATGGAAGCCCTTCATCCACATCGTCCGCGAACACAAAGGAAGGGATGAAACACAGGGCCACAAGAATAAATAATAATTTTTTCATACAAGCCTCCATTAAATATTTGTTAACTAACCCGCCACCGGTCATCGGGGTTGCACGGACCCGGATGGGATTACTTTTCTCTCTTTTTGCCTTTTTTGTCTTCTTCGTCCTGAGCGTGATTTTTCTTTTTATGCTGTCCTGAAGGATATCTCTTTACCACATCATTATGATATTGATAGGGCCTGTCAGAGTCCATATCAAGCATTACAAAATCATTTACAGCGATCCTTACAGATACAGGCAGAGAAGCAGAGGAATGCCATTCCCCGTTACTCATGTAGAAATAGGCGCCTGTCCTTTCCTCAAAGTAGATGCCATAATAAGGATAGTAACGGTACATATGTTTTGCGCGGTTTCCATGCGCCGGCGCCCATGGAGGAGGCCCTTCTTCATAGGAAAACGGTCCTGATAACGGGACGCCGATCACGATGCCTGCTGCTGTCCTGCACCCTGATAAGGGAAGAACAAAAAAGATTGCAGAAATTAATACTACTAATTCATAGATGATCTTTCTATTCACAGCCTCAACCTCCTTATAGGCAAATGTTATCAATTCACGCATATCCCTGAACTTTGTCTTTTTAAAAGCATAAAAGATGCCAAATCCGATAATCGGCAATTACTTATTGTAATCATTGACAAATAATATTATGCACATGTTAATATGCCGGCCCTCAAGATGCAAAGATTGCACCTCATGTGCATTCTTTGCATCTTGTTTATTCACATCTCCTGTCTCAGATTTATGAATGGACACTGCCTGTAAGAATCTGATAATATCCTTGAAGATTCAGCCTCAACCTGTCATATCGGTATAAAATTATTAACCAAACACGCTGGAAATGAATATCAGTATGAAACCCATATATCTTTATATCCCCGGCATATTGAGATTCAGCCTTTTTCTGCTGCTCCTCATCTTCTCCCTTGCGATCGTTTTCACGACCAACAAGAATGTACAGATGGTTCGCACCCTGGCCATTCAGTCTCTAACAGATACGGCAGTAGGACTCTCCACAGCCGCCGAGAATGCCCTGCGGTCTATGGGGGAAAAGGATACTTCGGAGATAAGCGCTATCTTTTCCGACAGGATCGTGGCCTATGCCCTGATTGCCACTGAAGACGGCACTATCCTTTTTCATACCAATACTGATCGTATAAATACAAAACTCCCGGCACTGGAGATGAAAGAATGGATAAGCACCGGGACATTTACAAGCAGGAGAATTATCCTGGGTACCGGGGTGCCTGCCTATGAATTTAATTTTGTCATGTACCGGCCTGGACAAACGCCCGATATGCTGCGTCTCGTCCTTCAAACAACAGCCGCGGATAAGATGATCGAGCAGGCCGAGAGGAGGATGTGGTGGATCACAGGCCTGCTGATCGGCCTCCTCAGTATGGCGGTCATCTTATTTGAGCGCTTTTTCACTCATCGCATCAGGACCCAGGCACTAAGGGAAAACCGGAAGCGCCTGACACTTATCGGCCAGATGACGGCCAGCCTTGCACATGAGATCCGCAACGCACTGGGAAGCATCAAGGGATATGCACAATGGCTGGAGGAGAAGGATGAAGATAGAAGCCCCCAGAAAGAGGCCCTTTCCATGGTGGTCACGGGCACACTGAGGATCGAGGCCCTGGTCCGGGAACTCCTTCTCTATTCAAAGGAGGAGACCTATCATGATGAGCAGGTAGAGCTTGCGCCGCTCATTACAGAGGCGGTTGCTGCCTCTGCCCAGGGCCGCTCAGAAGATATGAAACCGGATATACCGCCAGGCATATCAGTAAAGGCGGATAGAGAAAAATTATTGCGTGTGATGGTAAACGGCATCAGAAACGCCCTGGATGCAATGGGCGAGAATGGGGGCCCGCTGATTTCCTCTCATGAAAGCGGCAGATGGGTTACAATCTCTATTGAAGACACAGGCGAGGGGATATCGGGAAAAGACCCTGACCGTCTTTTCACTCCTTTTTATACAACCAGGACCAACGGCACCGGGCTGGGACTTGCCTATGCGAAAAAGGTAGTTGAGGGAATGGGCGGCGCTATTACCCTTACGAACAGGATCGCCGGCGCCGGCGCCCTATTAACCATTCGGCTTCCCAATGCAAGGAATAATTAAAATGGCATACAGTATTCTTATCGTTGACGATGACAAGGCAATGAGGTCATTTCTTTCCACCATATTGCATGACGACGGCTATGTTGTCGAAGAGGCCATAAACGGACGTGAAGGCCTCGCCAGGATTGAATCCACTGACTTTGACCTGGTCATAACGGATCTGCGCATGCCGGACATCTCAGGGATCGATCTGATCCGTTACAGCCAGGAGAAAAGACCTGATCTTTTATTTATTATCATTACAGCCTACGGCTCTATCAGCAATGCCGTAGAAGCCATGAAGGTCGGGGCCGCCGACTATCTGACCAAACCCCTGCAAAGTCCCGAAGAACTCCGTCACGTCGTAGGGCGTGTCCTCAGAGAGGCGGAGGCGCAGAAACGTATTGCCATGATGTCCGAGGAACTGGGGAAACAGTATCCCCCTCCTGAGATGATCTTTATGGGCGGAAAGATGAAGGAGATCCACAGGCTGGTGGAAGAAGTCGCTCCGACAACCGCTTCGGTCCTGATCACCGGGCCAAGCGGCACGGGAAAGGAACTGATTGCCCGCATCATCCATCAGATGAGCCCTCGCAGGACGAAATCATTTATAAGCGTCCACTGCGCCGCCCTTACGGAGACACTCCTGGAAAGCGAGTTATTCGGACATGAACGGGGCGCCTTTACCGGCGCTGTTGCCACGCGGAAAGGACGGTTTGAGATGGCGGACGGAGGCACCCTGTTTCTTGACGAGGTGGGAGAGATCCCTCCTGCAACACAGGTGAAGCTCCTCAGGGTTATCCAGGAAAGGGAATTTGAACGGGTCGGTGGATCTAAGCTGATCTCCGTGGATGTCCGGATCATCGCATCGACAAACCGTGATCTTAAAACTGCGATGGGGGATGGACGTTTCAGGGAGGATCTCTTTTATCGTCTTAATGTCTTTCCCATTATCATGCCAGCACTGAGTCAGCGAAGCGAGGCGATCCTCCCCCT
>Ga0153915_10001407_pt1 | contig 22029 bp, 12 predicted proteins | sample Opewatmetagenome_2_FD_107003 | JGI IMG/M metagenome (GOLD analysis project Ga0153915, IMG submission 107003) | Freshwater wetland microbial communities from Ohio, USA - Open water 3 Core 3 Depth 3 metaG | ecosystem: Environmental > Aquatic > Freshwater > Wetlands | place: USA: Ohio, Lake Erie...
GGTTGAATTTTTTCCCGATGACATTTCCCTGAGTTCCGAATTTATTGGGGAAATTAAATTTAAGTGAGATCTTACCATCAACTGCCTTAATAAAGTTCAGGATCTTTGTGGAATCTTTTGTGGGGAAATCCAATTCTATCTTAACAAGCACAATAATAATTCCGTCGAAAGTACCGGGACTCTTCGCTAATCCCGGAAGAAATTCTGCCGAATATTTTTCTTCGCCAAGCGGATAAAAGAAGATATTAAATTTACCGTGCGGCCCAAGCTTCTGATCATTCTTTTCTACCGCCGGCCACCCTACAAAATCCTTTACGGGTTCTCCTTTAGAATTATTTTTCGGATCATCGCTGATATGGGGAAGAATATAATTGTGCGTACCGTGACTTACTTTATATTCAATCTTATTGTTTCCATCCAGCAGTCTGAACCATTCGGCAATATACCAGTAATGTCTTGCGCGAATTTCCCGGTTGGCTCTCATCATCGCCTGATCATCCAGGCTAAAGGGAGAACCCGGAGAATAGCTGTCAAATCCCGGGACTCCACTGCTCGAAGCAGTTTGTTCTATATACTCATCTACAAGACTTCCACCGTGTCCGGATTCATGAGCAAACGTAAAAAATCCTCCAAAATCCGAAACTACAGTTTTGCCCGCTTTATCCTTCGTGGTTACTTTAAATAATGGAGCATTATCAGTTTCACCAAGAACTCCTTCTCCTGGTTTTGACCGCATAAATCCTCTTACTCCGCCCGGATCAGTAATATCCTTAAAAACTCCAATTTCAAAATGTGATTTCTCTTTGGGGAGAGATTGAGAGAACCAGATCACCTTAGCTTTTAATTTTTTATCAGCAGCATTTAATGGTAAAATAAAAGCCGCGCCGGGATTGAATGTAGTCTTGTCGACAATATCCGGTCCGTTCCATCTATGCAATAAATTTAAAATTGCAGTTTCAATCCAATCCAGAGCTTTGCCGCCCGTTAAATTTAAAGGAACTGCTTTAGGATTGAATGATGCCTTTATATTTGAATTAAAATTGAAAAACAATCGTAAAAAAACCATGCAGGCACTCACTTCCGTAACATCATCGGTATCTATATCGCAGCATCTTAACCGGATCATATCAAATCGACCGATATGCTGGAAAATTATATGATCTTCCTCAAAGAATGCCTGTACTTCACAAAAATTGCTTTTTACGGGATCTGGAACCCTAGGTCTGTCTGACCGCGGCTGAACAAATGTAGCAGGGGAGGCAAATACATCGAGAATCATAACAGCCGCCCTGGCACCTGTAACATCTCCCTTTCCATCTAAAGTTCTCTTGTCAAAAACATCAAAAAAGTTACCCTGAGCAATTATTAATCTTGTCCAGTCGGGATAATCGGATATATAGTTTCTTGTTTTTTCATCTGTCGGAAGCTGAGTAAAAAAGCCGTTATTATTACTTGTAAAAGTTTTGATATTCGTGCCATCGGTAAATGCTTTACCGTCAGGTTTGAATAATCCTTCGGAAGATAAGTCATCACTGTTGGGACCCGAATGGGAAAAAGTATTACAAAAAATCGAAATACGGTTTTCAATTTTATTATCCGGGATCCAATTTATAGGTTTAAGATCCTTATCGGTTAGTACAATATCATCCAGGCTGAATATTAATGGTTTTGCATCACTTGTAGTTTCTGAAGCAAGATCTTCGAACTTGCCGACTTTAGCCGGCGGGTTTCCCGTTCCTCCCGATAATTTAGCAAAGTAATTTTTTGATTTCCATAATGCCGCCATATCATAAAATCTGATTCTATCGGCTTCCGGTGTATCTTTAGCAGAGCCTGAAACATATGCTCTTGTTCCATCCTTTTTTGATTCAATAAAAGTATTGGTATCTGTTTTGAATTGAATAAGAGGTTTTGTTCCTGGAGCTGCGTTTTGCAGAATAAACGGAAGACACTGGCATCCTTCGGTGTCTGTTGTCCAATTACTTTTAATATCAGGCGAAGATCCGGTTTTGGATGAATCTAAAAATCCTTCTATTAATAATGGGAGAATATTCTTTTTTGCTTTAAGCAGCCGGTCGAAATATAAAAATTTGTAGAAACGCCAGTTAGGATCAAGAGTCATTTGAATAGGAGAAGCCTCAGAGCCGATATTTTCAATGGTCAGATCATCAAGATTTTTAAACTTTTTTTCATTATCATCAAAATTGGATACTGTCGGAGATAATGTCCACGAGGAATTTTTCAGATCGAATTGTAACGGAAGATTAAATACTTTAAATCCATTTTTTATTTTTCCGTTTACGTCACCTTCCTTTATAAGTTCATCTTTTCCTGAGGTATCTTTTGGCTCAGCGATAAAGTTTGTTTCGGAAAATCTGAATGTGACAGTAAAAGTTTTTTTAGCTCTCAATATCTGAAGAAATACCTGTCCTTTATCATTGTCAATCGTCTTTTGTTCTTCGGTATTATCTTCAAATATTAATGTATATGGGAAACCCTGGGGAAAAGTTCTTTCTGTACCTTCGGGTGTTTTATAAACGAATTTAAGATGAACACGTACAGCCAGACCGCTCGGTAAGGGGAGGGGATCAACTTTAACCGGATTCCGTTTAAAAAATCCCTTGGGATACAAGTCGCACTTTGAAGCGATACAGGTAAGTTTCTTTGGATGACATTTTAATTCAGGTTCTTCTCCATCATCAAAAAAGAGTATTTCTACACGTCTGTCAACAGGATTTTCATCTTCAGTTTTAGCTTCGCTTGCAGGATGATTCTCTCCGCACCCTATCACCGGGGCAGGGTGAGGCGGACTTTTTTCTACAAATTGTAATTTTGCTATTTCATCATTAAGCCCGTCTTCGGTTATTCCCATCACTATCAGGAGTTCAAGCATATACATATCAAAGAATGCCCCCCAGGTTTGTTTGCCCACTTTTCCGTCTTCATCAATTTTAGTAAAAATATGATTGAATCGATTCTGATGTATATTTAAAGTCACAAAGTCAATATTATATCTTTTTTGAAAATTCAGGATTGCCTGTTCTGTTTCAGGATTCATTTCATTGTTAACATCACCCGGATCGCAGTCAAATTGAAAATTGAATGAAATCCATTTTAATATTTGCTGTATATCTTCAACCTGGTGCTTTTCATTTGATGAATCTACCCAGCTGCTTCTTTTAGCGGTAAACATAAAGAAAACATTCTCAGCCCTTTTCTGCGACAAAGTAAGGTTATATTGATCTGTTCCCTTTTTATCAGTATGCCCCGCGATTAGTATTTTCTGTTTAAAATCATTTTTTTCGCATTGCTTAAAACATGCAAACAATACGCCCAGTCCTGTAATACGGTTTTGTTCTTCGGTTCCGGGCTGCGGTGCAGTTGGACCATAGTCAGGTAAAAGAACGGCACTATCGAAATGAAAGTTTATATCTTCCATTTCGATAACTGTTACTTCGGAGGTTGAATTGACGGTAAGCTTATTTTTTTGTCCGGATAGAAGGTTCTCTATCTTTTTATCCGCATTCCGGAGCTTTACTTCAATGTCGCTCACAATTGGCCACTAATCTGAAAATTATGTTTTTTCTTTTTTAATTAATCCGGGAAATCTGATTGAGTATTTTCCGGCAGGGATTTTATCTATTTTTTTATACCCGTTCGAATCGAGCTTTTCATTCAATATTTTACCATCGGGGAGGTATAATATGAATTCTTCACTGGCTTTTGGTTTTCCTTCATCATCCTTCAGTTCTATTTCGATAAAATCTTCGATGTAAAGCATTCCGGAACGGGCGGTTAAATCTGGATTACATAATACGGTGAAATAATACTGAGGACAGGAATAACCTTCTTCATTTTTATCTGTACCTGTTTCTTCACCTGAAGATACTTCCCATTCTACTTTTGCTTTCTCCCCCTGGGTTTTAGCCTGAATGTATTTTATCTGCAGATCTGCTTTTTTTATGTCTTTTTGCCAGATATAAAAATTAACCTCTTCTCCATCGTCCAACCCCCCGGTCTCAACAGATAATTCAACTTTATCTCCCGGTTTTACCAGATCCTTCGACCACTTTGCGTTGAATAATTTTTTGAGTACCAATTCACAGTTACCTTCCGGTAATGCATCTCTCGTTATTCTTCCATCGGTTTTGACTTTACCGGATGACTCTTTCTGCCCGGTATCTGTTAATTTATAATCAATACCGCTGACAGGATTTCCTGCTTTATCAGTAAGTTTATATTCGACCCAGTGTTTTTCTTTTGTTGAGGATTCAGGACTACCGGATAAGGCCTGCATTGCGCTGGCAGTTGCCGAAGCGGCTCCGCTGGAACCTGCTCCACCGCCTCCTCCTCCTGCACCGCCGCCGCCTATCATAACAGTAGGGCAGCCCATTAATATTGTGTCCGGCGGTCCCGCACAGGCGGCCATATCTCCCATCCTTGCAGCAGGCATTCCTCCAATAAGAACAGTAGGTGCACCCATAGTTATTGGCATTCCAACATGAGGAGGCGGAGGTACGCCCGGATTTAACATTGGACAAACGTGTAAGTCAGTTGCTCTCGCTGCAGGCATTCCACCGATTAAAACGGTAGGGAGTCCTAGAGTAACTACACCTCCATGAGAACATGGATCACTTAACCTTGCTGCTAATCCCATTTTCTCCTAAAATTTTATTAAACAAATATTTGTCTTCCGGTATTAATTTATCATTACGATAGCACCCTTTACACTCGTTTGACCTCCTTCAACACTGGTTGTTGCACCACCGGATAACTTTGCTCCTACTCCGCCTTTTAGTTCAATATTCACTCCGCCCTGCATCTTAACATTCATATTGGCCTGAGCTTCGATGTTATTACCCTTCAATTTAAGATCAGTTGCAGATTCAGCCGTTATTTTTTTCGAGTTGAGTGAATATTGATCATTTGCATTAACCTTAATCTTACCTGCTTTAACTTCTGTATCACCTTCGGTTTCAAGCTTGAAGGTTTTTGACTTTATATTGATTTCACCTTTTGGTGCCCGTATATCGATCCCCCCCTCTTTCGTCTCAATTATAAGTTTTTGATTTTTAATATCGATAACAAAATTATTCTTCTTATCTTTATCCGATAATTGAATTAATTCCTGGTCGTCGTCGATGAGAATGAAATGTCCTTTCTTGCTTGTCACCTCGATCTTGGTATTTTTATCATCGAGTAACACTATGTGTCCATCTTTTGTTGTTATAGTAATATTCTGATTCTTATCATCCATCAGAATTTTATACTTATCCTTTGAAGTGATTTCAATTTTATCATCCTTATCATCCATAAAAAGTTTGTGCGAATCCGAAGTCGTAAAAGAGATATGGGATTCATTTGATTTATCTTCGAGTACAATTTGATTACCGGCTGCCGTCCTGATTATATTTTGTGTTTTATTTTTTGCTGCAACCGGAGACGCCTGGGAAGGGGTAGGAGCGGTTCCGAGTCCAACAGGCCGGTCAACATTGCCGTCAATGCAGGCAAATAAAAGTTCTGTATCCTTATGATTCGGGAAATGAATTCCATAACCCGAGCCGGAATAGCTCTGTGATAATCTGACCGGTAATGAAGCCTCGCCGTTGGTCTTGTCACTGATATCAAATAATGCCTTGAACCTGTACCTGCCATGATCGTCCAGAAATGCATATTCATCGCCGGAACCTGATTCCAGCTTCGCACTCATAATCCCCGATATTTTAGGTATCGGGGTTCTTCTTTTAGGGCGGAAATCTATATCAAAAGGTATTGCTTCAAACCTGCATTCGAAGATTAATTCACTTGACTGTAGTTTCTGCGGAATTACAAACTGACCCCGTTGCGAACCTTCAACAAAGATTTTGTTAATAATATATTCGTTATTCCAGTCGTCCCTGTAGTGTCTGTTCATTTTAAAAGTGAATCCCGCTCTGAAAAGTCTGCAGTCGGTTTCCCCCTTAAATATTTTACTCCACGCAATAAACTCCTGGTTCCGTATTTTTGCGAGCGTCTCGGCATCTTTTTCGTTTTCAAAGTTATCTCCGTAATCATAATATATTCCCGGCAGATCTGAATTCATCCGGCTCTGAGCCATAAGTTGTTTTTCCGGAAACAGATAGTTATAATCTTTTAACTGAACTGTCCCCGTAACAATTTTTTCCCTTGCCGATAATTCAAGAATTGATTCAACGTTGCCTAACGGATCCTTATTTTCATTATACCCGATATCATCTGATAAATCTATAGCAGGGAGTTTGGAATTATCATCGGTAAAGCAGACGACTTCTTTATCCCCGCTGTGATCGAAATAGTAATAAACTCCATAGTGTTCCAGCCTGCGGTTCAGAAAATTAAAATTAGTCTCCCTGTACTGAACTATAAATTCATGTTTGGGATATGAGCTCTTAAGATCAATCTTATAATCACTGCCGCTTAATTCACAATCCTCTGCTATTTTTTTAATGATATCCTTTATATCAACATTCTGATAAATTTCATTCTGAAATGAGAGTTTTGTTTTCCATAACCTTGGTACCAGCACTACCTTATAAAATACATGATCTTTAGATTGACCGAACTGTTCAATTTGCGAGATCATCCCGTGTATTTTCTGTATACTTTGATCCGGTCGTATCATATTGAACGTTGCTGTCTTATTCAGTACCTTTGACGAATCTATTTTGGGATCCGATGATGCGAGGATAATTCTATACTCAAACAGCCTGGAAATTTCCTCCTCGCCTTCGAAAGAAACCACGCCGAAAACGTCATCCTCCAATTCGGCAAAATGAATATTATAATACGGCTGATTAAATTTTTGATCCGGCATTATATACACCTTTTATAAATTATCGTTAATTAAATCATTGAAGCTGCTTGTTAAATTATCTGACATTTATGTTTTGTCGTGGGATTGTTTCCTCTTTTTTCCCTTTTGGGTATACTATACTGGTAGAAGACCATCTGTGACATAATATGCACAAAATACGCACAAAATACGCACAAATTATGCTGTTTACTGTAAAAAATCAGTGGGGTTTTAACTTAACTGAATTTATATTTAAATGAACCGTCCTTTGCTTTTGTAACAACAACTTTTGCAGGGCTTTTACCTTCAGCCATAAAACCCAGTAGTTGTGAAGAGATTTCAGGAGCGAGTTTTTTATCAACTATAGCATCTATATTTCTTGCACCAGTTTCCGCACGTGTACAGGATTCAACAATATCAGTAATGACTGCCTTATTAAATTCAACACTCAGATTTTGATTCTGTAAAAGTCTCTTCTTAATCTTTCCAAGTTTCATTTCCACTATCGGTTCAAGAACTTCTTTGCTGAGGGGGAGAAATACAATTGGTTTTAATCTTCCTAAAAATTCAGGTCTAAAATACTGGTTCATATATGGCCGTAGTTCTTCAAGTAAATCGTCTGGATTTGTCATGCCCGCATTATATTTTTCGAAAAGTACTTCCGAAGCAAGGTTTGAAGTCATAAAAATAGTTGTGTTTGAGAAATCAATATTCCTGCGGTCGGCATCCTGAAGCATACCGCGGTCAAAAATCTGCATAAAGAGATCCATTACAGAAGTATTCGCTTTTTCAATTTCATCAAGCAGAACAACACAGTAAGGTCTCCTGCGGACGGGTTCACTCAATGCGCCGCCTTCACCATAACCAACGAGTCCGGGATCTGCTCCAATAAGTCTTGAAGTATTATATTCATTCTGATACTCAGTCATATTAAGAGTTACCATAAACCTTTCATCTCCGAAGAGTACTTCAGCCACAGCTCTAGCAAGTTCTGTTTTACCTACTCCGCTCGGACCAATCAGAAGGAATACTCCAATAGGTCCTTCTTCCTTTTTAATACCAACCTTAGCTCCACGAATAACATCAGCAATTTGTTTTATTGCATGATCCTGCCCGACTACTCTTTTCTTCAAATCATCTTCAAGCTGCAGCAGGGTAGTCATTTCATCCCTTGTCATATTTCCAACTTTAATTCCCGTCCACGCCTCTATAACCTCTGCAACGGTATTGGATGTAACTTCTGCGAACACCTGCGGATTATTCGCCTGCAGTGAATTAAGCTCTTCCCTTACTTTAGTAATTTGTTCAACTATAGCTGGATCTTCTTTCCCTTTGCCATTCCCGTTCCCGGCAAATTTCTTCATCCTCAATTCCATCAGCTTTCGTGTCAGCTGGCTTTCCTTGGACCATCGTTCTTCATTTAATTTTATATCGGTTTCAAGTTTTGATTTCTTATCCGATAATTCTTTCATTAAGTTTTTATCAATTACAAGATCCATATCGGAATCTTTTTGACGGGTATTTATAGCCAGATCCACAGATTTTAACTGACTTATCAATAATTCAAGTCTGGGAGGTTTACTTGTAAGTGACATTTTAACACGTGTCGCTGCAGTATCAAGAAGATCAACCGCTTTATCGGGAAGCTGCCTGCCTGCGATATATCTTCTTGATAACTTTACCGCCGCTTCAATAGCCTCATCAGTAATATGTATTCCATGATAAGCTTCATATTTGTTTTTTATCCCTCTTAGCATGAGCATCGCTTTTTCATCTTCGGGTTCTCCAACGTGTATGGGCTGAAACCTTCTTTCAAGAGCCGCATCCTTTGCGAAATATTTATTATACTCCAGGTAAGTTGTAGCTGCTATTGCTCTGAATGAACCTCTTGCGAGTGCAGGCTTTAGAAGATTTGCAGCATCACCTCCGCCGGCAGAAGCACCGGCCCCTATCAGGGTATGTGCCTCATCAATAAACAGAATTGCAGGGATAGGTGAATTGGTTACTTCATTTATTACCGCTTTAAATCTTTTTTCAAACTCTCCTCTCATCTTTGTCCCTGCCTGTAACGAACCCATATCCAGTGAATATATCTGGTTGTTTTTTAAAATATCGGGTACGTCATCCTCGGCTATTTTAATTGCAAGCCCTTCAACAAGGGCAGTTTTACCAACACCGGGCTCGCCAAGTAATATGGGGTTTGACTTTTTTCTTCTGCACAGTACTTCAATAACCTGTATGATTTCCTCGTCCCTGCCGAGAATCGGATCAATTTTGCCGTCCTTAGCCATAGCCACAAGATTGGTAGTATATAAGTCAAGCACCGTTCCATCGGGAGGAATTGCGCGTGCCTCTTCCTGTGAAATCATTTCAGAGGAAACAGATTCATCTTCAATAGATCCTTTTACAATATTGTAAAAATCTGTACGGAGTTCTTCCTGTTTAATCGGTGTGAGGATATCCATTAACCTTGTACTTATTATCTGTTCGGATGCAATAAACACTTCGAAAAGCGCACCCGATCGTATTTTAGTTTCATGATGATGAACAGAGCTTGTTATCCATGCCTGCTCCAGCAGTTCGGTCAGCAACGGAGAAAGTTTCGGTTTACCGCTGTTTCCTTTTTCCATCTCATCAAGATTTCTCAGGCATCTTGCCTGGATATCACCGGTATCAATTGCATAATGTTTAAGGATTAAAGGGATATCGCCCTGACCGTCTTCGATTAGAGCATTCAACAGATGATCAAATGTAATTTCATAGTGACCACGGTTAATTCCCAATCCGGTCGCCGTATCAAGATTTCGTACCAGGTAATTATTTAATTTTAAAAGCAGTGATTTCAGATCCTTGCTTTGCATTTATATCTCCCGTTAATTTTTTATAAAAAATTATTGCAGCAGAACTAAGAGGGTATTAAAATCGTGATGAATAAATGATATATGTCTAATTTACTTCCGTGGTGAATTCTTCATTTCTTATGTTCACTTTGAATTCTTCAACCAAAGGTTTCCCCAGCCAGTAAGTTGAACCTAATCTAAGCCGGTCATCATTCCAGGAAATCGAAATAATTGTATCGGCTTTAACTTTAAACTTTATATCATATTCAAGCCCGTCATTCAAATACAGTTTCAGCAATTCATTAAGCTTTTTAGCATTAGAAGTACCCGGAAGAAAATTAAGATAATCTTCAAATGAGATTGGACCAACATCGAGGCCGATCCTGCTCATGCGATCCATTGAATACCTTCCAATAAAACTGTTTTCACCAAGCCTGAGATCATCGTTTCCCAATTCCGGAACATCCACAAGTTCAACCCAATGCGGAATGAATTCTTTTATCTCAAAGGGATAGTTTGGAAATATATGTGCCAGAAGAATTCTTAATCCCTCTTTATTTCGAACGCGCTGTCCGAAAACTCCGGCAAATTTTAATAATGTAAAATCCGATAATTCAGAGGATTCATGTTTTGTGAATATCCCTCTTCCTGTAAATGAATTAATTCTTTCGGATATTTTATTACTTCTATCATTATTAAGATAGAGATAGAAGCGATATTTTTTCCATGACTGGTAATAAAGCCAGTAAAATCTGTTGTTGAAAATATCCAGGAAATTCTGTAAAGGAATATTGCTCTCGCCTAATATTTTTTCCTGGAACGAAATCTGTTCGTGATAGCATCTCGGCAGCGGAGAATTTATTCCATATAAGCCAAGAAAATTTAAAACGAATTTTATTTCACTATTTTCATAGGAAACAGATCGTATATCCCGGGGCGGATAGTTATAATGCTGATAGGGACGGAATCTCAATCCTGCCTGGTCAAGAAGATATTCCTTCCTTTCAGGATGATCCTTCTTTGTTAGATTCTCACTTAACCAGACTGCCTGCCAGACGTGATATTCGGGACCGTGATCCAGAATATCACTGATTATAACGGCAGTATCTCTCCTATTGCCGGATTCCATGTATAATCTATGCTTGTTCCTGATTCTGTAATTTTTAAAAACACATATGAATTCAGAGTTACATATTGCGAGAGGAATTTGCTTAAAACCATTCCCATCAGGTTTATCTCTCCTTCACCATTTTCAAATTCTTTTGCATCAACTTCAACATGAAATTCAATTCCTCTGATTAAGCTCTGATTTATAATTTTATTTATGAGCTTTGGTTTATGAATCTTTTTTATGCTTTCAATCCTTTTTTTATTAGGATGATTCGGGGCCTTCGCCCAGTTATATAAATTCAAAATACTTTTGAAAGTCTCAGTCTCAGCCAGAGTTGAAAAACTGACTGATAAATGAGCGATTAACGACCACAAATAATTTTGCTTTTCAGGGCACTCTAACACTTCAACCGGCACTGTAATATTTGAAGCTTCCACACCGGGTGGAAAATTAAGAGGCTCTTTAATTGCACCGGCTTCAAGGTAAGCTGAAGGGAGGAATCCATTGGATAGCGTAGCTTCGATGCTGACCGTTTCCTTGGGAAAAACTTCTTCATCCATACTTGGTCCGAATAATCTTATAAAAGTTTCGGACATATCGCTCTGCAGTGGCTTCCTGACAATAGAATAAAATCTTTTGAAATTATATTCGGGATTGGATGTATCAAGAATATCGTGTGCGGTAATAGGTATATACTTATACTGTTCAACTCTGTTTTCACTGATACCGCTAACTTTATCTACCGAGTATATCTCTCTGCTTTTTCTTCTGTATAAATCGGGAACAATATAATACTCAGGAAGTCTTTGAGTTACAGATACTTCTTCGGTGGGGCGTGAAAACAAATTAACTAACGGTGTACAATTTAATGCTATATTATTTTTATTAGGAAGTAACTCCCGAAGAATTTTTTTGCTGAAATCCAGTTTGATCTCAATTTGCTGCGATTCTCCCGAGGCAGTGTATTTATCCAATCCATAAAGATCTATAAAGAAAAATTTTTCCGGAAATGCAAAATATTCCTGCAATATCCTGAATCCCTTAAAGGACTGCCTTGCATAAGGAAGGATCGAGTAATCTTCTCCGCTGTACACGGAGTCATCGGAAAGTTCCGGCACCTCTATTTTAAACCCGTCAATATTTTTAAAAGGAGTTTTATTGTTTACCGCTTCTCTTACCGAAAGGGAAGAAACATATTTAGTAAAATACAGATGAAGATTATATTTTACAGAGGAAGCACCTTGCAGATAAATTCTGAAGCAGTCCATTTTTAAAGTATTATAGTCGACATTCCGGTCAAGCTGCAATTTTAATATTAATGAAGATGTTCCCTGCAGACTCTCATCGATACTTATGTCTGATAATTTTATAGGTCTGACAACCGTATCCTGTGTCGTTCTGAAAATGAACTCTGCGGGTTCATCTTTTTCTGTCAGTCTGCTTCCTCCTCCCGAGCCCGATTGCACTTTATATTTTACTTTATATTTTCCAGCCTGGGTTTGTATCTCACTTCCTCTCCGGATTAGTACAGGTTCTGTAAGGGCACCTGATTTTATATTTACCTGTAGAATTGCACAGGATGGAAAAGCCTTGAGGAGGTGAGGGAAAAGTATCTCCAGGATCCCTCCGGCGATCTCGGGAAATTCATCATCAAGCCTTTCGTGTATCCGACCCGCCAGAAAAGCAAATCCCTCATATAATCTTTCGACGAAAGGATCTTTCCTTTCCCTTTCGCTTAAATGAAGTCTCGATCCAAGAGTTGGATGTTTCTTACCGAACTCTTCACCGGAAGTCTGAAGAAAGTTATACTCTCTTTCAAAATATTTATCTGAATTCATTCGGCATCCTTTTCAAAGATTACTTTAGTCCATCCTGTAGTTGAAAACTCTGTAAGTAAAATTTCCTGATCGGAGCTGTCTTTTACTTTAATGATTATTTTTAACGATGCTCTGAGTGTTTTCTGATCAAACGAGGAATTTTGCATTTGTACTTCACTGATCCTTGGTTCGTATTTCAATATCACATCTTTTATTTCCTGTTTTAAAGATTCAACAGGATTATCTGATGCAAGATAAATCTGCAGAATATCTGAGATACCGAAATCAGGAAGATGTAATATTGAACCACGCCGGGTACTAAGAATCATTCGAATATTCTCTATAATACTCAGGCTTAACTTCTGATCCTCAGTCAAATGTTCGAATTGCTGCAGCCCGATTTCATCCGGATTTACCACTTCCGATACAAACTGTCCTAAAAGAATATTGTAAAGACTCAGGTTTTTCAAAGGTCCTCAATTGAAGTTAGTATATTAAAGAACAGGGTGGATAATTAATAGATTGCTCAGAGAGCATTAATTAATAAATCCACCCCGAACATAAAGATTATTAACCAGGAATTTTGAATGAGAAGAATCCCTGATCGGCATACATTGTACTTCCTTTTACATGTTCCCATTCCATGCTTTCCGCAACCATCTGAACCCGTTCAAGGTGAGCGACGTTCAATTTAGCCGATTCAACTGATGAAGGCATTAGATTTTCTACCTCTATTACTCTCGCATTAGTGAGCGTGTACTTGAAATAAACTGTCTCTTTCCCGGTTGCCTCAGCTATTTCATAAAGAGAGACTACTACCGATTTAAAAACCTGTCCGTTGGCACAATACTGAAACATAAACGGAGTAAGCTTGTCTATTTCTTTCAGAACCATAAATGGTTCATACATCCTGCTCCCGGTTACCTGTCCTGTGGTAGCATCAGTGGGTAATTTAATTTTCTGGGAAAATTCCAGAACCGTACAGGATTTGTTTGGTCTTGGACCCTCAAGGTCATTTCCTTCGGAATCTTTGAACATTATTTCACCTTTAACAGCCATAACGAACCTCCAAGTATTATTAAATTAATATTATTTAAATGAACTATTAAACTTTATGCAGCTCAGATATAATCTTTATGCTTCTTCACCTGAATGGTAGGCGATTAGTTTAAGATTTACATCCATTCCTGTAATTGCAACATGAGGTCTGAATTCAGCACTGATTTGGAAAAACCCGGGTCTCTCTTTCAATTCAGTAACTTCAAGTTGATAAGAACGTAAGGGTTTTTCTGCCACTATTTTTTCAGCGGGATTTGGCATGTCGACAACGAGTGTATCAAGCCAGCTCGACATATCTTTTTTAATCTCACCTGCACCGGCATTCTTCCCAACAAATACCAATTGACGGTATTTCAGATAATGAGCGATTCTTGTGACAAGCATTGTGTATTGAAGTCTTGCTCCGACTGAATAATTTGCCGATGCGATCGGATCGTTCTTAATCTCTTTTGCTCTGAATGCGGACGGAGTTTCAAAGAAGCATGCATAGTCAGTTCTGTCCCAATGAGCAAGAGGAATAAATCCCAGATCACAAAGTTCTGCATCTTTTGCCTGTCCAACGGAAGCTTCTAAAGGAACTTTGAGTTTTGTCTGTCCATGTTCTTCATAAGTAGGGACAGGCAGGCTTTCGACCTTTCCGCCGGATTCAACACCGACAATCTTTACACTCCAGCCCCATTTCTCGAAACTTCTGACCATGTTGGAAGCAAGAGCAAATGAAGTACTGCACCAAAGACTATTATCTTTATTGCCGCGCATTACATTCTCGGAATAATTGAAATTCTTGGTTGGTTCTGCCTCTGCACTGTAAGGCAGCCTTCCAAGAAATCTTGGTAATGCTAAACCGATATACTTTGAACGGTCATCGTCCCTGAATGCTCTCCAGGATGCATAAGCCGCTCCTTCTTTTAATTGCGCAGGAAGGAACCGGTTATTCATTACATCAGTCATACTTTTTTCACCAAAAAACTGGTTACTGGCATTTCCTATAAAGGGAAGCTGGGCGGATTCGGAAAGAACGGATAGATGCTGAAGCAAAGAGATATCCTGTGGTGAATTATTAAACTGGAAATCGGATACAATTGCTGTATAAGAATGCCCACCAACTTTATCATAAGCTCCCCAATATACGTGGTGCCATAATCCGGAGTCTTTTTCGTAACCTTCTCCGAGCGCAGCATCATTCAAATCGTCGTAGAGCTCTTCCTTTGATGCATCGAGCAATTCAAATTTAACAGGTTTGCTGAATTCAGTGTTCTGAACAAGAAATAATAAACCACGCCAGGTTGATTCGAGTTCCTGGAAATCCTGGTTGTGAAGAATTTCATCCATCTGGGCACTTAGAACGGTATCAAGATCAGCAATGTATGAATCCACAAGGGCACCGGTAATTTTAAATACCTGGGATTCCTTACCGACTTTGCCTATAAACTCAGCTACCGCCGATTTCTTCGTCTCATCCAGCATGGAGATTAGCTTATCAACAGAACTTTGCTCAGTTGTCTGTGCCTGTTCTGTAGATTCTGATTTTTCCTTAGCCATTTATTAAACCTCCGATAAAATTTTTTTATTTTTCAAAATAATTATTTCTTAACTCTTCGATTTTTCCTGTGTGCCGAGTTTAGCCATAAGGTTATCTATACTTGCCCCGCCGTCTTTAAGCACACTTTCAAGTGCCTTCTTAAGGTTCGCATCCTTCAAAACAGCCAGTTTTAGCTCTTTTAATCTCTCCCTTGCTTCAAGCAGCTTCTGCAGGGGTTCAACTTTTTTGACTATTTCATCGGGATGAAAATCTTTGATATCCTGGAAATCAAGATTGACTTCCATCTGTGCATTGGGATCATCAGAAAGTTTATTCGGAACCGAAAGTTTCAATTTCGGGTTTATATCCTTGAGGACTTTCTTATAATCTCCCTTATTTCCGATAACTCTCAACCTTCTGTCTTTTACAGGTAGTTGGCTGCCCGGTTCACTTTTACTGAAGTTACCGGGAATCAGCAAACGGTAATCAAGCTCCACACTTTCCTTTGCATCACTGCTTGGAAGGATGGCAACTTTTACACGTTGTGCGATTTTGGGTGCAACTGGTCTTGCCATAGTTTATTTCCTCCGTTTATGTTTTTGTTGTTCTAAATTGATTGCTAATAAACCGTTGTATTTTGCAATTTTATAAAAGAGTTCTTCCTGTTCGTTTTCCAGTAAATTTCTGACCGGTTCATTTTCTACTGTGAAAAGTAATTGAATATTTGTCAGGTAAAGCGACTGCCAGACAGAAGTGCTTAAGGCCGGTTCCCATTCTGCTAATCTTAATTCATCGATCATTAGTTTCAACTCTTCAAGATTAACTTTGGCAACATTATACTGTTTTGCTTCATAACAGAAATTTGCCATATTAAGCCTTCTTAAAAACTTCCCCTTACTCCTTTCTTCAGCATGAAGTTTCTCCTGCATTATCCGGAAATTATCTTCAAATTTTTTAGGCAGTTCATTTATTGCCTGCACATATTCAATATTAATTTCATCATATGTAGGATCAATAATCGGGGTTGATACAGCCGACTCTGATTCTGAGGACTTTCCTCCGGCAGCAGAATTCCTGATCAGATCATTTAACCATCTTATCGTTTCTTTCTCTGCGAAAGGGATTTCTCCACCTCTGAATTTTAAATTCTGTAGTTCCGGAAGTCTTTTAATTAACCTGATCAAATAATATTTAATATCTTCTGTTGAAATTGCATAAGGACCGCCTTTTCTTTCGAGTGCCTGAACCAGATATCTTTGTGAATCCAGCCAGTAGCGGAATTCACTGTTATCCTTAATGAACTCCATTTCGATCCGGGGTATCAGAATATCATTTTTATTTTCCTGGATCCAGGTCTTAACCAGATTCCTTATAATTTCATTTGGTGGTTCGATATTTGTCACATTCTCCTCAGCGGTTGGAAGGACAAGTGTACTCCATTGAAGCTGACGGGCTATCCCGAAAGTAAAGAAAGATTCCGGTACTCTCTCCGTTGGCTCGTTATTCTGAATTACCTCATAAAAGTATGTAAGAGTCCTTCTCAATTGGATGCCTGCTTCATCTTCGGATGCAGGTCTTGACGGCTTTGCAGCAGTAGCGGATTCTTCCTTAACAATCGTAGTCGAAGGTTGTCTGATTACAGGTTTTGGTTGAGCCGGCATTTCCGCCTTTTTCTCTTGAACCGGTAGCTGCTGGGTTGATGTTTTCTGCAAACTCTCCTTATGTAACTCAATAATATCTTTTATTCCCTTAAGTACCGGTACATTACCCGGGAGAAGTTTTTCACACTCGGTCGTAATTAAATTGAGAAGTTCTCCAATTCCGGTAATTTCATTTGTATTTGATTTATTTACCGCTTCTCTTTCAAGCAGCTTTGTAACGCGGGTTGTATTGAGAAACTGGATTGCCTTACTTTTATGTACGGGATTTTGGGGAAACAGATCATTTCCAAATTTTTTTAACAGATGGTATACAAGCTCCAGTCCGGTTCTTAACCCTTTAAGATTTTCAGTACGGTACAGGGCGAAGCATAGCCAGGAAGCTATTTTAATGTCCTTGCTTTTTTCCTTAAGAATTATGTCTGAAAGTTCAATCCAGTTTTTATAATCCGGGACTGTTTTAGGGAATTCCATGTTTAGTTTAAAATACTCCTCGCCGTTGGAGGCATCTGTACCTGCAGGAGAATTACCGGGAACAGGATTCAGATATTCAGAGACAAATTCTGAAACTTCAGGTTCAACTAATGTTTCATTCATATTTTTTTCTTTGTTATGACTTCTTTTAAAGAAGTGTTTTCTAATAAATTATTACCTTTTGAAGGCTCTCCGGAATGTGAATTTAAATTAATAAGTCGTGTATCCTTACTGTCGAATTCGAGTAAATCGAGAAAATTGATTGATGTTAGTTTAAAGGGAAAAATTATTATCCGGAACTTGTTTTCGCCTGTTCTGTTCCAAAACACAGATGAATGTCTGAATGAAAGATTCATTTTTTCATTTAACAGGTAGATAAGAAAGCCGGCATCGAAATTAAAATGGTTTTCATCGGAACCTAATGAAATACTTACTAACGACGAATCTGAATACGTGATTTCATGTAAATTAAATATGCAATGACTTAAACCTGTTCTGATTAAAAATTGATTTACTTTTGTATTTAACAGATATTCGTTAAAGTTTTGATTAAGTGAATCTTCCGGGGGCAGAACAATACGGTAATTTTTAAGAGCATTATTCAGGGAACTGACATCCTCTTCCTTTCTTAAAAGATCATCAAGCACAGAAAGCATTTGTTGAAGTGCCGCGGGAATTAAATAAAACTTATTGAAGATGTTTCCCGGCAGGATTGAAAATATTATAAATGGAAACTCACGATTGCTTTTATCATTTCCGGCATATAACATTCCTGCGGTTACCTTTTCGGAAGAAGGGACAGAGAGAAAAAATTCCGTCGGCTGCAGGTTGAAATATTTTCCTTTCCATTCCGTTTTAAACTTTATTTTTGCCTGAGCCAAACCCTCCTGCAGCCAGTTGTCTATAAACAGAATTTCCGGCGAACCGGCATTATATTTTATGAAATCATTGAATTCGGGAAGTTTACCAAAATATCCCGAAGAAAATTCTATTGGATTTTTATTAAACAAAACCTTTTCGGATGGTATTTTAATTAATTTTATCAGGAAGATGAAAGGAACTGAAAAACTCCGGCGTAAAAGGATTTTTTGAACTTCCCGAACTCAACTGGTATGAAACGGTAACGTCATAACTATTACTTTTTCGGAAAAACCAATTAAAGGTATACTGTGAAGGTGAATCGCCCGGGGAAATTGACGCCTGATTCAATAAATGGAATAGTGCCCAATCTCCATCATAAGACCTGGTATCGGACGTTCCGACATTCCTTATTGAAATATTCATTCTCGCTCCGGGTGTACCTTTATTTCCGGGCCAAACAAAATCAGTCCAGAATGGAGAACCCATTTTATAATAATTTTCAATTCCGTCGAGATAAAGATAAACCTGTTCTACTATTGGCTTTGAATTTCCAACTGTTTTGGAATCGGGAAGTTGAGGTTTTAACCTAAAATTAATACCGAGATCACCATTTTTAAATAATGTACTCGTTATATCGTCTGCTTTCTTTAATGCTCTGAGAAATATATCTGATACAGATAGTCCCGCATTTCCCCATTGGTTGACATTCCAGGAATCTTTTCTGATAAATGCACCTAACTCATCATTATAGAAAGACCATAATATTCCGGACTGAGGTTTAAAGAAATCCTTAAAATCCTGAATAGGTGCTTCTGTCTGTGAATTCTTAAATGGGAATGATGAAGCCAGTGATCTGTTAAAAGCGTCGACAACTTTAGTCTTCCACTCCTGATTCAAATATTGCGCAGCATCGGAAAGAATCGCTCCCCACGATAAACTGAGCGGGGCAGAAAATAAATCCTGCAGTGCTGGTGTATTGAATACTGCTCCTCTGATTGCATTCTGGGCGGCAGTAAATTCAGCCGTTTGCTGGCTGAGAACTTTCACAGCATAATCTTTAGCAAGATCCTGACCGCTCTTTAACTGATTCAATACTCCACTGATTGTTCCGTATTGTCCGAATATACCGCTTAAATCATTACTTATAGAGCCATCGGGAGAACCTATTACAAATTTTATATACCTCTTTGTTTCATTCAGACTACCGGAATTTAAGTTAGGCGTCGCGGGTTGATTCTTCGGTTTGGAAGAATCAGGCGGAGCCTGAATATCAACAATGATACTAAGCTGTGATGCAAATGTTTTTAATAGAGAAATCAGGGGTGAATTCACAGGATCACTAAGTATTTGCATACTGTTTGCTGCAAGTGGAACATTATCAAATCCTTTGTATCTTATACTCTGTAGAAACTGCAGCCAGTTCTGTTTGTAATCATTCAGATAAAGGTTAATGAGTTGTCCTTTAATTTCTTCGCTGTTAAAATTCACTGGTCTGAGATTTGATTTTCCTAAAACCCAGTCTTCCTTGGAAGGATTATTACTTTCTTCGACTATTTTTTCCTGAATATAATTTTTCCATCCATCTGCAGTAAAAATATAAGACACTTTCTGATCAGTACTCATAACAGCCAAATTGCTTCCCCCGATTATTTGTTCGAGGGAGAGTTCATTAGGAAACTGGTTTATTCCATCCTGCTTTAATCTTGCATAAATACCTTCTGCATTCGGCTGGTATTGAAGTCTGTCCCTGACCATACTTATTAATAAGTTATCATTATTAACAGGGAAAACTCCTTTTTCCGGCAAAAGACTTACGTAAAAAGAAATGTAATTTTTAAATAAATGTTTGAGTGAATCCTTCTCGCTTGTAGAAGCCATCGGATTTGAAGAAATATATCTTGAAGAGAGAATATTTGAAAAGACATATATGAGAAATTTTTGCTGTGTCGTATCGAGCCTTGCTCTTTCATTTCCAAGCAGCAGGTAAGATTTTAAGTAATTATAAATTAATTCACCGGAGTAATCTTTCCCGTTTGCATAATCATTTAAATTATTCACAAGTTCTTGATATATATTTATCCTGAAAAAATCCGCAGTCTTTTTAGCAAATATATTCTTAAGGTAGGGAAGTGTTTCTTTACTTCTATCCATACCGAAACTGATAAAAGCATCGTTACCTTCCCCGTTCTTTACATTGTTTATTAATGAAATCAGACTGTCTGTTCTTGAAAAGCTGTTCAAGAGATTTCCGCTCCAATTAATTTTCAGAAAAGACGAAGTGATACTCTTTTCTTTATTGAGAAAGCTACGGCTGCCGTTAGAACCGATAAGTGTTAAAATGGAAAACAGCAAAAAGAAAGCGGCTGAAGCTCCGATTATAACCCATCTGGAAGTACTTTGTTTTTTAATTGCACCTCTTGTGTGCCCGGCTGTAAAATCCTGATCCCCGATCACGACATTACTAAAGAGATCCTTAATGAAGTAATTTTTCTTTTCAATTGTTTCATCGGATTCTTCCGCAGATGTTTCAGGAAGGTTAAACTGTTTGGCTATTTCTCTGATGGCAATATCAAGAGGGACACCTTCCTGAGTACCGCTAGTAAAATAAAAACCTCTGAAAAGTGGATTATCCTGGTAAGGATTATGCTGAAAAACTTCAGCTATTAAAAAGCTTAATTTCTGCTTAAGAGAATTAAACTGAAACGGGAACAAAAAAACTTTTCTCCGCTGCTCTCTCTTTAACGGGCTGCTCAGACGTATTGTCCGGATATCGAATAATTTTTTTGATAATTTTTTAAATTCCTGCTCGAATATCTCTTTGGCATTCTGCGACAGCATCTGCTGGGAACCAAAAGTAGCTCCCCATATCTGCGAACGTTCGATTTCACTGAAATCACCAAAATATTCTATAAATCCCTGTATCAAATCGCATTTTGTAAATACGAAGTAAACCGGGAAATTTACTCCAAGATTCTCTATCAGCTCATCAATTCTTCCGCGCATATTTTTAGCATGATCATAGAGCTGGTCTTTATCAGCATTTATCACTTCATCTATATTTATTGCAATGATGACACCGTTAACCGGTTTTCTCTTTCTATTCTTTTTTAATACATCGAGGAAAGCCATCCATTCGGGACGATCTTCAGGCTGGGCGACATATCTTCCGGCAGTGTCGAGGAAGATTGCCTTTGTAGAGAAAAACCAGTCGCAGTTTCTTGTTCCCCCGACTCCTCGGAAGCCCTCTTTACCGAATGGAAACTCTAGTCCGGAATTCTGGATAGCGGTTGTTTTCCCTGCCGCAGGAGGTCCAATAATCATATACCAGGGAAGAGCATAAAGGGCAGCTTTGCCGGATCTTCCATGCGCAATTTTAGAATTTTTTAATGATGTAATTGCAGACTCAAGTTGTTTTTTGAATTGCTCAATTTCGGCTTTTTTCTCGGGGCTCAGATTCTGCATTTGGTTGTCCGCTTGCTGCCCGATTGAATCTTCAATCTGGTTAGCTTTCTGAGCATCTTTCATTTTTTTATACAATATAAGAATTGTGACGACCAGGAATATAAATACCATAATGGCAATCTGTACCAGCATCGTCATTCCGAATATTGAACCGAGAACAAGAATAAGTATGATTAAAAGCAGACCAACAATGGCCATAATTGAGGATGGATTTTTAAAAAATGTCTTTATAGCGCCCATATTTAAATTAAAAATTTAATAATTGGAGAGTTAAGCAAACATGTGTTTCAAGGCTTCAATAATATCGTTTGCCTTGCCTGTAACGGAAACGGACATGATGAGATAAAAAATTAAAAATAATACTACGGCAGATACCGGATAAATCCAGACCGGGAACCCCCGGCTGCCTGAAAA
>Ga0153915_10001408_pt1 | contig 22027 bp, 22 predicted proteins | sample Opewatmetagenome_2_FD_107003 | JGI IMG/M metagenome (GOLD analysis project Ga0153915, IMG submission 107003) | Freshwater wetland microbial communities from Ohio, USA - Open water 3 Core 3 Depth 3 metaG | ecosystem: Environmental > Aquatic > Freshwater > Wetlands | place: USA: Ohio, Lake Erie...
AAGAGTCCTTTCATAAAATCAGATTTTGCTAAACCTGTTTTTACCTGGAATCCATTTTTTACAAGATACTAAATTTTTAAACCTGAATCAACTTAAAAAGATTGTCCGGATTCACGTCAGGTTATCTTCCTGTCTGTCAGCCAAGGAGATGATTAAAAATTGACAGAACACCGTTGCCCAGGTACTGCACCACAGGCCATATCGGAAGGAGATTGATATTTGAGACCATGGTTATAAGGATAAGCCCGAAAAAAAAGTAAGAACCATATTTATAAAATCCTTCATATAACGCCGGGTATCTTTTAAAATAATTCAGCAGGAGATGGGACCCGTCAAGAGGGGGCAATGGAATGAGGTTAAAAACGAATAAACCCCAGTTTATGTAAATCGCATACATGAAAATCTCATCCACTATCTGATTCCCTGTGCTGTTATAGCCAGAAACGAGATAGGAAATAATTACAAACAAAGCTGAGAGAACAATTGCTATTAAAGCATTTGAGACAGGGCCGGCAACAGCGATCTTAATAACATCTTTTTTGGGATTCTTCAGGTTTTGCTCGTTGAACTGAACAGGTTTAGCCCATCCGAATCCGGCAATTAACAGCATAATAAAACCCAGCAGATCAATATGTTTAAATGGATTTAGCGTGATCCGCCCCTGTTCTTGTGAAGTGTTGTCACCACAACGGTGGGCCATATAAGCATGACTGAATTCATGAACGGTCAAACCAAGAATTATCCCGGGAAGAAATTTTAATATTCTGGCAATTGCAAGATGCTCCATCTTTGCGATTTAGTCTGATATCAAATATTCAATTAAAATTCTTAAAAAACCTGATTCAGTTCCTGTTCTTTTTGACAGGCAGGAAGAAATCGTTTTCGGTAAGATTGCATTTACGGATCATCTCAAGAGCATATTCAGCTCCGGAAAAGTTTTCATCAGTATTGTTCGTTCCGACAGTGAACTTAACTCCGGCTTTTTTTGCCCTTTTGATAAAACCTTCAGATGGGATTTTATATCTGTTATTAATCTCAATTGCGATATTGTTGTCTTTAGCTGCATTAATTACCTTGTCCATTCTTTCGGGGGTCCAGAAATAGTCATACCTTTCAGCCATCTGAGCAGGGAGGAAAGTTGAATTCACATAGACATTAATTGGCTCTGTTTTCAATATCTTAACCAGGGTATTGACCAGATAATCCATGAATTCTTCTTCGTTGTCAATCCATGTTTCTTTCGGCATCCAGATCCTGTTTCTTCTTCCCTTTGCATCCGTGAAAGTCATTGCATCTGTAAATACATAGTCGAATTTCCCAATTGATTCCCTTGAGAAAATATTCACCCATTCCCGACCCTCTGCCTGCATTGCGACATAAAATTGAGGATAATCCCTGAAAATTGCCAGAACCGAATCAATCTGGCTGTCGTTATGCACGGGGAATCCCAGTCCACAGTTCACGGCGATGCCATAGTTTATGCCTTCTGCTTTTGATTTGGCTGCTGCATCCGCTATAGTAAGTTTTCCTTTCAGGTGCACATGAAGATCCGTGATCTGAAATTTAGGCTTATTCTGGCAGCCTGCCGGAACCAGCACAGATAAAACCAGGATAAGTAATAGTTGTCTTTTCATATATCTGCTAATTTGAATATTACTGATTGAAATTGTTTGCTAAATATGATAAAAGAATTTAATTATATGATTAACTTAAAGCACATACTTTTCTGCTTTTTCAAAAAAAACACTTAGGTTTACAAAAACAGATTCTCAATGAAAGGAAAATATGCCTTGCTGTTCCTGGTATTTGCATTATTGAATCATATGATATTATCGCAGGAAAAACCGGAGGCCGAAGTATACTTGTTAACATGTGGTCCGGGTAAAGAAATATATTCTGTTTACGGCCATAGTGCTTTGCGAATCGTAATACCTTCAAAAAACAGCGACATAGTTTACAACTGGGGCGTTTTTGATTTTAACACACCTCATTTTGCCTGGGAATTTGCAAAGGGCAAATTGGATTATATGCTGGGTGACAGTTCATATGACAGTTTTCTAAAAGAATATTATGCAGAAAACAGATGGGTAATTTCCCAAAAGTTCAACCTTGAGTCCAGGGATATTGAAAAACTTTTCATGCTGATATCAGATAATCTTAAATCTGAGAACATTAAATATAAATATGATTTTTACTATGACAACTGTTCAAGCAGAATACGTGACCTGGTTGAGAAGGCGATCGGAGAGGACCTGATGTACCCGCCCGAATTATCAAAAAAGGAGATGCGGACATTCAGAAACCTGACAGGAGACTTTGAGAAGGGTTACCCATGGACAAAGTTCGGGATTGATCTGCTGATAGGTTCTCCGGGAGATAAAAAGGCTACATTCAGGGAAAGAATGTTCCTTCCTGTAGGACTGAAGGACGGACTTTCAGCTTTGAATATCAGGAGGAGTGGCAAAATGATACCTCTGTTAACTAATCCCGATGTAGTACTCGATTTTGACCAGCCTCCTTTAAAAGAAAAACTGTTTACATCTCCGTTATTTGTTTTTTCCCTCCTTTTGATTATCGTTGTTATTCTTTCCGGTCTAATACGAGGGAAAAAAGGCAATACCATGATTGATGTCTGTTTGTTTTTGGTTTTTTCAGCACTTGCTTTACTCATGATCTTTTCCAATTTTTTTACCGATCACCAGCAACTAAGATGGAATCTGAATATTATATGGCTGAATCCGTTTATCCTTATTTGTTTTGCAAGTATATTGTCCGGTAAGAATTGGAGTATCTGGTTCCGAATTACATTTTACCTGGCTGCCGGATTCCTTTTGTTTGTTGTAATCCTGCCACAGCAAATTAACAAGGCATTTGTGCCGTTGATAATCATGTTGCTGTTTAGAACCTCGATACGAGCCCGATTCATATGGAATCCTCTTAAACTGACTTATTTAACAGAACTTTAACACTTCTTAACTCAGTTTTAGAATTTTTAGGGCTTTTTTTGTGTCGGCTATTCCGGAGCGCTTCCGAAGTAGTGGTGATAGTCGTTTTACTATATTTGCCTTTTAATTTTTACGCTATGGAGCAAACATCTGATATCAGAATCCTGAATGAAAAGATTGAAAAAGAAAGTTCGTTTGTCGACATTATAAGAATGGAGATGAACAAGGTCATTATCGGTCAGCGACACCTTACCGACACACTCATGATAGGATTGCTGGCCAATGGCCATATTCTCCTCGAAGGAGTGCCAGGATTGGCTAAAACACTAGCTATTAAATCATTGGCCTCCATAATTGATGCCAAATTCAACAGGATCCAGTTTACCCCCGATCTTTTGCCAGCCGACCTCATTGGGACAATGATTTACAGTCAGAAGAAAGAAGAATTCCTGGTAAAGAAAGGACCTGTTTTCGCCAATTTTATTCTTGCGGATGAAATCAACAGATCTCCTGCAAAGGTTCAAAGCGCATTGCTTGAAGCCATGCAGGAAAGACAGGTAACAATAGGTGAATCAACCTATTATCTTGAAGAACCTTTTTTGGTTCTGGCAACTCAGAATCCTATAGAACAGGAAGGTACATACCCCTTACCGGAAGCACAGGTCGACAGGTTCATGATGAAAGTGCTTATCGGCTATCCTTCAATGGATGAAGAAAAACTTATCATAAGGGAGAATCTGGCCAAAGAATTTCCCAAATCAAATAAAGTCCTTAAGACAGCCGATATTATCAGGGCCCGTGAAATTGTCAGAGAGGTATATATGGATGAAAAGATCGAAAACTATATTCTTAACATCGTTTTTGCGAGCCGTAATCCTGAAAAATATGGCCTTCCTTTATTCTCAAACATGATTTCATACGGTGCCTCTCCCAGGGCATCAATTAATCTTTCACTAGCATCAAAAGCCTACGCATTCATAAAAAGGAGAGGCTACGTAATTCCGGAGGATGTAAGAACTGTGTGTGCTGATGTAATGCGGCACAGGATAGGTCTTACATACGAAGCTGAGGCTGAAAATGTTAACCAGGACAAGATAATTGCTGATATACTCAATGTTGTTGAAGTGCCCTGATGAGTTGCAGGTTACTGGTTGCTGGTTACCAGTTGAATAACCAGCAACCACGAACAAGGAACCAGTAACATATAATGAGAAAAATGGAAGCTACTGAGTTACTTAAGAAGGTTAGAAGAATAGAGATTAAAACACGGGGTTTAACCAGGCATATTTTTGCCGGTGAATACCACAGTGCTTTTAAAGGAAGGGGAATTGCTTTCAGTGAAGTCCGGGAATATCAGTATGGTGATGACATCAGGAGCATTGACTGGAATGTTACGGCACGACTAAACCATCCTTACGTAAAGGTTTATGAAGAAGAAAGAGAGCTGACTGTTATGCTACTGATAGATGTGAGCGGATCAGGAAATTTTGGAACGACTGTCAGGTTTAAAATGGACCTGATGACCGAGGTAGCGGCAGTCCTTTCATTCTCAGCAATTTATAACAATGACAAGATCGGCGTTGTCTTCTTTTCAGATAATATTGAGAAGTTTATTCCTCCACAGAAAGGCAGAAAGCACATCCTCAGAATAATCAGGGAGCTTCTTGATTTCAAACCAGAAAGCAATAAAACCAATCTCAGCGAACCCTTACGTTTTCTGACAAATGCCATTAAAAAACGATGTACTGCCTTTATCATATCAGATTTTCTGGCTCCTGATTTTGAAGAGGCCCTCAGGATCGCTGCCAATAAGCATGATGTCGTTGCTTTGAAGGTTTCTGATCCACTTGAGAAAGCCCTGCCTGATGTCGGTCTGTTTAAGGTTGTGGATGCAGAAACCGGCAATGAAAAATGGATCGATACCTCATCAAAATGGGCCAGAAAGGCTTACGAAGACTGGTGGACTTCACATACCGGATTAATTAATAATTCATTCAAAAGATGCGGCGTGGATTTTACCGAACTGAGCACTGAAGATGATTATGTTAAACCGCTGATCAAGTTGTTTGAAAGCAGATGATATTTATGAAGAGACCGTTTTTACCAATATTATTTCTTTTTATTCTGTCACCGGTCCTCATCACAGGTCAGGAAATTACTGTCACTGCTTCATTCGATACCTCCCGGATTCTGATTGGCGACCAGATCAATTTCACCATTGTTGTGGAACAACCAGCTGATGTTAAGCTGTCTTTGCCGGTATTTAAAGATACGCTGGTGAAAAACGTTGAGGTATTATCCGGTCCTTCAATAGACAGCATGAAGCTTACTGCTAATAAGCTGAGAATAACTGAGAAATACCTTGTCACATCTTTTGATTCCGGTTATTATAAAGTTGATCCGGTTTATGCTGAAACAAGGGGCATCAACGGTCTTAAAAGATATTATTCTGATTATTCTCTACTGGAGGTAGCAAGGGTTAAACTAACTCCGCCTGATACTGTGTCAAAAATTTTTGATATAGTCCAGCCCTATAAGGCACCTTTAACCATTGGGGAGATCATGCCGTGGATTTTGCTGATCCTGTTAACCTCTGTTATTATATGGCTGATATTAAGATTTCTAAAGAAGTTTTCACGATCGAAGAAAGAAGTTGTTGGACCTGCTATAATCGAACCAGCACATGAAATAGCTTTTCGTGAACTCGAAAAACTGAGGGAAGAAAAGCTTTGGCAGAATGGCGAAACAAAAAAATATTATACAAGGTTGACAGAAATACTCCGCCAGTATCTTGAAAACAGGTTTCGGGTATTTTCGCTTGAGCTTACCACTTCTGAAACGCTCGAGGCTCTCATTAAAACAGGATTCAAAAAGGATGAGTCATATAATAAGCTGAAATCGGTTCTTAATGGGGCAGATCTTGTGAAATTCGCAAAATACAAGCCTGAGTCCTTCGAAAATGAATTAAGTTTTGAAAATTCCTGGGAATTTGTCTCTGTAACAAAAAAAACTGAGGTACCTGCTCCGGATGTTGAATCTAAAGAAAAAGTCAGGGAGGGGAGCGTATGATGCGAATAACGTTTGCCAATCCTGGTTTTCTTTATCTTTTGCTGGTTGTTCCGGTAATGATAGCCTTTTATGTTTTCAAACAGCATAAAGCATCTCCTTCTCTCCGGATGCCAGGACTTAAGCCGTTTGAAGACGCGGGAAAAACTTTCAGAAATTACCTCCGTCATGTGCTTTTTGCATTTCGGACTATTGCAGTTGCCCTTTTAGTCTTTATACTGGCCCGTCCACAGTCTATCAGTAATTTTCAGGATGTTTCCACTGAAGGAATTGACATAGTTCTTGCCCTTGACATCTCTGGCAGCATGCTCGCGCGCGACTTTAAACCCGACCGGCTTGAAGCTGCCAAGAATGTCGCCACCGAGTTTATTTCAGGGAGGCCATATGACCGGATCGGGCTGGTTGTCTTCAGCGGTGAAAGCTTTACGCAATGTCCTCTGACTACAGATCATGCAGTTTTGATAAACCTTATGCGTGAAATTCAAAGCGGTATGATCGAAGACGGAACAGCCATTGGAATGGGATTGTCAAATGCCGTGAACAGGATTAAGGATTCAGAAGCTAAAAGCAGGGTTATTATTTTACTGACTGACGGAATCAATAATATGGGAGAAATAGCTCCCGCAACTGCCGCAGATATTGCTAAAACATACGGAATACGGGTCTATACGATAGGAGTAGGTACACAGGGAATGGCACCGTATCCTGTTCAAACGCCGTTTGGAACACAATTTCAGAATATGCCTGTTGAAATTGATGAAGGAATACTGAAGGAAATTGCTTCCAAAACAGGGGGAAAATACTTCAGGGCTACTGACAACAATAAACTGGTTCAGGTTTACAAGGAAATAGACCAGCTTGAGAAATCAAAAATTGACGTGAAACAATTTATCAGGAAGGAAGAGAAATATCTGGCTCCGGCAATAATAGCATTTTGCTTCTTATTCCTTGAAATATTTGCCAGGTCCCTTTTACTGAGGAACCTCACTTAAACTGGAGATAAAATGCAGCTGTTTAGATTTGCAAATCCCGATTATTTGTACCTGTTGCTTCTGCTTCCGGTGATGGTAATACTTTTTGTAATAAATGAATTCAGAAAAAGAAGATTGCTGAAAAGACTTGGTAATGAAGCACTTGTTGGTAGATTGCTTCCTGAAATGTCAAGGATCAGACCTTTAATAAAATACTTGTTTCTTCTTACGGCCGTTTCAGCAGCAATAATAATGCTTGCGAGACCTCAGTTCGGCTCTAAAATTGAAGAAGTAAAAAAAGAAGGGGTGGAAGTGATCATTGCCCTTGATGTGAGCAACTCAATGCTTGCCGAAGATATCCAGCCGGACAGGCTGACCAGGGCAAAACAGGCTATTTCCAGACTGGTTGATAACCTTGAAAATGACAAGATAGGTTTGATAGTATTTGCTGGTGATGCCTATACTCAAATTCCAATAACAACGGATTATGTCTCTGCAAAGATGTTTCTTGCCTCCATTAGCCCTGAAATGGTCCCAAAACAGGGCACAGCAATCGGAGCTGCGATTAATCTCGGTTTAAGGTCGTTCAGCCCGGGAGAGGGAAAAAGCAAGGCGATAATCATCATTACTGATGGCGAAAACCATGAGGATGATCCTCTTTCCACTGCTGAGGAGGCCTCGAAAGCAGGTGTTATTATACACACAATTGGAATTGGCTCTACTGAAGGAGTTCCGATACCTGTAATCTCCGGAGGTAGACGGGACTATCTGAAAGATTCTGATGGTCATATAGTAATTACAAAGATGGATGAGGAAATACTGAAGAAAATTGCCATAAGCACGGGCGGAAATTATGTAAGGGCCAGTAATACCAACATCGGGCTCGATGAAATTTTCAGCAGCATCAAAAAAATGAAGAAAGATGAACTTGAGAGCACAATGTATACAGAGTATAATGACCAGTATCAGATCTTTGCAGTGATTTCCCTGGTCCTCCTGTTACTCGATTTCGTTGTTATGGACAGGAAAAACAGGAAATTGGCAAACATTCGATTGTTTAAGTTCAGGGTATAATTTATATTTCAGGTAAAATGGAGTTATTGAATATCAAAATAATAAGGTTCGAAAAAATACTGTTCACAACAGGTCTGATTTCCATATTGCCTTTATTGGCAAATGCACAAAGTGAAAAGAAATTTATCAGACAGGGCAACAGGGAATATCAGAAAAACAGATATTCTGATTCAGAAATATCATACCGGCGGGCAATTGATAAAAATAAATCGGCACCTGATGCAGTTTTTAATGTGGGTGATGCATTATATAAGCAGAAAAAATTTGAAGATGCGGGGAAACAATTCATTGAGAACAACAACATGAATGAAAAAAAGGAGAAGAAAGCTGCTTCACTGTTCAATCTTGGAAATGCAAATCTTATGGCAAGGAAATTAGAGGAAAGCATAGACGCATACAAGAAGTCATTGTTGCTGAACTCCAGTAATATGGAAGCCAAATATAATCTGGCATATGCACAGGATTTGTTAAAACAGCAACAACAGCAGAATAAGGAAAAGCAGGACCAAAACAAGGACCAAAATAAAAACCAGGAAGACAAAAAGAATCAGAAGCAGGACAACAATCAACAACAAAACAACAATCAGGAACAAAAAAAGCAGAATCAGCAGCAGCAACAGAGCATCTCAAAGGAAGATGCTGAACGGTTGTTAAAGGCTTTAGCCAATGATGAAGAAAAAGTTCAGGAAAAAGTAAAGCTGGCAAAGGCAGCTAAATCAAAGGAAAGGACACTGAAAAACTGGTAGTATGCTATGAAGTCAAGGTGCATCATATTATGTTTCTTACTCCTTCTGGTTCCTTTTTTCACTAAAGGACAGGATATTTCTGTCAAAGCAGATTACCCTGAAGTAGTAAGAGCAGGACAGCAATTCAGTGTTTCCTGGACTATCAATACCGGTGACGGGGATTTTGTTGCTCCTCCGTTCACAGGTTTTTACAAGTTGATGGGCCCGCAGACATCATACAACTCGAGCACCCAAATAATAAACGGGAAAATATCAAGAGAGACAACATATACATACATCTTTTATTTACAAGGAATTAAGGAGGGGAAATATGTTATTCCTCCGGCTTCGGTAACTGTCCGAAACAAAACCTTCAGCTCAGACTCATTACGGATTGAGGTTATCGGGAATGGCGGATCAATTCAAGGTGCAAATGCAGGTACAGGCAGAAATAATGCCAATGATCAGATTGAGGAACCAGGTGAAGATATATTACTTAATCTTTCTGTAGATAAAAAAGAGGTCTATATGGGAGAACATGTTGTTGCCACCGTCAAGATTTATACAAAAGTGGATCTTTCCGGCATAAGCGAAATTAAATACCCGGGATTTGAAGGTTTTCTTAAAACTGACCTTAATACACCCCCTCTGACCTCACTGAAGCGTGAAAATATAAATGGGACTATTTACGGAACCGGAATAGTGCAGCAATTTTTGCTATACCCGCAGGTCTCGGGAGCAATAACCATCGATCCTGTGCAGATCACAGTTCTTATTCAGCACAAGACCGGTCAATCTGATCCTTTTTTCGGAGATTTTTTCTCCACATATACCACTGTTCCAAAAGCAGTAGTAAGCAAGGCATTGACGGTTAAAGTTGACCCCCTGCCGGGAATCAGGCCGGTTGATTTCTCGGGAATAGTCGGAAAAGCCGCGATTTCTGCATCACTTAGCAGGGATTCTGTAAATGTTAATGATGCGATTAATCTTAAATTTGTTGTTTCAGGCAGCGGAAATCTGAAACTGGCAAATGCTCCGGCATTAAAATTACCGGCTGATCTGGAAGCATATGATCCAAAAATTTCAGATGATCTGAACAATGGACAAAATGGGACTACTGGGCAAAAAAGCTTTGATTACCTTCTGATTCCACGACACTACGGCGATTTTGCTATTCCGCCGATCACTTATTCATACTTTAATTCAGTGACAAGGCAATATGACAGGCTTACTACTCCTGAACTGCATTTTTATGCACGTAAGGGTAAAGACCAGAATACAGGCGTTACTGTATACGGCGGAGTCTCAAAGGAAGATGTTAAATACCTTGGAAAGGATATCAGGTTCATAAAATCTGATCCAGGAAAATTGAAGAGAACTGGCAATTTCCTGTCATCAAAACGATCATTCTACAGCGCTTATGCTTTCGCATTAATTTTGTTCGTTGGAGTGCTCTTTGTCAGGAGGGAACATATCAGGCGTAATTCTGACCTCACTTCGGTCAGGAACAGGAAAGCCGCTAAAGTGGCCGGAAAAAGACTGAAGGATGCCGGAATATTTCTTAAAGAGGGGCCTGCAGATAAATTCTATGAAGAAATATTGAAAGCGATCTGGGGATACCTGAGCGACAAACTTAATATTCCTGTTTCAGACCTGACAAAGACGAACGCTGTTAACACCCTGAAATCAAACGGCATCTCAGAAGAAGAACTGAACAATCTCACCTCAATTATTGATACTTGTGAGTTCGCAAGATTTGCCCCGTCAACATCGGAAACTGAAGCTGCAAAAATATATGATGGAACATCCAGATTTATCAAATTGGTTGAAAATTCAATAGGCTGACAAATGAAATTTCTGAAAAGATATTTACTTTTTCTTCTTGTGACTGCAATGTCGGCAATAGTGATGTATTCCCAGGAGAACAAGACTCAGAAATTTAAAAAAGGAATTGAATATTACACCTCTGCCAATTATAAGGATGCCCTCAAGGAATGGACTGACATTTATAATACCGGCTATCGCTCTGCATCGCTTGATTTTAATATTGCAAACGCGTATTTTAAACTGGGGAATGTTCCCGGAGCAATATTGTTTTATGAGAGAGCTCTGCTATTAAAACCAGCTGATGATGATATCAATTATAATCTTCAGATAGCCAGAACAATGGTTGTGGATAAGTTTGAAGAAATCCCCGAACTTTTCTTTGTAAGATGGTTTGATTTTCTTTCCCTCTTGCTTTCTTCAAATGTCTGGGCAGTCCTGAGCATTCTGACTTTTATAATGGTTCTAATCTGTCTTTCAATCTACATCTATTCCTCAAGATACAGGTTAAAGGTCGTGGGTTTCTGGATAGCGTTGCTTTTATTTATTATATCTGCATCAGCACTTGCATTTACAGTCAGGAATAAATCACTGGTTTTTGACAGTCATAAAGCTGTAATATTTGCACCCATTGTCAATGGAAAAAGTTCACCGGACAGCAGCGGTACTGACTTGTTTGTTCTTCATGAAGGTTCAAAGGTAACCGTAGAAGATTCAGTTGGCGACTGGTATGAGATAAAGCTTTCCGATGGCAACAAAGGCTGGATCCCATCGAATACCCTGACAATTATTTAATTCCATCGCAACTTATTTTCGGTTTTTACGTTCAGTTCATTACCGGTATGAAAGTCTTCCTGTAATGAAAAAGATTTTGTTGTTGCTACTGGTTGTTTTTGCACTGATATCCTGCAAAAAAACAGAATTTGTCCCGGAGGGGCCCACTGATGTGAGAATGAGAAATGTTACCAATTCATTATTTGCTGATGTGGTCATTAAGATAAAAGATGAAGAGATATCCTTCGGTGAGATTGGTGCAAATAGCCTTTCAGAATACCACCGTTTTAAAACAGCGTTCCCTAAAGCATATATTTCTGCCGAAATAAACGGTGAAACAATTTCTACCGGACCTGTTGATTTTACTTATCTAAATTACTTTGGTCAGGTAAAACTGACATATGAGGTGCTGATTGAAAATAACCTTCTGAAAATAAATAATGCAATACTTGATTCTCATTTGGATCTGAAGTAATCTTTAATTATTTTCTGATTCAAAATGATATTTTGCCGCACTTTTAATCTTGCACCATAGTGGGTAAATAATTAATATTGCCTGTATTTTAATATTATGCAATAAATGAAAAAGAAGCAGGTAAACAGTCCAAGGACCCCGGTCTATAGAGATGCAGGTTTTGAACTATTCGATGCAGATACTACAAAAGAAGCATTCGAACGCGAAACCGAAAATGAGAGGATTCCAGAATTGTATATTTATTCACGGTATCGAAATCCGACAGTTGTTGCCGCAGAAGAAGAAATAATGAAGCTTGAAGGATGCAAATGGTCGCTTTTAACTCAATCGGGCATGTCAGCTATTGATACTGCTGTATCTGTTTTTCATAAGGGAGTTTTGACCGGACCATGGCTGTTCTTCAGTGAGATTTATGGAGGTACAATATCGTTCGTTGAGTCGGTGTTAAAAAAGCGAAGAGGACTTGATATTCATAGCTTTACTCCTGTCGAAGATAAATATGATTTAAAGGAATTCAAAAAGCTCATAGAAAAGATAAAACCTGACATAGTTTATATTGAAACAATTTCGAATCCAATGCTGATTGTGGCTGACGTAGACAGCGTTATTGAAATTGCTCATAAAGGCGGGTCGAAAGTGATCGTTGATAATACCTTTGCAACTCCAGTCCTCTATAAACCTCTTGAAACCGGTGCTGATATCGTTATTCACAGTGCAACCAAGTACTTCTCAGGGCATGGTAATATTACTGCAGGAGTGCTGTGCGGCAATGATCCTGAACTTATGAAAGCCTCCATAGAGTACAGGAAATTAATAGGCCATATGCTTTCTCCTGATGATGCTTACAGATTAAATACCCAGATTCAGACTTTTGAATTGCGTTTCAGGGAACAATGTGCCAATGCTGACAAACTGACAAGAATCCTAGGTAATGATCCGCATATCAACAAAATCTGGTATCCTGGCTTGCCGGGACATTCCACACATAATGAAGCACGCAAATTATTTGGAAACAGAGGATATGGCGCAATGATAACATTTGAATTCAGCGGCAAAACCGATTCTGAAAAGAAGTCAAGACGCGATAATTTCATTAAGTCAGTTTCTGGACATGTAAAACTGATCCCCTCCCTTGGCGACCCCAAAACGATCCTAATGCCAGTTGCATCTGTTTGGGCAGCTAAATATCCCAGGCCCGGGATGATAAGATTATCAGTTGGTTTCGAAAATTATGCGCAATTGGAAAAGATTATCAAAAATGCCTTGTACAATGCTTGAAGAAGGTGATCGGGATTTCTAACTCCAATCAATTGGCTCTATTCCGTGCTGCAAAAGATAGTCATTGCACCTGCTGAAGTGTCTGTTGCCGAAAAAACCTTTTGAAGCAGAAAGAGGAGAGGGGTGAACAGATTCGAGCACAAGATGACTGGTTCTGTCGATCGACTCTCCTTTATTTTGTGCATAAGCTCCCCAAAGGAAAAAGACAATATTTCTTTTTTCATCATTAAGTAACCTGACAACATAATCGGTAAATTCTTCCCATCCTTTTTTCTGATGGGAGCCTGCCAGATGCGCTCTGACTGTGAGTGTAGCGTTCAGGAGCAGAACGCCCCTTTCAGCCCACCTTGTCAGATCGCCGGAAACCGGCTGCGGAATTCCCAGGTCAGATTCAATCTCCCTGAATATATTGATAAGGCTAGGAGGGAAATCCACTCCTTTCCTGACTGAAAAACAGAGACCATGAGCCTGTTCCGGACCATGATATGGATCCTGTCCCAGAATAACCGCTTTTACCTTTTCAAAGGGACAAAGATTAAATGCGTTGAAAATAAGTGCGGCAGGCGGATAAACAGTTGTCTGACGGTACTCCTCCCTAACGAAGCTTGCTAATCTGATAAAATACTCCTTATTAAATTCAGAGCTTAGCTTAGATTTCCAGCCCTGTTCTATTTTAACATCCATAGTTAAAATTATTCATAAATATTCATTCCATTAATGCAAAATGGACTGGCGTTTATTACGTCAGTCCATACACCGCTATCTATCTTCACAACCTAAAACTAATGAGCATACCTTTAACAGACAGTTTGATACTGTCCCGATTATTCACCGTTTTATAAAAGAGAAATTTTCAAATCTTAATTAGTTTTTGTATTGCCCGTATTCCTACCAAATTTAAAACAAAATATATTACTGCCTAATAATCGAAATATAATTTGGCTTAAATGTTAATAAATATTTATAATTAAAGTGACTGCCTTTTGATAACTTTACACTAAAACAATGGGTATTGAAATAGAACGGAAATTCCTTGTTAAAGGTGAGTTCAGGCACCATGCTGTCAGGAAAACTGATATTATTCAGGCCTACCTGTCAGTCGATCCTGGAAGAATTATCAGACTTCGGATTTACGATAACAAGGCAATCCTGACAATTAAATCCAACGCAAATAAAACTCTTGCTACACGGAATGAATGGGAAATTGAGATTCCATTGTCAATGGCTTATGAGATTCTTGAAGTCTGCCTCCCAGGAAGAATAGATAAAACAAGATACTTTGTTCCATATCAGGATCATACATTCGAAGTAGACGTGTTCCGGGGAAAAAACGACGGATTGATTATAGCAGAAATTGAATTAAGAACTGAGGAAGAAGTATTTGAAAAGCCTGACTGGCTGGGTGATGAGGTTACAGGTAATCCCTCTTATTATAATTCCAATCTTATTTAAATCAGAGTACCTTTGAGTAAATCTGCTTAGGATCGCCGGGACCATAGAAATCCCTGAGACTTGCCTGAAGCTGATAACCATTCTTGCTGTAAAAGCTTTCCGTTGAGGCATATAACGGCCTGCCTGATGTCTCAATCCACAGAATTTTCCCTCCCATTTCCCTTACATCGTCCTCAATTGCTTTTAAAAGAACCGAACCGAGTTTTTTGTTTCTTGAATCCTGGTGTACGGCAATCCAGTAAAGATCCCAGGAATGTGTGGAGAATGCGTTTTTACCATAATTTGCAAATGCTACCAGACCATCATCATCAACGATTTTCATCCAGAAGTACCCGCTTTTTTCAACTCCTTTTGATATTGTCTCATCGGCAATTTCAAGTGCTGTTTGAATTTCGAATTCATAGAAAAACTTCGTTGAACGAAGAATGTCTTCAACACTCTTTCTGTCTTCAGGCATTATGCCTTTTGAAATAGTGGCCATTGGAAGTTAGTAATTTAGATCACTGATAATACGTTTGAGCACCTGAGTAAAAGGAATCCCGGCTTCGGTTGTGGCTGCTACCAGCCCGCTGTCAGGTGACATACAAGGATTTGCATTCACCTCGATTACATACGGTTTTCCATTATTATCAATTCGCATATCCACTCTTGCATATCCTTTTAAACCAAAAACTTGCCAGCATTTAAGGGCCATACTGCTGATCTCCTCTGCAAGCGCCGGATTGAGTTTACTGCGTGGAAATACCCGTATGGTATTCACGTATTCAAAGCTTTCAGCAACCCATTTTGCTTTAAAATCGACGATTTTAGGCTGACTTTCGTTATAATTTTGAAAAGTCATTTCGGCTGGTGGCATTACTTCCGGCCCTTTTTCACTGATAAGCACGCTTACATTGAATTCACGGCCGTCAATATATTCCTGGATTATCCAGTGGGAATCATCAAATCCTGCGAGCTTATTTTCGTATCCGGAAACATAAGTGAAAACAGACTCACTGGTTATGCCAAGGGATCCGTCTTCCCAGATGGGTTTAATTATGTAGCGGCTTCCCGGCTTAAGCATTTTATATTGCGAAGGGAAGCAATAGAAAGGAGCGTTTATTTTTTCATCTAACAATATCCTGGACGTAAGCGCCTTGCTTGTTGTAATAAACATTGCTTCAAGCGGATTACCGGAATATGGAATTGAATACATGTTCAGCAACGCCGGTACAAAATAACAGAGCTCCCCTTTGTTATTGATTGATTCCACAAGATTAAAAACAAAGTCAGGTTTTTCTTCTTTCAGCGAAGCCACTTCGTTCATGAAACTGGAGGTAATTCCCTTTCTGTAAGTTTCGATGCCGATCTGGTTAAGATTCTTCTCAATATAATCAACCTGATCAAGAACATCAAGCTCGTCAGGAAGAGCCCCGTCGCGGGGCTGGTTGAACAGTATGCAGCACCTTTTCTTTGTCATATATTTAGATGATGTCTTTCAATCGCCGATTTCATTATCCTTTCCATCAGGGCCTGGTATTTGATCCCGATCATATTTGAAAGAATCGGGAGGTCAGAATGAACAGGGTGGAGTCCGGCAAGCGGGTTTACTTCCATGAAGCACATCCGGCCGTTGCGGTCTGCCTTGACATCCACTCTGCCAGCATCGACACCCCCGAGAGCCTTCCATACATTCAGGGCAACAGTCTTGCATTCCTCCGCAAATTCACTTGCCATAGGGATATATTTGCAGAATATCTGGTAGTTTTCCTTAAACTCAACTGAGTAGGGGAGGTTATCCTTACATTCTATTTCCATGCCACCTATTGCCACAGTTTCATCTCCTGCACCAATTACTCCAACAGTGAATTCCCTGCCTGGAAGGTATTCTTCAACCAGTGCAGGCTGTTCAAATCTCTGAAGCAGATACCGAACCATTTCCTCAAGCTCAGCCTTTGTGTTGACCAGACTTTTTCCCGTAATTCCTTTTCCGGTTCCTTCAGATACCGGTTTGATGAAAAGCGGATACTGAAGGTTGCATTTCTCTACGTCCTTTAATTCGGATACAAGCATTCCAGGACTTACGGGAACACCTGCCGATGATACTATAAGACGTGTGAGGTATTTATTTAGGGAGATACCCAGCACAACAGGACCGCTGAATACATATGGTATTTTGTATTGGTCCAGAATTGCCGGCACTACTGATTCCCTGCCATCGCCATAAAGCCCTTCTGCAATATTGAACACAAGATCCCATTTCCTTCCGGCAACAAGGGCTTCCATAAGCTGAAAGCAATTACCTATTGGTTCCGTTTCAAATCCCATGTTACTGAGGGCATTTTCAATGGCATCGACAGTTTCCTGTTTGTCAAACTCTGCAGTATCCTCCATAGAATAACCGCGGTCAAGATACCATGACCGTAAATCGTAAGTCAATCCTATTCTCATTTATATGGACCTATTTCTCAGGATATTCGCACAATACTCCTTTGTAATTTCGAAGCACTATATGTTCATCGTTATGCTCAACAACGTAATTCGGAAGCAATGGAATTTTTCCACCTCCGCCGGGTGCGTCAACAACAAAAGTTGGAACCGCATAACCACTGGTAAATCCCCTGAGTCCCTTTATGATCTCAAGACCTTTTGCCACAGTGGTTCTGAAATGCCCCGAACCGGGTATTAAGTCACACTGATACAGGTAATAAGGTCTCACCCTGATCTTAAGAAGTTTATGCATCAACTCTTTCATTACAGGCACATTATCATTTATGCCTTTAAGAAGAACAGTCTGGCTTCCAAGCGGAAAACCACCGTCAGCAAGTTTATTGCATGCTTTTGCACATTCTTCTGTGATCTCAAGAGGATGAGAAAAATGGAGACTGATAAAAAGCGGATGATATTTCCTCAGCACGCTAATTAACCGGTCGGTTATGCGCTGCGGAAGTACCACAGGTATTCTTGTTCCGATACGCACTATTTCGACATGCTCAATGCTCCTTATATTCGACAGGATATAGTCGAGAGTTTCATCATTAAGCGTAAGAGGATCACCTCCGCTTATAAGAACATCCCTGACTTCTTTATGAGCAGCAATATAACCAAATGCTTTTTCATAATCCTGCCTTCCAAGTTTATCCAGTTTACCTACAGAATGCGAACGTGTGCAATACCTGCAATAATTTGAACAAACCTGGGTTACAGTGAATAAAACCCTGTCGGGATACCTGTGCACGATGCCCTTAACAGGCGAAAATGATTTCTCGTGAAGAGGATCTGACTGTTCGCTGCTTGATTCAAGCAATTCCTCAACAACAGGAATAACATTCCGGCGAAGTGGATGGGACGGTTTTGTATCATAAATCAATGATGCAAAATACGGAGTGATCCTTAATGGAAGACGGCCTTTGAGATTATTAATAGCCATGATCTCCTTTTCGGATAACTTCATGATTTTCTTTAGATCTTCGATGCTGGTAAAAGCATTTCGAAGCTGCCATTTCCAATCATTCCAGGATTCTATAGTTGTTAGGGGGAAGTAGCGGTGCATGAACTCCGAACTTCGGTTGCTAACTAACTGGTTGGGGATTACGTTTTGCGAAAAAATCGTGGTTTTCGCGCCAGGCTCTTCATCAGAAGAGCAACCCACGAGGCGGCCCTCTCCGTGGAGGGCGACGACCTCATTATTGTTAGCGTTCATAACAGTCGGTGAAAATATTCACCTTTTGTTTTAGTTTTCTGGTTTTTAAATTGTTTTAGTTAAAAATAAATTGGGACGAAAATATGTATTCTATAAATACAATGTACAATTTGACCTTCATAAATATCAACATGAATAGTATTTTATTAACAATTCATTGAAATCATAAAATATATACGATCCAACATACCATTGTATTTCAAGTTATTACACTGCTTTTTAATCATGAAGAAACCTGAAAAGAAACTGGTATCTTTTTGACCAATTTTTTGAGTGAAAACTTTTAAAAAATTCATATAATTCATCTCCAAAATCTGTAAATCTTTTTTAATTTTTTTTAAGAATCTTGTTTATCAATTATTATGCCAAAACTTTCACTTTCGTAATTTCTTTGTAATGTTCGAATTTCAAATATTTTTATCAGACCAAAAAAGTATGTTGTATAACGGATGAAACTGGTTTTAATTATTTGATGAAAGGAATTAATTCATGTTATCGTGCGGGATATAAAAAAATTACAGATAGTAAATTCGCTTAAATCATTCTTCCGGGATGTTCTCGAAGCAGTCTCCGGAACTGAACAGGATTTTACTGAGGTAAAGCTCAGCAGGGCAATCCTTCTGCTTTCGATTCCTGCTGTACTTGAGATGGTTATGGAGTCAATATTTGTAATTGTCGATATATTCTTTGTCTCAAAGCTGGGAGCAGACGCAGTTGCTACAGTCGGAATAACCGAATCTCTTATCACCATTGTGTATGCTATTTCTTTTGGTCTTGCCACCGCAACTACTTCAATGGTTTCGAGGCGGATCGGAGAAAAAAATCTCAATAGGGCATCACAGACTGCGGTTCAGGCTATTCTGACAGGTATTATAGTCTCACTTCTGATAGCCGTACCGGGAGCTATTTATTCCGAAAAACTTCTCGAGATCATGGGAGTTTCACAGGATATCTCAGGAAAATTGTCAGGTTATACAAGAATAGTGGTTGGCGGTAATACAGTAATAATGCTTCTTTTTATAATCAATGCAATATTCCGGAGTGCAGGCGATGCGGCAATTGCAATGAGGGTTCTGTGGATCGGAAACATTATCAATATAATACTGGATCCATGCCTCATCTTCGGATTGGGTCCATTTCCTGAATTGGGAGTAACCGGGGCAGCCGTGGCCACGACAAGCGGCAGGGGAATTGCAGTGCTTTACCAACTCTGGCTATTGTTTTTTGGGGGAAAACGTATTCAATTATCGCTGAATCAGCTGCAAATAAATGTAAAAATTATTGCCAGGCTTTTGCGGCTATCACTGGGAAGCATTGGTCAGAACCTTATCGGAACAATTAGCTGGATCGGGCTGGTCAGAATAATTTCAATATTCGGAAATGAAATAGTTGCAGGTTATACAATTGCCATGAGAATTATAAATTTTGTCCTCCTGCCTTCATGGGGAATCAGTAATGCTGCATCAACGCTGGTTGGTCAAAACCTTGGAGCAAAGAAACCTGACAGAGCCGAAAAATCTGTAATGATCACCGGCTGGATCAATATGCTATTGTTGGGTATTGTTGGCCTGATACTGGTAATTTTCCCGGAATATTTTATAAACATATTCATTAAGGATAAGGTTGTCCTTGAAGCAGGCACCGAATGTCTCAGGATTGTAAGCATCGGTTTTGTTTCTTATGGATTTGGCATGGTCATGGTAAATTCATTCAATGGCGCCGGAGATACTACAACTCCTCTGAAAATCAATATTTTCGCATATTTCGTGATCGAGATTCCGCTTGCATGGGTTCTGGCAATAAAATCAGGCATGAATCAACAGGGAGTTTTTGCGGCAATAGTCATTGCTGAAACGATACTGACACTAACAGCGTGGCTTATTTTCAGAAGGGGCAAATGGAAACTGAAGGAGGTTTAATAACAGCTAATCTTGTTCTTCGTCTTTTCTGAGCTTTTTTATTGCACTTCTTTTATGCTTTTCCTCGAGCCTCTCATCCTGCGATGCTTTAGTCGGTGCGGTGGGAATGCGTTTGGGATTCACAGTCAGAGCCTTTGCAATAAGGTCAATCATCACATCAATAGCATTATTTCTGTTCCTTAGTTGTGTCCGCTCTGATTGTGAAGTTACCGTCAATTCTCCAGCAGCATTAATCCTGTTTTTAAGCTTCAGTAATACCAGGTTCTTTTCACCGTCTGACAGAATTGAAGAGTTCTTTACATCAAAAAGAACCTTGACCTTGGTATTTACTTTATTCACATTCTGACCACCAGGACCGGTACTTCTTGATGTTGCAATTAAAAACTCGTTATCCAGTTTTCTCTCCTTAAGGATTACAGAATTCATCGCCGTGGATTTTTTGATTACAATTAACTACAAATTTATTCTAACTTGTTACAAAAATCAAGATATGGAAACAGAAGTTAAGAAACTTTTTATACATCGCTGGAAGAAGTATTTCAATAGTCCGGAACTGCCAATCACATTTTACTATACTGACAATCCCTACAATACCGAGATTGTGGGTCCTTCAGAAGGTTGGAGTTGCGTAATCTGTCAGCTTAAACAGGTAAGAAGTGGCAAATCTCTTGCGTTTAGTAAGGAATCCATCGGCTGCGGAGGAGGAAGACGATTCCTGGGATTTGCTGAAACGATCCGACCCGGATTCGAGTTCTTCCTCTCGTATGGCATTGAAAATAAAATGGAAGGAGAGAGGTACATAAGGACTCCGGAACTTGTAAGGGAGCTTACGAAAAATCAGAAAAAGCTGAATATTCCGGAAAAATACATCGTTTTCAAAAGATGGGATAAACTTGAAGAAACTGACAATCCCGATGTAGCAATTTTTTTTGCAGCTCCCGATGTTTTGTCAGGCCTTTTTACACTCGCCAATTTTGACCAGAGCGAGCCAAACGGCACAATCTCACCTTTTGGTTCCGGCTGCGGATCAACGATTTATTATCCATTTCTGGAAAAAGACTCTTCGCGCCCCAGAGCCATAATAGGCTTGTTCGACCCATCAGCAAGAACATGTGTGTCTTCAGATGTTCTGACATTTTCAGTTCCGATGGTAAAATTGCAGAAAATGATAAGCTATATGGACGAGAGCTTCCTTACCACCAGTTCCTGGCAAAAAGTACAAAAGAGAATTTGAGCAAGATTTATACGCGCAACTCCGCGGTAATTGAATTCACATATGATTTCTTCTATTTCTGCTCCGGAAATTCAAAAACATAATCACCTGATCCTCTGGGTAATCCCAAAACAGTTCTCTTCAGATCTTCTCCCGCAATTACAAAATCTTCTTTACCCTTTACAATCTTATTACTTTCTGCTGAAAGAGGGGAACCGTTTTCTGTAATTTTTGTAATGTCATCTGATGGAATCCAGATAGTTGCCTTTGTATTTGCTGGAACTTTTACCCGTACTATGATTTTCCCCTCTTTTCTTTCCCAGCCAGAAGCAATTGTGCCATAAGGACTTTCCAATGAGGCTTTGGAATAATCAAGTTTTTTTGTCAGGTGAGGCTGGACAGAGATTTCTTTATAGCCGGGTTTATTTACTTCAATACCTGCCGAAATACTGTACATCCAATCACCAATTGCCCCATATGCATAATGATTGAATGAGTTCATTCCCGCATCCTGGAAAGTACTGTCGGTCTTTTGTCCGTCCCATCGCTCCCAAATCGTAGTAGCACCCATTTTCACAGGGTAAAGCCATGAAGGATAAGTTTCCTGGAGGAGAAGGTTGTAGGCTACA
>Ga0153915_10001409_pt1 | contig 22009 bp, 20 predicted proteins | sample Opewatmetagenome_2_FD_107003 | JGI IMG/M metagenome (GOLD analysis project Ga0153915, IMG submission 107003) | Freshwater wetland microbial communities from Ohio, USA - Open water 3 Core 3 Depth 3 metaG | ecosystem: Environmental > Aquatic > Freshwater > Wetlands | place: USA: Ohio, Lake Erie...
GGCGTTGAACGTGTGGTTATCTCCCAGCTGATTAGATCAGCGGGAGTTTTTTTTACTACCAGTTATCAGCGCGGCAAAAAACTCCACGGCGCAAAGATTATTCCTAACCGCGGAGCGTGGCTGGAATTCGAAACCGAATACAACGGCACTATTGTGGTGCGCATCGACCGCAAGAGAAAAATTCCCGCAACCGCGCTACTTCGCATTTTCGGGCTTAGCGAAAACGACAAGATTTTCAAGGAATTCAAGGACGTGGATAACGGCGAAGTTCAGTTCATCAAGGAAACAATTGACCGAGACCCTTCGAAAAGCCAGGAAGATGCCTGGATAGAAATCTATAAAAGAATCAGGCCGGGTGATTTGGCAGCAGTGGATAATGCCAAGCAACTTTTGGAAAATATGTTCGGCAATTTCGAAAGGTACGATTTGTCCGAAGTGGGAAGATACAAACTCAATCAGCGCGTGGGCATCAGTACGCCTTTGAACAAAGATTTCAGAATTTTGCGCAAAGAAGACCTGGTTTTGATTCTTAAAGAAATCATCAAGCTCAATAATGATTTGGAAACGACCGGAGACGACATCGACCATTTGGGAAACAGGCGTGTTCGTGCTTTGGGCGAACTCTTGGAAAACAAGATTCGCGTGGGCTTGGCGAGATTGGAAAGAATTGCGCGCGACAGAATGAGTACTTTGGATATTTACAGCTTGATGCCCGCGCAACTGATAAACTCGCGACCGCTAATGGCGACAGTCAAGGAATTTTTCACTTCTTCGCAATTGTCGCAATTTATGAACCAGATTAACCCTTTGTCCGAGCTCGAGCACAAAAGAAGGTTGTCGGCAATGGGGCCGGGCGGTTTAACCAAAGAACGTGCGGGATTTGAGGTGCGCGACGTGCATCCCAGCCACTACGGCAGAATCTGCCCGATTGAAACTCCCGAAGGTCCGAACATCGGTTTGGTGGGACATTTGGCTTCTTATGCCAGGATTAATCCTTATGGTTTTATCGAAACACCTTACAGAAGAGTTAAACACGCAACAGTGATGAGCGAAATCGTTTATCTCGACGCTTTTGAAGAAGAAAAATATATTATTGCCCATGCCGGAGTGCCGATTGATGCACAGAAAAAAATCAAGGAAAAAAGAGTGGAAGCGAGAATTCACGGAGAACCGGGAATCGCTGACCGCGAAAAAATCGATTTCATTGATGTTTCTCCTTACCAGTGCATTAGTATTGCCACGGCTTTGATTCCGTTTGTGGAACACGACGACTCGAACCGCGCATTGATGGGTTCAAATATGCAGCGCCAGGCTGTTCCTCTGGTTATGCCCGAAGCTCCTTTGGTGGGTACGGGTATTGAGGCGCGCGCTGCCAAGGATTCGGGCCAGGTTATTGTTGCGCCGTCTGACGGCAGAGTTAAGGAAGTGGATGCCGCGCACGTGGCAATTTCTTCAGGAGGAAAAATCCAGGATATTCCTTTGCATAATTTTTTGCGCTCGAACGATTACACCTGCATCACGCAGAGGCCGACGGTGGTAAAAGGACAAAAAGTGAAAAAAGGCGACGTCTTGGGAGACAGCTCTTCCACGGACGATGGAGAACTGGCTTTGGGTCAGAATGTTTTGGTTGCTTTTATGTCCTGGTTGGGTTCGAATTTCGAAGATGCGATAATTATTTCCGAGCGTTTGGTAAATAACGACTATTTTTCCTCAATTCACATCGAGGAATTCATTTGTGAGGTGCGCGACACCAAACTCGGGCCGGAAACCACGACTGCGGATATTCCCAATGTCGGGGAAAACCGTTTGAAAGATTTGGATGAAGAAGGAATTGTGCGCCTTGGCGCGGAAGTGGGGCAGGACGACATTCTTGTGGGAAAAATTTCTCCCAAAGGCGAAACCGACCTGACTTCCGAAGAAAGGCTTTTACGCGCAATTTTTGGGGACAAAGCCAGAGATATTAAGGATACGTCTTTGCGTTTGCCGCACGGCAAGCGCGGAAGGGTAGTGGGCGTTAAAATCTTTTCCAGGGAAAAAGGTGATAAGCTCAATGCCGGCGTAATCAAGGCGATCCAGGTCGAAGTTGCACAATTTCGCAAAGTTGCGGTCGGAGATAAACTTGCGGGAAGGCACGGGAACAAAGGGGTTATTTCCAAAATTCTGCCTCAGGAAGACATGCCGCATTTGGAGGACGGCACGCCAGTGGATATTATTTTGAATCCTTTAGGGGTTGCTTCGCGTATGAATATCGGCCAGATTTTGGAAACCCATTTGGGGTGGGCAGCGCACAAATTGAATTACAGGACTTACAGTCCGCCGTTTTCGGGTGTGACCGAAGAGGAAATCAAAGAAGAACTGAAAAAAGCCGATTTGCCCGAGAGCGGGAAAGTGAAACTTTTTGACGGCAGGACCGGGGAGCAGTTTATCCAGCCGATTACCGTGGGCTACATTTATATAATGAAACTCAATCACCTGGTTGAGGATAAAATTCATATGCGTTCAATCGGACCTTATTCTCTGATTACCCAGCAGCCGCTGGGAGGAAAAGCGCAATTCGGCGGCCAGCGTTTCGGAGAAATGGAAGTTTGGGCGCTTGAAGGATACGGCGCTGCCTATACTTTGCAGGAAATGCTGACCATAAAATCAGATGACGTGGTCGGACGTGCCAATGCCTACGATTCGATTATCAAAGGCAGGCCGATTCACAACCCGAATATTCCTTCGTCTTTCAATGTCTTGGTGAGCGAGATAAAATCATTGGGCTTTTCGGTTAATCCTTTGGATTCCAACGGAGAAAAAATCATTGAGAAAAAAGAGGAGGGGCCATATACGGAAAGGTCGCATACGGAAAGATTCGAAAGACCATCTAAACCTGAAAAGTTCCGCCCAGAGGCGGGATTCCGTCCAAAGGCGGGAAGAAACAAAAAATAGATTATGTTCGACGAAATGAAAAAACCTGAAGAATTCGACGCTTTGCAGCTCAAAATCGCCAGCCCCGATGAAATTTTGGCTTGGTCGCACGGAGAAGTAACCAAGCCCGAAACCATCAATTACAGGACTCAACGCGCGGAAAAGGACGGGCTGTTTTCCGAAGCGATTTTCGGGCCGGAAAAAGACTGGGAATGCTATTGCGGCAAATACCGCAGAATCCGCTATAAAGGCGTGGTTTGCGACCGCTGCGGCGTGGAAGTTACGCGCTCGATAGTCAGACGCGAAAGAATGGGGCACATCAAACTGGCTGTGCCGGTTTCGCATATCTGGTTTTTGCGCGGAGTTCCTTCGCGCATCGGGTTGATGCTGAATATTTCCGTACAAAAACTGGAAAAAGTGGTTTATTTCGCCGCTTACATCGTTACCCAAGTGGATGAAGCGGGAAAACAAAAAGCTTTTAATGAAATCGAAAAAGAATACAAGGCAAAACTCAAAACCACCAGAGGTAAAGAAGAAAAAAAAGAACTCAAAGCCGCAAAAGACAGGGCGCGCGACGAACTGAGCAAGATTAAGAAAATGGAAATCATTTCCGAGGCCACTTTCCAGAAACTTTCGCAAAAATACAGCGATGTTTTTTCCGCATCAATCGGAGCAGAAGCAATCAAAGACATTCTCAAGCAAATTAATCTGGATAAACTTATTAACGAACTGGAAGAAGAACTTAAGCATACGCCGATTGGACAGAGGAAAAAACTTCTTGCACGTCTGCGCCTGGTTAAAGGACTGAGAAAAGCAGGCATTAGACCCGACTGGATGCTGCTTACCAATTTGCCGGTGATGCCTCCGGATTTGCGGCCTATGGTTCAGCTTGACGGGGGAAGGTATGCGACCTCCGACGTTAATGACCTTTACCGCAGAGTTATTAACCGAAATAATCGTTTGAAAAGATTATTGGAGCTTAATGCGCCCGAAGTCATTTGCCGCAACGAAAAAAGAATGCTTCAGGAAGCAGTTGATGCTTTAATCGACAATACCGCGCGCAGAGGTCAGAAAGCGGTAATGGCCACAACCGGTCAGCGCAGGCAGTTGAAATCGCTTGCGGACATGCTGCGTGGAAAACAAGGCAGATTCCGTCAAAACCTTCTCGGTAAAAGAGTGGATTATTCCGGCCGTTCGGTGATTGTGGTCGGACCGGAACTCAAGCTCAATCAGTGCGGCATACCGAAAACAATGGCACTCGAACTTTTCAAACCTTTCGTGATTAATAAACTTATCGAGAGGGAACTCGTTTACAATATCCGCGGAGCAAGAAGGTTGATTGAAGAAGGAGTTGACGAAGTTTGGGCGATTTTGGAAGAAGTTACGGAAAAATATAACGTGCTGCTCAACCGCGCGCCGACTTTGCACCGTTTGGGCGTACAGGCGTTCAAACCCATTCTCGTCGAAGGCATGGCCATCAGAATCCATCCTATGGTTTGCAAGGCGTTCAATGCGGACTTCGACGGAGACCAGATGGCGGTTCATTTGCCCTTGTCGGATAAAGCGCAGAAAGAATGCAGGGAAATTATGCTTTCCTCTCTGAATTTATATAAACCCGCGACCGGAGAAGCGATTATCATTCCTACGCAGGATATTGTTTTGGGCTGCTATTTTATGACCAGAATTTTGGAGGGACTCAAAGGCGAGAACAAGATTTTTGGCACAGCCGAAGAAATGATTCTGGCTTATCAGTCACGGATCATCGATTTGCAGGCAAAAGTAAAACTTGCCCAGGGCAACGGCTTAATCGAAACGTCGGCAGGCCGAGTAATCTTCAACTCCGTGCTACCCGAAGGCATCGCATTCGTGAATAGGGAGCTCAACAATAAGCAGTTGAGAATTCTGACCGAGGAAATTATTCGCAAAGCCGGCTCGGAAAAAGCGCAGGACTATTTGGACAAAATAAAGAAACTGGGATTCGATTACGCGACTAAATCCGGAATCAGCTGGGGCATGGATGACTTGCAGGTTCCCAACGGCAAAACGAAAATTGTCGAAGAAGCTGCTAAAGAAGTGGACGGAGTAAGAAAACAATATCAGGAAGGACTTTTGACGAAAATAGAAAGAAGGGCAAAATCAATCGAAATTTGGGCACGAGCAAAAGATAAAATTTCCGAATTAGTTCCTTCGGCCCTGGAATTTAATGGTCCGGTAAATATGATTTATTCTTCAGGCGCTCGAGGTTCGTGGAGCCAGGCAGCGCAACTTGTGGGCATGAAAGGATTGGTGATTAATCCCGCCTCGGAAGTTATCGAATTGCCCGTAATTTCCAGTTTTAAAGAAGGATTTAATGTTTTGGAATACTTTATTTCCACTCACGGGGGTCGAAAAGGTTTGGCTGATACCGCACTCAAAACCGCGAGCGCAGGCTATCTGACCAGGCGCTTGGTAGATGTTGCGCAGGATTTGATGATTAAGGAAGACGACTGCAACGACAAGGAAGGAATGTATATTTACAAGCGCGACCTTGAGGAAATCGGAATTTCTTTTGCCGAACGCATTAACGGCCGCGTGGCCCTTGAAGCAATTATTCATCCCAAGAGCAAAAAAGTAATTTTGAAGAAAAACGAGATTATCGATAAAGTGAAATCCGAAGAAATTCAGGCATTGGGCTTGGAAAAAATTCTCGTCAGGTCTCCGATTACCTGCAAAACCAGATTCGGCATCTGCAGGAAATGCTACGGTTCGGACCTGGGAAGAGACAAATTGATTGAAATCGGAGAAACGGTTGGCGTGGTTGCTGCGCAGGCAATAGGAGAGCCCGGAACGCAGCTGACTTTGCGAACTTTTCATACCGGAGGTATTGCCGGCGGTGCCGACATTACCCAGGGTTTGCCGCGCGTCGAGGAAATATTCGAAGCGCGCATCCCGCGCGGAAAAGCCGTGATTTCCGAACTCAAAGGCGAAGTAATGAGCATCAAAGACAAAGCGGGTCAGAAAATAATCAGAATCGAGGGCTGGATAGAAAGTAAGGAGAGAAAAAGCGGCAGGAGAAAAGCGGCTAAGGAATACATTATTGCCCCGCAGACCGGAATCTGGGTACAGAGAGGCGACACTGTGGAGCGCGGACAGCAAATTTGCGAAGGCCCGGTCGATTTGAAGGAAATGTTCAAGCTGGCAGGTCAGGAAGCAGTACAGCGCTATGTCATCAAAGAAGTGCAGAAAATTTACAGCACCCAGGGCGGCGGTTTGAGCGACAAGCACATCGAAGTGATTATCCGCCAGATGTTTTCGCGGGTCAGGGTCAGGGACGGCGGAGGAACCGACCTTTTGCCCGGCGCGATAATGGAAAGAGACATCTTTTTCGAACAAAACGACAAAGCCAAAAAAGCGAACAAAAAACCGGCTGTCAGCCAGCCGATGATTATGGGCATTACTAAAGTTGCTTTGAGTACGGAAAGCTTTTTATCCGCGGCATCTTTTCAAGAAACGGTGCGAATTCTGATTAAAGCCGCAAGCGAAGGGAGAATCGACAGACTGCGCGGTCTGAAAGAAAACGTGATTTTGGGAAAACTGATTCCCGCGGGAACCGGATTCGGCAAAAGAAAAGAAGCCATCGAGCAATCCGACATTGAAGAAAGAGAAGAAAGAAGAGCCAGTCGGGAAGAAAGGGAATAATCTATCATTTGCATAATAAAGCGGGGCAGGAGCCTCGCTTTTTGTTTTGTTTTTTTTATGATAAGATTAAATTATCTCGGCAAAGAATTGCCGAAGTTTAGCTGCATAAAATTATGTCGAAGAAGAAAAACAAAGCGAACAAAAAACCGAAAAGAGAAGAGACAGAAATAAAAAAGCCGAAACTCAACATTCATCCCGAAACCAAACGCGGCGTGATTGTAATTGTGCTTTTCACTCTTGCGGTTATTTTTATTCTCAGTTTCCAGAATGCAGGCGGAACTCTGGGCAGTTGGCTGCTGATTGGGGCAAAATTCGTTTTCGGCAGCTGTTTATGGCTTGTGCCCCTGGCTTTTATTGCCGGCGCGATTATTATCCTGCGCGACATCCATAAAAACGTCTATCTTTCGACTCTTTTGGGAGTTTTTCTTTTTATTTTGAGTTTTTTGGGACTGATTCAGATTCTTTTTCCCACTGGCGCGGAGCACAAGGCCGGGTGGCTGGGATATATTATCAGCTGGCCGTTTTTGAAAGTCATCGGCTTTTGGGCGAGTTTGGTGGTTTTCTCTGCAGCGCTTCTGATTTCCATACTTGTTGCCTTTAATATACCTCTGAAAAAGCCGCAAAAAGAGGAAGAAGAGGAAGAACTGGGCGAAAAAATTTCCAAAGAAATTAAGGGAGTCGGTTTTGCTACTCCGGAAAAGAAAGTCGCGAATTTCGTCAAAGGCATATTTTCCAAGCCGAAAATGGAAGTGAAGGAGATGACCGATGAGGAAAGCGAAGAGAAAGAGTCTGCAAAAGGCAAAAGACAGAAAGACGAAGAAGAATTCATTCCTACGTCCGGCACGAATCTCAAGGACTACACTTTTCCGCCGCTCGAACTCTTGGAAGCGGACAAAGGTCAGCCTTCGTCAGGAGACATAAAAACCAATATCGCGATTATCGAAAAAACCTTGGAAAATTTCGGCATACCAGTAGAAATGGGCGAAGTCAATGTCGGGCCGACGGTTACGCAATATACTCTACGTCCGGCAAGCGGAGTGAAGCTTTCCAAAATCACGTCGCTGCACCGCGACATTTCTCTGGCTCTGGCTGCGCACCCGATAAGAATTGAAGCCCCGATTCCCGGCCGTTCGCTTGTCGGCATCGAGATTCCCAACAGGACCAAGACCCTGGTGCGTTTGCGCGATTTAATGGCGGATTACGATTACAAAAAAGACGGCCACAACCTGAACATGGTTTTAGGTCGCGACGTTGCCGGTAATCCGGTTTGGGCGAATCTGGTGAAAATGCCGCACCTTTTAATTGCTGGAGCAACTGGAAGCGGAAAAAGTATTTGCATCCACAGTTTGATTACCAGTTTGCTTTATCAGAAATCTCCCTGGGAATTGAAATTTATTCTTGTGGATCCCAAACGCGTGGAACTTCCTTTTTACAACGGCATTCCGCATCTCTTAACTCCGGTAATTGTTGATTTGAATAAGGTTTTGAACGCTTTTAAGTGGGCAATAAAAGAAATGGAGGAGAGATACAAGAAACTGGCGGATGTTGGAGCCAAGGACTTGGCTTCTTATAACGAAAAGATGGCCAAAAGCAATCCGCAGAATAGAGTGCCCTATATCATCATTATCGTGGATGAACTGGCCGACATTATGGCTGCTTACGGCAAAGAAGTGGAATGGGCAATCGTACGCTTGGCGCAGATGTCGAGAGCAATCGGCATTCACTTGGTCGTTTCCACGCAAAGGCCGTCAGTTGAAGTTATTACCGGTTTGATTAAGGCCAACATCACTTCGCGCATTGCCTTGCAGGTTGCTTCACAGGTGGATTCGCGCACGATACTGGATATGACCGGAGCGGAAAGATTGTTGGGCAACGGCGACATGCTCTTTTTGGCCGGAGACGTGGGGAAGCCGAAAAGAATTCAAGGAGTGTTCACTTCGGATAAAGAAGTTTCAAGTGTAGTTAAATTCATCAGAAAACAGGCAGGAGAAATCGAGTACGAAGAGATTATTCCCGAACCAGCAGAACAAGTCAGTTTCGACGGCCAGAGCCTGGCCTTGGACGACCCGCTGCTTGAAGATGCCAAACGACTGGTAATTCAAACCGGCAAAGCATCCGCCTCGTATTTGCAAAGAAGATTCAGAATCGGCTATGCGCGAGCCGCGAGCTTGTTGGACATGCTCGAGCAGATGGACATTATCGGGCCAGCGGACGGCTCGAAACCCAGGGAAGTTTTAATGGGCACAGCCGGGTCTGGGGTAAAACCAGAAAGCCTGGGAGAATTGGACGATATGGTGAAAAACGACGAAGAACTCGAGGATATTCCCATTCCACAAAAAAAGAGCGAAGAATCCGAAGAGAGTGAAGAAAGCGAAGAAGAACCTGAAGACGAGGAAAGCGAAGAGGATACCGAGGAAGACGTTGAAGAAGAAGAAACCGAAAATGAAGAAGAGGAAGAAGAAATAGAAGAACCGAAAGAGGAACCCCAAAAAGAGAGCAAAGATGACGAAGAAGCAATAGATTTTTAAAATATGGAGAAAATAAAATTGGAACTGAAAGACAGGCCACTCGAACCATTAATGAAAAAGGGATCATTGATGGTTACTCCGAAAAAGATTATCGTTTCCGTATTTATTTTATTTTTGGTTTTGGTGGTTTTATATTTTTGGAAAGAAATTGGCTTTTTACTCGAGCCACCGTCTTTGCAGATAAATCAGCCGTCAGCCGACATAACGATAAATCAGGAAAAATTCGAAATCTCGGGAAAAACCAATCCTTTCGCGCTGGTACTGATTAACGGCGAACAGGTATATATCGACAAGGACGGAAATTTTAAAAAAGAAATATCTCTTTCTGCCGGAATAAATACTTTACTTGTGGAGGCAAAAAATCGTTTCGGAAAAACCAACACATTAATCAGAAGAATAATTTTTACCCCCACACCTTTTTCCGAATAGTAAATTTTAGTCAATTTATTTAAAATTAATATTTTAATCCCGCGCCAAGATTATTATTTTTAAAAAGGTGTGGGGGAAATCAGTAAAATTTAAACATATGGCAAAGCAAAAACAAACAGGAGGGAAACCAATTGACAAAGTAAAGGTTTTGGAAAATACCGTTTCCGAACTTAAAGAACGTTTTGGCGAGGGCTCGATTATGAAATTGGGCGAAGCCAAAAAAGTGGATGTGGACGTTATCCCGACTGGTTCGTTTTCTCTGGATTTGGCATTGGGTGTCGGCGGCATGCCCAGAGGCAGAATTGTGGAAATTTTCGGCGCGGAAAGTTCAGGCAAAACCACATTGGCTCTGCATATCACTGCCGAAGCGCAGAAAAAAGGCGGAATTGCGGCCTACGTTGACGCTGAACACGCCTTAGACCCGGAATATGCCAAAAGAATCGGTGTAAAAATCAATGATTTACTGATTTCCCAGCCCGACAGCGGAGAACAGGCTTTGCAGATTGTCGAATCTTTGGTCAGGTCGGGCACAATCGATGTGGTTGTCGTCGATTCGGTTGCCGCGCTTACTCCACGAGCGGAAATCGAAGGCGAAATCGGAGACCAATTTATCGGTCTTCAGGCACGCTTGATGTCTCAAGCGCTGAGAAAACTCGGTTCGCAAATTGCCAAGTCCAACTGTATTGTTATTTTCATCAATCAAATCAGAATGAGAATCGGAATCATGTTCGGCAACCCCGAAACCACTCCTGGCGGCAAGGCGTTGAAGTTTTATTCTTCGGTGAGAATCGAACTGAAAAGAACCGCGCAAATCAAGAAAGGAGAAGAATCCATCGGTAACCGCGTGAAAGCGAAAGTCGTAAAAAACAAAGTTGCCGCTCCGTTTCAGTCAGCTGAGTTCGACATTATGTTCAACGAAGGGATTTCTTTCGAAGCGGAAGTGATTAATAATGGTCTCAAATACGGCGTAATTAAAAAATCAGCTGCATCGTATTTGTTTGATAAAGAAAAACTTGGCGTGGGATTTGAAAAAGCCAAAGAATGTCTGCGGGAAAATCCCAAAATCGCCAAACAAATTACAGCCGAAATTTATCGCATAATCAAAGAAAGCAAATAACAAAAAATCTACCGAGAACTCGGTAGATTTTTTAATACGAAAAACGATTTATTTTGCAGTAAATGGCAGCAGCCCGGCAATGCGGGATTTTTTTATCGTTCGCGCCAGTCTTCTCTGGTGTTTGGCGCAGGTTCCTGTGTATCTGGGGGCTTTTATTTTATTCAGGGGATCCAAAAATCTAGACAGGGTTTCCGTGTCCTGATAATCGATTTTTTTGATGTTTCTTTTACAAAAATAACACTCTTTTCTCATGGATTAGCTTTTTAGGGATTAGCCTTTAGTTTTTTAGGAGTCTAATAAACTATGGGCTAATAGACTAATAAACTGATTAAAAGGGTATATCTTCGGTCTTTACCTCGTCGGCCGCGCCTTCGTCAATCTGGATTTCCTCGATTTCCTCCACCGGTGCCTCGCTCACTTCCGGGGTTTTCGCCTCGCCCTGTTTTTGCGCTACCGATTTCGGGCCCATTTGCAGCCTTTCGGCAATGATTTCGGTCCTGTACTTGGTGCCGCCGTTTTGGTCCTGCCAACTTCGGGTTTGCAGTCTGCCCTCAATCAGTACCAGGCCGCCCTTGGTCAGGTATTGGTTGCAGATTTCAGCCAGCTTTCCGAAAGCAACGATATTGTGGAATTCGGTTTGCTCCTGTTTTTCGTTGCTGGTTTGGTTTGTCCAGACGCGGTTCGTGGCTAGGCCGAAATTGGAAACCGATTGCCCACTGGGCAGGGTTCGCGATTCCGGGTCTCTGGTTAGTCTGCCGATTAAAAATACTTTGTTTAAATTCATATAATTAGTTTTTTAGTTATTAGTTTTTTAGTTTTTAAATTTCTCCGATTATTTCGTCCAATTTTTTGTCGATTTCCTGAAGCGTTGCTTCCGAGGGTTTGGCTTCCACGGGTTTTTCCGGCATAGCTGCCTTTTTCGGCTTTACGGGTTTTCTGATTATTTTTGGTTTTTCGGCTTCTTCCGCGGCCTGCATCTGGTTAATCAGATAACGCAGGATTTGTTTGTCGGTTTTCAGCTCCTTGACCAGTTCGGTTACTTTTTCTGGAAGAATCGTCACCTGGCTGATAAGAAATACTCCCTGACCTTCTTTATTGATGGGATAAGCCAAAGGTTTTCTGCTCGACTCCTTGAAATTGATTGTTCCTCCGACTTTCTGCACCAGTTCCGCAATTTCGGTTTTTGCCTTATCCAAATCTTCTCCCTCCAGTCGGGGAGAGAGAATGCAGAGCAGTTCGTAATCTTTGGTCGTTTCTTCCATAATTCCCCTATATTAGCAAAATAAATTAGCTTTGGCAAGTGTTTTACGGGCGATAATATGCTATAATATTGCTATGGATAATTTGGATAAAATTTTCAAGGCTTACGATATCCGGGGAATTTATCCCACGGAAATAAATGAGGATATTGCCTATAAAATCGGCAGGGGGGTGGCCAAGTTTTTTCAGGCGCAAAAAATCGTGATTGGCCGCGATAACCGTCTTTCTTCGGACAGTTTGTTTGCTGCCTTATGTGAGGGAATTTTAGATGAGGGTACGAACATTCTCGACATCGGATACATCACTACGCCGATGTTTTATTTAGTGGTGGCAAAATACGATTACGGCGGGGGAGTGATGATTACCGCTTCGCACAATCCCAAGGAATACAACGGGTTTAAAGTCGTGGCAGCGCAATCCGTGCCTATTGGCGAAGAAACAGGTCTTTTGGATATTAAAAAAATAATCAAAAAACTCAAACCAATACCAAAGCCAGTAAAGGAAAGGGGCAAAATCGAAGAAAGAGACGCGCTTGACCAGTATTTGAAAAACATTCTGCGCTTTGTGGACATTGAATCCATAAAACCGCTTAAAGTTATTGTGGATACGGGCAATGGAACCGCAGGCATAGTCATGAAAGAACTGGACAGGAGATTGCCGATAAAAGTTGTTCAATTATTTGCCGAATTGGACGGTTCGTTTCCCAACCATCAGCCCAATCCCATGCATCCCGAAGCAACACGGGTACTTCAGGAAAAAATCATCAGGCAAAAAGCCGATTTCGGTATAGCCTTTGACGGAGACGGGGACAGAATTTTGTTTCTTGACGAAAATGGAGATCGGGTAAATCCCAACCATCTCGCGGCATTAATTATCAATCGCTTTTTTCGCAATGCCCACGGCAAAATATCTTTCGACACTCCGAGCAGCTGGATTGTGCGCGAACAAATCAGCAAAACCGGGAATACTCCCATTTGCACCAAAGTCGGCCACGTGCATCTCAAGGACAAAATTTTGCGTGAAAAAGCAATTTTCGGCGCCGAGTCATCCGGGCATTATTATTTACTCGAGGATTATTCCGTTGAGTCGCCGTTATTTGTTTTTTTCAAGGTTCTGGAACTTATTTCCAAAGAAGGAAAGCCGCTTTCCGCACTGATTAAGCCATTTCAGAAATATTACATTGACGGAAAAATTTTCCAGGTTAAAGATCGCGAAGCGAAAATCCGCAAAACGGAAAAGTTTTACAAAAAAGCGGAAAGAGTTTCTCTTTACGACGGCCTGACTGTTGAATATCCGAATTGGCATTTTGTCCTGCGCGCATCGAACACCGAGCCCGTACTGCGTCTGGTTGTGGAAGCCAAAACGCAGAAAATGCTGAACTCCAAGATGAAAGAAATTGCTTCGATTGTGGAGAAAAAATAAATTTGCGTATTTGAAAAGCCCCGCAGCTGCGGGGCTTTTTATTATTGTTTTGAATTCAGATTAAGCCCATTTTTTTCTTGATTTCCAGTATGTTTTTTTGGGCAATTTTTTGCGCTTTTTTCGCGCCATTCTCTAAAATCTTTTCCACTTTTTTGGGATTCTTTTCCAGTTCTTTTCTTTTTTTCTGAAAATCCGTCAATCCTTTAATAATCACTTCGGCCAAATCCTTTTTGAATTCCGCATAGCCCTTGCCCTGGTATTTTTTCTGCAAATCGACAATCGCTTTATTTGCGAATAAGCTGTAAATGGTCAAAAGGTTGGAAATCGCGGGCTTGTTTTTTGCGTCGTATTTTACTTCGCGTCCGGAGTCCGTGACCGCGGTTTTTATTTTTTCGCGGATTAATGCCGGAGAATCGGTAAGTGAAATATAGCTTTGCGGGCCGAAAGATTTACTCATTTTCTGCAGCGGGTCGTTTAATGACATAATTCTTGCGCCTGATTTGGGCAGCTGTGTTTTCGGTTCAGGAAAAGTTTTTCCGAATCTGTTGTTGAATTTTCTTGCCAGAACTCGGCTCAGTTCCACGTGCTGCTCTTGGTCTTCGCCGACCGGAACCGTATCCGCTTTATAGAGTAAAATATCCGCAGCCATGAGTACGGGATAGGCGAACAGCCCAGCATTGATGTTTTCCGCGTATTGGCGCGCTTTTTCCTTGAATTGCGTCATTCTTTCCAGTTCGCCCATCGGGGTTAAGGTTTCCAAAAGCCAGGCAAGTTCTGCATGCTCTTTGATGTGCGACTGCGCGAAAATGATGCATTTTTGAGGACTAAGTCCTGCTGCCAGATAATCCATTGCCGCAGAAAGGATATTTTTTTGCATCTCTTTCGGGCTGTAGGGAGTGGTAATCGCGTGCAAATCGACAATGGAAAAAATACAAAAATTCTTTTTTTGTAATTCTGTCCATTGTTTTATGGCTCCCAGATAATTTCCAATATGCAGTGTGCCTGTTGGTTGTATTCCGGAAAATATTTTCATAATTTATCTTACTTTTGCTCCGCTGGGGACTTTTTTTGCGGGTTTAAGAATAATGGCTTTTTCTTCGACAACCGCAGCCAGAATCATTCCCTGGCTTTCGATGCCGCGGATTGTGCGCGGCTCTAAATTAGTGAGAATCGGAAGCTGTTTGCCCACCAGCGCTTGCGGTTTGTAGGTTTCGGCGATTCCCGCAACAATTATGCGTTGCTCCGAACCTAAATCAACTTTCAGTTTCAAAAGCTTGTCCGCGCCCTCGACTTTTTCCGCTTCGAGGATTGTCCCGATGCGGATATCCATTTTTTGAAATTCGTCAAAGTTTATCATATGAGTTGATTATATAATATATTTTTAAAACAATAAATCCCTCACCGATTCGAAAATTGGTGAGGAATAAAAACGGCCCCTAGGGAGCCAAAATGAGAGTGGTGAGTATATGTGTGAATGGGATTTTGGTTACTAGGGGACGTATGTGAAGGAGGAGATGATTGCGTAAAGAGCAATAAAGAGCGAAAAAATGAAATGAGTAACTTAATAGTTTAGTGTATTTTAAAAAAATTCGCGTGTCAAGTCTTTTTATAAAAACAAAAAGGAGACGCAGATGGCTAACAACCTTTGGTCTCCTTTCGGCCTGCATTAATAAGGGCTTTTAATGGTCTCTATCTCGATATAGAGACCAAAGAATACTACGATTGCTGCAAGAATTGTTACGCCGATTTTAGGGATGAGGTCGGGTCCTTGCAGCGGCAGCGCGCTCCGAAACAGAACGACGCCGAGCCCGATAACGCAGAGACCGATGATCAGCAAGGGCAACTTTTCTAGAAAGCGATACATTTTTACCTCCAAAGAACGAATTTCAGTATACTATAATTATACACCTTAATCGGTAGTTTGTCAATACATTATCCAGAACCGGCTGTTTTTTCGTAATTAGCTCTTTTCTTTTCTAGTATTTTTTCCAACTCATTTTTATCCAAAACCCAGAAATGATCTTTTTCCTTTGTTTCTTCCTCGTCGTATACAACTTCGCCCTTTGTTACAAAACCCGCGTTCTTTAATACGCCTTCGGAAAGTACATTTTTGGGACTAGTCCAAGCCGCAATTATTTTATCCGATTGCTTTTCGAGAATCGAGAAACAAATTTGTCGAACAGCGCTCGATATTAATCCTCTTTCTCGGTTTTCTGCTGATGGGCTATTGTCAATAAACCGTGCAAAGCTTATTTCTAAAACATGTTTGATATCAGAAGGGTCGATTAATTTACTTTTTTTTAAATTTTTGCGTGGATTCTTTTCCGGTTTGTATAGCCAAATGAAACCTTCCATCGTGCTTTTTTCTTTTTCTTCTTTATAAATACCATAAAATGTTTCCTGAAACATTTCTTGGACCTCTTCTGTAGTTGATAGCGCGTCTGCAAAAGACATCCATTCTTTTACTGTGGGTTGCGCTTCAATGCGTTTATATTCTTCAATATCGTCTGCATTATTCGGGTCGGGTCTTCTAACCAGGGCCGGTTCCCACGGAAAAATTTTCATGGGCCTCGTTTCTGGTTTTTCAGGAAGTTCATTAATTTTCTTTAAATTTTCCTCTTTTGTTTTTGGTTTTTCGATATTTAAATCTATTCCCATGGTTTTATTCTTTCTTAATTATTGTTTTGGTGGGCGAGAGAGGATTTGAACCTCCACGAGATTACTCTCACAGCGCCCTGAACGCTGCGCGTCTGCCAATTCCGCCACTCGCCCTCATTATTTCCAATTGTAATTCTGCGGGTTATTCAAAAAATCCAATTTTTTAAAATCATTCACCAGATTGTAAATCGACTCGTCTTTTTTGAGGTTTAAATCGTAAAAATTGTTCGGCTGCGCAAATTTCAATTCCGGAATGTTTTCGTAATTTTCGTTTTTTACCCAATTGATTTCATTTCCGCTTTTTGTCGCATAATAACAGAATCCATGCCTTAATCTGAATGGTTTATAGATATTCGAGCCAAAACTACGGCAAATCCAGTTGCAGGTTTTCAGATTTTTAACTGAGGCATTGATAATTAAATGTTCGTAATTGGGCAAAATCACGATTTTATCTCCGGATTTGGCCTTTATTGCAAAAATATCTTTGATATTCTGGTCAGTTGAATCCTGCAGAAGAAAAATCGCTTCGCCCTCGAGGACCTCATAAAGTTCCGGATAGGTGATTGAGGTTCCGGGAACAATCGGGTGGTCGTGGCCGAAAGTTTTATTGAATTCGATTCCCAGCATTTTCGGAAAAATCAGCGTAATATCGTATCTGAGATTGTTGGCAATTATTTTTTCGCGGTCTTCCTTATTTTCGGACAAATCGCGGTACATATAATACAATTCGAAATTTCCCGCGGTTTTTTGCCATGCTTTGTCGAAAACCACGTCTTCGATGTCTTTCAGTTCGCGCACGTCGTATTTCAATTTGCTTAAATCCATAATATTTATACTATAACTTAAATTCACTCTTCTTTCTTCACGCGCTGGGTTTTTATATACCAATTCTCGATATCGACAAATCTCATTGACGGTAAAACAATGTTTTCCACGCTGATTCCTTTAATGTCTTTGGCCGTGAAATAAAGTTGATACGGACTATAGAGAAAAACAACGGGCGCGTCGTTGATTACTAATTGCTGGAATTCTTTGTATTTTGCGGAGCGCAGCTGGTCATTACCCACGAGTTGCCGCGCATCCTTGAGTAGGGTGTCCACTTTCGCGTTGTCGTAGAGCGCCAGGTTCAGCCCAGGGTCTTTTTTCTGGGACGAATGCCAGAAACTGTAAGGGTCGGGGTCAAGACCCAAAACCTCGCCGAAAAGAATTGCTTGGTATTCTCTGGGTCTGATGTATTGCTGCTGGATTTCTCCGATATTGGAAATAGTGATATCGACTTGTACGCCGACTTTGGCCCACTGCTCTTTAATGATGTCTGCGCTCTGTCTGAGTTGGTTCATTTCCGTGGTCACTAGCCCGATTGCCAATTTTTCGTTTTTCTTTTCCCTGATCCCGTCTCCGTCAGTATCTTTCCATCCGTTTTGTTCCAGTATTTCCTTGGCTTTGTCGAGATTGAATTCGTAAGTTTGCAGTCCGTTGCTGTCTCCCAAAACATTAGTGGGAATAGGAGAGTCAATTTGCTTTCCTTTGCCCTGAAGAACCTTGTCGATGATTTCTTTTTTGTCCGTGGCGTAATTGAGCGCCAGCCTGACGTTTTTGTCCGACAGGGCAGTACTGTTGCTTTGATTGAAAAATATCGCGAAATATCTGGGCAAATTCAATTCGTATTCTTTGGATTTTATCCCCACGCTCTTTAAGGCATTTTTATTTTGGTTGGAAATCAGCGCGAGATTGTCGATTTTGCCCTGGTTGTACGCTTTTATCAATTCCTCCTCGCTGGGATAAAAATACAAATAAATTTTATCTATAAAGGGCCTTATCGCACTGTCGTATTCGCCGAACGCATCCAGTTCCATATAGGTGATGAATCCGTCTTTATCTTTTTTTGTTTTTTTAAGCTCATAATGGCCAGTGCCTACAGGCAAGAGATTTTCCGGAGCTAGGATGAATTTTTCCGGAGAAATATCTTTCCAGATATGACTGGGAAGCATGCCCACGGTGGTATTGGCGAGAAACGGCGCATAAGGAGCGTTTAGTTTGAAGCGTACGGTAAAGTCGTCGATTTTTTCCACCTGTACGCTCGACCAATTAATGCGCAAAGGACTTCTGTTGGTTGGGTTTTGAATTGCATTAATGGTAAAAATGACGTCATCGGCGGTAAATGGTTGGCCATCGTGCCATTTAACGTCTTTTTTCAGGAAGAAATCGTAAATTTTTCCGCTGTCTCCGATTGAGTATTTTTCCGCCAAATCGGGAATGAGATTTCCCTTGCTGTCGTATTGCATTAGTCCGGAAAAAATCAGTTCTGAGACGTCGCGGTCCGCATCGCTGGTTTGGCTGAGTATAGGATTGATGTATTGCGGGCTTCCCACAATTCCTTCGGAAAAACTTCCTCCGTAAGCGGGAACCAGAATCGTGTGCTGGATGTTATAAGAAATAAGCCAGCCGAAAAGCCCGGCAATTGCCAAAAACACGAATCCCAGTATAAAATAGCGTTCTTTTTTGTTAAGAACACTGGGAATTTTTTGCCATTGATGCCAGGAAGGAATTTTATTAAATAGTCCTTTGATAGATTTTAGAATATTGCTCATTTAAAGATTAAAATTCTGACTATTGCGCTGGCGATAAAAAGTACTGCCAGAACGATTGTAGCAATAAAGAGGACTTTTTCCATTCCGCGCTTTTTAAAGTATGATGCGCCGCCGCCTTCCCCGCCGAACGCACTCGATAAACCCTCTCCTCTTTGCTGGAGAAGAATACTTGCCGTAAGCAGGGTAGCGATCACTATTTGTGCTATATCCAATATTTTTTCCATTTTAATGATTAACTTTTTAATCCGAGCTGGTTTTTTTGTATCCTTTAATGATTATCGCGTTGATTATCGAAATTACCAAACCTCCAATAACATAACCCAGAAGTCCTTTTATCATCAGAGCCTCTACGAACCAATCCACCGCGAAAAGAATCGCGCCATTGATAATCAAAACGAACAAGCCCATGGTAATGAAAATCAGGGGAGCGGAGATGATTTTGAGAATCGGTTTGGCAATCAGGTTGGCTACGGCGAGAATTGTGCCCACGAAAACGTAATCCAGCCAATCACCGGTGAAAACCACGTATTGCGGCAAAAAACGGGCAAGCAGAAAAATGGCAAGTGCATTTGCCAGAACCATTAAGATGAGTTTGAAAAGCCATTTCATATTTTCGGTTTTGCCCGTTGTTTGATTTGTTTAAGCTGAAAAACGCGCTTTCCCGAAACTTTCATTTTCGGCTTCCTCTTGTTTTCCCGTTGTTTTATCCTGTTTTCGACTGGTTCCGGAACTTCAGAATAATTCTTTTTGCTTTCAGCCATGTAATCCATAATATCGCAATTTTAATCGTTTTGCAAACGCAAACGGCGTTTTTAAGCTCGCTGATTAATGATATAATGAAATCAATGAACAACCTTAATTTCGTGCAAAAATCGGTTCTGGCGACTATTGCTTATTACGATATTTTCGACCATCCCCTGACCGGGTTGGAAGCTTTTAAATATCTGATAAATCCTCTGCACATCGTCGGTCAGCTGAACCAGATGCACGAGACCAAATTAGAGCCCATGGCCAGTATTTCGTTTGCCGGAGTTTTGAAAACCCTGGAAAATTTCAGAGCGGAAAAAGTCATTGCGGAAAAAAACGGATTCTATTTTTTACCCGCCAGGGAGGCGATAATCAAGGAAAGAATCGAGCGCCAGAAAATTTCCGGCCAGCGTTGGAAAAAAGTCAAAAAGGTTATAAAGCTCATACAATTCGTTCCGTTTCTGGAAATGGTCGCGGTTTGCAACAGCTTGGCAATCGACAATTCCAAAGAGGAAGCGGACATCGATTTTTTCATTGTCGCGAAAAAAGGAAGAATCTGGTCGGTAAGATTAATGGTGACGTTTTTAATCTGGATAATGGGGGAGTGGCGGCACAAGGAAAAAATTTCCGCGCGAATTTGTCTGAGTTTTTATGTCAGCGATAATTTTCTCAATCTTCGGCCTTTAGCCATAAATCCTTACGACATTTATCTGGCGCATTGGATTGCTCAGCTGCGGCCGGTTTTCTGTCAAAAAAATATCTATGCCGAATTTATTTCCCAGAATTTTTGGGTAAGGGATTATTTGCTGAATTTCGGACAATTTCCCAATTTTTATCATCCGGAATTCAAAGCGAGTAAAATTGCGACTTGGTTCAGAGGGGTTTGCGAAGGGGTTTTGTCGAGCTGGCTAGGCAATTTGAAAGAGAAAATATTGTGCTTTTTCCAAAAAAAGAAAATCTCCCGTAAGCTTGTTGAGCATGACATCCCCACTGCGGTTGTCGTATCCGAAAACGTATTGAAATTTCACGAAAATGACAAAAGGGCATTTTTTCAGCAGGAGTTCCTCAAGAGGATTAAAAACACGTTCAAGCATTGACAACTATAATAATAAGTGTTAGTATTATAATATCTTCTACCTAGAGATTTTTATAATCCCTGAAAGGAGGTAAAATGTTCTTTTCTCAATCTCGTATTCCGCGCGACCATACAAGTATCCGCAGAAAAAAATTTGGATACTACATTCAGAGCGAACAGGAAAAAATCGACCAGACATTGCGGCCCATTCAGGACAAGAGGGGGCCCGATAACGAAACAATGGTGGGAAAGATACTCGAAGAGTACAAACAGCAAGGATTAATTCGTCACTTCTACAGAAGCGATCGGGGTTCGCGGCAAGACAGAAAGGGAATCGATTTTATGGTGACAAGGAACGATTCTTCGAGAATCATCCTGCAGGTAAAGAGCTCCCAGCGCAACATCGAAAAATTCATTAAAAAGGGCGAGGAACTCAAAAACAACCGCTACGATGGACTTTTTTGCATCTTGGTCAAAACCGATTATTTGGTTGATGACCAGCCATTACGGGACGAGATAAAAAATATCGTCTCGATAGAAGAGTAGTTCTCAAGGGGTATTTTCCCAAAAGAAAATACCCCTTTCTCAATTTAGGAACGGTATTGACACGGATAGAATTTTTGGCTTAAAATGAATAATACCAAAATTAATAATTATTATTTTAAAATTTTATGAATATCAAGCCATTGGAAGACAGGGTTCTTATTGAGCCGGTTTCCAAGGAAGAGCAAACCAAATCGGGAATAATTCTTCCCGAGACCGCGGACCAGAAGCCCGAACAGGGCAAGGTTGTTGCCGTTGGTCCGGGAAAAGTTGATTCAAACGGCAAGCGTATTCCCATGGCCGTCAAAGTCGGGGACGTGGTTTTATTTACCAAATACGGCCCGAACGAAGTCAAAATCGACAAAAAAGAATATTTAATCGCCAGAGAAGAAGATATCTTGGCAATAATTGATTAATCATTAAAATAATTTAAAATTTATGGCTAAACAATTCAAATTCAATGAAGATGCACGACAGTCGTTAAAAAGAGGCGTGGATAAACTTGCCGATGCCGTGCGGGTTACCCTTGGTCCAAGGGGAAGGAATGTCGTTTTGGACAAAGGATTTGGCACTCCCAACATCACCAATGACGGAGTGACCATTGCCAAGGAAATGGAGCTCGAAGATAAATTCGAGAACATGGGCTCGGAGCTGATTAAGGAAGTGGCGGAAAAAACCAATGACGTTGCGGGTGACGGAACAACCACTGCGGTGGTTTTGGCGCAGGCAATGGTCGAAGAAGGACTTAAAAACGTGACTGCGGGAAGCGACCCTATGGAAATCAAAAAGGGAATCGACAAGGCAGTAAAGGCGACAATTGAGGTTTTGAATAAAATCAAAAAACCCATAAAAACGAAAACCGAAAAAGCACAGGTGGCCACGATTTCCAGCGAAGACCCAGAAGTCGGGGAACTGATTGCCGAAGTGATGGAAGAAGTGGGGAAAGACGGAGTGGTCACGGTCGAAGAGTCGCAGACATTCGGCCTTTCCAAAGAACTGGTCGAAGGAATGCAGTTCGACAACGGCTACATCTCGCATTATATGGTCACCA
>Ga0153915_10001410_pt1 | contig 22004 bp, 19 predicted proteins | sample Opewatmetagenome_2_FD_107003 | JGI IMG/M metagenome (GOLD analysis project Ga0153915, IMG submission 107003) | Freshwater wetland microbial communities from Ohio, USA - Open water 3 Core 3 Depth 3 metaG | ecosystem: Environmental > Aquatic > Freshwater > Wetlands | place: USA: Ohio, Lake Erie...
GCGATGTATTGGCCGATGGCGTTCATGGCGGTGGCGGCGAGCGCGCAGCCGATGAGCACCTGGACCATCGAGCGCTTTGCGAACAGGAACTTCAGGACGACCCAGGTCGAGGGCGGCGGTCCGCTGGACGGTCCCGACGCGTCGGACATGCCGCGCACGGGTTCGCGCAGCGTAAGCGCCGCGATGATCGCGACGACGATGCCGGCGGACCCGATGGCGATGAACACCGTGCGCCAGCCTGCGTGCTCCGCGAGCACGATCCCGTAGGAGCCGAAGATGACGCCGAGCGGCGCACCGAGCCAGATGAGTGACATGGCCGAGGCGCGCCGTTCCATCGAATAGTGATCGCCGACGAGCGAGGCAACCGGCGGACCGAAGCCCGCGTCCCCGATGCCCACGCCCACGCGGAAGAGCATGAAGCGCCAGAACGTCTGTGCGCTCGCGCAGAGCGCCGCCATCACGCCGAAAATGGCAAGCGAGCCCACGATGATGCGCGTCCGGCTCATGCGCTCGGCCATGCGCGCCATCGGCAGCCCGAGCAGGGTGTAGAAGATCGCGAAACCGAGCCCGAGCAGCATGCCCATCTCGGAATCGCTGAAATGAAGATCCTCCTTGATCGCCTGGGCCGTGGCGGCGATGCCCTGCCGGTCGGCCAGCGTCAATGCATTGACGAGGGCCAGGATGATCAGCAGCCAGGCCCGGTAGCCGCGGGAAAATTCCTGTTGACCCGCAGGCTCGCGCGAGAGCACGCGGCTAGTCCCCCACGACGCCGTTGTCGCGCATCCTGAGCCGGTCCTTCACGGGACCCGTCATGCGCGACAGATAGTCGGCGAGGCCCTTCTGCTCATCCTCCTTGAGATTCGCGAGGAACAGCACCAGCTCCTGATCGACGTTACGGCGATGATCGTCCGCAAGCCCGTGCATTTGCCGCAAGAGATAGGAGTAGTGCTGATTGCGCAGCGACGGAACGAACCCGTCGTCATCACCGCGCGCGTCCTCCTCGTGGCAACTCGCGCACTGTTCGCGATAGACGCCTTCGCCGAGCTCGAGCCACTTGCCATCGCCGCGCTCCGGCGTCACGTTGACCGGCAGCCCGTTGAGATACGCGGCAAGATCGGCCCAGGCCTGCGGCTGCCTGAGCCACGCGCGTGTCATCACGCCGTGCATTTCAGCGCTGTCGCGATCCTGTTCGGCAAAGTCCGCGAGCTGGCGGATGAGGTAGGCCTGACGCTGCCCCGCCAGCGCCGGAATGGCGCGAGTCTTGTCGCCGAGCGCGTCGGCGCCATGGCATTGGCGGCATTGCCGGCGGAAGATCGATTTGCCGCGCGCCGGCATGGCGTCGAGCGAGCGCGCCGTGTGCACGAGATCATCGACACGCCGCTCGGTTGCCTGCGCCGGTGCGGCACACAGCCAGGCGGCGGCTCCGATCGGAAGCGCAAGGCGCAGCAAACGAGCTGGGATGCTCATGACTCCGCTTTCCGTACCTCGTGGCAGAATCCCCTGTCCGAAGTGTAGCCTCTCGCGGGGTTTCCATGCTGTCGCAATGCATGTCTCTCGAGCGCGTCGGCGAGCCGCTGCGGCTCAAGTCACGCGAGCTGCGCCCGCCGGGACCCGGCCAGGTGCTGCTGCGAGTACGCGCCTGCGCGGTGTGCCGGACGGATCTGCACTTGGTCGACGGCGAATTGCCGGACCTTCGACTGCCCATCGTGCCCGGGCATGAAATCGTCGGCGAGGTCATCGAGACGGGCGCCGGCGTTGATCTGGCACGCGGTGTCAGGCTCGGCGTGCCCTGGCTGGGCGCCGCCTGTGGAACCTGCGGCTTTTGCCGCAGCGAGCTCGAGAATCTTTGCGACTCGGCGCGCTTCACCGGTTTTCAGATCGATGGCGGGTACGCCGAGCACGTGCTCGCCGATGCCCGATTTTGCTTCCCGCTGCCGGACGCGTTCGACGATCTGCACGCGGCGCCGCTTCTTTGCGCTGGCGTCATCGGCTATCGGTGCCTCAGGATGGCCGGTGACGCCAAGCGCATCGGCGTATACGGGTTCGGCGCCGCTGCGCACATCATCGCGCAGGTGGCGCGCTGGCAGGGCCGCGAGATCTATGCCTTCTCGCGACCGGGGGACGAGGCGGCACAGCAGTTTGCACGCGAGTGCGGCGCGCATTGGGCGGGCGGCAGCGACGCCACGCCGCCGCAACTGCTCGATGCAGCGTTGATCTTCGCTCCGGTCGGGGATCTGGTGCCGATCGCCCTCGGCGCCATCCGCAAGGCCGGCGTCGTGGTTTGCGGCGGCATCCACATGAGCGACATTCCCGCGTTCCGCTATTCGCTCCTCTGGGGTGAGCGCGTCGTGCGCTCGGTGGCGAATCTCACACGGCGCGACGTGCGCGAATTCATGGAGCTAGCCCCGCGTGTGCCGGTGCGTACGGAGGTCGAAGCATTTGCGCTCGCCAACGCGAACGTCGCACTGGCGCGCCTGCGCACGGGCCAGCTCAAGGGTGCGGCCGTCCTCGTCCCCTAGTCGATCGCAGTGATCTTCGCGCGCCGCCCCATCAGCTCGACCTCATCGCCCACGGCCTGGCTCATCAGCGCCGTGGCGATCGGCGATGCGTAGCTGATGCTTCCCGCGCCGGGGTCGGCCTCGTCCTCGCCGACCAGGCGAAACGCGAACTCGGTGCCGTCGTCGAGTCGCAGCGTTGCGCGCAGCCCGAATCGAATGCGGTCGCGCTTTTCCGGCGGCGCCACCACCTTGGCCGTCGCCCGCCGCTGCCACCAATACCTGAGGTCCCGATCGATCCGGGCGAGGAGCGCACTGTCGGACCCGGCTCGCGCACCTTCGCGCGCCGCCTCGAGTTCGCGTATTTGCGTGTCCATCAATCTGAGGCCGTTTTCGGTCACGAGATTCGGATGCGGGCTGATCGCACGCTCCGGCAGCACTGCGCTTGCGTCCTGCTCGGATTCTTTGACGAAGGCCCGACTCACAGTGCTACTTTAGTCTGAACGTCGCGTCTCGGCCAATGGAGGGAGTGCCATGACTGCCCGCGATCTCATGCCATCGATGGCGTTGAATCGTCTGAGTGCCATCCTCGTCGCGACCAGCCTGGTGTCGGCCTGTTCGTCGGCCATCAAGGTCGAGGCGCCGCCGAGCTATGTACCGCCACTGCGCGATCGGCCGGCCGTGGTCGTGAGCGCAATCGACATCCGCAATGAGGCGCTCGCCGCCAAACAGGGCAAGAGCCGGCTGCAGGGGTTTAGAGTCTTTTCCCGCATCAAGATCGACCCGTCGCTCGCCACAATCATCGATCGCGACGTGCGCGACTATGCAGCCGGCCGCACATTGATAGACGCGGCATCGCACGCGACCCTCCTCATCCGCGTAGACAAGGCGACGCTGTATCAGACCGACGCCACGCCCTTTGCCGTCAACGACGTCGTCAAGCTCCTGACGGCGCAGACCCGCTACGTCATCGAGTCCGTCGTGAGCCTCGAAACGATCGAGGACGGCAAGCTCACTCATTCCTGCCGCTTCGAGCAACCCGTCGAGCAGACGCTGCCCTCGGCCTTCACCCGCAGCCAGTCGCGCGCGGCCATCGAGCATCTGCTGCGCCGCTATCGGCCCCTGTTGATGGCGACACTGGTGGATCGATGTGAGCGGGAGATCCATGCCGAGTCCCACGCGGCCGGCGGCAACTAGCACCCTCGGCGCATGCTGAATTTCTCCAACGTCGCATTGCGCCGCGGCCCGCGAGTGCTCTTCTCGGGCGCCACTTTCAGCCTCTTCCGCGGCGAGAAAGTCGGCATCACCGGCGAGAACGGCAGCGGCAAGTCGAGCCTGCTCGCCCTGGTTCTCGGCGAGCTGCAAACCGACGCGGGCAACTTCGAGATGCCGTCGCAGCTCGCCATCGCGCATGTCTCGCAGGAACTCGGGGCGGGCGGTCAACCCGCCATCGAGTTCGTGCTGGACGGTGACGCCGAGTTGCGGGCGATCGAGCGCGCCATGGCCGAGGCCGAACGGAGCGACGCGGGCGCGCGACTCGGCGAGCTTCACGCCCGCTACGCCGCGGTCGGCGGCTACGACGCGCGCAGCCGCGCCGGCCGGCTCATGCACGGTCTCGGCTTCACACCGGCCGACGAATCGCGGCCTGTCAGTGCGTTCTCGGGTGGCTGGCGCGTGCGCCTCAACATCGCACAGGCGCTCATGTGCCGCTCGGATCTGCTCCTCCTCGACGAGCCGACGAATCATCTCGACCTCGACGCGATACTCTGGCTCGAGGAGTGGCTGCGGGAGTACCCCGGAACGCTGCTTCTCATCACGCACGATCGCGAGTTCCTCGACCGGGTGGTGAATCGCATCGTGAACCTCGAGCACGGCCAGGCGCGTGCGTATCGGGGTAACTACTCCGCTTTCGAAGAGCAGCGCGCCGCGGCGCTCGCCCAGCAAAGCGCCCTCTACGCGCGCCAGCAGCGCGAGATCAAGCACATCGAGTCGTTCGTCGAACGCTTCCGCGCGAAGGCCACGAAGGCGCGCCAGGTGCAGAGCCGGCTGAAGGCACTCGAGCGGATGCAGCGCATCGCGACCGCGCACGTCGATTCGCCGTTTGAATTCTCGTTCGCCCGGCCGGACAAGCTGCCGCGCCCGCTTCTGGTGCTCGAGGACCAATCGGCGGGTTACGACGGACGCCTCGTGCTCGAGAGGATCAATCTCACGCTCCTGCCCGGCGATCGAATTGCGCTGCTTGGCCGCAACGGCGCCGGCAAGTCCACGTACATGAAGCTGCTGGCGGGCGAGCTGGAGGCTCTCGGCGGCACTCGCACGGACGCGCGCGACCTTCGCATCGGTTACTTCGCGCAGCATCAGCTCGAGCAGCTCAAAGCACAGGAATCGCCGCTGCAGACGCTGCGACGCGTGGGCGGCGTTCGGGCCGCGCGCGCCACCGAGCAGGAACTGCGGGATTTCCTCGGCGGCTTCGGATTCCGCGGGGACCGGGTCTTCGAGCCTGTGGCGCCGTTCTCCGGCGGCGAGAAGGCGCGTTTGGTGCTCGCCCTGATCACGTATCTGCGGCCCAACCTGCTGCTTCTCGACGAGCCCACCAATCATCTCGACCTCGAGATGCGTCAAGCGCTCACCGTCGCGCTGCAGGACTACGAGGGCGCCGTGGTGCTGGTGTCCCACGACCGGCACCTGCTGAGATCCGTTGCGAGCGAGTTCTACATCGTGCACCAGGGCAGGGCCATACCGTTTGACGGCGACCTTGAGGACTACGCCAGGTGGTTGAGCGACACCGACGCTTCCCGACAGCCGCAGGCACGCGACGAGACGAAAAGCGCGGAGGCGCGCAAGCAGCGCAAGCGCGAGGAGGCCGAAGCGCGGAACCGCCTGAGCCCTCTCAGGGCCGCGGTTGCAGAGTGGGAGCGCGAACTCGACCGACTGGCCAGGGAACGCGCCGAAGTGCATGCCGCGCTGAGCTCTTCCGAGCTCTACGCCGACGCCAGGAGCGAGCGGCTGCGGGACCTGCTGGCTGCACAGGCACGTCTCGCCCGTGAGACCGAGGCCGCGGAAGCGGCCTGGCTGGAAAGCAACGAGCGACTCGAGGCCGAGTCCGGCGGGACAGGCTAGTGACCGAGTGCGCCGAAGACCTTCTGCAGGATCTTGCTCGCCTGGCCGATGGGATTGCTGCGAATCGCAACCTCCTCTTCAGCCATCATCAGAAAGAGCCCGTCGAGCGCCTTGCGCGTCACGTAGCTCTCGATCGACGCATCGGCGGCATCGACCAGGCCGTAGCTTGCCGCCTTGCCGGCAACCGCGTTGTAGCGGCTCGCCAGATCGACCCGGGCTGTTGCCTTCTGCACGATCGGCAGGAACTTCGCCGTCAGGTCGTCCGAGGTGACGCGCTTGAAGTATTGAGTCGCCGCATCATCCGGACCGGTGAGGATGGATGCCGCGTCCTGCACGGTCATGTTCTTGACTGCTGAAATGAAGATGGTCTTCGCTTCCGGAACCGCCGCTTCCGCCGCGCGATTCATCGATGTCTTCAATTGGTCGATCTGCGGCCCCAGGCCGAAGATCTTGAGCGTCTTCTCGGCCTTGGCGAGCTTCCCAGGGAGCGGTATGCGCACCTTTGGATTGCCGAGGAATCCATCGACCGCCCCGAGTTTACTCACGGCCGAGGTCGCGCCCTGCGTGAGCGCCGTCCGCAGTGCGGCCACTTGATCCTTCTGCGAAATTGCATCGAGCGGGGAGCTGCCAAGAGCGGGTCCGCCGAGGGCGACGACTGCAACGCCGAACAGCGTCGCGCGAAAAGCTGACTTTCCGTTCATGGCCATAGCCCCCGGGTGTTGATATTCGCCGACCGGCCAGTATCCTGCCGCGTTCACCGCATTCGACTCAAGGGGAACTTGCTTGGACAGCCGTTCCGATTCGCTTGCCGTTCGGCGGGCGGTGCCGGCGGATGCCGCGGCGCTCTCCGAATTGGGCACCGCCACCTTCGTTGAAGCCTTCGGCCACCTCTACTCGCCGCAGGATTTGCAGGAATTCCTGTCGAGGGCGCATTCGGTGCAGATGTACGAACGTTTGCTGCGCGATCCCGATGTCGCCATCTGGCTCGCGACGCCCGACCTCGCGCCACCGGTCGGTTACATCGTCGCGGGTCTGTGCAAGCTTCCGGTGCCGAACCTCGAGCCGAAGGCCGGCGAGATTCGCCGGCTCTACGTGCGCACGACGGAACAGTCGGGCGGCCTCGGGACGCGGCTCCTCAAGATCGCGCTCGGATGGCTCGGGACGGCAGGCTTCGGACCGATTTACGTTGGCGTCTGGTCGGCGAATTTCGGTGCGCAAAGGCTCTACGAGCGGTTCGGATTCGAAAAGATCGGTGCGTACGAATTCTTCGTCGGCAAGCAGCGTGACCACGAGTTCATCTTCAAGCAAGCGCGGACCGCCTCCGCTGACGCCCGCCGATGAACTCGCTTGCAGGCCTGTTGTCCCGCGAGCGCATCATCGCGAGGCCCGGATTCAATCGCTGGCTCGTCCCTCCGGCCGCGCTCGCCATTCACCTCTGCATCGGGATGGCGTACGGCTTCTCCGTCTTCTGGCTGCCGCTGTCGCGGTCGCTCGGCATCGACCACTCGATCGCATGCCCGGTCGAGGCCGGTTTGACGGCGCGCGTGTTCTCGTCCGTCTGCGACTGGAAGATTTCCGAGCTTGGGTGGATGTACACGCTGTTCTTCGTCTTCCTGGGCTGCGCGGCAGCGATCTGGGGCGGCTGGCTGGAGCGTGTCGGCCCGCGCAAGGCGGCCGTGGTGTCCGCGATCTGCTGGTGCGGCGGTCTTGTCATTTCCTCCGTCGGCGTAGTGCTGCATCAGATCTGGATGCTGTGGCTCGGATCCGGCGTGATCGGCGGGATCGGCCTCGGGCTCGGCTACATCTCGCCCGTGTCGACGCTTATCAAATGGTTTCCCGACAAGCGCGGCATGGCCACCGGCATGGCGATCATGGGATTCGGCGGCGGCGCCATGATCGGCGCGCCGCTCGCCGACCGGCTGATGAAACTCTTTGCAACGGCGGAGACAGTCGGCGTCTGGCAGACATTTCTCGTGCTCGCGGCAATCTACTTCGTATTCATGATGGCCGGCGCCTTCGGCTATCGATTGCCGCCCGCCCACTGGGCGCCACCGGTAGCGAAGTTCTCGCGGGCGGCGGCGGCCAGCGACCGCTACGTCCCGCTCGATGTTGCCTGGCGGACCCCGCAGTTCTGGCTCGTTTGGGGTGTGCTCTGCCTCAACGTGACGGCCGGCATCGGCATTCTCGGAATGGCCTCGCCCCTGCTGCAGGAAGTTTTCGGTGGCCGGCTGATCGGCGTCGCGGCGAGCTTCAACGAGCTCACGGCCGGGCAGAAGGAGTCCATTGCAGCGATCGCTGCGGGATTCACGGGCCTCTTGTCCTTCTTCAATATCGCCGGCCGCTTCTTCTGGGCATCGCTCTCCGATTACCTGGGTCGGAAGGCGACCTACTCCACGTTCTTCATCCTCGGCATCGCACTATACGCATCGGTGCCGTGGTCGGGCGGGACCAGGCACCTCGGCCTCTTCGTCGCGGCTTTCTGCGTCGTGCTGTCGATGTACGGCGGCGGCTTTGCGACGGTCCCGGCGTATCTCGCTGATCTTTTCGGCACGAAGATGGTGGGCGCCATTCATGGGCGATTGCTCACCGCCTGGTCAACGGCCGGTGTCCTCGGCCCCGTGCTCGTGAACTACATCCGCGAATATCAGCTCGACCACGGTGTCGCGCGTGCGGACGCCTACAGCATCACGATGTACATACTCGCCGGCTTGCTGGCGGTCGGCCTCATCTGCAACTGGCGCGTCAAACCGCTGGCCGAAAAGAATTTCGTTGCGGCCGAAGATCGCGCGGCGGATCACAGTGACCTCGAGGCGACGGCTGGCGCGGCGGGAGCGATTTCATCGGCGGCCCACACCAGTCCAGCGCTACTGGTGTGGGCCGCCTGGCTTGCGGTACTGATCCCCATTGGCTGGGGTGTGTCCGTTACGCTGCAAAAGGCGATCGTGCTCTTTCGCTGACGATCCGCACTGCGCATGCGATCGACAACCTGCGGACGCAGGCATCCACCTAGCTCGGGTTGTTGCACCCGCCGATCTTGCGACCGGTCAGTTTGATCGTCATGTTGCCTTGCTCGGAGGCGTACTGGATGGACCCGGTATAGGCGTCGTTGCCCTGCCGGGTGATCTCGCCTTTGCCCGTCATCGGCGGCGAGACGCAAGTTTCGGTCCATGTGACCTTGTTGCCGGTGACGGCGTAATCCGTACGCGTGCATTTTTGCTGCGGGTTGTCCCCGGCAGGCGGTTTTGTCCACACCTTTGCCGCGCAGACCTTCATCGTCTGCCCCGGCATCTCCATCGGCAGGCCTTCCATCGACATCTTAGAGGTCACTTCCCAGAGATCGCCTGCGGCGCCCGGAGTATCAGCGCGTGGGCCGGCCGCGAGTACAACCAGCAAGCCGAGCAGGAGCAATGCGCCGGTCGAAGCACGGCGCGAATACCGTAAGACCATGTTATCCCCCCTCTTCCAGTTCATTATTGGATTGGCTCGTTCGCCGGAAAATCATACACCTCGACGTGCGCGAGCAACCCAGGAATCTTGTTCGGGCCAGCTCTTGCGGACAGCGGTCCACGGATCGAGAATCCCTCAAATCGAAAACTGGCCCGGATCTCCATCAACAATAAGGAGCCAGAGCAAATGACGTCCAGCAAGAGAAGGGTGGCCATGTTCTGCATGGTGGCTGTCGTCGCCGCGCAATCCATCGCGCACGCGGACGGGGTGTGTGCGGCCGGCTATCGCACCATCACGGCCGAGGGTCGCGCCGTGATGATCGCGGTTCTCGAAGCCGGCAAGAAGGCGCTGCCGCCGGCGCCTGTTGGCTGGGTCATTTTAGGCGATGACCAGGTTTCTGCGCCGACCAGCATTTGCGGGGACGTTCAGCGCAGCCCCTGGCAGTACCAGTTCACGCGCTACTACCAGCAAGTCGGCGATCAGGACGCACGAAACAAGGTGATCGCTGACGCGGCTGCCGTGCAGGCCGCGGCCATGCAGAAGAAGCAGCCGCGGCTCGATGCGGTGATGGCCAGGATGGAGAAGCTGACCCAGCAACAGGTCGCACTCTTGCAGAAGGGCGACACGGAACGTGCAGCAGCGCTCAATGAGGACATGGCCAAGCTGCAAGACGAGTACAAGAAGATCCTGGATGAGGGCGACAGCCAGCAGCAGTTCGATGCCGCAGCGGCAAGAGCGGGAAAAGACCTCGAGATGAGCATTTCGCTGTCGGTGAACGAGTCGCGGCAATCCTTCGTCCCAGGCGCCTCGAATCTTCCGCTGCCAGCGGGCGCGCGCACCGCAGTCCGCTGGAGCACATCCTCACAGGGCAAGAATTCGGAGTCCGCAATGTTTCTGCTCGGTGACTGGCGGACCACGACGCCAGGCGAATGGCGCCTCTGGCCGCGCCCGGACATCCTGACCAATGCAGCCCACGGGATCACAGTGCGCATCAACGCCGACCCGGACCGGATCGAACCGACCGTGGCCTCCATCAATTTTGCGAGCCTGGCGGCCCTGTTGCAGAGGTAGCCGGCGGCAGCGACCGTTGTCTCACGCGTGCAAATGGACAAGCAGACCCCTCGATCCGCCCCAGAAGGCAGCCAGTTCGACATCCAGCTACGGATGCTGGGGCCCCTGACGATCTCGCGGCGGGGTAAACCGGTGCGGCTCCCGGCGTCACGCAAGGTCCGGGCCCTTGCTGCCTATCTCGCGCTCTCCTCCCGTCCCCTGCGGCGGACCCATCTTTGCGAGCTGCTGTGGGACGAGCCCAGCGATCCGCGCGGCGAGCTGCGCTGGTGCCTCAGCAAGCTCCGCGGCGTATTCGATTCGCCCGGCCGCCGCCGGGTCGAGAGCTCGGGCGATACGGTCAGACTGGATCTCGGCGACTGCGACGTCGACGCACTCGACGTCGCGCGGGCAACGCAGAGTGGCGTCGGCTCGCTTGGGCCGGAGCGGCTCGGCGCGCTCGCGGCGCTTTTCACGGGTGATTTGCTCGATGGCCTGGAGATGGCCGAGCACCCGCTGTTCAACACCTGGCTCACCGGCCAGCGGCGCCGCTTTCACGCCTGCCAGACCGCCATTCTCGAGCAGCTGGTGCGAAGCCTCCCGCACGAGTCCGAAGCCATGTTCGGCTTTCTGCAGCAATGGATCGAGCGCGCCCCGCTGGATCAGCGTGCGCACGAGTTCCTGCTGCGTACGCTGGCACAGCGCGGCCGCATTCGCGAAGGGGAGGAACATCTCGCCGCGACGATTCGACACTTCGAGGCGGAGGGGCTCGACGCAACGCCCATTCGAACCATATGGCGTGATGCGCGCAGCCGACCGGGCGGTTCGGTAACGCTCGTGGCAACCGCACCGGCACCGGAGCTGATCAGGTCCGCGGGCTCAGCCGGGCTTGCGCGCCGCTCTTCGATCGCCGTCATGCCGCTCGTCGAGCGTGCGAGCGAACGCGATGCGCACGGCGGTGTCGCCGACGGCCTGACCAACGACATCATCACGCGACTCGCGAAATTGCGCAGCGTAGCCGTCATCGCCCGCGGCTCGGTCTATGCGTTGAGCGAGCGCAGCGTCGGCCCCGAAGAAGCGGGCCGGGCCCTCGACGTGGACTATCTCGCGAGCGGTTCGGTGCGACGTCCCAAAGGTCGCATCATCGTGACGGTGGAGCTCATCGAGACGCGCACGGCCCGCATCGTGTGGGCGGAGGATTTCGACTACAGGATTGACGACGCCTTCCTGGTGCTGGACGAGATCGGGAACCGGATCGTGTCGTCGATCGCGAGCGAAATCGAGGCGGCAGAGCGCAACCGCGCGCTGCTAAAGCATCCGAGTTCGCTCGATGCCTGGGAGGCCTATCACCGCGGCCTATGGCACATGTACCGGTTCAACGGGCCGGACAACGAGGCGGCTCACGGATTCTTCCAGATGGCCGTGCGGCTCGATCCCACGTTCGCGCGGGCGCACGCCGGATTGTCGTTCACGCATTGGCAGAATGCGTTCCTGCATCGCACCGCGGAACGGGAGCACGAAAGCGACCAGGCGCTGGCGTGCGCCGAGCAGAGCCTCCTGGTCGACGACCGCGATCCAGCCGCGCACTGGGCCATGGGCCGCGCACTGTGGCTGCGCGGGCAGCAGGATGAGTCACTCCGGGAACTCGACCGTGCCATCGATCTCAGCCCGAATTTTGCCCTCGGGCACTACACGCTCTCATTCGTGCACAGCCAGTCGGGCGACCCGCGGGCAGCGATTCAGTATTCCGATCTCTCGCGGCAACTGAGTCCGTTCGATCCGCTGCTCTTCGCGATGCTCACATCGCGAGCGCTGGCCCACGTTCGTCTTGGCGAGCTCGATGAGGCAGTGAACTGGTCGGTCAGTGCCATCGCGCGACCCAATGCGCACAATCACGTTCGTGCGGTCGCGGCGCATTGTCTCGCCCTGGCCGGGCGACACGAGGAGGCGCGCGCCATCACGGCACAGATTCACAAGTCGCAGCCCGGGTACCGCATCGATGACTTCCTGATGGCGTTTCAGTTCGCACCCGATACGGCAGCCTTGTTCCGCCAGTGTGCCAAGGGCATCGGCCTCGGTTAGGTTCACGCGGAGTGAGCATGTCCAAGCGCTTCACAGTCATTGTCCTCGCGCTCGTATTTTCCTGCGGGGCGCTCGCCGGCACATTGGCCGACGAGATCACGCATTTCTCACAGCGGAATTTCCAGGAGTACCTGGAGCTGCTCGCCATCGATAACGTCGCGGCCAAGCCGCAGGACATCGAGCGCAATGCCGCCTTCCTCGAGCGGTCCTTCGAGAAGCGCGGCTTCAAGACACGATTGCTTTCCAATCCACCCGGCCGCCCCGCCGTGTTGGCCGAGTACCCGGGCAGGGCTCGTGACGCCCGGACAGTACTCTTCTATATACACTTCGACGGCCAGCCGGTGATCCCGGGCGATTGGGCGCAGGCGAGCCCGTTCAATCCCGTGGTCAAGAGGCGCGACGCCCAGGGGAAATGGCAGCAAGTCAGCCGCGACGAGCTCCTCGCGCAGCCGTTCGATCCGGAGCTGCGTGTGTTCGCACGCTCCGCGTCGGACGACAAGGCGCCGATCATGATGTTCCTGACGGCAATCGACCTCATGAAGGCGCACGGCCGTCGACCTGCCGTCAACATCAAGGTCATCCTGGATGGCGAGGAGGAGATCAGCTCGCCGAGCCTCTCTGGCATGGTGAAGGCCAACGCGGCTCTCTTCGGCGCCGACGCGCTCGTGATCCTCGATGGGCCGGTTCATGATTCGGGCCGGCCGACACTCGCGTTCGGCAATCGCGGCATCGCGCAGGCGACGCTCACCGTCTATGGACCGAAGGCACCGCTCCACAGCGGTCACTTCGGCAATTACGCGCCCAATCCCGCATTTCGACTTGCGCGACTCCTCGCCAGCATGAAGGATGACGACGGCCGTGTGCTCGTTGCCGGCTACTACGATGGCATCGTGCTGACGGCGGCCGATCGCGAAATGCTGACGAAAACCGGTGACGACGAGGCGGCACTACGCAAGCGTCTCGGTATTGCGCGCGCCGAGAGGGTCGGCGGCAACTACCGCGAGGCGACTCAATATCCATCGCTCAACATTCGCGGCATGGCGTCGGCTGCTGTGGGCGAGAGCGCGGCGAACATCGTGCCGAGCGATGCGCTGGCTGAAATCGACCTGCGGACGACGCCCGAAGCCGACGGCCACCGCCTGTTTGACCTCGTGAAACGGCACATCGAACGGCAGGGCTATCACCTGGTCGAGGGCGCGCCGACGGACGACGAGCGCGCTGAGTACGACAAGCTCGCGAGTTTCCGCCTCGGCGAGGTGCAGGCCGCGGCACGCCAGTCCACGGATTCACCGGTTGCACGCTGGGCGATCGCCGCCATGAAATCGGGCACCGGCCCCGCCCCCGGCGCAGAGCCCGTGCTCATTCGCATGATGGGCGGGACAGTACCCACCGATGTGCTAGTGGACGCGCTGCACCTGCCCTTCGTGCTTGTGCCGACCGTGAATGGCGACAACAACCAGCACACGCACGATGAGAACCTGCGCATCGGCAACTTCGTCACAGGCACGGAGACGATCTACAGCCTGATGACGACACCTTTTGCGCAATAACCCGAATCAATCGCCGAGACACTGCGCAGCGTCGGCGAACTCCGGCATTGCGGCTACTGCGCGATCTCCTCGTACGCATCGCGTGCGCTCGCGGCAACGTTCGAATCGGAATCCGCAATTGCGGCCCGCAGCACGGCCGTAACGCGCTCGCGGTTCTGGCCGCGTAGTGCCATCAACCGAAGCGAATTCACGGCCAGCAAGCGATTGCGCGCGACTGCATCGCCACGCACGACCTGCTCGAGAATCATGAACGATTCGGGTGCGCCGAAATCGAGTTGCCTGATCGCCGCGGCTCGCACGTCCGCATCCCCCCCACCGGAGCTCTCCGCTGATTGCTCGTACGCCTCGACAGCGGTCGGCGGCGCCTGCGTTTCAAGGGGGTTGGAGTCCAGCGGCGCACGCGCCGCGACCGGCAGACGCGTGTTCGACCCGGGCGCCGACCGCGGCATGGATTGCACGTTGGTTTGCGGCGCCACTGCGGGTTGCGGCCGTGCCATCGCGTTCTCCTGCGAATCCACGATTGCGCCCGGCACGGCGCCGGTTCGGAAATAGAAGATGACCCCAAAGAAAGTGCCGATGCATGCCAGCATCAGCAGCACAAAATTGCGGCGCATACCAACACGACCGTTGACATGCACCGCATTCATGGCTCGAGTTCCCTTGGACTAACGCCAGCCGCTGACGTCGAGGATCACGCCATGACCCGTGATGTTGTGCTGGACGCTGACGTAGTAGTGCTTGCCGCTGGCATCGAAGAGTCCGCCGGTCGATTCGGCCGTCAGATCATTCAACGTCATCACCTTGATGCACGCATCGGACAGCGTGTCGGTGTCGTCACCGTCATCGAGACAATCCCAGATGTCGTTATTGCGTGGTGACGGATAGATCGGGCCCTCGCCGTCCTCATTGACCAGCAGGTTCCCGGTGCCCGGCTGAATGTCGATATTGTCCGGCATGCCGAAGTCGGGGTTGCCGAGCGCGAGCGGGTGGTACTCGGGAATCGACGCGGTGTTGATTCCGTTGGTGACGCTGATAGCGCTCGCCTGCCCCGCCGTACCGTCGGTCACGCAGTAAACCTCGCCCCAGTTGTTGTCGCCATTCGACGTTGAGTCCGGAATGTCCTGCCCTGTGTTCGTACCGCAGATGCGCACGTCACCGTCAGCGAGAGCTTCCCGGTCCACCGACATGTCTTCGGGCCGGTAGTAGCTCGTGAGCTTCGAGGCGCTCGCGGCGGCCCGCAGATTGATCGGCGCGGCGCCGGTGATTTCCACCCACACGCCGCGTCCGACCTGGTTGCCCTGTCCAACGTCGGTGTTGCCGCTGTTGCGGCCGATGCGCATGCCGTAGAGGCTGCCGCTCGCCCATGGCGATTGGTCGAGGCTCGTGATCGAGCCGCCGCTCCAGAGCGTTGTCGGAATGAACTTCACCAGCGCACCGCCGGGATTGCCGAGGCCGCCCGTCCCTGGGCGATTTTCATCCGTGAGATACACGACACCGTTCGGCAGAATGCCGACACCTTCGAAGGAGAACTGCCCGAGCGCCGGCCGTCCAACGACATGCGCAGGATCGGAGCTTGCGCCGAATCCCGACGCGGGAACTGTCACGTTGGTCGTGTTGAGGGGGTCGAGAATCTCGAACATCCGTCCATTGACGCCGTTTTCCTCGCCGACGACGATGGTACCCCACGGCGTCACGCGCGTAGGGTCGCAGCTCGTGAGTCCCGAGCTGATGATGTTCTCCGCTTTGCCGGTCTCAAGCTCGATGCGCTGAACGCCGACCTGACCGCTGCCCTGCTCATTGCAGGCGATGATGTGCGTCGGGTGCAAGGCGTCCGGCCAAAGGGCCATCTGGTCGATGTTCGGCGCGAGGTTCGCGGCAGCGCTAACGACCTTGACACGCAGTCCGGGTGCAACCGTCAGGAGCGCCGCCGGATTCGCATCGGCGGCGGAGGCCGAGAGCGACAGGGACGACGACTCATCGAGCGGCGCAAATACACCGAAAAGCTCGAGCGCCTGGATGCGGGCGAGCTTCTCGACCGTCTCGCCAAAATCGTGATCACGGTGATGCCGGCCAAAGTCCGTGGCCATGGCGGATGCTGTCACGGTCAATGCCGCGGATACGGCAATTGCTACGATTCGCTTCATCGAAGGGCTCCTGCGAGTTGTTGGGGCCTGCCAGCGCAGGCGGTCATCGTCGATATCGACTCGCCGCGTAAGCTAGCCCCGGCAAATGAACTGTCGGTGACCCGCAGGTGACTGCGACATGACACCTCATCCGCCCTTTCGGTCGCGCCAATGCGATAATGTCAGCGAGATGCCGTCCGTCCTTTCAATCGCGAACCTCACCAAGTCGTACGCTTCGGGCCTGAAGGCCCTGAAGAACATCAACCTGGAAATCCGCAAGGGCGAAATCTTCGCCCTGCTGGGACCGAACGGCGCCGGCAAGACCACTCTTATTAATATTGTCTGCGGCATCGTCACCCGCAGCACCGGCGAAGTGCTCGTCGACGGCGAGGACATCCAGCACGACTACCGCGCGGTGCGCACGAAGATCGGCCTCGTACCGCAGGAGCTCGTGACGGAAACGTTCGAGAAAGTGTGGGCCACGGTGAATTTCAGCCGCGGGCTCTACGCTCGCGCGCCGAATCCGCAGTTCCTCGAGAAGGTGCTGCGCGATCTGTCGCTCTGGGAGAAGCGCAACGATCGCATCGTGACGCTTTCGGGCGGCATGAAGCGGCGCGTGATGATCGCGAAGGCGCTCTCACATGAGCCGGAGCTGCTCTTCCTCGACGAGCCGACGGCGGGCGTCGACGTCGAGTTGCGCCGGGACATGTGGCAACTGGTGCGGGGCCTGCGCGAACGCGGTGTCACGATAATCCTGACGACGCACTACATCGAGGAGGCCGAGGAGATGGCCGATCGCGTCGGCGTCATCAACAAGGGCGAGCTGATCGTCGTCGAAGAGAAAGCGACGCTCATGAAGAAGCTCGGCAAGCGGCAGCTGACGCTGCATCTGCAGGAACGCATGTCCGCCATTCCGGCCGCGCTCGCGGACTGGCCGCTCGAGCTCAACGACGACGGACATACGCTCCATTACACATTCGATGCCAGCCGGTCAGAGAGCGTCTCCGCGCTCCTGCAGCGGCTCGTGGAGCTCCGCATCGGATTCAAGGATCTCAGGACCGAGGAGACGTCTCTCGAAGAGATCTTCGTAAGTCTCGTGCACGAACACACATGAGCAGCCAGACGAAAGCGCTCAGGTTCAATCGACACGGTATCTGGGCCATCTACCAGCACGAGATGGCGCGCGCACTGCGCACGCTGGGCGGGACGTTCATCACGCCGGCCATCACCACGTCGCTCTACTTCGTGGTGTTCGGCTCGGCGATGGGCTCGCGCATGACCCAGGTGACCGGCGTGCCCTATGGCGCCTTCATCGTGCCGGGACTCATGATGCTCTCGATTCTGACGGAGAGCCTCTCGAACGCCTCGTTCGGCATCTACATGCCCAAATTCACGGGAACGATCTACGAGCTCCTCTCCGCGCCGATTTCGCACTTCGAGATCGTTCTCGCGTATGTCGGCGCGGCGGCGACGAAGTCGATCGTCCTCGGAGCGATCATCCTCGCGACTTCGATGTTCTTCGTGCCCGTGAAGATTCTGCATCCGTTCTGGATGATTTCGTTCCTCGTGATGACGTCGGCGACGTTCTGCCTCTTCGGCTTCATCATCGGCATCTGGGCGAAGGGCTTCGAGCAGCTGCAATTCATCCCGATGCTTGTCATTACGCCGCTCACCTTCCTCGGCGGCGCGTTCTACTCGATCGACATCCTGCCGCCCGCCTGGCGCACGTTCAGTCTCTTCAACCCCGTGGTCTACCTCATCAGCGGCTTCCGCTGGAGCTTCTACGAAACCTCGGACGTGAGCGTCGTCGCGAGTCTCGGCGTGACCTCCGCCATCTTCCTCGTCTGCCTGTCGGTCGTAGGTTGGATCTTCCGGACGGGGTACCGATTGAAGAGCTGATGGCAGCCAGCCGTCCCGAGACCGTACCATGTGTCGCGGAGGGCCTTTCCCATGAGCAAACCACCTGTCATTGCTGTCCTCGGCGCCACCGGCGCGCAGGGCGGCGGTGTCGTCCGCGCGATTCTCAGCGACAAGGATCGGAAGTTCGCGGTTCGCGCCATAACGCGCAAGACGGATTCACCGGCGGCGCGTGAGCTCGCGAAACTCGGCGCAGAAGTCGTTGCCGGCGACCTGGACAACGCCGCGACGCTGCCCGAAGCATTCGCGGGCGCACAAGGCCTGTACGCGGTAACGAACTTCTGGGAGCACTTCTCGCCCGAGCGCGAAATGACCCAGGCTGGCAATATCGCGAGCGCCGCCAAATCGGCGCGCATCAAGCACGTGATCTGGTCAACGCTCGAGGACACGCGCGAGCGTATTCCGCTCGATGACCCGCGCATGCCGACACTCATCAAGCGCTACAAAGTGCCGCACTTCGACGCAAAGGGCGAGGGCGACGCGCTCTTCGGGAGCCTGCCGACGACGTTTCTGCGCACCTCGTTCTACTGGGAGAATCTCATCCATTTCGGCATGGGCCCGAAGCGCGGCGATGACGGCAAGCTCAATTTCGTGCTGCCGATGGGCGATCGGAAACTGCCGGGCATCGCGGTTGCCGACATCGGCGGCTGCGCATACGGCGTATTCAAGCGCGGCCGCGAATTCATCGGTCGCACGATCGGAATTGCGGGGGAGCATTTGACCGGCGCGCAGATGGCCGCTGCGCTGTCAAAGGCTTTCGGCGAGCCGGTACGCCACGTCGCGATGTCGTTCGCGGCCTACGCCAAGCTCGGTTTTCCGGGCGCGGAGGACCTCGCCAACATGTTCCAGTACAACCACGACTTCGCCGAGGAATTCTGCGCGCAGCGACCGATCGCGTTCGCGCGCGAGCTGAACCCGGGGTTGCTCACCTTCGAGCGTTGGCTTGCGGCGAACGCCACGCGGATTCCACGCGCGACCACGGCAACCTGACGAGAACGGATCAACTGCCGCGGAACGCTTCGAATACGCGGTCGAAGATGCGGCGCATGATCTCCTGCGCGCCCGGGACATCCCGGGCGCGGATCCTGTCGAGGAGCGTGCGGTGCAGTTTCACCTGCGGCGTCAGGTTACTTCCCTTCGCGGTCATGCGCCTGAGGACGATGCGGCCCCGGACCTCGAAGTGCAGCGAGTCCCACACCGTGACGAACACGCGGTTGCCGCTCGCCTCGATCAGCCGCCGATGCAGTCGGATGGCGGTATCGATGTAGCCCTCCGAGTCGCCGCGAGCGACTGCGGCGGCCATGTCGGCGTGGCAGCTTTCAAGCTCCGCGAGCACGGCCGGCGCGCAGGGAATGGCGAGTTCCACGGCGCGCATTTCGAGCGTCGCGCGCAGCTCGTAGGACTCGCTCATCTCCTGGAAGTCCGCTCCACGCACGCGCGTGCCGCGATAACGCTCGGATGTAACGAGACCGGAGCCTTCGAGTTCGCGCAGCGCCTCGCGGATGGGCGCCTGGCTCACCTTGAATTCGCGGGCCAGCGCGAGCTCCTTGAGCTGCGTGCCGGCCAGGTACCTGCCATCGAGAATGCGCGCAACGAGCACGTCGCGAATGCGGTCGCGCATGCAGATGCGCTGGATGGCGGGCTCGCTTGTCAACGGTTTCAGTGCTGTCTTTGCCATACGATTCGGGCTCGCGTCAGAGAACCGGTCGTTCGAGCTCCGCTCGCGTCCAGCCGCCGCCCAGCGCGCGCACGAGTCCGACGGCGGCATTCATCCGCCGGACACGGGCCACGAGCGCCGCGCGCTGCGCCACGAGCGCCGCTGTGTGCGTGCTCGTCACTTCGAGATAGTCGGCGACGCCCGCCGCATAGCGCTTGTCCGCATGGTAGGCCGATCGCTGCGCCGAGGCCGCCGCTGCGTCGTCCGCCTGCAATTCGTTTGCGAGGTAATGCAGCGCCGCGAGGTTATCCTCCACCTCCTGGTACGCAGCGAGCGCGGCCTGCCGGTAGTTCGCGACTGCCTCTTCGTAGGCTGCCTGCGCCTGGCGGGTTCCGCCCAAACGGGCGCCCGCATCGAGCAGGAGCACGGCCGCTGCCGGACCGACGGACCAGAAGCGGCTCGGCGCCTCGAACCATGCCGGTGACGAGGTTGCCTCATAGCCGCCCACGCCACCGAATGCGAACACCGGGAACCACGCCGCTCGCGCGGCGCCGATTTCCGCGTTGGCCGCAGCGACGGCGCGCTCCGCACGTGCGATGTCGGGCCGCCGCTGCAGGAGCGTCGACGGCAATCCTAGGTTGACTGGCGGAGGTTCTCCCGCGAACGGCGCGGGCTCGAGCGAGAAGCTGCTCGGCGCAATGCCGAGCAGCGCGCCGACAGCATGCTCGAGCTGTGCGCGGTCGAGCTGCACGGACGCGAGCTCCGCGCGCGCGTTTTCGAGCTGCGTCTGCGCCTGATCGACGTCGGTTGCCGCCGCGATGCCGCCGTTGTAGCGATTCTTCGTGAGCTCGAGCGCGCGCTCGTAGGCCTGCACGCTGTCCTCGAGGAGCCGCCCTGTGGCATCGGCGCCACGCAGCGAGAAGTAATCCGTGGCGAGCTCCGCGCGCAGGGCCAGATCGACGGCGGCAAGATCAGCCGCGCTCGCCTCGGCGCGAGCGCGCGCGGCCCGGCTGCCGCTCTGCAATCTTCCGAAGAGGTCGACCTCCCAGTTGAGATCGAGGCCGGCGACATAGTCGTCGCCGATCGTGCTCACGCCGCCGGATCGCGGAGCGTTCGCGGACGTTCGCGTTCGAGTCGCTGAGCCGGTGACGGCTACCGAGGGAAACAGATCCGAGCGAGCGCGCAGCGCGAGCGCGCGTGCCTTTTCGAAGCGCGCCACGGCGGCGCGCAGATTCGGGCTGCCATCGCGCAGCTGAGCCTGCAGCTCGTTGAGCTTCGCGTCGCCGAAGGTCTCCCACCAGGCACCCCGAGGCTGCGTGTCAGCGGGTACGGCCGGCATCCAGTTTCCTGCCTCCTTGTAGGATGCGACCGGCGGCATCGTCGGCGCGCGATATCGGGGCGCAAGCGTGCAGGCACCGATGAGCGCGGCGAGTCCGAATGACAGAGCGCGCACCGCAGAGCTCACGGCTGGGTCGCCGGTTTGGCCGAGGGTTTCGCAACCCGAACGATGGTGTCCGCCGTCAACGAGTCCGGCGGATTGACGATGACCTCGTCGTCTGGCGTGAGTCCGCTCACGATCTCGATTTCCTGGCCGTAATCCCGGCCGATCGTGACCCGCTTCATCACCACGCGGCCATGCGCATCGACCGTTGCGACCTGTACTCCGTCACCGCTCGCGAGCAGAACATTCGCCGGAAGCTTCAGCGAAGAGCCGCCCGCAGCGGGCAATCTGAAGCGCACCTCCGCATACGCTCCGGGCAGCAATTCGCCCTTCGCGTTGTCCAAGATGAGCTGTGCCAGCAGGGTGCGTGAAGAGACGTCGAGTGCGCTCGAGGTGCGCTCGAGCCTGGCCGCATAGCTGCGCCCCGGCCGGTCGGGGAATTGCACTTCGGCGGCCAGATCCGACTGCATCACGGCAGCGTACGTTTGCGGCACGCGAACGTAGAGGCGCAGCCGGCGCGTGTCGGCGATGCGAAAGAGCTCTGGCCCGGCGCTGCTACCCGCCGTGATGAGCTGACCGACGTCCGTGTTGCGCACGGTGACCACGCCGTCGAAGGGCGCCACGATCTTCTTGAACGACGTCAGCTCGCGCAGGCGCTGCAGGTTTGCCCGGGCGGCTTCGAGCTGAGCGGTGCTCGTGGCGGCGAGACTCAACTTCTCGTCCGCCGCCTGCTTCGACACCGAGTCCGTCTCGCGAAGGCCGCGCCAGCGCTCGGCCGTGAGATCGGCGATGTTCCTCGCCGCCTCGGCGTTTGCGACGTCCGCCTCGGCCTGCCGCAGCTGCTGGTCGAGCTCAGGCGCATCGATCTCAGCGAGGATCTGTCCCGCCTTGACGTGCGCCCCGATATCGACGAGCCAGCGCTTGAGATAGCCGTTGGTGCGCGCGTAGATAGGAGCGTCGTTGTACGCCTCAACACTGCCCGGAAGCGTCAGATCGGCGGCCGCAGCCTGCGGCTGCGGCTTGACCGTGGCCACGGTGAGAATGGATTGCTCCTCGGCCTGCTCCTTGAGTTTCGCGTTCGCCAGATGCGAAGCGAAGGCGGTCCAGACAACGACCGCGACCGCC
>Ga0153915_10001411_pt1 | contig 21991 bp, 18 predicted proteins | sample Opewatmetagenome_2_FD_107003 | JGI IMG/M metagenome (GOLD analysis project Ga0153915, IMG submission 107003) | Freshwater wetland microbial communities from Ohio, USA - Open water 3 Core 3 Depth 3 metaG | ecosystem: Environmental > Aquatic > Freshwater > Wetlands | place: USA: Ohio, Lake Erie...
ACGCAATCGTCGCGGTCAGTCAAGACGAGCCAGGGAAAATCGTCGGTGCACGAAATGAAAGCCCACTGGTTATTGGGGTGGGAGACAGCGAAAACTTTCTTGGTTCAGACATCACTGCATTTTTAAAATATACCTCCCGGGTGATGTTTCTTAATGATGGAGAACTTTGTGTACTAACCACTGATTCAATTCGTGTTTTTGATAAGAACAAAAAACCAATCAAAAAGAAAGAAGAACTCATCACCTGGGATATCAAAGACGCTGAGAAATCAGGTTTCCCCCATTTCATGCTCAAGGAAATCTACGAGCAGCCAGATACCGTCCATCATGTCCTCAGAGGGCGCATCTCAGAAATGGAAGAGACCATCACGTTCCCTGAACCTGTGGAAAAACTCCTCAGCACAGAAATCAATTCTATTCACATCGTTGCCTGCGGTACGTCCTTTTATGCAGGTATTGTTGGGAAATACCTCATCGAACAACTCACCAATATCCCAGTATTTACTGAGCTTGCCTCAGAGTATCGATATTTCGGGTCGCGAAATGAATCTTCACTAGTTATTGCAGTCACCCAGTCCGGTGAAACTGCAGATACACTTGCTGCATTACGGGAAGCACAACTGTCTGGGTGTAAAACACTCGTCGTCACCAATGTTATCGGGAGCACCGCAACCCGTATCGCTAATGGATATATCTTACAACAATCAGGACCAGAAATCGGTGTCGCTGCAACCAAGACGTTTACCTCACAAATCATGGTTCTGTTCCTCATCGCACTGAAAATTGCACTTCTTCAAAAGAAGCTAGGGTCGGATGAGCTTTACAATTATATTTTCCATCTAAAAGACCTGCCACGACATGTCAGAGACGTACTTGAAAGAAGTAAGGCTATCATCACAATAGCAAGACAACTCAAGGAAGCCAAATCTGTGTTTTTTATTGGAAGGGGCATCAACTATCCTCTCTCACTCGAAGGAGCATTAAAACTCAAGGAAATATCCTATATTCACGCGGAAGGGTTCGCAGCTGGTGAACTCAAACACGGACCATTCGCACTGCTCACAAAAGATACCCCAGTTGTTGCCATCGTCACCAAAGATGAAACCTACGAAAAAATCCTTGCAAACATCGGCGAAATAAAAGCACGAGGATCAAAAGTCATCGCAATCGCTGAAGATAAAGACACGGAAATCGAAAACCATGCTGATTTTGTGCTCCGCTTCCCCACAGGTTCCCATGTCCTCTCCTGCATCCCTATCACCGTAGTCCTCCAACTCCTTGCCTATCATGCTGCGTATCTTCGGAAATGCCCCATTGATAAACCACGAAACCTTGCAAAATCAGTAACCGTTGAATAAGGAGAAAAAATCATGAAATGTGTGATCCTGGCGGCAGGCGAAGGAAACCGGATGCATCCTCTGACCTATACCAGGCCAAAGGTGATGCTCCCTATTGCAGGAAAACCAATCCTGGAATGGAACCTGTTGAATGCTCGTGCAGCTGGTTTGAAGGAATTTATTTTTATCGTCAGTTACAAAAGTGAAATGGTACGGGAATATTTCGGTGATGGAAAACCCTGGAACGTGAAGATCAGTTATGTGAACCAGGGAAAAGCCATGGGAACTGCCCATGCGATTGGAACGGTTGAACCATTTGTGAGTGATTTTATCGTCCTTTGCGGCGATACAATTTTTGGATCAAATGATATCAAAAAAATAGCTCAGAAAGGCACAAAAATAGGGTTAATGCATATCGAGAATCCCACGGAGTACGGTATTGTAGAACTCAAAGGAAGACATATAACAAATATCTCTGAAAAAATGGAGCAACCGACATCCGACGTCATCAATGCGGGTATCTACCATTTCAACAAACATATCTTTGACTTGATTCGAAAGACAGAAAAATCACCCCGGGGTGAGTTCGAGATTACCGATTCAATCAATAGGTTGATACAAACAGAACCTATGGAAGGTGTTTTTCTGAAAGAATGGAGAGACGTTGTCTACCCATGGCATCTACTTGATGCAAACGAGGAAATTGTAAAAAAAATACATCGAAAAATCCAAGGCATCGTCGAAAAGAACGTGATATTGAAAGGAAGTGTCGTGGTCGGGAAGGGAACCGTGGTTCGTTCAGGCACCTACATCGAAGGGCCAGTCGTCATAGGAAATAATAGTAAAATCGGCCCGAACTGCTATCTCAGGCCGTATACCACCATTGGAAACCACTGTCATGTTGGGAATGCCTGCGAAGTAAAAAATTCTATCATTATGGACCATAGTAATGTTCCTCATCTCAACTACGTTGGTGATTCGATTATTGGACAGTACTGTAACCTTGGAGCGGGGACCACTGTTGCAAACCTGAGACTTGATAAAAACACTATCTCCGTCGTATTGAATGGGAAGAAAATCGATACAAAACGACGCAAGCTTGGCGTGATGATGGGAGACAATGTTCAAACCGGGATAAATTCAGTCATTAATGTTGGAACCATGATTGGCAACAACGTTTCTATTGGTCTTGGGGCGATGGTGAAAGGGGAGATAAAACCAGAGACAAAGATATTCTGATGAAGCATGTTCTTATTATACAGTATGTTTTTAATATAAAATCTGATTCACCAATCCAATGATCGCACGAAAATCACTCCTCATTGTTGTCGCTCAGTTCTTTACCAGATCACTCGGGTGGATTGGACTAGTTGTTCTTACTAAATTATGGGGAGATTTTGCACCCGAGGCCCTTGGTGTCATTGCTTTTGCCATGTCTTTTGTCGGGGTCATTAATATCATCACAGATCTTGGTTTTGGCCAGGCGCATGTAAAACGAGTATCTGAAGGAAAGGATCTTGGAACCTGCATTAGCACTTTTTTTACCATAAAAATGACCCTGACCGGCGTAATGGCAGCAAGTGTTCTTCTAATCATATTTCTATTGGATAACGTATTTCATCTAGGTTTTCATGATGCAACGAAACAATCGGTTGTGTTGGTTTTCCTTCTGTATTACGTCCTGCTGAACATTCAACAAGTAGCATCCTATACGTTTAATGGGAAAGGCGAAATCGCAAAAATGCAGCTTACCGCTATTTTTGAAAATATCATAAAAGTACCTCTGATGATCCTTGTTGCACTCGCGGGAGTCGGACTCATCGGTCTTGCCCCAGTTATTGATTGGCCTGCATTTCTTTCTCCGCTTCAGAATTTTCTCGCAGGTCGCCCGATTGGATCATTGGCAATGGCGTATGTCTTTGGGATAGCCACGACAGTAATAATCGGTTTTTGGTTTATGAGAAAACATCCTTGGAAAAAACCAAATCTGCAGTTAGGAAAAAGCTACCTAACCTTTGCTCTCCCCATGTTCCTGTATTCGATTATCACGACGATTACGACCAATATCGATAAACTCTTGATTGGGTATTTCTGGACTTCAATTGAGGTTGGTTATTATTTTTCTCTCCAACAAATATTACAGATTATTTTGGTTATCGCCGTGGGATTTAATACCGTCCTTTTCCCAGCGTACTCGGGATACTTCGCAAAAAAAGATTTTGAAAAAATAAACGATACTACTCATATCACTGAACGATATATCTCTATGGTGGCCATCCCTCCAGTAGTTGTCATCATCGTTTTTGTCAATCCAGTGATTAGTATCATGTTAAACAGCTCCTTTTTACCAGCATCGTCAACCCTTATTGTGCTGACGCTCTATGCGTTTCTCGTAAGTCTCATGGCACCGTTTTACTCGTTGATAATCGGGGTGAATCAACCAGGCACCTATGCAAAAATAGGAGTAGGAATGAGCCTGATAAATATCATATTAGACCTTTTACTCATCCCTAAATCAGGGCTACTCTCATCTGTTGGAATAAATGGTCCTCTTGGTGCGGCAATTGCTATGGTGGTTGCGAATTTTGTTGGTTTTATCGTAATACGATATTCAGCAAAAAAATTGACTAGGATCAAGTTGATCCAAACTCACACACCGCGTCATATCATCGCGGGCGCTGTAATGGGAGTATTGTTATACCTATTCGCGTTTCAAACACCGTTTTTCCCCGCCTTCCACTGGTATCATCTGGTCTTCTTTGCAGGAATCGGATTGGTGATTTATCTTGCAGTCTTATACGTGTTGCGGGAATTTACAAAAAAAGACTTCCGCTTCTTCTTAGAGTTAATAAATCCTTTCGAAATGCTACGATATGCAACATCAGAAATCAAGGAAAAAGACACACATAAGAAAAAGAAATCATGATGCCGAAACGAATTCATTACGCTATGAACTAAAATGCTAGAAAATATTGAAGATAAAAATGTCCTAACTTATAACTCAGTCTTGTTATTTTTAATAACTTGATTATTATTTTTAAAATAATTTTGTAAACCAGTGAGGTGATAATCCCAGGTAGCCAATTCTATTCCCTGCTTTTGAATGAATTGCCTGGCTTTGATTAAACCATCAACAATAAAATTATAAATGTTGGCTGTTGCAACGGCATATCCATCTTTGATGCATTCGACGAAATGCTCGTATTTCCCAACGCCCCCTGAAGCGATAATTGGAAGTTTAGTGAGATGACTTGCTTTTCTAATGAGTTCCATATCAAGACCCTGCCCTGTTCCATCTCGCTCCATCGATGTTAAATAAATTTCTCCAACACCCAAAAATTCTGCCTTTTTTATTACTTCTTCCAGGGTCAGATTGGTATTTTTCGATCCATCTTGTATATACACAGAATAATTGTTTTGCTCTTTCTTACAATCGATTGAAGCGATGATGCACTGATTTCCAAAAGTCCTTGCCAATTCTGTAACAAGCTCTGGTTGCTCAATAATTGGAGTATTCACAACCAACTTATCAACACCCGAGTTCAACAATTTATATCCGTCTTCTAATGAACGAATACCGCCTCCAGCAGAAATTGGTAGAAAACAATTTTTACTGAGTTGAATGAGATGATCTGAAAATTTATCTATATTTTTATGTTTCCGTTCAACATTTAATACGACCAACTCATCGATAGAGAAAGCAATCGCGTTGAAATTGTAATTCTCTTTTAACCAGTCTAAGTCGCCCACGGTTTGGATTCTAAAATTCCGACTTAACATGTAGGAACCGTTATTGTAAATAAGAGTGAAGATGAGACGATTTTTCAACATGATACACGATCTCTTGATAAAGAGATAAAATTTTTTAATAGTTTCAGCCCGTTGCTTTGACTTTTTTCTGGATGAAATTGCGTTCCGAAAACATTTCCTTTCTGGACGCCAGATACAAATTTTTCCCCATAATACGTCCATGATGAAACATCTGCATTGTCCTCACAAATCATACGATAGTTATGGACAAAATAAAAGTCAGCCCCTTTTGTTAAACCTTCAAATAAATTTGGTGATTTATCTACATAATCTACAGAATTAAATCCGATATGCGGTATCCGAATCTTTTCATCATCAAAAGAAAAACGTCTTACTGTACCATTAATCCATCCTAATCCCTCGGTTAACCCGTTTTCTTCACCTAAGGTCGCGAGAAGCTGCATTCCTAAGCAGATGCCTAAAATTGGAATATTATTTTCAAACACTGCCTTTGTTAATGGTTCAATGATTTGGTATTTTTTTAAATTCTTCATTGCCACATCAAAAGCCCCTACACCAGGAAGGATGATTTTGTCTGCAGTAAGGATTATATCAGCCTGGTTGGTCACACATGACTTGCATCCTAAAAAACCAATCGCATTTTCTAGTGATTTAATATTACCCATTTTATAATCAATGATGGCTATCATATTCCGGAAATGTATCTTTTATTCGACTATAAAAGTTGGTGTCCACCGCCCATTTACTTTTTTAAACAGATCCTTATTAGCGTGCCTATCCAACACCGCATCGAATTCTTCTTTAGTCATATCGAAAAAATCCAGATATTTATCGATATAGGGTTCCGGGTAGGCATTGTCAAATTTTCTAACAAGTTCAACAGCTTGGTCTCTATTTAAAGCACCTCGTCGTATATCAATGGAAGCGTCAGCAGAGCAACGGCCAAATCCAAATTTTAGATACATTAAATAATGATGCAAATCAAAGATGGGAGTATCGGTCTGAGCGAAATTTGTATAAGTACCTATCGATGGACGGCTTCTTTCTTCTAAACCAAATTGTTCTTTGGCAACTAAATAATTCCGGTAAGGATCCCAACTTTCAAAATAGGACCAATGCGCGATGGCAAGCTTGGCTTTTTCAAATTCTTCCTCTGATGGATACAGCCACCAATACAGTTGCTTTTTCGAATATTCCTTAAGAAATTCAGTGGCTTGAATGTTACTACAATAGATTCTAATGCTGTCCTCACGCCTATAAAACGGGGAATTTCTTAATTTGCTTGTCCCACCATATTCCATCTCCCCTTCCTCGCCGAACATAATGAATGGAATTTTAAAATTAATCGCTGTTTTAAAAACAGCAACCTGTACAGCAATAATCCAACTCATCAACGGCTGGCCATATTCAATAAAAGCCCATCGAGCAATTCGTTTTGAGATATCGATGTTGGGATAAATTTTGATACAGTCATATCCATGTGCAATAAAATTATCGAGGTTTTTATCACCGATTTTAAAAGTGAACGGAGGGACAATACTTACCGATAGAGGATGCATGCCAAAGTCATGTTTGATTCTATAGGACACATAACAGCTATCTTTTCCCCCACTCACCGGAAGGAGGACATCGAAATTTCCATCTTGTGATCTATATTTTTCACAAAACTCTTCCAATTGCTTCCATCGAGCGGACCAATCGATAGCGGTCTTTTTATCTTCAGCCCATTGGCAAGCATTACAGACTCCTTCGGCATTGAAGGTCACCCGTGGTCTTGTACTCGGCATTACACATTTAGTGCAGTACTTCAATTTTTCTTTCATAGATACACTCCCCTTAATGATTAGAGAATTGGGACGATTGGTTCTCCTTCCAGGTATTTTTTTACATTGTTTTCTTCAACCGCCTTCTTGCATACTTGCAAGGAGTCTGCAAATGCATCCATTGTCATTTTTATGTCCTTTGACTGGAGTGAAAATGAGGTGAAGATGGTCCAGGTAAACAAAATACCTCTTTTCACCATCTCCTGCATCATTAATGATTTGAACTCGACAGCAGAAATATTTCCACTCGGTTTGAAAGACAGATTCAACCGTGGTGGTAATCCAACACAGTGGATATACTCTGATAATCCATGTTCACGAATAAGTCGATTGAAATCATCCTTCAAGATTTTTCCTATCTTCCAAAGATAATCAGACACATGTTTCTCTTGAAGTTCAGTAATATTTGCTACGGCTGCAGCTAAAGAGAGGCATTCGCCACCAAAAGTAGTTGAGATGAAGATATTTTTATGAACCTTATCAAAAATTTCTGCCTTTCCAACAATGGCTGAAATCGGCATCCCATTCGACATTCCCTTTCCAAACGTAGCAAGATCGGGGGTGATCTTGAAATATTGTTGCGCCCCGCCCATAGAGAATCGAAAACCAGTGACGATTTCATCGAAAATAAATAATGAACCATTCGCATGAGCTAAATCTTTTAATTTTGCTAAAAAATTATCTTTTGGTTCTTCAAGTTCAATTGCCTCAACAATTACTGCAGCAATACCATCTTTGTTTTCTTCAAAGATTCGTTTGTATGAATCAAGATCGTTATATGTTCCAGTAAAAACGTAATTCTGTAGGATTTTTGGGATACCACCGTTATGTCGAGTATTTGCAAGACACCAATCATGCCATCCATGATATTCTCCTCGAATAACTTTTTCTCGACCGGTGTACGCACGGGCGATACGGATAGCGGCTGTAGTAGCTGACGATCCTGTTTTTTCGAAACGCATTTTTTCAGCACAAGGAATAATTGTTGAAAGGAGTTCTGCTAACTCAACTTCTTTAGGGTGAACAAGTGAAAAATTAGTTCCCTCTTTGAGCTGTTTACTAATCGCTGCGTTGATAACAGGATAGTTGTAACCCAGGATAAGGGTTCCTACACCCATCCCATAGTCGAGATATTTCGTCCCATCGACATCCCAGACATAACAGCCATCTCCGCGTTGGAGATAAATCGGGGAAACCCCTTTTACATTTATTTTCGGGCCTTTGCTGTACAGTTGGGTTCCATCCATGATTACTTTGTTCGCTCGGTCCCAATACTGATTTGACATTTCTAAACTTCGTTTTAACACTTTCATGCGCCGACCTCATGTTCCATTTTATACAGTTGTTTCAAGATTTGAATATCATCATCTAATGAATTAGGAAAATCACCAGTACCTTGGATGAGATTTATAAACGCTTGTATTTCCTCTATATACATGTCTTCAATAATATTTCTATTGTATCCTTCAACCGATGCCCCTTGTTGATACTGTTTTTTATTCCATGTTTTTTTATCAGCATCATACAATTGTATGCAGGATTCATCCCAGCTCCATACGAGTTGCCCTTTCTCGAAGTTCATGGTTAAGCACCGAGTCGCATATCTGGAGACCACATCAACTAATAGCAAACCATATACTCCATGAAAATCTAAGGAGATGGCATAGGTATCATCAATCTTAGCACCAACGTCCATTGTTTTCCCGTAGAACCCGGAGATTCTTTTTGGTAACCCAACAACGTCGACAATCCACGTCAGCTCAAAGGGCACGATCTCTCGACCGCCCCCGGTCTTTTTTTTGCTCACATAATAATCGGTGACTTTCTCCCAAGGATGCCAGTCAAGAAGATATTGACCTGAGTGATATAAGAAATTCGTAATTTTACCGTATTGCTTGCTTGTCACGAGCTGTTTAATTATTTTAATCGCGGGATGGAATTTTAATGTACACGAGGGGGCCACGACTACGTTATTGTGTTTTGCCTCGATGTTGATCTCTTGTAATCCAGGTAAAATAACACTTGCTTCCACAAACACAGGTTTCTTATGGCGAACAGCCTGTTTCAAGTACTTATTGTGCACGTCCGGGGGGACAGAGACAATCATTGCATCAAAATCATCGTAATCGATATCTTTGTAATTATCCCATGTCTTGATATGATATTTCTCTTCTGCCTCCTTGTTCCTATCGTCTCGGATATCATAGCCGATGATGTCGCGGAACCCCAAGGCTTGAAGATTACGGATGCGCCTTTTCCCCATGGAACCTAAACCCGCGATAAAAAATCTCATCAGTTCCCACCACCTAGCTCGTCTTTGAAAATGCCGTACAAATAATGATCGACAAATTCCCCTCGAAATGGGATTTTGTTACGAAGCACGGCTTCCCTTTTAAATCCTATACTTTCGAAACAGCGGTACATCGCGACATTCGTCGAAAGACATCCTCCAGTCACCTTCCGCATGCCAAGAGTGTCGAATGCATATCGAGCGGCGGTGTACACTGCATCTTTTGCAATCCCTTTTCCCCAGGCGCTTTTTTCACCGATGAGAATTCCGACATCAGCTGTCTTTGATTGCCAATCTATCGATCCAAGTTTCACAGTTCCGATAAACGTGTTGTTCTCCTTGAGGTATAATGCAAAAAAGTACGCGTTATTACATGATTTTACAGTTATCACATAGTCTTCAACAAGGCAAAAGGGAAATGAGTTCAGATACTCGGGTCTCCCAATCATTTCAACGACCTCTTTGTCCTGTAACCAGGAATAATACCTCGGGTCGTGAAGGTGTTTGTCTGTGAACTCCTCAAGTCGTATCTTCTTTCCCTGAATAGATTTGTCAGGATATGTTATCTTTTTTATGGATCGATATCTCGCTATCTGGTCGACACAGAGATAATCATAGAAATCATCGACCTCATAGTTCTGCCATCGCTCAATGAAGTAAGGAATCGTCCTTTTCTGATAGAATGTCTTATATTTTTTTAAGGATTTGATCTTTGATATGTAAATGACACCATACGGGAAATACAATTGTGGTAATTGCTGCCTCTGCGTGAAAGATTTCCTACTTTGTATCAACGGTTTTACATATCCATCCTCAACTTTTTTTGCAAGAAAAGGATTTTCGAGGTGTATTTCACCGAGGCTTACCAGAGAATCTGCAGTAGTGATATGGTTGACAAATACCGTAATCGCATCATCAAGATCGCTGTCTTTCCGTAAGGGTGATGTTGGTTCTATGACCACGACAATATCAAACTGCTCATCTCTGTGTTCTAACCAGTCAATCGCATGAACGATCGCATCATAGGTCGGTGATGCGTCACCTGAAATTTTCTTTGGTCGAGGAATCACCACCGCACCATATTGTCTGGAGACATCAGCGATCTCTGCATTATCGGTAGAAACAATCACTCGATCAATATTCTTTGAATTTAATGCATTTTCTATCGAATAGGCAATCATTGGTTTTCCGTTGACAAGGCGTATGTTTTTCTTATACACTCCTTTGCTGCCGCCGCGGGCTGGGATAAATCCTAGAATCCTGAGGTTTTTTTTAGCTTTCATACAACACCCTTGTTTCCCATTTCTTTTAACACGTAGTCTGCGACAATACTGTAATTTTCACCTTCGCCCATTTTGTTATAATTCACGGGGCATAAGCGTTCTGATTGCTTGTGTTGCTTGAGAATCACATGATAAAGGAACCGATCGATTTTATCAGCATCAACGTTTGATTCTAACGCTTGTTGAACTACCTGTGATAAATGGGATGGGTCTGTGACATTGTAGGTAACGCCGTAATCGTCATAGTAGAACCGGAAATTTTTGTCTGTCGTACTGTTGAGGACGAGAACAGGTTTATGATACAGGAGTGCCTGCCAACCGACATTCGAGCAAAGCACGATAACTGCAGAGGAATATTTCATGAGGAGCTGTGTATTTGCATTTACTGGAGCTAATACCACATTTTTTTTCCGGGAGATTCTTTTCAGTTCACCAAGGGTCGTTCCTCCCTTAAAATGAGGGTGCTCTTTGACGACAAGTCGGTATCCTTCAGGAAGTGCCTTCGCACAGACATCGGTGAGATACTCGATATTTGTATATTCAGTCCACATCAAGGGTAACAACAGGTCATAGTAAATTTGGTACGGTAAAAACACATATTTACCGAGTTTCTCGGGAGGGGTGTTATCATAGTATCGTTGTGCGAAGAACGGCCGAATCTTTCGTAATATCTCGTATTTTGCAAGCCCAAAAGCCCCCTTGTTTCCAAATATCTTATCAGCAGCAAACACCCTGCTGTACAAGAGAACAAAAAATGACTTTGATTTCTTCCGCAACGAGGTGCTATCATATGGTGATTCCGAGATAACTTTGATTGCCCTTTGATTTTCTAAAAATTCATCAAGTTCTGCTTTTTCATTTTTGGAAAGCTTTTGTAATTGAATATTTTTCAAATCGTTTGATGCGTGATCTTCGCAGTCCCAGATGTGGAGGGTATCGCCAGGGATCAAGGCGTCGCAGAGATATAAGGTCGGTATATTCATCCTTCGAGCCATGATGCCAAGGCTTCGTTGAAATAATCCTCGTCCGGTCAAAAAAACAACACAGCCAATGTTTTTTTCGGTAAGATAGTTCTTGCAGATATGCAGATACACAATAGCTTGCTTGAACAGCTGCTCGAGAGACACATCCGGCGTTTCAACCATGTTGACTCTAGCAACTTCACTGACGTCAATGTCATCATATTTTAATGCACGAAAAAACGCATCGAGATAGGCAGGATCCAGAGGGTATTTTTTAATGAGATCTTTGATATAATCCTCGGTGGTGTAACGAGGTTTATTCCCCGTCCGAAAAGTTTTTGTAATCCATAAAAAAACTGGGACGATTTTCCCATTGGATTTCTCTTCCAGTTCCTTACTAAGGGAATATTGTATGCCTTCGACAGAGCCATTTAAAATCGGAAATAAGACATTTACCAAGTACTCCACCCACCGTCAATCATAAGATTCTGACCAGTGACGTAACTGGATGCATCCGAGGCAAGATAGATGACCCCACCAACGATATCGTCAGTAGATGCCATTCTCCCTAAGGGGACTTCTTTACAATATCGTTTCACGAATATTGGCGATTGCTTATCGTAGATTCCCCCAGGACTGACTGCATTTACTCGAATATTATAAGGAGCAAGATAGGTCGCCAGGTAGCGGGTGAAATTGATTATCCCTCCTTTTATTGCAGAGTATTCGCTTGGCATGGTAATCCCAAGGTCCTGGTAAATACCAAAATGCGGACCTAACACACCGTAGATGGAAGCAATATTGATGATGTTCCCCCGTTTCTGTTTCATCATCACCTTTGAGACCTTATGGGTGACGTTGAAATACCCGTTCAGGTGCATATCAACGTTCTCTCGCCAATCCTTAAACTCGATGTCCTCATACACCCGTCCATAATGCTTATTATAAGGGTAAGCATTGTTAATCAAGACATCGATAGAACCTGTCAAATCAACGGTCTTTTTCACACCGTTTTGAACAGATTTTTCATCGACAATATCGATAAAAATACTAAAAATTTTACCTGGATATTTTTCGCTGAGTTTTGTCGAGGCGCTCTTTAATTTTTTTTTATTAATATCGGTCATTATAACCCTTGCATTATATTCGCAGAGCGCTTCGCACATCTTTAATCCTAAAAGACCGACACTGCCGGTGATAAGAATAACCTTGTCTTTTAACGAGAATAAATCTCTTTTTTTTAGTGGTTGGGCCATTGTCATTCCTTCCAATTTTTTATGGTTTTCTTGATTTTTTATTTAATGAGGTATTGTTCACAAATAACGTTTGTTTTGTACGGATAACACAATCTATACTTTAGGCGGAGAATAACAAGCGTTTTATTTCTTCTTTTGGAATCGGTTTGAGGTCCCGCGAGGAATATCGTTCTAGAGAACATCGTCGTGCATTTGGGTAATCCGAGACTCCAAAACTCAGGCTTGGCATCTGGAGTTGAGGGGGGATAATGAGCATATCAGTTGTTTCAAATGCGACTGCTGCCTCTGATTCGGTCATGAGCTCTTCGAACATTTTTTCACCAGGCCGCAGTCCGATGATCCTTTTTTCAATGGTCTCTTTTTTACAATGATATTTTTCTGCATAAGTGTCAATGATGACATCAACCAGATCCCCGAGTCGAACCACGGGCATCTTAAGGATAAAAATCTCTCCCCCTTTGGCTAAGAGGGTTGCTTTGAACACCAGCTCAATCGTGTCTGAGAGAGACATCATGTAGCGAGTCATCTCCGGATTTGTTATGGTTATTGGATTTCTTTGCCGGATTTGCTCTTCAAAAAGTGGGATGACAGATCCCCTTGAGAAAGAAACATTACCGAAGCGAACCGTGGAGAAAATCGTTGGTTTGGATCCTTTTCCTTCATTCGCATCGATGATGAGTTTCTCGGCAAGGAGTTTTGTCGCCCCCATCGTGTTCACTGGATTGACCGCCTTATCGGTGCTGATGTTGATAACTCGATCCACTCCTGATTCAAGCGCGGCTTCGATAACATTCTTCGTCCCCAGAACGTTTGTTTTTATCGCCTCAAAGGGATTGTATTCGCAGAGAGGAACGTGCTTGAGTGCAGCAGCATGATAGACGATATCGATATCTTCCATGGCGAGCATGACTCGTTCTTTATCGCGTACATCTCCAATCAAAAATCTTTTATTCGGGATTTCATGCATCATTTTTATCCCTGTAGCGTCGGTCTCGTTAATCATATTGAACGTGGCGTTTTCATCGTTACTAAAGATACGAACTACCTGTGGTTTATATTTCAGGACACTTCGGACGATTTCACTGCCGATACATCCGGTTCCGCCGGTGACAAGGATTTTTTTGCCTTGAAAGATGTTTTCCATTTGTTTTTGTATCATAGGTGTTCACACCCTTTTTCAATTGTAGAAATAATGTAATCCATTTCTCTTTTTGTTAAGGAGGGGTAAAGCGGGAGAGTAAGTACTTTATCTGCGATGTTTTCGGTTATTGGGAGGTCATTTCTTTTGTAATGAAATTCTTTGGTATAATAGGTTTTGAGATGAACTGGTTCAAAATAGATTTTTGTCATGATACCGGCCTTGGTGAGATGCCGCTGGAGACCATCCCTTGTTTTTTTATCAGGGAGTTCAATCGTATAGAGCTGGTACACATGATAGTCACCTTTGGATTCCGCTGGTGTCCTGATGAAGGGTATTTTTTTGAACTTCTTGGTATAGTACGCAGCTTTTTCCCTGCGCATGTGTATGATTTTGTTGAATTTTTTAAATTGTGAGAGTATCAATGCCGCATTAATGCTGGGTAGTCGATAGTTGTACCCCGCTTGGATATAATCTAAATCCTGTGTGGTTGCAAAGTAACCTTCATTGCTTTCGACTCGCCCGTGGGATCGGATTAACTTGAGTTTTTCTGCAATGGGTTTGGAATTGGTAACAGTAATCCCACCTTCCCCGGCAGTGATCACTTTGTTTTGGCAGAAACTAAAGATAGAAGCATCACTAAATGTCCCCACCTTTTGTGTCTGTCGTTTTGCTCCAAGGGATTCACAGGCATCCTCTATAAAGGAAAGATGGTGGTCAGCAGCTATTTCTTGCAGTGCTTTGATTTCTTTGCAGGGACTTCCACCGTAGTGAATCGGTAGAATCGCTTTTGTTTTTCCTGTGATTTTTTCTTTCACATCCTCAGGATCTAATGCAAAGGATTGCGCCTCGATATCGGCAAACACAGGCGTCGCACCTGCTAGAACAACAACGTTTGCCGTGGCGATAAAGGTAAAGGAAGGAACGATGACTTCGTCTCCATTTTTTATATGATTGGCAAGAAGCGTTGCATGGAGCGCCGAGGTCCCTGAATTAAATGAGACTCCGTACTTTTCACCGATGAAAGATGCAAGACTGGATTCAAGGTGTTCGATTTCCGGCCCCATTGTCCAGTATGTTCCGCGTTTGATTACTGTGGTGACTGCCGCGGTATCATTTGCATCCCAATAGATTTTAAAGAGAGGGATTTTCCACTTCATTTTTTACTTCAACCATCCTTGGTTTACGTGTTTATATAAGCTATTACAGGGAGGGTGTTGTAGGAGATTAGATTATGTTTTAACCTCGCCGCCGGTTCGCAATGCATCCTCAACGTTTTTCCGGAGCCGCCATGCGCCGTCTCGCTTCTCCACGATGTCCCTGTTTGCGAACTTGTCAACGATTTTCCAGAACTCTTCCTCTTTGTAGTTGATGAACGTGAGAAAATCAGTCAACATGCGTCGATCAAGTTTCCAGTCCTCGGCAATGACTTTTTCAACCGCTTCTTTCCGCGTCATCATCCCGTCTCTGATGTAGAGACTGGCGACCTCGGTGACCCGCTGATGACCGAACTTGGGGAATTTAAACCAGGTATGGGTGAGGTAGCCTAGTGAATCGATTTGGTCGTATTGCTCAAGGAATCCGTCTCGTTTCCATTCGCCGGTGTCATCAAGTGTTTTGAATCCACGGGTCCTGGCGAATTGCATGTTCTTATAGCCGCTCCAGGGGAGGAAATAGCTTAAGAAGATCGGGTTGAGTTTTACTTTTTTTATTTCCTTTTCTGTAGGAAAGATCCCTGGATTCACATCTTTCATGGTGATATCCTTATCAAGCCAGACGTCCCAGGGGACCGGTTTGACGACATCGTTGGTGATTTGTTTCATGGCACTTGGGGTTTCCTCCGTGTTTGGTCCACCATAGAGAAAATTGGTATCCTCACCGTAGACGACCAAGGGAAGGTCCAGTTTCACTGCCATCTGCAAGGGATAGGCGTAGATCGCTTTATCGAAGTACCAGGTGGGTGACCCGAGCCGCTCCAATGCTTTTCGAAACAAATTTTTACAGACTTTCGGATTCAGCGACATGACATGGGCGTCAACCCCAAATTCGGTGCGCAGGTTATCCCAGTTATGATGACCGGTTTGCGTCCAGGTGAAGTTATCAACGCTTACAATCAACGGATTCATGTGTAGTTTCTCTTTCATGATGTAGGTCTGGTAATAGCTGTCCTTTCCTCCGCTTGCGGTGATCATGCAGTCATAGTAATCCCCGTTCGTGCCCCGGTATTTATCTGCGAGTTTCTCGAGTTCCTCCCACCGTTTCTTCCAATCTGTTTTTTTTACATGCTCTGCAGCTTGACAGGGATAACAGATGCCATCATCGTTAAATTTCATGTACGGCCGTGTATCAGGCATCACACATTTCTTGCAATATCTCATCAAAGTGCCTCCTCTAATTTTTTTATTTCTTTTTTTGTCAGTGTTCTTTTGATTTGAGCGGGAACTCCAAAGGCTAAAGTATTATCCGGTATATCAGTGTTTACAAAGCTAAATGCTCCTATCACCGTGTTTTTCCCTATCGTTACCCCGGGCATGATCACTGAATGGGTTCCAATCCGGCAGTTTCGTTTGAGAAGGATTTCCCCTTCTTTGTTGTCGATAGTCGAAAGGGAATACAGGGAACAGTGGGACCCTATTTGTACGTGATCTTCTATCACCACCCCTTTTTTTGCATTGATGTAGGTATACGCACCGATATCGACATAGTCCCCAAGAGTTAGGTTCTTGTGATGTTGGCACATCCAATTCCATTGTGTTGTACCGTTCTTATCAAAGGTTGGAGACGCCCATTTTTTAAATCTCTTTTCACTCATGGTTCATCCTTTAATAGGTGATTTGTTTTTGAATAAGTGTTTCATCAAGTGGGATTTCCTTTAAAATTTTTACGATGTGCTGTGCAGCAGTTCCATTTCCAAACTGATTCTTACATTTCTGCACCTTCCGTTGAAATGCAACGTTATGAAATACGAATTCGGCTGCTTGAATGATCGCGTTTTTTTCTGGTTTGACGTCAAGGATGTTTGCAGATCGTGTTCGCCCTTGTTGTCTGCTTCCGATGTTAATGACCGGGATTTTGAACGAAGGCGCTTCAATGATGCCACTGCTTGAATTCCCAAGCATCAAATCAACGGATTTCATGATACTCAGATAATCCTCATGAGGCATATTTTGAACGGCATGAAGATAGGGTTTTTTTGCATAGGTGTGTATCAACGTGATGAATGTTTTCCCTCCAGCGTCACAGTTGGGGTACAGGAGGATAGTCTGAGTCTTCATAACATCGAGTGCTTGAAGTAACGCTCGGAGCTGGGAGACTCCCCGGTCTGGGAGAGTGGTCAGTGGATGCTGAACAACCAGAAATGTTTTTTTGTCTGGGTCGAGATGATATTTTTTGAATATTTCCTTTTTTGATGCGAGATGTGCATGCATGATGGTATCGAGGGTGAGGGCACCAGTGACAAAAATTCTTTTTTTCTCCTCGCCCATCTTTTCTACCCGTTCCGCGTTTTCTTTCGTGTGAACCAGATGGATGTGGGAAAGCTTCGTGATCGCATGACGAATCGACTCATCGATTGTGGTACCGCTCACGTCGCCTCCGTTTATATGAGCGATAGGGATGTTAAGATACAGCGCAGAAAGCGCGGCTGCCAATGATTCGCTCCGGTCCCCCAGGATGACGATCATATCTGGACGATGCGTATCAAAGAAAGTGGTGAAATTTTTGATTCCGGATGCAAGATACAAAGCCATGTGTTTGAGTTGATCCCCGTTATACGTCATGACGACTTTTTTCACTTTTGGGAAATCCTTTCTGACAAGGGTATCCGTGTTTCCGAATTGGGGTAGCAGATGCATTCCTGTAACAATTGGAAGCAATGTCAATTCACGGTCTTTTTGTATTGCCTGCATGAGTGGTTTGAGGTACCCGTATTCCGCACGCGTACCGGTGACAATAGCAATCGTTCTCATAATGATTCAACCATACTCTCCCGGATAAGCTCATCTTTTTTTATTGGTTTTTTTGTTTTTTTCCCAAGCAGCTGTTGCAAATGGGCCGGTGAAAGCCCAGTTCCCGGTCGTTTGATATCAAGCATGCTTCTTCTGAGAACCACCCCTTTTTTAATGTCATGTGCCGCAACAATGCTTTTCCTGACGAACTTCATGATTTCTTTTTCTGATGGCGTTGGTTTCTTCGCATAGCCCCCAAGGATCGTTTCAATTGATCGTATGGCAGCCACCATCTGGGCGAGTTCTGCTGGTTCAAGCGACGCGGCATGGTCAGGTCCTGACATGGTCTTGGAAAGGGTAAAATGCTTCTCGATGGCCACTGCGCCAAGTGTTGCCGCCATGACAGGGACCGTGATTCCTCTCGTATGATCTGAGTATCCGACAAGGCAATTGAGTGTATGTTGCATCGTAAGCATCGCACGGAGGTTTACCTCTTCAGGTGGACAGGGGTAATTCGTTGTGCAATGAAGCGCGATGACCTGATGGTTCCCCGTTACATGAATTGTTCGTATCGCAGTACGGACCTCTTGAAGCGTGGCCATCCCTGTTCCCAGGAGGATCGGTTTGTGTTTTTGGGCAGCGTACTTCAGCGCAGGGAGATTGGTAAGGTCCCCAGAGCCGAATTTATAGGCAGGGACGAGGTCCTCTAAAAAATCAATCGCATCAAACGAATGAGGAGTCGATAAGAATATGATCTGTTTTTTATCACAATATTGTTTGAGTTCTATAAACTCCTTGAACGAAAGCTCATACCGTTTGATCATCTGACGCTGGGACATGTTTTTCCCGATGTTTTTCTGTGCATAGGCTGTGATGCCGACATCATCTGTGACGACACCTTCTGCCTTGTAGGTTTGGAATTTGACTGCGTCTGCGCCGGCGCTGCTTGCTGTGTCAACAAGTTTTTTTGCCAAAGAAAGCTTCCCATTGTGGTTGACTCCAGCTTCTGCGATAACAAAACAGGGGAGTTTTTCTCCAATGCGTTTTGATCCGATGTGTATGATTTTTCCCATAGAGTTCCTGCTACTATGATGATCACAGGTATTAGTATACCAGTATTAAAAGTTCATTTTACTCTTGAAAAACACGCAGGTTATTGTTCATATCATTTTTCCTGAATACACCTCTTGTTTGATTTTTTTGATTTCTTTGAAATGCTCCCGGTAGTTTTTATCGATTTGATCTTTCAATTTTTGGTCTAATTCAAGTTGGATACAGAGGGAGTTTATCGCTGCGATCTCTGGGTGCTTATCAAGGTATTCGACGACTTTCTCTAACTTCAGGGTACCCTTGAAGGGAATGGTCGTGTACAGATAGCTGAGGAGCTGGTAATCCTCTGGATAGTCTAAGGTGAGCCGATACTCTGGCCTGTTGACATGCTTGTCTGCCTTCAGGGTCACCACCCCAAACAAGTCTGGTCGGTCAATAAGATAGCCCCAGATTTCCGTCTCGACAATGGTTTTTACAAGACAAATCGTGTGCAATGCTTTCACGTTCAGTCCCCATGGTGCCGCTCCAAAGGGAAGACCTTCGATTTTCACGTAATCAGGATGCTGCTGCTTAATCACATCTACTATCTTGTTTGCGTATTCAACGGAAAATAACGGGTTATCTGCTGTGATCCCCAGTGCAAAATCGAGCGCATGGTACAGGGCGGCATCATGCAGCCGTTTGACGACGTCATTTGGATCCCCGAAGAAGTAGGAGACACCGGTTTTTTCTGCTATCTCGATGAGGGGGTGATCTTGCGGATGTGCTGAGGTACAAATCACTATATTTTTATCAGGGATGCTGTGAATTTCCTGTGCGCGTTCGACGATCCGTTGGATGACTGGTTTTCCATTCAGATCTTTCATGATTTTCAAGGGAAGCCGTGTCGATTTCAACCGTGCGGTAATTAAAAAACCAATGTTCATAGGGTGTTCCTCCTTACCGTTTTTTTATTTTGGTAAATTGTTCGATAGTCAGGGTTTTAAACGTGTATTCGATTTTGGTAAAGTCAATCACTTCATCTTTCTTAATATCGGTTTTTGCGGTGGACCCAATCAACTGCAGGAATTGTTTCTGCTGGATTGGACTTTCCTCTTCTGTCCTTTTAAACCATAGATTGTCTACCGTGAGTTTTTCTCCTTTTTTTATCTCACGTCGTGCGACGATTGCCTTTTTCATTGGTCCGATGTTCCCATATGCTTTCTCAGGTTCACTCAGAGTAATCTGCCCACTCCCATGGACTTGGAGAGCGACCTTCATCAGCTCACGAATGCAACTCATTTGTTTTTTCCCAACGGCTGCATGGAAGTCAACACGTTCCTTCCCAGGGGTCGACGTGTAATGTTTCTCAAGGATTGGGTATCCCATGAGCGCGGCTGCGACACTAATGACAGCGTTGTTCGAATCGTCGTACCCGGTGTGGTCCGCGTACCCAACAGGTAGATGAAAGAGGTCTTTAATCGCGGTCATTTTTGCAAGGTTGATATCTGCATAGTTCGTCGGGTAATTCTGGAATCCATACATCAGCAGGATATCGTGCTTGTCATGATGACGGAGAAAATCAACAGCATAGGCGATGTCACTCAGGGTGGAACCCCCGATCCCAAGAATGATGCGCCCCTCGAACTTTGCCGCTTCGGTCAGCATATAGAAATCGTTCAGACTCGTTGCATGAAGTTCAAGTGCAGCCACCTTTTTTTTCTTTGATACGATGTACTGGATGCTTTCGACATCATCACATAAGGCGACGATATCAAGCTTTCTTTTTGTAGCTAAGGAGAAAATCTCGTTCCATTGGTTCTGGGTAAACATCCATTGCTTCATTTTTTGATACAAGGGATGCGATCGTTTCATATAACTATCCAGATTCAACAGAAGGTGGAATTTGACTGCATTGAGTTGTAAAGAACCGATCTCCTCGATCATTTGATAGAGGTACTTAATGTCCCCTTGATGGTTGTACGCGGTTTCTGCAATAATATACGGGGTTAGGTGGTTGGGTTTCATCATGATGGTCGTCTCCTGTAGATAAATCAGGTGGTCTTTTCCGCCTCTCTTAGCATGGCAAATCAGAAATTCCCTAAAAACCTTTTGCCTCAGAAAAGTGATTACAAAATTTTGAGATCAGTGAAAAATTTTTTGAAATGTTCCTGGGGGGACGGGGTGAAGAAAAGATTCGCGACCGCTTTGGTTTCAGCCACTGCATCCTGATAACCGGCGAAGATGGCGTTGACTGATTCGACAAATCGCTTCGGAGTAGGAACGATATAGGACGTCGTCGTGTGTGTCATATTGTAGAGATCGACAAAGATATTGGGTATACCAAAAGCCATCGCCTCCAATCCACTGGTGGAATAGACAGTGGAATGGATGTCTGCGATGCTGAAGAGTTTGAAGATGTCGTCGTATTTATCGATGAGAACAATATGCTTGTTTTTTTTCAGATCAGTGTACTCATTGGTGTCATAGGGGTGGGGTTTGAAAAGAATCCCAACATCCGTACCAAGATCGTCAAGTTCACCTGCGACCTGGATGAAGAAATCCTTTATTTCTGCAGCAACAATCCATTGGGAGGTTACTAAAATATTTTGAGCAAAGGGTGAATAGGCCTGTTTTTTCGCAGAGGCCCCTTTTTTCTCCAGGAGAATGCGCTGCAGGTACGGGTACCCTGTTGAGATTACCTTGTCCTTGTCAAAGAGGTTCCCGTTTCGTACAAGGTCCGCATAGATTTCACCTTGCGCGAGCAGATAGTCCGGGAGACAGTCTTTGTTTGTCGAAGGAGTCGATCGTCGGTACGCTGGGAGGTACGCGGTTATGAGGCCATGCTGCAGTTCTATTGCAGGGATATGCAGTTCTCGGCATGCCTGAGAGAGTGCCATGGGGAATCGACCATATCCGCACCGGATGAGTACTGCCTGTGGGTGTAGCTGTTTCAGGATGTCGTGAAGGAAGCGTTTGATGGCGACAAAGACCGTGATGAAATCAGAGATGTCTTTGGTTAATTGGTTTTTATTAAGGCCGGCAGTCGAACTGAGAAATCCGATGATCTCCTGGAGGATGTCTTCTGATTCTAAGGTGTAGTTACTCCTGCCAGTGAGCGTGTTAAACAGGAGATCCCAGAACGTTTTGGTCCA
>Ga0153915_10001412_pt1 | contig 21988 bp, 28 predicted proteins | sample Opewatmetagenome_2_FD_107003 | JGI IMG/M metagenome (GOLD analysis project Ga0153915, IMG submission 107003) | Freshwater wetland microbial communities from Ohio, USA - Open water 3 Core 3 Depth 3 metaG | ecosystem: Environmental > Aquatic > Freshwater > Wetlands | place: USA: Ohio, Lake Erie...
AAAGAGCTCCTTCAGACTTTCAGCTCTTGAAGCGAGCAACTCTCTGTCAGCTTGCTTGAGCAGGAGTGCTTGTCTTGTTGCTTCTATCTGCCTAATGACTGCGTCAAGCTCCTCTCTGACAACGTGCAACTCCGCTCTTGCCAGGAGAATGCCAAGCATCTTGGAATCCAAGCCGCCGACGGAAATACCAAAAAAGGACCTAGTCTGGTCTTCCGAGTTTGGCTTTGTCTCGGCGGCTTCTTTGATTGAGCCGGAGCCCGTGTGCTGAGAACCTGGGCCGCGCCTTGGTTCCGGTTGCCCCTGTTCAGGAACGGGTCGCCCACAGTACTTGCAGAAATCCCCATCCGTGACCTTCTGCCGACAAAAGGGACACTCAAAGACTAGCTTAGGCATCGAAGTTGTACTCCCCGCTCACGAAAAGTGCAACAAGCTGCGTTCAGATTGGGCGCGCCCGCCATCCAACTCATACTCTACTTTAGACTTCCTAATCTGCTTGCGGTCTTGTCAAGTTTCTCCTTCGAAGTCACCATGCTGTCAGCTCCGTAATCGGGCAGCACTTTCAGCTCCTCGATTAGGAGAGCAATCGCCTTGACAGCGTTGATCTCTTTCTTCTCAACGGATCCATCTGGGAATGTGATCGAAGCCTCGATCCACGATTCCTTCTTTTCGTCTGCAGGAAAGAGGCAGTAGATGTAGTCGTCATTGCTGCAGATGAAAGACGGCGTGTTTTCCCATGCTCGAGCGAGAAGTGCACCGAATGTCTTCGCGTTCTCTGTCTTGCCGGGCATCAGGTATCTACCTCATCGCTTGCTGAAATCAATCGGCACGACGCAGTGGCACCTTATTTGCTTTGCTGGTGCCGTCAATGGCAGCGGCCCGTAAACATTGCATTCAAGTCGTCTAGGGGCGATGCCACTGGAAGCTGTAGTAAGCAATCTCACCGTTTTCTTTGACAGTCGCAACGATGAACTTCTTCTTGACACTAGTTGCCAATCGACCTGCACGGACGATGTCGAGCGGCATCACGCCCTTCTTCTGGGGAATCACATGGATTAGAAACGGTGCATGATCTATGCCGGGACCATGTTCATACACAGCAAAGTCAGTTCCAAACTTCAGACCAGGACGCACGACGTACCCAAGCTCCCTAAGCTGGGAATACACGAGCAGCCTATCAGGGAATTCGTCAGACTTTGCAGTTCCAAGGGAAAGCAGGTCTGTTTCTGTGAGGACCTGACCACTGTTCGGGTTCCACACACTGAGCTTGCCCGCTCTTGTCAAGTACGCACACTCAATCAGAGATAGCTCCAAAGGCTTGTCAAACTCAGCTGACTTGGGCTTCCTTATGCCCACGGGCTGTCCAAAGTAGCCTTCACTGTAGAGACGCATGCCATGCTGTGGATTCCAGACTATGGCCCGGTCATTGATTAGCTCTGCGACCGCGGTATCTTCGGGCTCTTGTGACAATCGCCGGCACCATCGAGGCTATGTATTCAAAGTCAGTGACAAGCCGCGGATTGTGATCGCCGCGTCCTCACTCAAGTTGGCCAGCTCTTCCAGTTCCATAACGAAGTCCCGGAATCTAAGCACGACAGCCAATGGAATGGCGCTCGGATACAAGAGGCTGACCACGTCTCGCCACTGAGCATCTATGCGCTTTTCGATTCTGCATATCTCGTCCGCTTTGGCAATCGACGTTTCAATGTTGATAGGCAGGAATCTCACGGCTTCCCTCTGTTCCGTCACAATCTCATTGACCATTCGTCCGAGCTCTACAACCTTGCTTCTGAGCTCTCCCTCGGGAACCCAAGAACCCATGACCGCTGCGAGATGGTAACAGCAAATCTCTGAAGCGTCGACGATTTTGTCGTTGTAGTGGATTAGGTGCAGCAGATCTTCTCTCTGCATGAGCGTATGAGCAGAGGAAAGAACCTTCAGCATCGCGCGCTTAAGCTCGTCACCCTTCTCCTCAAGGGCCGTAATCCGAGTCAAGTCCTCTTTGCTAATAGATTTGCGCTGTTCAATCCAAGCCGTCATCGCACTGGTGACCATCTTTGTGGCCGACAATGCAACTCTAAAGTGCTCATCGAGCATTTGAGTGACGTTTGCTAGTTCGCTGCTGTTGAATCGGCCGCTGTCAAGAACCATCCGTTAAACCCTGAGCGGCTTTCGAAGACCGAGATGTTTTTAATTCTTCGGTCTCGGAGTACACCCGGCACGGGCGTGAGAAAATGGAGACGTGGCAGTTACTGGTAGCATTAATCCAAGGCCTAGTCGAATGGCTGCCCATAAGCAGCCAAGGACAGACCATCCTCTTTGTCTACAACCTTGGCGCTGTACCCGTAGATTCGCTTATCGCTCTGACCGTCTGGTTGCATCTCGGAACCATGTTTGCCGTTTTAGCCCGATACCCGCGAGATATTCTCAGTATCATATCGTTGCGAGACAGGAGCATGTTTAGGCTGCTTCTTGTCGCAACGATTGGCACAGGCATTGTTGGCGTTCCTGTGTACTTGGTGCGTAAGATTGCCTTGGCTGCAGTTCTGGGGTCACGCCTGAACCTCGTTGTGGGTTTGTTTCTACTTGCGACTGCAGCAATGCTCTACACGACGAGAGATAGGACCCAGCAGCCAGAGGTCACCGACTCCAATCGAATGCCGACTGCCAAAGTGGCTCTCTTGACAGGACTTGCCCAAGGCTTGTCTATCCTACCCGGACTCAGCCGGTCGGGAATAACTGTCTCCTCCTTGCTCATGCAGAAGGTGGACAAAGAGACTGCTCTGAAGTTCAGTTTCCTGATGAGCGTTCCGGCAGTTCTCGGCATATTTGCTCTAGAGTTCGTCACTGGAGACCTTGCAGTAGCAACAGTCGGACTCACTGATCTACTCGCCATGGACGTAGTCGCCTTCTGCGTAGGACTTGCTTCCATGGAAGCCCTGCTACGGCTATCTAGGAAAGTCAGCTTCTGGAAGCTCTGTGTCTTCATCGCAGGCATTGCAATTGCATTTGGCTTTCCCGCTTTCTTCTAGGACTGCTACTCAGTTCGCTTCTGAAACATCATGGCAATGGGTGCATTGGCACTCCGCCACTCAGCCAGCTTACCTTCGTAGTCAAGAGGAATCGGATGTCTGCCGTGGTTCCCTATTACAATGAAAAACGTGCCCACGCGGGCCTGTCTGAGGAGAACCTTAATCCAGTTATCCGTTCTTCGCACGATTTTCTCTAAGAGAGTCTTTGGTGGCGTCCTGTGTCCATATTGAGCGTACAGACTCTCGAAGTCTAGGAAGTGAAGAAAAAGCAAATCGGTTTTGGATATGTGTTTAGTTGACTCCACGTATGTTGCCATATCGTCGTGAACATTGATCGTGTTGGCCCCGTCGAGGCCGATTGAGGACACGTCATCCTCGCGGCAAATTGCCTCGGCGAACTTGCCGTAGTCCTTAACATATCGGATTAGATGAAATGCAGTATGTCCCTGAAGGATTGCATTCGTCAGCGGAATTGCATATGGATCGCCGGTGTCAATGAGCGCCAGCAATTCCATGTTCTTGAGCAGTGCTTCCGGCTTGTAGACCACTGCTTCAAATAACCCGAAGTTGTCAATCATTACAATAACCACAGCCTTCGGGCTAAACCTGCTAAGGACTTCCTCGTTCGCTGGAGACAACCCATCAGGAACCATAATGCCAAGGAGTCTCAGAACCGTCGACGGAAATGCCTCCGCCGCCATATGGACCTGCGGGAACGACATCGGGGTTTGGAAGACTCTGAAACGCTTAAGCCTTTGCCTTGTCTCTCATGACTCTCACAGAGGTCTCAGAACCAGCGACCGACCCCGGTTCCCCCATCGTATCGTTGTGATTCGTGCATCGGCAAAGCATTAATACACACAAGGGTTCGAGCCGCAAATGAGGACTTGACATTGACCCTCGCAGACATAGTCTACAAGGACAGCTTACGCTTCATTCTTAGTGGCGGGAAAGGTGGCGTGGGCAAAACGAGCTGTGCCGCTGCCATGGCGCTCCTGTCCGCAAGGCACGGTTACAGAACACTTGTCCTGTCTACGGACCCAGCTCACAGTCTGAGCGACTCCTTCGACCAGAATCTAAGCGGGGGTGACATCGTCCCAATTCAAGGCGTCGACCGACTCTCCGGTTTGGAGATTCAAACTGAGAAGGCAATGAAGGAATTTCAGCAGAGTCTCGGGGATAGCAAGGCCGGCCCCGAAATGGAGGCCGCTTCAATGCTTCTGGGTGACGTTGGAGGAATGGCACCGCCGGGCTCTGATGAAGCAATGGCGTTCGGGAAGATGCTTGAGTTCATTGAGGACTCCTCCTATGACCGCATCATATTTGACACGGCACCCACCGGACATACTCTGAAGCTACTTGAATTGCCTGAGCTTCTCGACAGCTGGCTGGGTAAGCTACTCACAATGAGACAGAGACTCAGCTCCATGATGTCCGGCCTCAAGACAATGTTCGGCGGTACTCAACAAGAGGATACTTCTTGGGAGACCCTGAAAAAGACCAAGGAAAAGATACGTGCCGCCCGAATTGAGTTGTCAGACCCTGATACAACTCAATTTGTCGTGGTATTGATCTCAGAGGCCATGGCGGTCTTTGAGACTCAGCGTTTGTTGGCCAGTCTCAACAAGTGGCACATACCTGTGAGCCATTTGGTCGTAAATCAACTTGTACCAGAGAACGTAGATTGCGTGTTCTGCAGTAGACGCAGAGAGATGCAGCTTGTCAATCTTGCAGACATACGAGATCTCTACAGCGACCTTGATATTACGGAGGTGCCTCTCTTCGATACTGAGATACGCGGCATGGATGGCCTTACTAGGCTCGGTGACATACTCTTAGGAAATCAGGAGGAAGCATGATTGCGTTTCACGTTGAAGAGAAAAATCGCTTCGATAGTCTTCATAGCGCTGTTTCTGGTGTCCGCCATTGCAGCAATCTATCTTCTCTTCAAACCATAAATGCTCTGAGATTCAGAGAAGACTCTAAACCCCTTTGACCCGCTTCACGACAGGCGGGCGAATCTTGTAGAGGATTCTTCCTCCGCAGTACGGACACTTGACACCGGGAAGCGTCTTCAATCCTTCGGGCGTCACTTCGCGCTTACATGAGTGGCAAATATAGACCATGATAGCTTATCTCCAGCCAAGACAATGTGAAGCATGGCCGCACGCAGCAGCACTCAGGCTGTTAAGGCCGTCCTTTGCGTAGCCAAGAGCTGGCCATATGAAGCTTTTCTTCTGAAGCTTTTCCTATTGCGGTGAGTCTCAGCGCACTACTTCTCCTGTGACAAGGCCAGGACTGAGCACGCCAGTCACCCGCACTTTGATAAGAGTGCCCGGGGAGTAGCCACCTTGGACGGTGATCACCGGGCCTTCATCGAGTGGATATACCATCGTGTGGCCGTGCCTAGTCCATGAGGGCTCTGCTGCAACACCTTGTACAATGGTTCCCACAAACTCCATCTTCTTGCTGCGATTGACTGCCTCTGCTGCCCTACGCAATTTGCGGCTAAGCTCACTATTCAGGGAAGATGACGAAAAGTGCTCGAACGCTGAACCGGGAAGAGGACGGAAGCCATACAGGATTATTCTCTCGGCCCCTTCGTGACTGATTTCCTGCAGCAGTCGTACTGATTCCTTCACGGTCTCCTCGGTCTCGCCGGGAAGTCCGTAGATTAGATAAACAAAGGGATGCATTCCGTGGGCTCTTGCAGCTCGGACTGCACGGACTACGTCTTCTGGTGTGCCGCATTTCCCTATGCGGCGCAAATGCTCAGCTGATCCTGTTTCGAGACCTATGTTCGGAGAAACGGTCCTCAAATGCCTCGATATTACTTCGGCGGCAGAGTCGGTCAGAAGACAGGCCTTCATGTTCTCTATTCCAATATGAGCCGAGCCATTGGCGATTTGTGGAATGCTCGCCAAAGAGTCCAAGAGCTCTGAAATCGCCTCCAAGTTAGCCGCAGGCTCGCAGGGATCCGTTGTGTTCTGGCCTCTCATGTAGTCGAGGAAGTCCGGGGCCTCAAGAACAACCCGTCTTACTCCGATATCCAAGAGCTCTGACGTCTCTTTGGTAATCGCAATAATCGACCGGCTTCTGGGTGGGCCCCATGTGGCTGGAACACTGCAGAAGCCGCAACCAGGAGGTACATCCTCGGGACAGCTGAGCCTTCTTGTGTAATCATCAGATTCACAGTTGCCGCAGTCAGAGCATTGACGCCCGTCGGGCAGCCTGAGAACAGTCCGTCTGAAGTTCGAGCATCCTCGCAGTACCTCAACATATACCTTGCTTGCTTGGTAGGAGGTATAGTCAACAATACGCGTGGTCGAGGGCCTGTATTGGTCAGAAATCTCTTCAGCTGACAACAGCGGACGAGGCTCCGTTACGAAACCGTTGCCAGATTCAGTGTATCCTATGCCTTTGACAGCTCGTAAGTCCGTTTCGCTCTCTAGGTAGCCTTTGTTGATGAGTTCCTCAAGAGTTGTTTCGCCTTCTCCTATGACCAATACATCAGGTTTGAGTTCCACGAGAATGTGATGTGGGTCTGATGCGATTGGTCCACCCAGTAACACCCTGCCGTGCGCCTTGGTCCGCCGCCAGCTGTTGATTAGTTGTCGAACAATGGGTGTATCCATTGTCATAGCACTGATGGCGAGATGTTGGTATTGTCGAAGGATTCCTCGCTTTAGTGACAGATCCTCAGCTCGCTCTATCTTGCAGCGGATGCCGTGCTTCTCGAAGACGCCTGCAACAGTTCTCGGTCCACAACCTATGGAATCCCTTGAACTCTGTCGCCGACCAGTTCCTGAACTCAGGGCATCAACAACTAGAACGCTAGACATCTGTCGTTCTTGCGTTGGTTCACTGTTCTCTTTATTCTTGCTGAAGCGGTAGAAGATGGAGAAGCTTATATGTCGGAATTGAGCACATCCGGTCAGAAATCCGAAAGGAAGAATGGCAAGGAGAATATACTCTGAGTACTGACGAGAGCATTTGTCCGAACTGTGGCTTGCCTCTGGACCTGTGTGTCTGTCAGACAATCGCGCAGGAAGAGGCAAGGATAACCGTGAGTGCAGAACGCAGAAAATGGGGTCGCTTGACGACCGTGATTGAAGGCTTCGACAAGAACACCGACCTTGGTCAGATTGCAGCGAAGCTCAAAAGCAAACTGGCCTGCGGGGGGGCAGCAAAGGAAGGTCACGTTGAGCTCCAAGGAGACCACCGTAGAGTAATCAAGGACATTCTCAGCGGCCTAGGGTTTCCTGAATCAGCAATTGTGATAGATTGGGCTAACAGGTGAATCTGAGACCAGTATGATCCGTCGCTTGCCGACTTCCGGCAATCGGCTCCACGGCTTCAAACGATCGGTGATTGAATGGGTTTTTCCAATACAATCAGAGCAGCCTAACAACAGGTTACTGGGCACTCAATGTCATTGAGTCGATTCCTAGGACACGAACGATTTCCTTGTATCTGTTTCTCACAGTGACTTCAGTGACCCTCGCAACCTCTGCAATCTCACGTTGTGTCCTTCGTTCGTCCATCATGATTGATGCTACATATATCGCCGCAGCGGCGAGACCCAGGGGGTCGCGGCCAATGGTGAGGCCCATGTCACGACTCTGGTTGAGTATCTCAACCGTTCTCAGCTGGACGGGGCTTGAGAGTGAGAGTTCGGATGCAAACCTTGAGATGTAATCAACGGGGTTGCTCAAGGGAATCTTGATTTCCAGGCTCCGCAACAGAAGACGATAGCATTGTCCGAGCTTCTTCTTGTCCACCCTTGATGTGTCGGCCACTTCATCCAGCGGGCGAGGCTTCGAACGAATTCTGCATGCAGCATACAGGGTCGCGGCAACCATGGCCTCGATGGAACGTCCTCGCACCAGCTTCTGAAGTATTGATTTCCTGTAGAGGAGTGCGGCCAGCTCGCGAATCTGTTTTGGGATCCCAAGCTGGGAAGACAGCCTCTCAAGCTCAGACATCGCCTGTGCCAGATTCCGATCCATGGAACTGTGAACGCGGGACCTTATCTGCCACCTTCTAAGGCGATAAATCTCTGACCTACGCGTGGGTGTGAGCTTTCGTCCGGCTGTATCCCTGTCACGCCAATCGATTACCGTTGTAAGGCCCTTGTCATGCACTGTGTATCGGAGTGGAGCTCCAACACGGCTTCGGGCATCAGACTCCTCCGAACTGAAAGCTCTCCATTCGGCACCGGTGTCAATTCGGTGGTCGGACAAGACCAAGCCACAACCGCCACATACGCGTTCGCCTCTGGTCGCGTCTTCAACTACAGAGGTTGAACCACATTCGGGACAGGTGCTGGGTTCCTGCGAATTCTGGGGCGGAGTACCCTTGCCGGCAGGCGAACCATGCATCTGACCCACTTTCACGCCTCCTATCAGGTCCGAACCGGTGCAGGACTGCCGGTACTATCAAACGGAAACAGGTTTTCGAGACAGTCTCCCGGACCCAAATGAAAACAATGGCAAAAGCCCTTTTTAAGGATTGAGCCAAGCGGCGACTGTCAAAGCCATCTCACAATGCCTTCAAGTTCAAAGCTACGTTGTCTGCTCATGCCCATCGTGAGTCACAATCACGGTGTGCTCACTCTGTGTGACAAGTACACCTTTTTCCTCGGCAAGAATGTGATGTGCATAAAGAGCACCACTGAGACGGAGTTCTCGTATTGCCATCTTCAGAGTTGCATGCTTCATCCTTTCTGCCATCCAGCGCTCGGCGAATGGGAAGCCTTTGAACTCCTTGCGAGCGATGCTTAGGAACTCCTTGGTTCCCTGAAAACGCACTGGAACCATTATGGGAAGAAGCTGGTATATCATTGGGTTAGGGAGATCGGCTACATTGCCAGAACCAGTGCTTGCGAAGGTCTCGACAGCGTAAATCTCGCCTTCCTCCACTAGGACCTCAGACTTGCCCGATACACATGGAACCTGCTTCTCACCATGTAACTCGTATTCGCCGAGCTGATGTCCTGAAAGCTGCTTGACCGGCATGAAGCCAGCACTCTTGATTGTGTCCTCGATAAGCGCTCCTATCGAGTTGAGTTTGGCACCGGGACGCATTAACTCGACTGCCACTTTCGTGGCCTCCAAAGATGCCTTTACCAAGCTTTCATGCTCGGGGCTCAGTGCAAAAGCAAAAGCGCTATCAGAAACGCAGCCCTCGACGTGCGCCCCGCAATCAATAGAAACCACCCCGCTGTCGGGTATCACAGTCCCGTCGTTAAGCGGCGAGGTGTAGTGTGCAGCTACATTGTTTATTGACACATTGCAGGGGAATGACAGACCTGAGGCGTTAGCTCGGATGTGTTTCTCGACTGCCTCAACAATATCTATGACCTTGGTTCCGGGCCGTACCAATGGACGTACGATTTCAAGCGCGTCATGGGCCGCGGTTCCTGCCTTCCTCCAGTTCTCCCACTTGTCCTCAGGGGCTTTCTTCTCCTCAGTTTTGGGCGGTTTCTTTTCAGGCATCGGACTCACCACGTATTGTCGAATCTGCTCGCCAGTGGTGCTGATTAAAAGAATAGCGGAATGTGGAAGAGAAGACCTGAACGCTTACCTAAGTACCTTCTCGATTCTGCTGGCGGTCCGCGTCATCGTGAAGAACAGATATCCAAGGTTTGTACGCTTGTTGGTTAGCACTGCCAGAATTGCATCGTCGCCTGCACTGCAGATTATGACGTAACCGGTCTCACCTTCGATGAGCATCCTCACCAGCGCCCCTCGTTCGAGCTGCTTGAAGACCTTTCTGGTCTCCATTTGAATCTGCGTCGACCTGCCTGCAATGACATCCTCATCTGGTACTTTCGGACCGTCAACATCCGGTGGATAGTAAGAACAAATAGTGAGACCTTGCGACTTCGATATTACCAGACTTGCTTGAATCGTCCCTTGGGAGGCTCTGCTGAGGTCCTTCAAAAGCTCACTCAACATCTCAGTTTTGCTAGACAAAACCAGTTACCTCCCTAGTCATTCTTGTGCGAGTCGGTTCGGAGGTATTTAAACTCTCTTCGAACCAGCGACCTTCAGTGCTTTCACGATTTTCCTCAAGCCTTCACCCTTGTCCTTGAGGATGTGGTCTTCGAGATATGTGCCTTGGACAATAATGGAAGCACCGGCCTCAACGCCCTTCACAACCGAGGCTTCATCATTGAACCCACCGCCAGCAATGACAGGAATCTGGACATACTGGCACACAGTCTTGATGGTCTCTGGAGGGACACCGCCGCCCTCTGCCCCGCTGCCTGCTTCAAGGTAAACCAGTTTGAAACCCAAAAGCTCCGCAGCAAGTGCATACATCAGCGGGATTTTCGGTTTATCGCGAGGAAAGACCTTCGCATCACCAACCCAAGCCGCGGTCTTGCCCGGTGCAATCAAAAGGTATGCCATCGAAATTGTTTCAATCCCGAGCATCTTCACATTTGCAGCACTAAGCGCTTGAGCTCCTATGATCCAATACGGATTGGTGCTGTTCAAGAGGCTCATGAAGAACATTGCATCTGCATGACCGGAGACGCCGTTCAGATTCCCGGGAAACAGAATCGTGGGGATATCGGCCGCATCGGATATCGCTTGGACTGCTTCGTCAATATTGCCCAAGACTGTACTACCTCCAAGCATTAGTGCGTCTGTGCCGGCCTTTTCGGCGAGAGTGGCCATCTGCACCATTGTCTCAGTTGAGTTCTTCAGCGGATCGGGATCCAGAAGGGAGAAGTGGCATGCGCCTTCTTTCTCAAGCTTCTCGGTAATGTAGCTCCATACCTTGCCGGGCATCTCTAGACCTCCGGATGTAAGCCATCGGCCTTCGTTATGCTTTTTATGGTTTTGGGCGAATGACCTGCTTCTTCCGACATTTAGGTAGGAATTTCCCCGTCTGCGCAGCATACTGCTTGTATTCATCCCCGAATCGGGAAATCAGCAGTTCTTCTTCCGGCCCTGTTACTTGGTAGTATCCCGGAATCCCTACGAGAATCACAAGAGTGACCACAGAAGGTACCATCAAGAACAGTCCCAAGAACGACAGCATGTAGGCCGCATACGACGGATGTCTGACTCTAGAGTAGGGTCCACTTTGAATTAGTCTGTGCTCCATACCCATGGTCCATGACGAGGCCATGTTCCTTCTTGCAAGTCGGGACCAACCATGCAGGAGAATACCCAAGCAGAGGAGCACGGCCCCCGGCATCCAAACTGGAAAGGGCACATCTACGATGGGAACCACCCACACAAACAGGAGTTGGCTCGCCGAGAACAGCCACGCAATCGATATTGCGAAAACTAAGATGAAGGCCAGTAGAGTTGAAGCCGCTATGGCGGCCATGGTCACCGCAGGCACATACTGGTCCGGTTGTTGAAACTCAGATGCGTGGCGACCTCTAATCTTCTTCAAATCCAAGATAATGTGCAGAATCACATCAAGAGAAGCAAGAGTACAAATGACCGGGCCTGCTACGTTGAAATCCAGCACGTTCACCTGCAGAGCCTGCTGTCTCTATCTGCTTTTCGAATGCAGCGAGCATTAGTTACGCGCTAGACAGGCACATGTCCATAATGCTAATAGCCTTGAATAACGAGCTGACCATGTCCGCGTCAGGAAAGAATCAGTCTATTGGATCATGACTGATTTCAATGGACGCAGCATCCGAGGATTAAGGAATGCTCGAGCGACGAGTCGGTGTCTTTCTGTGCCACTGCGGGAGCAACATTGCAGGAGTAGTGGACATACCTCGTCTCATGGATACAATAAAGAAGATCGACGGGGTAGTGCATGTCGAAGATTACAAGTACGTCTGTTCAAGACCGGGCCAGCAGATCATTCACGATGCGGTTAAGGACAAAAGACTGGACAGAATTGTGATCGGATCTTGCTCGCCTCGAATGCATGAAGTCACTTTCAGGCAGACCATGAGGGATAGCGGACTGAATCCCTTCCTACTCGAGATCGCGAACCTGAGAGAGCAGTGTAGCTGGATACACTCCAACGACCCCAAGGCCGCGACAGAGAAGGCAATTGACCTAGTTCGCATGGCTGTCGCCAGGGCCAAGCTTCTGGAAGCACTTGACGAGCCGGTCTTCGAAGTGAAGAAAGCGACTTTGATAATAGGTGGCGGCATAGCTGGGATATCAGCAGCTCTCGACCTTGCCAATGCGGGTTTCAAAGTCTACCTTGTTGAGAAGGAACCGAGCATTGGTGGCAAGATGAGTAGATGGGACAAGACGTTTCCTACTCTGGATTGCGCGTCTTGCATATTGACTCCTCGCATGGCTGAAGTCGGATCACATCCCAACATCGAGATGCTCACTCTGTCACAAGTAGAGAAGGTGGAAGGCTTTGTCGGCAACTTCGAAGTGACAGTACGTCAGAAGCCCCGCTATGTTGATGTTAAGAAGTGCACATCTTGTGATGATTGCACGAAGGTGTGCCCAGTCGATGTTCCTGCGGAGTTCGATGCTAATCTGGCCTACAGAAGGGCCATCCATATCCCGTTCGCGCAGGCGGTCCCATCTGCGTACGTCCTGGACATGAAGAACTGCCTCGGAGTCGATACGATAAGGTGCGGCAAATGCAAGGAGAAGTGTGAACCAGGCGCCATCAACTATGATGACCACGAGCGTATACTCAAGCTTCAAACCGGCACAATCATAGTAGCAACAGGGTTCGAGATTTTTGATGCCACCAAGAAGGAGGAGTACGGCTACGGTGAGTTTCCAAACGTGGTGAATCTCGCCGAGGTCGAAAGAATGCTCAGTGCTGGAGGCCCCACCCAAGGTCACGTCGTAAGACCCTCTGATTTGAAAGAACCGAGAAGAATCGTCTACATCCAGTGCGTTGGAAGCAGGGACGAGCGAACGAACAGGTATTGCTCAAGAGTCTGCTGCATGACTGCAATAAAGCAGGCCAGAATGCTTCGTGACAAGACAGGAGCAGAAATCTTCCTCTTCTATATTGACCTGAGAACGTTTGGAAAGGGCTACGAGGAATTCTACGAGTCCACTGCGGCTGCAGGTGTGACTTTTATTCGCGGACGAGTAGGGGAGATTCTGCAGGACGACACTACCATGAATCTGACCGTGCGAGGGGAGGATACACTACTAGGCAAGCCAATGCAGCTTGATGATGTTGACTTAGTGGTTCTCTCAACAGGCGTTGTGCCGCCAGCCTCAGCAAAAGATGTCGCACGAATCCTAAACCTGAGCCAGTCGCCAGACGGATTCCTTCTAGAAGCTCACCCAAAGCTCAGACCCGTCGATTCGTTCAATGATGGAATCTTCGTTGCTGGAATGGCTCAAGGTCCTAAAGATATCCCTGACACGGTAGCACAGGCAAAGGCTGCAGCTTCTGGCGCAATGGCATTAATGGGCAAAGGCAGAATCACCGTGGAGCCCTACTACTCAGTTGTCGACGAGGATAGGTGCTCTGGTTGTCGTCTCTGCGTTTCGTTATGCCCGTATAACGCAATCACAATTGAAAAGAACGGGCGAGCACACGTCAACCCTGCGGTGTGTAAGGGCTGTGGAACTTGTTCCTCTGCTTGTGCGGCCTCTGCTATCACATCACAGCACTATACCGACGGGCAGATTGCAGCAATGGTTGAGGAATACCTTTCTGCCCGGTAGCAGGAACACCAAGCACGGAAATATCCCATGCTGAATGAGGCTTGTCGGATATTGGACAACGTCAATCCCACATGTGTGATGGTCGCCGGTAGAAAGAGAAAGTGCTGGAGACAACCTGAATGAAGAGTACTGACCTGACCGTGGCAATACTTGCAGGCGGCAACTCGGAGCGCTTCAGGTCCGACAAGGCCCTCGCGCTATTTCGAGGCCTTCCTTTGCTCACGCACATGATTAGCATTGCCAAACGATTCTCATCTCAGACTCTTGTTGTGGTTTCGAATGATGAGCAGGCGAGAGCATTTGAGGACGTTGTCGACGATACCGAAATTGCCGTCGACCCAGATGATGCGGTCAGATGCGCCTTGACCGGCGCCGTTACCGCCTTTGAATTCAGTAAGTCTCGGTACGTAATGGTGTTGCCAGTCGATACTCCTCTGGTCAAAGTTGAGATGCTACAGATACTCGTGGACCTCAGGGCCGGACACGGAGCAGTTGTGCCATCATGGCCTTCCGGTTACGTTGAGCCACTCCATTCTGTCTATCTGGCAGAGCATGCGTACGCTAAAGGTCTCAAGGTACTCGAAGATGGAAAGCGTAGGATGCAGGACTTACTTGACCAGCTGCATAATGTTCTCTATGTTTCGACACTAGTTCTTGAGAAGTATGATCCCGAGTTGAAGACCTTTGTCAACTTCAACACCGAGGAAGAATTACGTCGTCTTGAGAAAGAGAGGATTTCGCCCCGTCAGACAAATCAACCCAACTAGCTTGTGCAAATCGCACTTGTCCCAAGCTATAAGCTTAGGTTCTCATGGCGAATCCTGCAAGTGCCTTCGTGTCCAACCATGCACGGACCGTACGGGTTGTCGGGAACACATCGCTTGCCGAATAGTGGACAGTCAACAGGGTCAATCATGCCCAAGACAACTTTGTGGCACATACACCCAGGGAGTATATCGACTGAGTTCGTCCGAGGAACTTCAAACCGTTTGCGCGAGTCATGTTCTGCAAACTTGCTTCGCAGATAGTAAGCCGAATCCTTGATGACGCCCAGCCCCCTCCAAGGTCCGTCGCCAAGATTGAAGGCCTGTCGAATCGCCTGCTGAGCATATCTGTTGCCTTCCGGGCGGACCACACGACTATACTCGTTTTCGGATTCAGCCCTGTTATCCCGGATCTGTGTCAGTATCATCCTTACAGACTCCAGAACGTCGAGAGGCTCAAAGCCAGCTGCAACACATGGCACATGATGCCTTTTTGCCAGAGGCTCGAACGCGTTCGTTCCTATTATCGCAGAGACATGCCCCGGCGTTATGAAGCCATCAACAGGTGGCCCCTCGATTCTCAGGAGAAGCTCCATAGCTGGTGGGATTGCCTTCAGAGAGGTAAGCATCGAGAAGTTGCTCGGGGGATCCCTGAGCATTTCCACGGCAAGTGTAGGAGCTGTGGTCTCGAACCCTACTCCTACGAATACGACTTCCCGTTCCGAGTTGTTCTGTGCAATTCCCACGGCCTCATTCACACCATACACTATACGGACGTCGGCTCCTTGTGCTCGCTCCTTTGCTAGACTAGAAGACGTGGATGGCACATTCACCATGTCCCCGAATGTGGTGATGAGGTGACCTTGTCTAGCGAGCTCGATTGCTGTATCCACATCCTCGGCCGCGCACACGCATACTGGACAACCGGGGCCAGCGACCAGCTTTATGTTGTCAGGCAGGAGTGTACGGAGACCATGACGGCTAATAGTATCCTCGTGGGTGCCACAAACATGAACAATCCTAAACCTGCGACCCTCACTAAGATGCCGTATCTCACTCAGGATGGCGTCTGCATACCTTGAGTTTCTGAACTCTGACTGAGAAATCATTAGAGCCTAGAGTAGAGGATGGGGGTCTATTCATAAAGCTTGCATAATATGCACGGATTGGAAATAGTCACTTGCTCTGTCGTGCATCATGAAGCAAGACCAAGGCTTCGCCAACAGATATGGAGAGCATGCTGGCGAGTTGTCTCGCAGTTATGTCCGGTTCGGTTGGAAGCACCTTTTCACGGGCATATCCAATCCAACCAGAATACAGCGGGTTCCTCTTAGTGGCCTCAACCAGATATGGCCAAAGCGGGTTGTTCCAGCAGTCTTTGCCGTCAATGTCGGTAAAACGAGTGGAAGAGTTGACGGTCCTCTTATCCCTAGGGATTGGTTGGTTATCGGAATTAGATGCAACCCCACGATCTGTGAGCCGAGCCTGCTTCACTTCTGCATCCCTTCTTGTTCGCTTCCCGGCGACTGCCTCGGATTGAGGTCGACATGGTTGAGAGCGGATTGCATTATAAGTGTTCGGGAAGAAAGCGAACTCTATTCGCAGAGCGCGCCCGCCAGAAACTCATAATCGCGGATGGGTTGGCATCGCCACAACTCGGCACTGTCCCGCTCGTTTCCATTCATGGAAACCTCATCAAAACGCTAGTAACCTTTACCTATCGCAGCGGACGATGGACGCCGAGCTCTTGCAGGAGTCTCTTGCTTTCCTCCTCAATCCTCTTCTCAACATGAGCATACAGATCCTGCTCAAACACCGGAGGAATAATCTTCACAACACTGCACAGCCGATCCACAATACGTTCTGCCAGCTCATGAGGCGACACCACACTGCCTTTGACTATGCTTCTCACAACCTCCTCATTCACGCTGGTTCGAACAACCGAGTTCAGTACATTGGCGATTGTTCCATCTGAATCGATGTAGAATGGAAGCTGCCCCTTGTCACGAAGAATCACAAAGCCAAGCTTGTCGACGATACTCTCCGTATACCACTCGAGACTTGATTCTTTCATGCGCAGTTTCGCTGCAAACTCTGTTTTCGTGAGGGGATTTGGGTGGCTCCAAGGGTGACGTGTTACAATGTACAAAGCAGCCCCGAACAGGGGTTCTGGTTCATGTGCCACGCCCTCCTTGGAAACATATCTGCGCAACACGTCAAGCGCCATCAGTTCATACCGTTCATCAACCTTGTTTTCGCCATAGAAACCGTGTGCTTCTCTTACTTGGCTGACAACTACCTGAGGGTTAACCATCAGGCTCTCGTTCTTGCTCTCCAGCATGAAGCACAGTCTCCTAAGAGCTAGGGCGCCTGCTGGTCAGAAGCAGGGCATGCACTCGGTTATATTGCTTTTGCACGAGAAATAGAGGCGTGGACATTGCGCGCGTTTTGGGGCTCTACCTTGCCCGATATGTCTTTTCAAGAGCCCATCTTAGCGCACGTTCAATCTCGGTGAGACGGGTCTCACCACCATAGTTCTTGACAACGACCTCTTGCAGGATTCCGTCCTGAACCCGTACCTCGAAATCAAACGCATCATCCCATTCGATTTCCTCGTTTTCGACCCTGTGCCTGTCCTCCTGCTGAAACAAACCCAAGATTCTTTCAACGAAGAATCGGGCAAAAGCGCCTCTCTTGATGTCGTACGAGGCATGAGGAGCTGGCACTATTCTCAAATCACGATCTTGGATTTCTATCGTGGCAAGCTCCAAGTCTCGAGCCTTGTTCATTATCAGCATCGACCGAGGCTGCTCAGGGGCTGTTGCAGGAGCGGCCGCCGGGCCCTTCGCTATGGGTCTCGCTACTTCAGTCGGCCTGCCAAGAGCAGTATCCGCTGTCGCAAAGCTGGTGGCACCAATTGATGCATCAAGTGCCTGTATATATGCCTCCAGTTTTTCGATTCTTTCTTTTAGCCGCTCAAGTTCTTCATCAAGCTCTTTTCTGAGATCGAGCAGCGTTCGTATCCTCGGGTCTTCCAACTCTAACACCATCAGACTTGACCAAGCGGTCCTCTCATTTCTGTTCAACAATATATCTTCTTGTGTATTATTGAACTTCCCGCAAATGAGTGCGTGCCATCCAAAGATGTCCAGAGCACGCGGCATTGAGCATGCCTGAGTCAATCAGTAACTACCGTAATCGCAAAATCAGGACATTCGAGCTCACACAACTTGCATGCTTTGCAGGCTTCTAAATCTACAACGACCGGGAGCACATAGCCTCTGTTGTCAACCTTCTTCGATTCCGCAAGGACCTTCTGCGGACACACGAAAATACATTCGTGACAACCCTTGCACAATTTCGGGTCAATGACGATTCGCTTGACTTTCTTTGGCATGAGAGCTCGCATGTCAGATTTCCGGAAGTTGTGATATAATCGTATTCATGTGTTCTCGGAGAGCATGCGTTAAATAGCGAACGAACGATATGAAGACAGAAGATGGTGCTTGACCATTGACATCATACCTCGTCTTCGCTTGTCCACAATGCAGGAATTTCACAAATGCCCCGGCCGGTCAGAAACACCGACGGTGCAGCTACTGCGGCAGGATTATTGACATTACAGAAGCATCCTGCGCTGTCTTCGATAGCCCTGACGCTGCCTCAGCTGCAGTGAGAGAATTCAATGCGAAGCGTGACAATGAATTCCAGCTAGCGGTCGAAAAATCAAAGGAGAGGCTCCGGGCACTCATGCCCAATGAGACATTGACAGTCGAGGAGGTTTCCTCTCAGACAGAGGAAGTGCCTCCACCCGGAAAGAGGAAAAGATTGTTGGAGCTTCTTGAGAGAGAAGCAAAGGATAAGCCCTGCTCGCTCGACAGGATAGCCGAACTCTGTGGACAGCATAGGCTAGACTGGCCTTGGGTTGAAGAGCAGCTATCGAGGCTAGCTGAGAATGGTCTGCTTGTTTTCCCACGTCCGTGGACTATCCAGATGGTGCCATCTGCTGGACCTACGGCAGAGAAAGTGAAAGGCAAGACCGACATCAGAAGGGATATTGTAGCAGCTGTGAGAAAAGCGGGCGGCAGCTGTAAGGTTGAGGACCTTGTGAAGACATTTACGTCGCAGGGAGTGCGGGAATCATCTGTCGAGGATTCGCTGGACAGATTGATGCACTCCGGATTGATCTTTGAGCCCAAGCCGGGAGTAGTAGCCTTGGTTGGCAGTGGTGAGCAGTGATGCCGATTGTCGAGCTTGTTGCGAAGAGAACACTTGAGAGACATCCGCACATGAATGTCAGCGTTATCGATCTCATTGTGCTTCTCTGGTTGCACACAAATCCCTATGACAGCAATCGGCGTTTTCTGAGCAGCACAAAAGCTGTCCTGAGGATGTGCGAGACACTTCAGACTCCGGGCAAGGGGTTCGAAATGACAGACGACGAATTGACACAGATCATTCTGGCCAGTCTCCTGAAACTGAAGGAACGAGGCCTTGTCGATGTGCTATCCACTGGGACTCACTTTGTGAGAGCGACCTTGACCCAGTCGGGTGTTGATTTGATTGACGACTCGGTAACGGCGGCTGCCCTAAGGCGTGTCACACACGAATTCGGCGACAATCCATGAAGGTTTGTGCACTCACTGTTGTTCGTTTGGCCTGCCTGCCCGTAGGAACATACCAAAGACATAGGGCAAGTGTGATAATTGGTAATCTTTAAAAGATAAACTCGACCGGAAGCGACAAGTCGCTCTCGGGATAACGACTGTTTCGAGACCTTGGAGCCAGTGCAGGCCTCTCGTTCTGCTCGCGCGAACGGTCTGTAGACGTGTGCCAGTGAGGTCTTGGAGTGGCCGTTGAAACCACCAAGACGAGCGGATACAGCACATGACGGATGTCAATGTGCCCACAGGATAACAATCACACCGGAAGTGAGGCAAGATTCCAACATACGGATATTCCGTACTCGGGATAGACCCCGACAAGACAGCGATAGCCAGTGGCAGGAATATGCGGTGCTCTCCCAAGCACTCTAGGGAGATATGCAATGCTATCCGGGGCATGATGCTCGACAAGGCAACCAAGCTGCTCGAGAGCGTAATCGAAGAAAAGACGTGGCTTCCTTACAAGCGTCATCGGAAGCAGAGACCACATCATGCAGGAATGAAGAAATGGCCTTCCGGAGGACATCCAGTTAACGCATCGCAGCAGATTCTCAAAGTACTGAAGAACGCAGAGAGCAATGCCGACAATAAGGGTCTTGATATCGACAGGCTCAAGATTGTTCATGCAGCGACGCAGAGAGGAAGGACCTACAAGAAATTCATTCCAAGGGCGTTTGGAAGAAGCACAGCCTATAATGAGGATACATCTCACATAGAGATCGTTCTGGAGGAGGTGGGTTAAGTGTCCGCAGTGAAGTACTTCATCGAACAGAACATGCGCAAGCTGCGAGTTGATGAGTTCTTATCCAAGGAACTCAACGCAGCAGGTTATGGCGGCGTCGAAATCAGAAAGATGCCCATGAGAACCGAGGTTGTCATTCAGGCCTCCAGACCTGGCGTTGTCATAGGGCGCCGTGGTGCAAAAATCAGGGACCTCACCTATGCGCTCGAGAACGAATACGGAATCCAGAACGTTCAGGTAGAAGTAGTTGAGATAGAGAATCCTTGGCTTAGTGCCCCTGTTATGGCTTCGAAGCTCGCCAGACAGCTTGAACATGGTGTACGTTACCGCAGAATGGCTTACTGGATATTAAGACGCGTGATGCGCGCGGGAGCGTACGGGTGTGAGATAATCGTGAAAGGAAAGCTGGGAAGTAGACGAGCAAGGTACCAGAAGTTCAGAGAAGCCACCATCGCAAAGACCGGACAGCCTGCAGATCTCTTCGTCGATAAGGCATGTGACTTCGCAGTGCTCAAGCCAGGCACAATCGGAGTCCAAGTGAAGATAATGCGACCGGATGCAAAGATTCCGGGAGTCATTCATGTCAAGAAGGCAAAGCCAAAGAAAGCCGGTGTAGTCGAGGTTTCCAGGGAGGCCGAGGGCGTCGAGGAAGTGCCTGAGGCGGTAACAGCGGAAGCTGCAGCAGAGGAAGTCGGAGAGAGCCTTGAGGGAATCACAGACATTGAGGAACTTCGTGAACTCGAGGAACTCGATGCACTTGACCTAGTCGAGGAGACTGGACCGAAGAAAGCCCGACAGAAGACTGAACGAGAGAGCCCATCCGCTCCTGAGAGCCGAACGGCCCAAGGTGAAGAAGGCAGTAAGGAAGCTGGGCCATCAGATGAACTTGACGAGACCGACGAGGAGATGTAGAAATTGGCCCGATTGAAGTCCGCTGACATTAGGAAGCTTACCCCACCTGAGCGACAAAAGAAGCTTCAGGAGCTCTATAACGAACTCACGAATGCTCGGATTGAACTCGCAACAGGTGGAGGAACTCAGAATCCTCACAAGATCAAAGGTGTCAGGAAAGCAATAGCCCGCGTGCTTACGATAGAACATGAAATTGAACTGGAGGGCTCTAAATGAAAGCCACTCTCTCGAACTTGGTCAGGCACGAGCTTATCGGAATGAGCGCTCACGTTGTCGAAGCGCGTGATCCGAGTTTGGTATGCAGAGATGGTACGATAATCGATGAGTCCAAGGAGACTCTCCGACTGGCCACGGCCAATCGAGAGATTACCGTTCCAAAGAGAGCTTGTGTCTTCAGTTTCAGACTACCGAATGGTGAGTTCGTGCATGTTGATGGGCGATTGCTGACCGGACGCCCGGAAGATAGACTCAAGAAGTCTCTGAGGAGGCACTAGAGATGCGCAAGACCAAGGACAAGGTGCGTGATATCGGCGTTCCCGGAGTGGAGCCCCCGAAGAAAACCTGCACTGATCCCAATTGTCCGTTCCACGGAAGCCTCCCTGTCAGAGGCCGGGTCATGCAAGGAATTGTCACGAGCACGAAAATGCATGGCGCAATAGCATTCAGGCAGGACTACCTAAGCCTCGTCGACAAGTATTCACGATACGAGAGGAGGAAGTCAAACAAACATGCTCACTTGCCTCCTTGCATGGAGGTCAATGAAGGCGACACAGTCAGAGTGGCCGAGTGCCGCCCGATAAGCAAGACCGTCAAGAGTGTCGTGATATCGGTGAAACGTCCTGCAACGAATCAGGAGGGTTAAGCAATGTCGAGGAAGCTCACCAGAGGAATTAGGAAGTATATTCCAAAGGTCGCAAGAGGGTTACCTGTCGGAGCCACGCTTCTGTGTACTGATAATTCGGGAGCGAAGGAGCTCCAGTTGATAACTGTCCTAGGATACAAGGGTAAACAGAGGAAGATTGGCAAAGCGGGTGTCGGCGACCGCATCAACGTTTCTGTGTTGAAAGGCAAGCAGGAACTGAGAAAACAAGTCCTGCAGGCTGTAGTTGTCAGACAGAAGAAACCGTTTCGTAGAGTCGATGGGACCTGGATACAATTCGAGGATAATGCGGCAGTCCTGATAAAGGCGGGTGGTGAGCCACAAGGTTCCGAACTTAGAGGTCCCATGGCAAGA
>Ga0153915_10001413_pt1 | contig 21979 bp, 12 predicted proteins | sample Opewatmetagenome_2_FD_107003 | JGI IMG/M metagenome (GOLD analysis project Ga0153915, IMG submission 107003) | Freshwater wetland microbial communities from Ohio, USA - Open water 3 Core 3 Depth 3 metaG | ecosystem: Environmental > Aquatic > Freshwater > Wetlands | place: USA: Ohio, Lake Erie...
GAGTAATAAACCCAAAAAACCAGGGCGAAAAGGAGCCCAAAAGGACCATAGACCTTACTCAGATCAACCGCATTCAATAAATACAGGCGAAATACCTGTTTGGCCAGCTCCCAGAGAATGCTGGCGCCCAAGGCGGCACAGAGCGCCGTCTTCGTCTCCACTCTCCGAAAGGGGATGAACTTGTAAAGGAAGAAAAATAGGCAGAAGGTGAAAAGGAAGGCCAAAAGGAGACTGATCAACTCCCCGCGCATTCCCATGTAAAGAAATTTGGTCCCCAGGATATTCGGGCTGGCATTCTTTAGGAACGAGGAAAGAGAGGTAATCAAAACCGTCGCCAGGAAAAAAAGGCTGCTGAGCAGCATCATCTTCAGGTCAAAAACCTTTCCCTCGACGATTCCCCGGCCTTCTTCGACTTCGAAGACCTCATCCAGGACCGTGCGGATGGAGCCAAAAAGCCTACTCATCGTCCAGAGCAACCCGACAATACCCACCAGGCCCAGGATCTTCTGGGCCTTCACGACCGAGAAGAGGCTGCGCAGAACTTGCTGGCGGGAAAATGGGATCATGGACTTCATGTACGTGGTCATGTATCGGATGGTTTCCGTTTGGGAATCGAAGAGAAAGCCAAACAAAATGAAGAGGAGAAAAACGGCGGGGATCAAGCAGACCAGAACGTCAAAGGCCAGTCCGCGTGCCAAAAAGAAGGCATTATCGCGCTGGAATTTCTTGACGATGGCGGATAGAAAGGTCCGGGGAATTTGGGCCCAAAGGAAGCGGAGTACGGCCGAAAATTTAGAATTTGCCCTTCTTATACCCCTGCCCCCGATTTGGAGTGCCATCGATTATTAATCTCCGAGAGCCAACTTCTATTATTCCCCTTCTTCCTGATTTCCCCGGCGGAATATTTGATTGATATCCCTGTGTCCATCATAGAAAGGCTTCCTTCATTTTTCAACTAAATACATCCTTTCCTACCTGATGAAAAGATAGCGGGAGATGTTAATCATTTGGCGATTCGCTCCAAAAGAGCCACCGGGAAGTAGCTGAAGATCTTCGCCAACGAAAGGCGCGTTATGTTGCCCCGGTCCCCTGGGAATAGCCTTTCCCCCGTGAAGAGGTTACGATAGGTATGGCCAGCCAGTTCGGGAGGCAGGTTGAGCCAGGTATCTTTCCATAGATCTTCACCCAGAGGAGGTTGCTCGGCCCCGCCGGTTAGCCCGACGACCAAGCGGGGGATTACAACCAAAATCGCCTCGTTCTCGAAGGTGCGAGCAAAGGCACAGAGATAGTCCTTCTTTTCCCCCATAGCTTCCAGCGGGAGATATGTTCCGTTTGAAAAAAGCTGCTTATGGGCCCGGCGTAAGTTTAGCGTTCGGTATATGAGAAAAAGTTTGATCCTCCCGTCTTGGCTGTGATCGAGGAGTTCCTTAACCAAAGGGATGAGGTCCTGGCCGGCACGGCTCACCTTATCCTTCAAGTCATTTAGTAGAGCACGGCGTCGGTGATAGTCCACCGGCCTGCGGTTGTCAGGGTCCACCAAACTGAAATCCCAGAGCTCGGTCCCCTGATAGATGTCGGGCACACCGGGTGAAGTAAGCTTCAGAAACACCTGCCCCAAGGCGTTAAATTGACCGAAATAACCCACCCGACGCTGGAAAGCTTTGAGGTCTTCCAGGAACCGATTTCTCCCCCTGTTGTCCAGCACGTGAAAAACAAAGTTTTGGACTGCGGCGTCGTATTCTTCATTGGGGTTGACCCAGCTGGTATGGACTTTGGCTTCCATAGTGGCTTTATGCATATAACCAGCGATGCGCTCCTGAAAATGGCGGAACGAGTCAGAATCCGAAGTTTCTACAGGCCAGGTCCCCACCAGAGTTTGATAAAGCAAGTACTCGTCGTTGCGGTCGGGAGCAGGCTTGCCATCCACCAAGGTTTTTTTGGAAGCATTGAGTCGGACCCAGCGGCTCAATGTTGCCCTCCATTCACCTGGAATCTCTGACAGCACGTTGAGGCGAGCTCTTACGTCCTCGCTGCGCTTGGTGTCGTGGGTGGACGTAGCGAGAAGGGAATGGGGCCATTTCCGCTGGCGTTCGGCATTCTGCTGATGGAAAGCGTCTATGGAGTTTCCGAATCGATCGGGGTTGCCTCCCACTTCGTTCAGGGACACAAACCGGTTGTAGACGTAGAAAGCCGTATCCTCCATCCCTTTGGCCATCACCGGGCCGGTGACTTGCTGGAATTTCATGACAAAGCTGATCAGTTTCACCCAATCCTCTTCTGGAAAGTCCCAAACGTTCCGCAGCAAGAGGGTATCCCGAATAAAGTCAAAGATGGCTTCGGCAGTTCGCGGATTTAGCCTCTTCGCTTCTTCCACGGCCGCTTCGATGTATTTCTGGTCGCGTGGCGTCGCAGAGTCCGGTCCCGTGATATAGGTGCGGTACACAGGCAGACAGGAAATAACCTCCCGAATGGCAAAAGTAAGGCTGTTGAGGGTGAAGTCCCTGTACCGGCGGTTCTTTTCAGAAAGGCGCTCGAGCTGGTGGCTGAGGGCATTGACCTCACTGGACAGGGCAATCAGCATGATCATCTTCTTCGCAGAATTTACCAGCTCATGAAATTTGACCTGGCTTCCAGTGAAATGGCTGTAAATTTTATCAAAGACCCTCTGATTGTTTCTGTCGATGAAAAGCCCATTTAGCGAGTTGAGGAAGTCATAACCGGTAGTCCCGTACACCGCCCAGTCCACGGGTAGAAATTCGCCCTCCGATAGGATTTTCTCGGCTACCACATAAAGAGGCCATGAAGAGGCTGGATTTTCTTTTGGCTTCAATTGATCCTGCAGCCAGACCTTCACGGCTTCTCTGAGCGTTTCCAGTTGAATCTCGCCCCCCTCACCCGCTGTAATTTCCAGGTGGGCTTTGATTCTGTGGAGCAAATAATTCTCCTGCAGCTGATGAAAATAATCCGCTGGGTTCCACAACCCATCGGGGTGGTCAATACGCAGCCCGGTTACTTTCCCCTCTTTCAGCAAGCGGAAAATGAACTGATGGGTCGACTGAAATACCTCGGGAAACTCTGTATGGATTGCCGCCAGGTTGTTAATATCAAAGAAGCGGCGGTAGTTAATCTCATCAGAAGCGACCCGCCAGAAGGCTGGCCGGTAGGCCTGGTCATTGAGTAACGCATCCATCCGGTCAAAGCTGGGGGGGTGGCCCACCTCACCGTTGAATTGGCGCACTGCACTCTCAATTGTGGCACGCACATCCAAACTTTTTTGGGAAAGAGCCGCGATGCGTCGCTTGATGACCTCCTTCTCCCGGTTTCGCTCGGTCACTTTATCAGGGTCGAGTTCGGTGCGCAACGGCAGGTTTTTGAGAGCCGTGATGATACTCTCAAGTTCCTGCAGGTATTCATTATCTTTCCCAAGGGTCTCGACCAATTGGGAAAGGTTATGGCTGAGGATTCTGGTATAGGACCGGGGAGCCACCGGAAGCTTATTCTCATGGTAGAAGATGAAGAAAGCCCCCTCCTCAAAGGCGAGGTGAAATTTTCCGCTTTCCAGCACCTGGCCATACTGGTCTTCCAGAATGGGGAGAAGAACTTTATTCTCCAGCTCGGGTTTCGCCGGGTGCCAGTCAATGTCGAAATAGTGAGCATAGGAAGAGCTCGGCCCATTCTCCAGGACGTCCATCCACCAAATATTCCTCGCCCCACTGATGCCCATGTGGTTGGGCACGAGATCCAAGATGAGTCCCATTCCCTGGCTGCTCAAGGCTGCTGAAAAGGCTTCAAATTCTTCCTGACTGCCGATGGCTGGATTTAACTGGTTGAGGTCACAGATGTCATAACCATGGCTTTCGTCGTAGCAGGTCTTGAAAATGGGAGAAGAATAGCAGTCGCTTATTCCCAGCTCAAAGAGATAGGGGACTAGGGCCTGAGCATCCTGGAAGGTAAAAGCCCGATTGAACTGTAGGCGGTGGAGGGCCCAGGGGATCCGTCGCTGGGCAAGGATCTCCTGAGCGATAGTGGCAACCAGGGAGTTCAACTGCATCCAATTTAATCCTCTTCCGTCATTCTTTTCCATTTACCCAACCCGAACAGACAACTTTTCGCCCAAAGCTGTGAAATGGCTGACCCAGGTCTGAGCGCTTTGATCACTTTTTTCGGCTTTCTCCCGAAATTCGGGATATGCCGTTTGCAGCATTTCGTAATAATTATTTTGGGCCTTCCAGAGGTCCACCTCGAAGGGGAGAGATCGTGCCAAGCCGACCAAGGCCTCGAACTTTTGCAGCAGGGGAATTTTTGCGGGCTGGGTCCGGAATTGCTCGGCCAGCCGCTCGATGGCTCTTTTGAGGGCATATCCAAGGCTGACCTCATCGAGAGGAACTTTAACCTCGCTGGCCTCGTTCAATAGGGAGGTGAGGCGGTTGAGGTCCAGTTCTTCGGCCTCCAATGCTCGTTGGAGGCCCAAATTCAGAGCAAACTCCGCCGCCATATGAAAGCTTTTGGGAAGGGGAGTCCCCAAATCAGAAAGGAAGCGCATCAGGGAGACCTGGTTCTCGTAAATTTGGCGATAGACGGCCTCGGTCTGGCTCAGGTGGGCCTCTAAAATTTGATTCAGGATCTTACGCTGCTCATCCCGGAAGAGCGACTTGAGAGAATAAATATTTTTCCCGAAGACTTTGTCCAGGCAACGAATCACTTCGGGAAGGTCAGCCCGGGAGAAGCAATCGCTCACTTCTGCCACTAAAGTCTGGTAAGCTTCCTGGCCGTGGAATTCCCGGACCCCGCCGGTTAGGTTATGGTCACCCAAGTGTAAAACCCCAAAGCTTAAGAGAGTCGATTCCACCGTGATCCTGGAAGCAAATCGCGCCCGGCCTACTGCCAGCCTCATCTTCCCGGCTTCGAAACTCTGGTAATCCTCGCGGTCGACTGCAAAACAATAGATCCGGTCATGCTCGGCGTAGGGCTCAAAGAGGGATCGGATGGCGTAGTGGGCCCCCACCTTCTTCAAGTCAACCATGGCGGGTTTTACGAATTTTTCATAGATTTGGCGGCCATCCCGGTGCTCGGGGATATTACTCTTTGCCCGCTCGAGTCGCTCGAGAAATGAGGATTCCAGGTTGTCCCCAAAGAGTTCTTCAGCCAGCTGGACGGCCCGCCCTGCATACTGGATGACCTGAACCGTCTCGATCCCAGAGAGTTCGTCGAAGAACCACCCGCAGCTTGTGTACATGAGCATGGCGTGCCGCTGCATTTCCAGGAGCTTCAGGACTTGAATTTTCTCGTTTTCACCCAGCCCCGGCGTGGCGTATTGGCTAAGAAACCGTCCCGTATTTTCTGGCGAGCGGTCGAGTATGACCGCAATATATTCGTCCCTGGCCTCCCAGGGATCTTTCAAAAACTTGCTTCCTTTGTCCGCGTAAAGCTTCGCCAGCGTGTCCCGGAGCCAGTCCAGTGCCTCCCGTAGGGGAGCCCGCCAGGACTGCTTCCATCCCGGATTCATGCCGCTATTGCATCCACAATCACCCCGCCAACGCTCCACTCCATGGGCGCAACTCCAGGAAGAGTTCTCCAAGATCTTTACCTCATGGGTGGGCGGATGCTTTTCCTGAAACTCTGCATAGTTGGTGAGGCGGGTCAAGTTGTTAGACTCAATGTGTCGGAGGGCGTACGCCAAAGCCATGTCGCCATGGCGGTGGTGATGGCCATAGGTCTCCCCATCCGTGGCAATGTGGGCCAGTTGAGGCCATGTTCGGTCATCTGAGAAGGCGTTCATTAGCCGACCCGCAAAATGCTCTCCGTTGGAAAGCAGATGCTCAAAGGCGACGGCTCGGGAGATGGGCCCATCGTAGAAGAAAAGGTTGATTCTCTGCCCCGAGGGAAGGCGATGTTCATAAACTCTGGATGGGTCAATGCGCCCGCCGGTCACGTCATGCCAGGTACGGCCCCTGAACCTGCGCACCAGTTGCGCCTGGTAGGGAGAGAGGACGGTGAAACGGATCCCTAAAAGCGCCAGAATGTCGAGGGTGTCCAGGTCGACCGAGGTCTCGGGCAGCCACATGCCCTCCGGGGGTCGCCCAAAACGGTGCTCAAAATCCCGGATCCCCCACAATACCTGGGTGTATTTGTCCCGCCAGTTGGCCAGGGGTAAGATCATGTGATTGTATGCTTGAGCTAAGGCCGAACCGTGCCCTGAAAAAGCCTTCTGGCTCTCCTTATCGGCCAAAAGGATAGTCTGATAGATCTCCGGCGACTTTTCCTCCAGCCAGGCGAGGAGTGTGGGCCCGAAGTTAAAGCTGATCTTGGCATAGTTGTTGACAATCTGAACAATTCGCCCCTCCCCGTCCTGGATCCTGGAGGCTCCATTGGGGGCGTAGCACTCTGCCGAAACTCTCTCATTCCAGTCATGGTAAGGGTAAGCTGAATCTTGAAGCTCAACGGCTTCGAGCCACGCGTTCTCCCGAGGGGGCTGGTAAAAATGACCGTGGATGCAGATGTATTTTTCCATCTACCCGTCCTCAGCCCGGACGAAAAGAGCAAAGGCTTTCGAATTCAAAATCAGGGTGATTTGTCCTTCTGAGTAAGAACGCTCGGGAATCAGGCTTCCCTTTCCGCCCCAGCTTTCATCCTCCGAGTCAAACTGTTTGCGCCAGTACCCTGCGGGAATGGGGAGATCAACCGATCGCTGGGAATCATCAAAGTTGAAGATGATGAAAACCTCCTCGTTTTCCTTCCAGCGCCGGACAAACAAGATTTTTTCTTTTTCCAAGCCGGAGACTTCCATCTGCTCTTTACTCAAAAAGGTCAAAGGAGAAAGCTTTTTCCGAAGCCGGATTAGCTCTTTGTAGAATTCAAGGAGACCCCGGTGGTGCTTTTCACAACGAAGCCTATGATTCAATTTGGAACGGAAGAAAGTCCTCTCGTCCTGGGGATCTGGTAGCTCACCCCGACACTGGAAGGCGGCAAATTCTTCGCGCCGTCCTTTCCGCACGGCTTCGATCAGTCCAGGGTCTGAGTGACTGATGAAATACTGAAAGGGAGCCAGCTCTCCATATTCCTCGCCCATGAACAGAAGCGGGATGAAGGGCGAAAGCAGCACCGCGCCAGCGGCCAACTTCAGTCCTTCAAGGGAGAGTCGCTCACTCAGGCGATTCCCAAGCATGCGGTTCCCCACCTGGTCATGATTTTGGGCGAAGACCACGAAGCGATGCGCGGGAATGTCTCGGGAAGGATTTCCATGCCGACGCCGGCGATAGGGAGAATAATCTCCGGAATATACGAAACCCTCACGATAGGCCTTGACCAAATGCCTGATTTGACCAAAGTCCTGGTAATAGCCAGTCCGTTCATCCACTAGGAGAGTGTGGAGAGCGTGGTGGAAGTCGTCATTCCATTGGCCATCCAAGCCATAACCGCCGGACTCACGCGTGCGGATCGGGCGCGCATCATTGAGGTCGCTTTCGGCAATGAGGTGGATTTTGCGGTTTAGCATTTCGGCATGCTTGTGCACGGCTAGGGCAAGCTCCTCCAGGAATGGACGAGCTGAAAAGTCCAGGATGGCGTGAACCGCATCGATCCTCAGGGCATCCATGTGGAATTCCGTGACCCAATAGAGGGCATTTTCGATGAAGAAGTGGCGAACTTCATCACTGAAAGGACCATCAAAGTTGATAGCAGAACCCCAATATGTCTTATATCGGTCTGTGAAATAAGGCGCGAAATCATGCAGATAGTTGCCCTCCGGCCCCAGATGATTATAAACCACATCGAGGATCACTGCCAGACCCCGCTGGTGGCAGGCATTAACCAGCTTTTTCAAGCCGATCTGGCCTCCATAAGAGTTCTGGACAGCAAAAGGAAAAACCCCATCATAGCCCCAGTTTCGAGCCCCAGGGAATTGGGCCACGGGCATCAATTCTAAAGCCGTGATGCCCAGATCTGTTAATTCATCCAGGTAAGGGATGATGGCCTCAAAAATGCCTTCAGACGTAAAAGTGCCAACATGAAGTTCATAAATGATATAATCTCGGAGGGGCAAACCAGCCCATCTATGATCTTTCCAGAAAAAATGGGGGTCAATAACCTGGGATGGGCCATGGACCCCTTCGGGCTGAAATCGAGAGGCCGGGTCAGGAAGTTCCTTCTCGCCGTCGAGGTGATAGAAGTAAAGACTTCCCGGTTTTACTCCTTGTACGATAGTTTGAAAATATCCCTTTTCCTTCTTTTCCATCCCGACCAGTTGGTCTTGGGGTGTCAGAAGGCGCACCTCGACCCTGTGGACCAGGGGAGCCCATACACAGAACTGGCAGCGCTCCTCCCCGAGATAGGTGGCTCCCAAGTCTTGTAGCCCTCGATTGAATTGAGGCACTTTCCTTCTCCCCAGAAGGGATTGATGCTTTTCCTTTTGGTTTCCCGACCTCAGGAATCAGGATAGAGGAAAAGAGGAAAAACCGTCAAGCTCCTTTCATAGTCCCCTCGTCCGTGTCCTTTTTAGCCCCTTTGGCCATCCTTTTGGATGGGGGGGTATTTTTGTGGTTGGGAATGCGAACCTTCACCCAGTATGAGGTTGGAAAAAAAGAAAGAGAATCTAATTTAAAATTGACAAATTTGAAAAAAATTATTAGTTTGGATATAAAAATTTTGTATACCAAATTTTCAATAGGTTGCCAAGTGTCTAGACAAGTCACTCGAAATTTTGCGATTTTGGAAATCATGCAATCTCTTCGCAGGATTTTTAAGGCCATCCAGGGTTACTCTCAAGAAGGTAACAAAAAATTTTAGAATTACGGGTCCCCAACTTTTGGCTTGCGGCGGCAATATCCGGAGGTGCTTTTCCTTCCGAGGAAAATCGCTTTGTCGGGCCAGTCTCGCTGCTATCTCCCGGCGGTGAGGATGCCCACCACGCGGCAAGCCTTTCTGGTCATCAGCAAGCGGTTGCGGCCCTACCTCGCTGCGCTCGTTGTCTTCACGAGCGCGTGTCGGCCTTTCTGTCGCGGGGAAGTCTGTTGGCAACTCAGCCGACCCCATTGGCAGGGAGCCCCGCTTGCAAAGCAGCAAAAACGCCATGACTAATAACTCCGCACCTCATGTGAACGCGGCTAACTACGCGCAAGAGCTTTTGGGATTTCTTGCGGCGCACCGAGAGTCCCTTTCTCCTCTCCTGATCCTGCCCCACGACTATCCGGATCCTGATGCGCTCGCCGCCGCCTTCGCCCTGCATTTCCTCGCCAGGGAATGCTGTGGGATCGAGTCGCGGATCGCCTACAGCGGAGTAATCGGGCGCATGGAGAACCGGGCTATGGTTCGCATCCTACGCATTCCCGTACATCGGTTGAACCCGGTCGATCTGAAGAAGTATAAGCAAGTTGCGCTGGTGGATACCCAGCCGGCTTTTGAAAACAACCCCTTTCCAGGCAATCGCAAGGCCACAATTGTCATTGACCAACATGCTTCCCCGGTTAAGCCGGCTGCCGATCTGGCTTTGGTGGATCCCGGGTGCGGCGCTACCTGCGTAATCCTTGCGCAGGCACTGTTGCTGCAGAACGTGGAGATCCCCACACGCGTGGCTACCGCGCTGGCCTATGGGATTTTGTCCGATACCCTTGACCTCTATCGAGCCGGGCGGCCGGATGTCCCCCAGATCTACTTAGGCATCCTCCACCATGCCGACATCCGTACCCTGGCGCGCATCCAGAATCCCGTGCGCTCGAGAAGCTTCTTCGTCACTCTAGGGCGCTGCATCCGTGAGGCCCTGGTCTATCAGCGCTTGATCGTCGCCCACCTCGGGGTGATTGAGAACCCGGACCTGGTTTCCCAAATGGCGGAGTTTCTCCTGACGTACGAACAAGCTAGGTGGTCCCTGTGCACGGGGCGCTACAAAGGCAGGCTGCATGTGTCTCTGCGGAGCACGAAACAGGATGCGCAGGCAGGCGAAGTGTTGCGGGATGCTTTCGGAAACCGCAAACAGGCCGGCGGCCACGGTGCCATCGCCGGTGGCAGCTGCCGCCTGGGGCCCGATGCGCCCGAAGAAGTTTGGCAGGAGAAGCAGCAACAGATCCAGGAGGGGCTGATGAAGCGATTGCGCATATCCATCAAAGGTAGGCTGTGTAAGCCCTTCCTGAACTAAATCAGAGATGATTTTCATGGACCTTTTCAAACAATGGGCTTCGTTCCTCAGAGAGATCGGTTTCACGGGTCTATGCGACATCACCATCGTAACGCTGGTGATTTACACTTTCCTGGCTGCGCTGAAGCGCACGCGGCGCTCCGGTTTGATTTTCACCGGCATTGTGATCGTGGGTGCGGTTTACCTGGCGGCGCGCAAGTTGGACCTTCTGCTGACGGTGGCCTTGTTGCAGGGTTTCTTTACCGTGATTCTGGTGGCGCTGGTCGTGATTTTTCAGGAGGACCTGCGCTACTTTTTTGAGCGTGTGGGCGTCTGGTGGCTTCAACGGCGTTTGCCTCTCTACAAACGAAAGACCCCCCGCATGGACAGACGGGAGGTGGAGATCCTCGCCCGTACGCTGTCCGACCTGGCCCGGGCCAAAATCGGCGCCCTTATCGTCTTACGGGGCAAGGACCCGATTGCCCGCCACCTGGACGGCGGCGAGGAGGTCAAGGGGCTGGTCAGCGAGCCCCTGCTGAAAAGCATCTTCGATCCTCACTCCATCGGGCACGACGGCGCGGTCGTCCTCGACGGCCACCTCATCGACAAACTGGGTTGTCACCTGCCCCTGTCCACGAATTTCGAGAAGCTTCCTCGCAGCGGGACCCGCCATGCGGCCGCGCTAGGGTTGTCGGAACGCAGCGACGCGTTGTGTCTGGTGGTGTCCGAGGAACGCGGCACCATCTCGGTTGCCAGACACGGAGACATCTGGACCGCCTCGACCACCGCCGAATTGGTGGATGTTCTGGAGGCCTTCTACAAGGAAACCGCGCCCCAACCGGAAATGGGCTCCTGGACAGGATTCTTCCACAGAAATTACCGAGAGAAGGCGGTGTCGTTCGTTCTGGCGGTGGCCTTATGGATCGTAGTCGGGTATAGTGCCCAAGGCGTGCAGCGCACCTTCGAGGTGCCGGTCAATTATGGCCCCTTACCCAGCATCTTGACTGTAGCCAGCATAGTCCCTGACAAAGTCCGGGTGACTTTCTCCGGCCAGCGCAAGACCTTTGCCTTCCTCAGAGTGGATGACATCAAACTGGTGCTGCAGCTCTGGGACGCGAGGAAAGGCAAGCACCGGTTCCCCATCACGAGCCGCGACCTGTCTTACCCGTCCGGGTTGGAACTCGAGGAAATCCAACCACGTCAAGTGCTGCTGGACATCGAAAATAGGTCCCCGGATGCAAAAAATAATCATTGACCCGGGAAGGGTCATCCCGCCGCACCGATAATAAGCGCGAGTTGTCAACCCTGTCCTGAGGTGGTGCCGCGAAGGGGAAAGGGGGGCAGAATTGCCGGGGGAGATTGATGGGTATCCGGTCTCGCGGTTGTCGGGACCTTCGTTACTGGTCGGCAGCAGGTCTTTCCGTTAAGCGGTGTCGCCTGTGGCGCGGCGGACAACGCTGCGGATCGAGGTGTGAGTTTCAACGACCGGACTCTTGATTCGAAAGGTTGGTGAAGCACCTAACCGAAATTGAGAAGGGGGAATATACGAAAACGCCGGGCACAACCATCTTGATAACCGTAATATGGATGCAGGACATTTACTCGCAGGAAGGGCGGATTTCGCGGGTATGACGCTGTTTCCCTCCCTCCTCAACTGATTATGATAGACTCTGTGCTGCTTCCCCAAGACTGATATGTCTGCTGTAGACAAGAACTCCAGTAAAGAGCCGCACCAAAAAACCTGGTTTGCTGGAACGCTGGAGGAGCTGAAGAGCCAGCTCAAGTGGCCGGATCTGGCACTTGGCGCCGCCGCTGCAATCCTGATCGCAGGCTTGCTGCTCGGGTTCAGGTTTCAGGCGCTCCCCGAATATAAGATCGGCGATATTGCCAGCCAGGATATAAGAGCGCCTCAGGAGGTCATATACGAGGATAAGCAGGCAACCGCTAACCGGCGCGAGGCTGCCCGCGACAGAACTCCCGCGCTCTACGAGCTTGAAGCAAATCGGATTGCCGATCTGGAGAGTCGAATAGGCCTCGCATTTACGGCGGCCCGTCAGGTGTTGTCAGCACAAAGGATTCCGCACAAGGGCAGGCTGAGTCGCGGTCAACAAAAAATCATACTTGGTTTGCTCCAGAAGGAGGTCGGCCAGACCATATCACCCAGGGTCTTGCCCTTGCTGCTGGAGCGCAGATTTGACGCTACACTTGAAACAAGGATCTTAAAAGTTCTGGATCTTGTGCTGCGCAGCGGAATTGTCGCCGATTCTGAGCAATTCCGTCAGGATGTAAAAAAAGGGATCGTCCTGCGGGACCGGGCGACAATGGTCGAAAAGCCGTTGCTGGATTTTTCTCGAGTCCGCAGCATGGAAGCCGCGAAAGAATATTTGCGCCAGTTTCACCTGGAGTTCGCTGAACTCTCCGCTCCCGAGCGGGCGGAACTATTCGCGTTCCTCGACAGTCTCCTGGTCCCGACTCTCGTTTACAATGTCGCCGAGACGGCAACCCGTCGAGACGCTGCGGCCGCGCGTGTGACCCCTGTCGAAATTCAGATCAAGAAAGGCAAGGTCGTCATTCGCGCAGGCGAGGAAGTGACTCCAAGGGCAGAGTCAGACCTTACGGCCTTGAGCAATTTGCGTAGACCGACACCCATTTTAGGGAGATCCCTCGGGCTCTTCTTTTTCGTCGCCAGCTTCCTGTACGCCCTGTGGCGATACCTTGCCTACTATCGGAGGCGATACCAGAAGATCCGCAGCCATACCGTACTTGTCGTGCTGGTGATCGTCCTGGTCGTCATCGTGATGCGCCTGCTAACGGCGCTCGCTGATATTTTGGGCGAGCACTTTCCCATGGCTGCGCTTCAGGACTCCTTCGGTCTCTACATCGCGATTCCCTTCTCCTTCGCGGCCATGCTCGTGACGCTTCTCGTCGACATCAATGTGGGCCTGATTGTTTCCATGGTAGTAGGGGCTCTCGCCGGCCTCTTTTACGGGGATGTCTACATTGCGGTCTATGCGGTTCTGGGAAGTCTGGCAGGGATCTACAGCATCAGCCAACACAGGGAACGCTCTGGCTTGGCCAAATCCGGCCTGGGGATTGGCGTGGTGAGTGCTTTGGCAGGGCTTGGGATTCACTTGTTGAGACAAGATACCTTCTTCTGGTCCGAGCTGCTGACTACGATAGCGATGGGGGCGTTGAGCGGGATGCTCGCTGCGGCCCTGTCTTCGATCTTTTTGCCGGCTCTGGAGGCGTTGTTCAAAATTACCACCGACATTCGGCTTCTGGAACTCTCCAACCTCAACACCCCCATACTGGGACGCTTGTCGGTTGAAGCTCCTGGCACCTATCACCACAGCCTCATGGTTGGAGCTCTGGCCGAGGCCGCTGCGGAGGCAATCGGAGCCAACTCCCTGCTGGTGCGAGTTGCGGCTTATTACCATGACTTGGGAAAGCTGCTGAAGCCCGACTACTTTACCGAAAACCAGGCTGCCGGTGTGAACAAGCATGAGTCCTTGGCACCGAGCATGAGCCGACTTGTCCTTGCCAGCCACGTGAAAGACGGTCTGGAGCTGGCCAAACAGGCTGGCCTCATGGAAACGATCCGCGACATGATTCCGCAGCATCATGGCACTCGGGTCATGACTTACTTCTATCAGAAGGCAAAAGAATCACCCGTCGCCAATGGCCAGGAGGGCAGAGAGGAGGATTTCCGCTACCCGGGGCCCAAGCCTCAGAGTAAAGAGGCTGCCATCTTGATGATGGCCGATTCTGTCGAAGCAGCGTCTCGGACGCTTTCAAACCCCTCTACTGCGCAGATTCAGGGCATGATCGACCGACTAATCGAAGAAGTGCTGGCCGACAACCAGCTGGACGAATGTGATATCACGATTCGTGAAATTCGTCTGGTTAAGGAGAGCTTCTTGAAGACCCTCAGCGGGATTCATCATCGCCGCATAGATTATCCGGGGTATGAATTCAGACTCCCTGAAGGGAAGGCGCAAAACACCCAGCAGCAGGGCCCGGATATACAAGGATCAGGGGATGGAGCGAAGTTATAGAATTTTATATTTCGAAAACTAAGCTGTCAAATTTTCTTCCTAACTGGGAATTGACTCCAATGTTACCGAGATAGGGGGTAAAAAGGGATCGTTGAGTCATAATAGGGGTTACCCGATAAATCCTTCATAGAAATGGCAATGAAGAGTCCACGGTCAAAAAAAGAATCCATCGAAACCATTTATTCCCAGTACCGAAATGCCTCTGGCAACCAAGAAGCTTTCATCCTCGACAGACTCTGTGCCATCTTAGTCTACCACCGCAAACACGCCACCCGGGGGCTAAAAAAGTTTAAGGGATTCCGCCAAAACATGATAGAAACTAAAGGGGGTGGCCTAAATAAGCGGCCAAAACGGTGGGGATGTCGTCGACAGCAAATTTGTCTCTGTTCAGTGAAAATTGAAGGGAAATTGAGGGGAGAACGGGGTCTAAAATCCCAAGAAAAGAGGTTCATTTCAGATGATGCCAATCAATCGTTGGCGGGGTATAATAAAACTTTGGCAAAGCCATCATATTCCCTCTCTTAAGAGGGGGACCGGGAAGGGGGATCATTACTGATGCCAGAACCACTCGTCATCATTGCGATCCTGTTCGCCGCGTTGAGCATTGTCTTCTTGATCACGGGAATTCTGGCCCTGAAGAAGAAGCGGTTTTTTGGATTGGCCGTGAGCCTCGTGTTCGTACTGCTCTTGCTTGCGCTGGCCGGATTGTCCGGCACAATGAGTATAGCAACTCATGGATATCGGGCTTTGACCCACGAAGAAGTGGCGGCGGTGGTGAAGACTGAGCCCATAGGCCCCAGTCGCTTCGATGTCCAGTTCCACTTTCCCGATGGCCGCGAGGCCGCATTCAGCCTCGCGGGTGACGAGATCTATGTAGACGCGCATATCCTCAAGTGGAAGCCAATCGCCAACCTCCTTGGGTTACACACGTCCTACGAACTGGATCGTGTTGCCGGCCGCTATATCAAACTTGAGGATGAACAGACGAAAACTCGCAGCGTATTCTCCCTTTCTCAAAGAAAACCGATGGATATGTTTAATCTCCGCCGGCGGTATGGACTGTTCAGGCTGCTGTTGGATGCCGAGTACGGCTCAGCCACCTTCATCGAGGCGAGTAAAGCTGCCGTGTTTGAGATTCGGGTTTCAACGACAGGACTCTTGATTCGAAAAGTTGGGGAGTTGCGCAAGTAGCGCCGTTGGGGAAGGGGATCATCTGGAAAATATGCCCAGACCAGGATAAAAAGCTTCCCCTTCTTACAAAATGGCGAGCAAATGCCGCTCAATTTCCCCCTTGGGCAGGGCGCCCAAGATGCGATCCAAAAGCTTTCCGCCCTTGAAAAAGAAGAGCGAAGGAGTGGACCGAATGGCATACTGCGAGGCTGTAATGGAGTTTTGATCGACGTTGAGTTTCGCGATCTTCGCCCGATTGGCATATTCGGAGGCGAGTTGATCCAGCACGGGCGACAACCTCTGGCAATGCCCGCACCAGGGGGCATAAAATTCCAATAAAACGGGACCGGGAAAGTCCAGAATCTCATCTTTAAATGTTTGGTCGGATACCTCCACGGGATAATTCGGGAAGGAGTAAGAAGGGGAAAGGGGAGCATGGCATTTGCCGCAGACCGGCCCCTCTCTTAAGCGATCTTTGGGAACTCTATTCTTCGCTCCGCATCGATTACAGAGCACAATCACGCTTTCTGAGTTCATTCATTTCTCTCCTCATTCGCTAAGCGCATCTTCCACTCAGTTCCTTATAAAAAATATATATCTCTTTTTGATGTTGTCAACGGGAATAATTTCTTATGCCCATTTCCCGCAGAGAGCGCGGAGAGCGCTGAGATGGGGTACATGAAAAAAAATAACAGTTCCTCCTAGCCAGCCAAAAGGTCGGTCTGTCATTTACCGTAGAATCCAATTGGGTTTTCTCCGCGTCCTCAGCGGGCTCCACGGGTAAGAATTTTTTTGAATCGTCTCAATCTTGCGGCTCTAAGATCAGGCAGGCGAGCGGGGGAACCGTGAGGGAGACGGATTGGGGATAGGCATGGAATGGGATGGGGTCGGCCTTCACGATGCCTTTGTTTCCGACATTGCTTCCCCCGTAGAACTCGGAATCGCTGTTGATCCGTTCCCGATATCCTTTCTTCCCGGGAACGCCGATGCGATAATTGTACCGGGGGACGGGAGTGAGGTTGAGAACGCACACTACATGCTGGTCTTTGGCCTGCCGCAGGTAGGAAACAACGCTGTTCTGGAGATCCTGGCAATCGATCCAGGAGAATCCCTGGGGAAGGTGATCCCATTCCCAGAGGGCCGGTCGCTGGAGGTAAAGCTGAGCAAGATCTTTGAAGAATCGTTTAAAACCCTGGCGCATAGGATCAGCCTGCAAGTTCCAATCTAAGCTTTGGTCGTGATTCCACTCCGCATCGGGGGCCAATTCGGTGCCCATGAATAGAAGCTTTTTTCCCGGATGGGTGTACATGTAAGCCAGCAGCAGACGCAGGTTGGCAAACTTTTGCCATCTGTCCCCGGGCATTTTGGACAGAAGCGAGCCTTTCCCGTGGACCACTTCATCGTGGGAGAAGGGAAGAATAAAATTCTCGGTGTATTCGTAGAGCATGGAAAAAGTGAGAGTGTTGTGATGGAAGCTGCGGTGGATGGGGTCCTTGCTGAAATAAAGGAGGGTATCGTGCATCCAGCCCATATTCCATTTGAACCCGAAGCCCAGCCCCCCGAGATATGCGGGCAAGGTCACTCCCCCCCAATCGGTAGATTCCTCGGCGATGGTAAAGCAACCGGGATAGAGGCCGTAAACAAACTCGTTCAGCCTGCGGATAAAATCGATGGCCTCCAGGTTCTCCCGCCCTCCGTAGATATTGGGAATCCACTCCCCTTCCGGGCGGCTATAATCTAAGTAGAGCATGGAAGCTACGGCATCTACCCGTAGCGCGTCAATATGGTACTTGTCCAGCCAGAACAGGGCATTGGCCAGAAGGAAATTGCGAACTTCATTGCGCCCATAGTTGAAAATCAGGGTGTCCCAATCTCGGTGTTCCCCTTTTCGGGGGTCCTGGTGCTCGTAGAGGGCTGTACCATCGAACCACCGCAGGCTGTAATCGTCCTTGGGAAAGTGAGCGGGAACCCAGTCCAGGATCACCCCAATCCCGTTTTGGTGGCAGGTATCCACCAAAAATTTGAAGTCATCCGGGGTTCCGTAACGGCTGGTAGGCGCATAGTAGCCGGTGACTTGGTAGCCCCAGGAAGCGTCGAATGGATGTTCCGCCACAGGCATCAGTTCCAAATGTGTAAAACCCAATTTTTTGGCATGCTCAACCAAAAGGGGTGCCAGCTCACCGTAGGTAAGCCAGCGATTTCCTTCTTCTGGCAGACGCTTCCACGATCCCAGATGAACTTCGTAAATAGTCATAGGTTCCTGGCGCAGATTCCGTGAGCCCCGCGTGCGCATCCATTCTTCGTCTCCCCATGCGTAGTTCTCCGTGTTCCAGACAATAGAAGCTGTGCGGGGGCGCAATTCCATGGCAAAGGCGTAGGGGTCTGACTTTACTCTCCGGCTACCGTCGGCCACCTTGATCTCATATTTATACAGAGCTCCCTCTTTCACCCCTGGCAGAAAAATCTCCCAAACTCCGGAGGAACCCAGAGACCTCATGGGGTATAAGCCTCCATTCCAGAAGTTGAAGTCTCCGACCAGGCTCACCCCGCTGGCATTGGGTGCCCAAACAGCAAAAGATACGCCCGGGATTCCATCGATTTGTCTTACATGCGCCCCCAGCCGTTCGTAAATCCGGTGGTGAGTCCCTTCCCCGGTAAGATAAAGGTCTATTTCTCCCAAAGTAGGGAGGAACCGGTATGGATCAAATCCCTCCCAGGTACTTCCATCGGTAAACCGGAAACGAAGGCGGTAGAAGAAAGGCCAACGATGTCCAGCCACCTTGCCGGCAAAAATCCCTCCGGGGTGAATGAGCTTCATCGGAAAGGTTTGGCCGTTTTCCAGGTAGACCTCCGCGGCGACCGCGGCAGGATGAAGCGCCCGGATGATGACCGTCCCCCCGTCGGTTTCATCCTGCGGGTGCGCCCCCAGGATCCCGTGAGGGTCATGGTGCTCTCCCCGGATCAAGCGATCCAATTCTTTCCGGGATGGTTGCTTCAGGCTCCCCTTTTTCTGCATTCCTGCATTCTCCCGTCCCGCCGGGTCAAGAAATTTCACGTGGTCCGATGGCCCATTCCTGATTTTGACTCACCGGAGAAGATGCCCAGCCCCAGGGTAAGAATTTGCTCCCGTCTGGCCTTCCCGGCCTTCATCCGCAGACCCGACAAGGCTGAATCAGGTGGACAGGTTCCTGATGAATTCCGCCGTCTCCTCGGGAAGGGCCGCATTGATGAAAATTCCCGTCCCCAGTTCAAAGCCCGCGGGGGTAACCAGGCGGGGCAAGATTTGGAGGTGCCAGTGAAAGTATTCTTCGTGCTCATCCTTAGTGGGAGCGGTGTGGATAATATAGTTGTAATCCGGGTTGTTCAGCCCCCGGTACAATTTGAAAAGGGTCTTCTTGAGAACCCAGGCAAATTCTTTCGCATCCCCCATGGAGATCGAGCCGAACGAGGCGTGGTGCTCTTTGGGGAGGATCCACGTCTCAAAGGGCGCCCGGGAGGCAAAGGGATGGAAAGTTACGAATCGATCGGTTTCCATGATCATACGTGTGGGCACCCGCAGACCTTCCCGAAGAATGTCGCAGTAGACACAGGTCCCGTCGTCATCAAAATGGCTGGCGGCCTTCTCGAAACGGTGGCGGATGGTCAGGGGAACGATAGGGGTGGCGACCAGCTGGGAATGGGGGTGTTCGAGAGAGGTCCCGGCGGCCCGGCCGTGATTCTTGAAGATGATGATCAGTTTGAATCGCGGGTCCTCCCTCAGGGTTAGGTACCGTTCCCGGTAGGCCAGCAGAATCTCTTCCACCTGCTTGTCTTCCATGAGAGCGATGCACTGGTTATGCAGCGGGGACTCGATGATGACCTCGTGTTGGCCCACCCCATCCATCTTCCGGAAAAGGCCTTCTTCTTCCTTGCGGGATATGCTGCCGTCGGGAACCAATGCGGAATACTTGTTGGGCACGGCCCGCACCCACCATCCCGGGCCATTGGCTAGCCCCCCTCTGCGGTAAGCCATGGTCTCAGGTGGAGTCAGGCTTTCGTTTCCGGGGCAGAAGGGACAGTCCTCCTTATACGCCGGCAGGGGAGGTGGGGCACTCTGCTTCATGAAATCGTGGGGCCGCTTAGCCCGCTCGCGCGCGATGATGACCCACTGTTTCGTGGCCGGGTCTTGCCTTAACTCGGGCATGGATTACCTCATTATTTTTTTTGGGCAGCCGAACTTCCCTGGCCGTTGTTTTTCTCGCCCTCTTTACTGGGGTTTTTTCAGTTGTTCGACCTCTGCCTTGGCCTTCTGCAGCTCTTCATAGGTCGCGGCCAAATTCTCTCCCTCGGATTTGAGCTCGGCGATGGCTTTGGCCAGCTCGGCGTACGCGCGGGCCAGGCGAGAGGCCTGGGTGAATTTCACGGAATCCTGGGAGCTCCGCGCTTTCCCGGCAGTGACCAGAAGATCCTGGCCTTGCTTGAGAGGCTCGGGAGCGTATTTTTCAGCCCGGGCCTTCTGGGCCGCCTCTATCGCGATTTTGGCGTCGGCGAATTCTTGTTCCTGGGCCGGCGAAATTTCTTGAGCCCTGGCAAAACGTGAGAAAGAAGAGATGAGCAGGAGCGAGCAAAGCCCCACCGATAGAAGAATAAGCTTGTTTGCTAACATCCTAACCTCTCTGGGTCAATCGTCACCCAACTCTGATTCATCACAGCGCAGCTGGGCTGATTATAGCGGGGAGTGGTCCAAGAATCAAAGAAAAAATTGAGTGGCCCTGGTAGGGGGCAAAAGAAGGTGGGCCCGAAAAGGAGCGAGCCCTGCCGTGGGGCGAAAAACCCACAGCAGGGCTCGCCGGTTTCGGTGGGGGCTTATTCCTTCGGAATGCGCATGCCGTAGAATGACCGGGCGACAAAGACTAAGCTGATGACCAAAAATACGGCCCCGACGTAGTGGGCCACATCTTTCATACCGGGAGAAATGGCAATTTCCATGGCCAGGAGGCCAAAGAGGGTCGTAAATTTGATGATCGGATTCATGGCGACGGAGGAGGTATCTTTGAATGGGTCGCCCACAGTGTCCGCGATCACGGTAGCGGCATGCAAGGGGGTCCCCTTTTCCTTTAGATCCACTTCCACAACCTTCTTGGCGTTATCCCAGCATCCACCGGCATTGGCCATAAAAATAGCCTGGAATAAGCCAAAGACCGCAATGGAAATTAAATAACTGATGAAAAAGGTTGCGGGGGCGTTGGAAGTTCCCGGGGCGGAGAAGAAAGCAAACCCTAAGGCAAAACAGAAGATCGCAATAAAAATATTAAACATGCCCTTCTGGGCGTACTGAGTGCAGATTTTCACCACTTCTTTAGAAGTTTCAGTGGAAGCACTCAGGGTCGCGCTATCATCCAGTTTTATATTCCGCTTGATATATTGCACGGCCCGATAGGCGCCCGTCGTGACTGCTTGCATCGAAGCGCCGGTGAACCAATAGATCACCGCTCCCCCGCATAAAAACCCGAGAAGGGTGTAAGGATTCAATAAGTTCAAAATGCTTTCCGGCTGGATCCCTAATGTCTTCCGCAATAATAAGATTAATGAGAAAATCATGGTGGTCGCACCCACGACGGCTGTACCAATCAAGACCGGTTTGGCCGTTGCTTTAAAGGTGTTTCCGCAGCTGTCATTCTCCTCGAGATAATGCTTGGCGTTGTCAAAATTCGGCTTGAAACCGAAATTGCTCTGTATTTCTGCACCCGCGTTGGGATTCGCCTCGATCAAAGACAATTCATAGATCGACTGGGCATTATCGGTAACCGGTCCGTAGCTGTCCACGGCGATGGTTACCGGCCCCATCCCCAAAAACCCGAAGGCTACCAGACCAAAGGCAAATATAGAAGAGTATTCCATAAACTTATCCAGGCCATATTGACTGGCAAAATTGGCCACCGACATCAAGCCGAATATGGCCATTCCTAACCAAAAGGCGCTGAAATTGCCCGCCACAAAACCAGAAAGAATGCCCAGGGATGCGCCCCCTTCCCTGGCCGAGGTTACGACTTCTCGACAGTGCAACGATTTGGAGCTGGTAAATACTTTTACCAGCTCGGGGATCAAGGCCGCCGCGAGCGTTCCACAACTAATAATGATGGATAAAGTGAACCATAGATTATGGGGCAGATGCCCGATCTGCCAGTAACTCACGGCAAACGTAACGATGATGGAAAGAATCGAAGTGAACCATACCAGCATGGTTAGAGGGAGCTCGAAATCCACCTTTTCTTTCCCCCCATACATCGAATCGGTGACGCCCTTGTTGATTAAGTAAGCTACGATGGAAGTGATGATCATCAAAATCCTCATCACAAATATCCAGGTAATCAGTTCCGCCTGGTATTGCTGGAAAACACCAAGGACGATGAAGCTGATCAGGGCCACGCCGGTCACCCCGTACGTTTCGAAGCCATCGGCCGTCGGCCCTACGCTATCACCGGCGTTATCTCCGGTGCAGTCGGCGATCACCCCGGGGTTGCGCGGGTCATCTTCTTTGATATTAAAGACGATCTTCATCAAGTCGGACCCGATGTCGGCAATTTTGGTGAAGATCCCACCGCAGATTCTAAGCGCGCTGGCCCCGAGGGATTCACCGATGGCAAACCCCACAAAGCAGGCCCCC
>Ga0153915_10001414_pt1 | contig 21975 bp, 14 predicted proteins | sample Opewatmetagenome_2_FD_107003 | JGI IMG/M metagenome (GOLD analysis project Ga0153915, IMG submission 107003) | Freshwater wetland microbial communities from Ohio, USA - Open water 3 Core 3 Depth 3 metaG | ecosystem: Environmental > Aquatic > Freshwater > Wetlands | place: USA: Ohio, Lake Erie...
GCGTTTCCGCGCCAGCAAATAGAGGAGCAAGGGCCCGCCGAGGAAGGCTGTGACGGCCCCCACGGGCAGGACGACGGGCGCGATGACCCGGCGGGCGACGATATCCGCCGCGAGCAGGAGGGTTGCCCCGAAGAGGCCCGACGAGACGAGAAGGGCTCTTTCGTCGCCGTCGACGAAGGGGCGGCACACGTGCGGGGCGACGAGACAGACGAAGCCGATGGCCCCCGTGAAGCTCACCACCGTTGCCGTCGACAGACAGGCCGCGACCAGGAGGATTTTGCGGACGCGGTCCGCGTCGACGCCCAGGCTCTTGGCCGTGTCGTCCCCCAGCTTCAGGATGTTCATGTCCCATGACAGCCGGAGATAGACGGCGGCAGACAACGCCCAAGCCCCCGCGATGTATGGCAGTTGGCGCCAGGCGGCCCGGGACAGGTCGCCGATGAGCCAGAAGACCGTGGCGCTGACGGCGTTGGATTCGGCGAAATATTGGAGGATCGTCGTGCAGGCGCCGAATATATAGACCATGGCCACTCCCGCCAGGATCAAGGTTTCCGGCGAGGCGCCGCGGCGTTTCACGAGCAGGAGGATGACGAAGACCGGGATCAGGGCGAAGATGAAGGCGTTGCCGATGACCGGGACATCATTGTTCAGCAGCCCGGCGCCCCAGATGATGCCGAGGGCCGCGCCCAGGCCCGCACCCGCGGAGACGCCGAGCGTGTAGGGCGTGGCGATGGGATTCCTGAGCAGGGACTGCGTCGCGCAGCCGCCCATGGCGAAGATCGATCCGGCCAGGACGGCCAGGAGGATCCTCGGCAGCCGCAGGCCCCACACGACTGCGTCGGCCAACGGCTCGGCATGAAACCACTGCGGGAAGATCCTGGCTCCGACCGCGGCGTAGGCGTCGAGAAAAGACATGGAGGCCGAGCCTTGGGCCAGGGAAAGCCCGGCCGCGACGAACAGGAGCGCCAGGCAGAGGCCGATGAAGAGATTGCGCCGGACCGTCAGCCTTCGGTAGCGTTCTTTTTCCGACTCCGGCAAACGGGTTTTCATCGGGGCTCCGTGTTCCTTCGTTTGGTCCACCATAACACAGCCGCCTTCCGGACCGAGGTCAAGGTCAGGGTCCCCGCCTCCTCTGTCAGCTTTTTCCTCAGGTAGGCCTCCAGCCGACCGCCGTTCTCCGGCGGGATCCCGTAGGACACCGTCATCCTCGCGACGGCGTCCTCGATGCTGCCGTAGCGCTGGCGGATGATGTAAGGCCAGATGTCGCGGCGGGCCGGGATGCCCATTTCCCGCAGGATGTTCTCGACATAGACGCAATCCGGCCAGGGGGAGGCGGTCCGGCCGATGATGTCCAGCAGATCGTCGTCTTTCGAGCGGGAGGCCGACAGGAACAGGTAGACGGATTCCGCAGCGATCCCGTCGAGCGTCCGCAGGGCCTTTTCGATGTCGATCATGAACAGCGAGAACGAGGCGATCGCGACGTCGACGCCATCCAGGTCCTTTCCGGCCAGTTTTTCCAACGGCTTGGCGAGGCAGCGAATGTTGTCGAGGCCCTCCTTCGCGGCGCGGGTCTTCAAGAGATCGAGCATGGCCGGCGAGGGATCCAGCGCATGGACCGTACGGACCCGCCGCGCCAGCGGAATGGTCAGCCGGCCCGTGCCGGCGCCGGCGTCCAGGACCGCCCATTCCGGCGAAAGGCGGATCCTCTCCATCTGCCCGTCCGTGAGGTCCTTCATCAGCGCAGTGTCACCGTCGAATTCGGCGGCCTGCCGGTCCCAAAAGGCCGGGCGGCAGAGTTCCATCCGCCGCGTTTTCCGCAGCATGTCGCGTCGGCGCCGAGCCCAGGGCCCCGTCATGGCCGGCTCCCGCGCTCCAGAGATCTTCCTGAAACGGGCGGATGCAAAGGGCAGGGGATCAGAGGCATGGTTCATTCGGCCCCGTCGGGCATTCCGGCCGCGCCGCCGTTCACGGCGACGGCCGGATACAGGAAGACCCCTTGGGCGTCCAGGTCATAGTCCAGCCTCAGGAAACGGCTGAGGTACTCCTGGTGGACGGCCTCGGGGTCCAGATCGGCGAACAGCCCGGAATAGAGGATGTTCGCCATGTACACGGCGCCCAGCAGGCCGCCCATGGCGTTGTTCCGGAAATCGCCCGCGATGATGTGAATATGATGGTTCCGGACGGCCGACAGATTGTCGAACCCGGGCTGGGCCGCATAATGTTCCAGGCATCGCCGGGCGCTCGCGGTGTCGCGGACATCATAGCCCAGGGCCGGATCGGCGCGGGTCGTTCCGCCGTAGGTGTAGCGGACGGCGTGCAGGAAGACGTCGTCCGGGTCCTGCCGCAGTATCCATTCGGCGTCGACGTCCAACGACGTCGCGCCGGCGTAAGCGGGGAGGCGGGCGGCAATGTTGGCGCCTCCGGCCAGTTCGCACATCTGCCCCAGGGTGTCCCCGGCCGCGTAGGCCTTGACGGCGGACGACGCCGCGTACGGGTAATTGGTCATCAGGACCGTTTTCTTCCGAGCCCCCGTCAGCGTCCTCGTTCTCTCGTTCAGTCTCTTCGCCAGGCCGAGGAGCCAGTCGACGTATTCCCTAGCCCGAGAGACCCTGCCGAAGATGTAGCCGGCTTTCAGAATGCCTTGGACGAAGGAGGATCGTCCGGGATCGGTCAGACGGGGTTCGTACAGCCCCAGGTAGACGACATCCACACCCGGCAACTTGGCCGCCTTTTCGGCGGTGTCCTTCATGAAGGTTAGCAGGATGTCCGGATGCAGGTCCAGGACGGCTTCGTAATCCGGGGCCTGCATGCTCCCCACCGAGGCGATCCGGGCCGCCTGCTCCGGGAAATAGAAAGGCTTGAGTTTGTCCACGCCGTAATCGACGCCCGCCACCCTGTCCTCGACGCCGAGAATACGGACGATTTCCGCGTTCTGGACGTACTCGAGGACGATCCTCGCAACCGGCCGCCTCACCGTCAGGACCCTGCCGTTGCCATCGAGCAGATGGAGGCGCGTGACCGTCCCGGCCATAATGGCCCGGATCTGGTCGATGTCGCGCGCGTCGACGCTGCCGTCGAGGTCGGCGTCGGCGAATGGGGTGGCGGCCGCCCGGCCGCCGATGATGTCCGTCACGTACTCGGCGTCCCGGTCGTCGACGGTGTCGTCGAGGTTGGCGTTTCCATAGATCTCGAGCGTCAGGCCCGGGGACGACAGGACCGTTTCCCCGGCTGCCGGCCGGGAGTGGTCCCGGGAGCAGCCCGCGAGAGCCGGCCAGAGGAGGGCCGCCGCGATCAGCCCGGCGAGGGTCGTCTTGTTCATAGCTCCGAAGAGTGCTACCATATTATAGATACGTAACACCATTATAACACGATAACACGAGGAAGGAACCGCGACCGAGGCCGAACATGAACGTGGATGTGTGGGGCGTGACTTTCAGCTACGGCGGCGCGCCCTCCCTGACCGGCGTGTCCATGGCGCTCCGGGCCGGGGAGATGCTGGGCGTGGTGGGGCCCAACGGTTCGGGGAAGACGACCCTTCTCAAATGTCTCAACAGGATCCTCGAGCCGAAGCAGGGCCGCGTCCTGCTGGACGGCCGGGACATCCGGAGTATGAGCCGCCTGGACGTGGCCAAGGATGTGGGCTACGTCCCACAGGGCTCGACGGGCGGGCCCGACAGGCTCCCGGTCTTCGAGGTCGTGCTGATGGGCCGCCGGCCGCGCATTCGCTGGCAGGCGGGGGAGGGCGACAAGGAGAAAGCGTGGGCGGTCCTCAGGCTCCTGAACATCGAACGTCTCGCTCTGCGCGATTTCGGAGAGATCAGCGGTGGAGAGCAGCAGAAGGTTCTCATCGCCCGGTCATTGGCCCAGGAAGCCCGGGTCCTGCTCCTGGACGAGCCGACGAGCCATCTGGACATCCGGCATCAGCTCGAGGTCATGGGCCTGGCGAGACGGCTGGTCTCCGAGGACGGCCTGGCGGCGGCGGTCGCCCTGCACGATCTCAACCTGGCCTCAGGGTATTGCGACAAGATTCTGATGATGAAGGACGGTCGGGTCCACGCCGCGGGCGATGCGGCCGCGGTCCTGTCGGCGGACAACATCCGGGACGTCTACGGCATCGAAGCCGAAATCGGCTATCACCGCCAGCGACTTCACATCATCCCGATCGCCCCGGTCCGCTGAGCCGCCGCTTCGTCGTTGGGAACCCGCCGTTCACCGATTGGCGCCCGCCGCGGCGGATATCAGGCTGCTGGACTCGACGACTGTTTCGCGTCTCCCTCATCACGGCCCCACCGGCACGTTCACGGGGTTCGAGCTGTCGAACCTGGGGGACCTCGGAGGTCCGATCGATTTCATCTTCATCAAGGGGCGGATCACGGTCCTGAGGCACGGCACGCTGTCCGACACGTTCGACGGCTCGTTGCCCTCGGACCATTTCCCGGTCCTGGCGGAATTGGCCATCGAATGACATTCTTGACTCGGCTTCGAGCGGGCTTTCGAAATCCGTAATCCGGCTCGGCAATCCCATAACGCGGGAATCGAGAAGCATATTTGTTCAATCTGTCAACCAAATCGGGTCTTGGTTCGTCGTAACTAAGCCGAAAGATAAGGAGGATATCCATGTCGTTTGATTTAGCGCGCTTCTTGATTGTCGGCCTGTTTGTTGCATCGCCTCTGACAGGCCTGGCCGAGGAAACCAGGCTCCTGCGTTTCCCCGACATTGACCGCAATACGATCGTGTTCTGTTATGGCGGCGACCTGTACCTCGCCTCCGGCGACGGGAAAAACGTCAAGCAGCTCACCTCGTTCCCGGGCGAAGAAATGTTGCCGAAATTTTCGCCCGACGGACTCCGGATCGCCTTCACGGCGGAGTTTGAGGGCAACAAGGATGTCTACGTGATGTCCGTTCATGGCGGCCGGCCGAGGCGGCTGACTTTTCATCCGGCGGCGGAATACGTTGTCGACTGGCACCCCGATGGGAAACGGATCATCTTCCGCTCCAACGGCAGCAGCACGAGCTCCCGGTTCAACCGGCTGCACGCCGTGCCGGCTCAAGGCGGACTCCCCACCGTCCTGGAGCTGCCTGAGGCCGATCTGGCCGGCTTCAACGATACGGGAGATCAGGTCGCTTTTTGCCGGACCAGCCTGGAGAATTCATTCAAAGGCTACCGGGGAGGAGCGCTTTCCGATATCTGGACCTACGATTTTGTCCATCAAAAAGCGGAGCTCGCGATCAGCGACCGGTCCATCAACCACCACCCCCTGTGGATCGCCCGTGACATCTATTTCGTCAGCGACAGGGGCCGCAGCAAAGAACAGAATCTCTGGGTGTATGACGGAACGAGCCGAGAGTCGCGCCAAATAACCTTTTACACGGACTGGGGAGTCCAGTGGCCCAGCAAGGGACAGGATCGGATCATCTTTGAAAACGAGGGCCGGCTTTGCATCTACAACATCAAAGACAAAACGATCCGCCCCATCAAGATCGAAATTCCCCTGTCCCGGAACCGCCTGGCGGCGGCGACCAAAAACGTCCAAGACCGCGTTTCCGGCTTCCCCGCCCTGTCTCCGGACGGCAAAAAGGTGATCCTTTCCGCCCGGGGAGCGCTCTTCTATCTGGAACCGGAAAAGAACCTGGTTCGAAACCTGACCCGGACGTCCGGCGTCAATGAACGCAACCCCGTGTGGAGTCCGGATGGCCAGTCTTACGCCTATATATCGGACGTTTCGGGAGAGGATCAGATCTACATCCGGAAATTCGACGACAGCCCGGAGCCGGTCCAAATCACGAACATCGCCGATTCGCGGCTCGGCAATCTCAAGTGGGCGCCGGACGGCAAAAAGATCGGTTTCGCCGATAAGCGAGCGGCCTACTATTATGTGGACCTTGAAACCAGGATCGTCAAAAAGGTGTTTTTTGACGCCTATCTCGGCAGCGTCAATTTTGTGACGGCCTCCTGGTCTCCCGACGGCAACTGGCTGGCGTATTCGAGCGGAAATCCGAATTGGTACGGTTCGATCCATCTCTTTTCGCTGGAAGACGACAAGGCCTACCGGATCACGGATGAATACACCCATTCCTCCGAACCGCAATTCGACCCGGAAGGAAAATTCCTGTACTGGATCGCCGACAGCCGGATTCACGTGGAGGATTCTTATTGGGATGGCGGTCATTATTGGATCAATCCGTCCATCATTGTCGCGGCGGCGCTGCGAAAAGAGCCTTCGGCCCCGGTGGCGGCGGCCCCGGAAAGCGCCCCCGCCGCGAAGGAGCTCAAACCGGTCCCGATCCGGATTGACGTCGAAGGGTTGGGCCAGAGGATCACGGCTCTTCCCATCGAGGATTCGAGCTACAGGTCTCTCGCGGCGCTCAAGGGGAGATTGATCTACCTGTCGGAACCGGCCCATGGAGAATCGGCGATAAAAATGTTCGACCTGGCCGCGCAGAAGGAATCCGTTCTGTTGACGGATGCCTGGTACGCCATCCCGGCGTTCCGGGCCGATAAGGTCGTTTACCGCGCCGGAGGCACGATCGGCATCTTGGACATCAAACCCGGCCAAAAAGCCGGGGAAGGCCGAATAGATCTTTCCGGCTTGAATATGACCGTCGATTACGGAAAAGAGTGGAAACAAATATTCGATGAAGCCTGGAGGATCCAGCGTGATTTCTTTTTTGACGAGAATCTGCACGGCGTCGATTGGGCGGCGATGAAGCGGAAGTATGCCGCCCTGCTTCCCTCTGCGGCCTCGCGCCAGGATCTCAACCGTCTGATCGCGGATTTGTTTTCGGAGTTGGGTCAGAGCCATATGGAGATATCGGGGGGGGATTTGCCGGAATTGCCCAAGGTCCATAACGGTTTATTGGGAATCGACCTGGAACTGGATCCCCAGAGCCGCCTTTACAGAATAGCCAGGATCTACGGCGGGCTGACCCGGGACGTTGAAAAGCGCGGCCCGTTGACCCTGCCCGGCATGAACATCAAACCGGGGGATTATCTGTTGGCCATCGGCGGGACGCCTTTGAAGGAAGGCGTCAATCCGGATTCACTATTGGAAAACAAGGCGGGTGTCGCCGTCGTCTTGACCGTTCATGACAAGCCCGCGTTGGCCGGCTCGAGGACGGTGAAAGTGACGCCGGCGGAATATTCCGAGCAGCAGGGAGATCTCCTGCGCTACGACGATTGGGTTTGGGGCAACATCGCGCGGGTGAGCCAAGCCACGGGAGGAAAAGTGGGGTACATCCACCTTCCGGACACTTATATTCCCGGCATGGAATCCTTTTTCCGCTTCTTCTATCCTCAGCTCGACAAACAAGCCCTGATCGTGGATGTCCGCTTCAACGGCGGCGGCTACCCTCCCATTTGGATGATCGAGCGCTTGAACCGCAAGCTGATTTACTATTCCCATTTCCCTCATGGGAAAGCCCCGCTTCGGGAACCCGATCCGGTCTTCGGGGGCCCCATGGCGTGCCTCGCCAATGAATGGTCGGAATCGGGCGGGGAGGTGTTTGCCGCCACCTTTCGTCAAATGGATTGCGGGCCGCTCATCGGCCGAAGGACTTCCGGCTGTTTGGCCTCCACGGGCGGATACCGTCTGGTGGACGGCGGCGTTCTCGTTTATCCGGCGGAAGGAAAGCAAAACGGCCAAGGGGAAAGCGTCATCGAAAACATCGGCGTCTCTCCCGATATCGACGTGATCAATCGGCCCGACGACATGATCAAGAACAGGGACGCCCAATTGGAGCGAGCCGTGGAAGAGGTCATGAAACGGCTGCGAGCCAAGGATCATTGAGATCTCGCCGGGAAATCACAATTTGGCCGGTTTAGACCGCCTCGCCGGCTCTTGACGGCCTCCGGAGCCGGCGATGTCATCCCGGCCTCACGGAAGGGGAGGGATCGCTTTTCAGCGGGCGGCGCCGGCCGTCTTCAGCGGCGGCAGGCTTCCCCAGCGCTTTTTCCCTCCGCCGGTATCCTTCTTGATCTTCGCGACGATCGCCTCCCGGCTGGCCTCTTTGATGTCGAACCATTGCTGGAGCGTCGTGTTTTCGAGAGCCGCACGGCGGCCGAGCTCCTTCACGAAATCGTCGGAATAGAGGTCGGTGAGCATGTAGTCCATCGGCTCGTCGTCCAGGGGGCCGAGGAAGATATAGCCGTCGTAATTGTCGGCGAAGGTCCCGGTGATCGTCTTGTAGCTGATCTCCGGCAGGGCGTCGAAGGGCTCCTTCCCGAATGGACTCCCGGCGATGGTGAAAGCCACGGGCGCGTTGCCGTTCAGGGCGAATGCCTCGTCGAACGCGCCGCCCCGGAGACGGCCCTGAAGACTTCCGTTGTTGGCGATGATCGCCTGATGAGTGAAGAGGGAATAGACCTCGCCCCGGGGGAACCGCGCCGAGAGGAGCGCGCCCGCCGAGGGGATGTCCGTCGCGGACGCGGAGGAAGCGAATCCCGGGGCCGCCGTCCTGTACACGTGCCCGGTTCCGACGATGAACAGGCCGTGCCGCGGATCCCGATGCGAGCGGATGTCCTTTTCGATGGTCTCGGCCATGAAGGCGTTCCTGTTCGGAGCCGCGTCGAAGTACTTCCTCTGCTCCTCCGCCGTCCGGAACGCGCCGTAAGGCCGCGGGATATCGACCGCGACGACCCTGATCCGTTTCGCGGCGGGAAGAGTCCGGTTGAGCCTCCAAACGTCGAGAAGGAATTCGTACATGCCCTTGTCGGGCCATCCCTCGCTCTGCATTTCCCTGAAAGTGCCCAGGATCAATTCGGGATCCGGGGTCTCTTTGGCCAGGAACGCGTCCAGATCGTTTTGCTTGTGAGCGGAGATCTCCATATAGACCGTGCCCACGGAGTCCGGAAACGCCCTGTCGCCGATGACGCTCCGGCAGAAGTCCCACGACCATTGCCGCCGGTGGATCTCGCCGTAGATGACCAGTTCGTGCCTGGCCACGGCCTCGAGGACGAAGGCCTTGGGATCACGGCCGCTCTTTTTCAGGTATTTCGCGAACGGGGCGGCGTCGGTCGGCACATGAGCCAGGACGGGAATCCGCTTCGTGTAGTCATAGAAGAGCGCCGCCTTCTTGGCGAAGGTCTTGCGGCACTCGTCCAGGCTCATGCCCATGTCTTCGCCGGCGTTCAGCCAGAGGCCGCCCTCGCGGCTCATGTAGCGCATGGAATAGTATTCTTCCGAGGGCCGGCTGACGACGCAGGCCACGGCGTCCTTGTAGACGATGACCTCGTTCACGACGGCGTTCAGCATGGCCGACCGTTTCTTTTCGCTGACTCGGGAGTCCGGCGTGCCGGGGCCCGGCAGGAAGGCCCTGATCCTCTGGCTGCTGGCGGGACCCAGCCGGCTTTCCCGCCCGTTGAGCATCAGATAGTTGAAGGAAACGCAAGCGCTCAACGGCGAGCTCAAATCGAACGCATCGGAGAATTCTCCGATCCTCTTGTCGACAGGAATCGTCTTGAAATCCGGGGCCAAAGCCTGCCCGGCGCCGTCCGCGAAGGCCAGGAGAAGCATGGATAAGGCCAGCAGGGCTTTCAGCGAGAATCCTCTTCCGGCGAAGCCGAGCCTCGACCGCCTCCGGACGCTTCCGCCGCCGCTGTCCGCATCGTTCATGACGGACTCCTTGCTCGATGGATTTGCGATATTATACTGCAATACGGAGCGGGAGGCCGTTAGGTTACATTAAAAAAAAGTCCTACCCTCCAAGGGGAGGGTAGGACTGTAAATCGTGCGCTCTGAGCCGGGCTCAATTCAGGGGGACCTGCTTCATCATCAGGTTTTCGACGAAGAACTCCAGCATCCGGTCGTTGTTGACGGCGGTGTGGCCGCGGTCGGGCCCGACCTGGACCTCGAAATTCTTGCCGGCCTTCTGCAGGGCGGTGATGAGCTGCATGGCGTTGGTCGGATGGACGTTGTTGTCCGCCGTGCCGTAGTAGAGCATCAGCCGGCCCTTGAGGTCCTTGGCGTAGTTCATGGCATTGCCGGCCTCGTAGCCTTCCTTGTTCTCCTGCGGAATTCCCATGTACCGCTCGGTGTAGATCGAGTCGTACTGGTACCAGGAGGTGACGGAGGACTGGGCGCAGGCGGCGGTGAAGACTTCGGGGTGGCGGAGCAGGCACATGGCCGAGGCGTAGCCGCCGTAGGATGTGCCGTAGATGCCGACCCTGGTCTTGTCGAAATAGGGCCGGTCGTAGAGAGACTTGACGCCGGCGGCCTGGTCGTCGATCTCGACGATGCCCAACTTCTCGTAGATCGAGTCCATGGCCCTCTTGCCGCGGCCGGAGGAGCCGCGGAAATCGAAGGAGGCGACCAGGAAGCCGAGCTCGCAGATCGTGTTCGGCCGTGCGTAGGTCTCGCTGGCGCCGTTCCAGCCGGGCCCGGCGTAGACGCTGACGAGGAGCGGGTACTTTTTGCCGGGGTCGAAGTTCGAGGGGAACTGCAGGATGCCGAAGAGGTCGGTCTTGCCGTCGGCCGCCTTGAACTTGAGGAGCTCCGCCTTCTTGATCCCCAGCGCGTCTTGCTTGGAGACGTCGGTCTTGGCCACCTCGGCCACCAGCTTGCCCTTGGCGTCCCGCAGGGTCGTCGTCGCGGGCGTGTCGTGGGTCTGGGCCGTGTCGACGAAATACTTGCCGTTGGGCGACAGGGAGATCGAGTGGTTCATGGCCGGGTCGGTCAGCCGGACGTCCTTCTTCCCGTCCAGGCCGACGCGATGAAGCTGCATCATCATGTGGTTGGCGCCGTCGCGGGCCATGTAATAGAGCTGGCCGGCCTTCTCGTCGAGCTTGACGATCCGGTCGACTTCAAAGGGATGGTTGGTCACGGTGGCCAGGAGCTTGCCGGAAATATCGTAGAGATAGAAGTTCCGGTAGCCGCTGCGCTCCGACTCCCAGAGGAACCGCCTCTTGTCCTTGAGCCAGGTGATGGTCGGGCTGTTCTCGACCCAGCCGGTCGGCCATTCCTCGCGCAGGATGATCCGGACCTTGCCGGTCGCGGGATCGGCGGCCGCGAATTCGAGGATATTCTGGCGCCGGTTGGTCCGGTTGAACAGCAATTCCCGGCCGTCGGGCGACCAGGTCACCTCGTAGACATAGTGGCCGACGACGCCGTCATCGAAGGGCTTGCCGTCGCGGACGTCGATCTTGACCGTCGTCTTGGCGTTGACGTCGTAAATATAGATGTCGGCCACGGGGTTGGGCTGGCCGGCCTTGGGATAGGCCTCGATGTCGGGCTTGCTGTAGACCTTGGTCTGGTCCATCTGCAGGAAATAGTCGGGGACCTTGCTCTCGTCGAACCGGTAGTAGGCGAGCTTGGTCGAGTCGGGCGACCACCACATGGCCGTCGTCTGTCTCAGCTCTTCGCCGTAGACCCAGCTGGCCGTGGCGTACTTGATCCGGTCCTTCTCGTTGCCTTCCGTGGTCAGGGCGGCGGCGTTCTTGCCCTCGCCGTCGGCCAGCCAGAGGTTGCGGTCCTTGTAGAGGGCCTTCCACTTCTTGTCGGGCGAAACGGCCTCGGCGAACTGGCGGCCGCGCTCGGGCCCGCCGCCGGGGCGGCCCATCATGCCTTCCGGCTGGGGCGCCTTGCCGGTGAATTCGGTCGCCTTCCCGGCGGCGATGTCGTAGGTCCAGGTCTTGCCGTCCTTGGGGAAGGTGAAGGTCTTGCCGTCGTCGGCCCAGCGGATCATCATCATGCCCATGCCGCCGGGGCCGGGACGGCCGCCTCCGGGCTGGCCGGCCGTGAGCTCCTTGAGCATCTTGGCGTAATGTTCGTAGCCGGGATAGGTCTTGAGGCGGTCCTGGGCGGCCAGCCATCCGGCCAGGACGGCCAGGGCCAGGACGAGGACGAGAACGCTGCGTTTCTTCATGATTCCTCCGATCTTTTTGTATGGGCGGACATCCGCGGGGATGATTCCTTCGGCGGGTGAATGATATCGGTTCATGGGCAATGGAATCAGAAAATATCAGAAATCGAGGGGAAAAACAAATTTCCTTCGGCCGCCGGATCCGCCTCGGGAAGAAGCGGGACCGGGCGCGGCGCCGCCATCCGCCGGATAGCTATTGTTGCCGGCAGCAGCCTTCCAGCTTCTTGTCGATCTCGGCGATCATGTCCTCGACCCGCTGGTGCTGGGCGCGCATGATGTTCAGATATTTCTCCGCCTCGGCCGTATCCCGCTGGCCCAAGCTGGCCTTGGCCGTCGCGCATCCCAGCTCGATGGAGAGCTCCGCCCCCCGGAAAAGGGCGTTTCCGAAAGGTCCCCCGACGGCCGTGCTCAGGTAGTCTCCGGCCTCCGTCGCGATGCCGCTTTCCACGAAGAGCCTGTTGGCTTCCGCCAGATAGTCCGTGGCTTTCTCCATGTCGGTCTTCAGCTCGCGGCCGGCCTGGTAGGCCGCGACGGTGGTTTCGCCCCATTGGATCACTGTCTGGACGGAATGGATGAGGAACTCGCGCTTCTTTTTGTCCAGCCCGGCGTCTTTCAGCATCTCGACCTGTGCCCGCAGGGCTTTGGCCGTCGAGATGTAGTCATAAGCATAGTCGAGGATTTGCGATCGGACGACATCGCCCATCTCCGCGAAGCCCTCGAGCCTGTCCGCCCTGGCCGCGGCGAGCCGGGCCTCGGTCTTTTTGATGGCTTCCAGCTGCACCGGCACTCCCGAGGCCAGCCGCTGACGGATGGCGCGGACCCTGCCGCAGAGGTCTTTCAGGTTCTTTTCCGCCAGGGAGCTCCTGGCCGCCGCCTGCTCTTCATTGGCCTCGTTTTTCTTCCTGGCCTCCCGGACCTTCAGCAGCTGCCGTTCCACTTCCGATTCCGCCTGGACATTTCCGGCCTGCCTGGCGCGGGCCTGGATGTCCTCGAGCTTCGCGATGAGAGCGTTGTCCGCCTCGATATCCTTCTTGAGCTTCCGGATATCGGCCGCGGCCTTGTCGACGACGTCTTTTGCCTTCGAGCAAGCCGCGAGCAGGACTCTGTAGGTCGGCTCCGGCTGCTGGGCGTGGAGGGAAGCCGGGGCCGCCGTCAGAAAAATCGCCAAAAAGCCCGTCAGGGCCGCGCCTCCGGTCAAGGCGGATCTTTTCATCGTGATGTTCACTTCGTGCCTCTCGCTTTCGTCCGGTCTTCCTCCCGCCGGGCCTGCCAGCGGGCGATCCCCTCCCTGGCCGCCGCGGCGTTGGCCGCGTCCGGCTGGAGCTGGAGATAGATGGTCATGTGCTCGACCGCCCCGCCGTAATCCTTGAGCTCGCCGCAGATCAGGGCCGTGTTGATGTGCAGCTGCGGGTTGAACGGCGCCGCGGCGATCGCGCCCCGATACTCCCGGAGCGCCATGTCGAAGCGGCCTTCCTTGATGAGCGAGTCGCCGCCCAGGGCCTTTTGCCGGGCTTCGTCGGGCAGCGCGGCCAGGGACGGATGGGCCTTCATCAGGACCCCGACCCGCCGCCGGATGGTTTCGGCCGCGGCCGCGTCGGAGATCTTGGCAGCGCCGGCGTATTCCGCCAGAGCCTCGTCGAACCGGCCCGAAGCCTCCGACGCCTCGGCCTTCTTCAGCTTCCCCTGGACGAGGCCCCGGAACTGCGGGATGAGCGACTTCACTTCTCCGGACACCAGGGCCGAATGCCATGACGGCTCGTCGGCCGGGATCGCCGCATAGATCTCGGCGGCCTTTTCGAGGTCGTTCATTTTGGCATAGGCCTCGGCTTCGAGGATGCGGGCCAGGACGCCCTCCTTCGCTCCGGACAGCAGGCTCGGCCCGGCCGCGGCGTCTCCGGACACGTGGATCTTGACGGCGGCCCGCGCCTCGCGGACCCAGGGCGCGGTCGGGTCGAGCGCATAGGCGCGATCGGCGTCGTTCATATTGCCGATCATGTTTCCCCTGGCACAGTGCACGAGGCTTCTGAGCGCCAGGAACGCGGCCGCGGATTTGGCGTCCGCGGGCTTCGCGCCGATGGCCCTGCCGATCGCGGCGGCGGCCTCGTCGAACCTGCCCAGGTCGGCCAGCAGGGAACAGAGCCGGTCCGACGGAACGGCGCCGGCCGTGGTCTGCCAGGCTTTATCGAGGGCGTCCGCGGCATCCCCCAGGTCTCCCAAAGACAGGAAAGCGCGGGCGGCCCCGATCTGGTTTTCTGCGGCCTCGGCGTTCATCGATTTGACCATTCCGTTATAGGTGTCTCGGAAGTGCGGCTGGGCCTCGGCGACCCGCCTGTATTTGTCCAGGAAGACGGGAAAGGCCTCCGCGGCCTGGCGATAGAAGCCGACGGCTTCGAGGCAGTGCCGCTGGCCGGCCCGGACGTTGCCCATGATCTCGTAATAATAGGGGGCGTTCGGGTCGATCCGGCGGGATCTCTCGGCGTCGGCCTCGGCCTCGTCGAATTGTCCCAGGGCGATGTGGACATTGGCCATGGCGATGCAGGTCAGGCTGACGGGCGCCAGGTCCAGCGACTTCCGGTAGGCGGCCGCGGCCTCCGCATAGGATCCCATCGCATAGTGCGACGCCCCCATGATCGAATAGCACGCCGGGAGGATGGCCGCGGACGTTTTCGCCTCGGCCTCGGGCGCGTATTTCAGGGCCTGGGCCAGGGAGTCGAGGCTGTCGGGGAATTTTTCCAGAAGTTGCTGGGTCAAGCCCAGATAGTAGTAACTTTCGAACAACGTGCCGGGCTTTCCCGTTTTAACGGCCTCTTGGAAGAGCGCCAGGGCCTTGTCATTATTTCTGTCCATGAAAAGGGCCTTGAGACCCTCCTTGAGCGCCTCCTGCGGGGAGGCCCCGCATCCGGATGCGGCCGGCGATCCCGCGCACAGGAATCCCGCCAGGATCAGCGCCGCGATGCCTTTCAATCTGCTCATATCCCGCGACTCCTCATTCTCACTTTTCAACCGGTGCTTGCCGGAGCTTGGCGTCGAGGGCCTTGACCTCGTCCTCGGCCTTTTTCGCGTCCTCCAGGACGGCCTTCTCGTTCTGCCCGGCGATCTTGATGCGCTTCTCCGTCTCGCCCCTGGCGGCCTCGAGCTCCTTCATCAGGTCGTCGGCCGCCTGCTTCTCCTCGGGCTTGGTCGCCGCCGCGGCCCGCGTTTTCGCGTCGGTGATCCTTGTCTCTGCCTCCTTGAGCTCCGTTTCCGCCTCAAGCTTCCGCCGCCTCGTTTCGTTCAGCTTCCGGGACATGTCGAGGAGCTCCAGGACCTTGACGTTGTACTGATCGAGGATCTGCCGGACGGCGGGCGAAGGAACGTTCGGAACGGCCGTGGACGCGGCTCGGCACGGCTCGTCGAGGGGCTCTCCGGCCATCGCCTTCTGCGCCTGGAGGCTCATGAACTCGGCTCGTTCCTTCTTTCCCTGGGCCTCGAGCGCGCGCGCCTGCTCGGAGAAATACGCGGCACAGCGGGCCTGTTCGACGGCGGAGGCCGGCGCCGGATATTTCCCGGCGGGAGCCTGTGAAACCGGCTGAAAAGCCAGTCCCTGGACCCCCGTCCCGCCCGTCCCGGCCAGCAGTTCCTGCCCCCTCGTCCGGGCCTCTTCCTGTTCTTTTTTGTCCCGCGTCTGCTGTTCCGAGCGGAACGCGTTCCATTGCTCCTCGATCCGGCGGTTTTCCGCCTCCTCTCGTTCGATGGACAACTGCCGGAGACGCCTGGCCTCGGCTTCGGAGCCTTCCTTGCCGGCCGAAGAGGGTCTGAAAATGCTGTCGAACAGACCCTGAATCGCGGACTCCGTGGCCCGGATGGCGAGCTGTTCGGCCGGATTGAACCGGCTCAGGTCGGCGGCCGCGCTCGAACCGCCGGAGCCGGAGGAACCGGCCGGCTTGCAGACGGGCGGCCGGTTTTGTGAGGGGCACGTGCAGAGATATTCGACGCCGCCTCTCTTCATGATGACGCCCGTATGGTCGCTGTTCCAGCGGGCGTTCAGGCTCCTGTCATGGACCCAGGCCGCGAGCGTTTCCCTGCACATGGCCTCCTGGGCGTACGCCGCGAGGGGAAACACCGACAGGAAGAGGATGGCAACCCCTGATCCGAGAAGAACTCCGGCAACGACTCGTGTTCTCATGGCGTGATGTCCCTCCTGAATGTGTCTGCGAGTTCCGTTTTATATATCACAGAAGTCTCGGGAAGTTCAATTTTATGCCCTTGACACCCAGAGGGACGCTCTCTATCATAAGCCCGTGATGGGAGCCGTCGGGCCCGGCGGGCGCCGGCCATTCCCGGCTTATCCCCGTCGTGGATCTCGGCAAATGCACTTTATGCGGCAAGTGCGAAAAGGACTGCCTGGTCACGATCCCGATCGTGGATTATGCCAGGAACAACAAGGGATTGATCACGGGCTCGGAATGTCTCCTGTGCGGGAAATGCGCCGAGATCTGCCGCTTTGACGCCGTAAAGCGGCCAAGCCCCCGGCGGCCCGAAGGGACGCAACGTTTCGGTCGGGGCAGCCGTTTGGAATATCCCGAGGGGCCTGTTTTTCGGCCTGAAATGGGAATGGGGCGGTTCAAACAGCAAGGAGTGTGTCCATGAAAAAATTCGGATTGGAATCTTCCGGCGGGCAGAGATCGATCCTTCGCTGGGCGGCGATCGGCGTCCTGGCTCTTGTCCTCTGCCTGGGAACGGCCTGCAGCGGCGGCGGGGAGAGCGACGACGACACGCCCACCTACACCATTTCCGGCACCGTCAGCGGTGCGATCGCCGAGGGCGTGACGATGACGCTCGCCGGCTCGAGCAGCGCGACGACGACCACGGACGCCTCGGGCGCCTATTCCTTCACCGTCACGGACGGCTCCTACACGGTGTCCCCCTATGCCAGCGGATACAGCTTTTCGCCGACGAGCTGGTCGGCGACCGTGTCCGGAGCGGACGTTTCCGGCAAGGATTTCACCAGTTCCGTTTCGACCTCGACCATCGGCGATCGGACCGACTACGATTCGGTCTCCCTGACCTCCGGCGGCACCTACTCGTCCTCCGATTCGGGCGGCGAGCGGCAATACTACAATTACACCTCGACGACGTCCGACACCCCGGCCGTCAAGGTGGCCCCCGGCGGCGGCCTGACCCTGACGAACTCCAAGGCGACCAAGAACGGCGGCGCGACGTCGAGCACGGAAAACAGCGGCTTCTACGGCTTCAACTCGGGCGTCCTGGCCTCCTCGTCCAGCTCGACCAGCAGCTACACGAGCTCCTCGGCCGCCTCCGTGTCGATGACCGACTGCACGATCACGACCGGCGTCACGGGCGCCAACGGGGCCTTCGCCTTCGGCGCCAACGCGACGGTGACGCTGGACCACGTGACCATCGTCACGACGGGCGACAGCAATTCGCGCGGCGTCGACGCCACCTACGGCGGCAAGGTCGTCATCACGAATTCGAAGATCTCGACGCAGGGCGGCTCGTGCGCGGCCCTGGCCACGGACCGCTACCAGGGCACCTCGGCCCCGTCGGTCACGGCGACGAACTGCGAGGGCACGACGGCCGGCACGGGCTCGCCGGGCATCTACTGCACGGGCACATTCAACGTCACCGAATGCGCTCTGACGGCCACCGGCTCCGAGGCCGCCTGCATCGAGGGCAAGAACTCGATCACGCTGACGAACACGTCCCTTTCGGGCGCCAAGAAGTGGGGCGTCATCATCTACCAGAGCACGTCGGGCGATTCGAGCGAGGGGACGGGCACTTTCACCATGACGGGCGGCACGCTGACCAACGGCTACTCGGGCGGCCCCCTGTTCTTCGTCTGCGACACCGAGGCCGTCATCGCCCTCAGCGGGGCGTCGCTCGTGAACAGCTCGGACATGCTGCTCGTGGCCGGTAAAGCCTCCACGGCTGCCAACTACATCGACAACGTCAACAGCGACTGGGGCAGTCTCGGCGGCACGGTGACCTTCACGGCGGCCAACGAAACCCTGGCCGGCAGCATCATCATCTGCGACAGCGCGAGCTCCATCGACCTGACGCTCGCGAGCTCGACCCTCGCCGGCGCCATCGACGGCGACAACCAGGGGACGGCCGACAAGCTGACGCTCGACGCGGCCAGCAAATGGACGGCCGACGGCGACTCCTACGTGGAGACCCTGAGCGGCGTCGTCTTTGCCGACGGCATCCCGACGAACGTCGATGCGGCCAGCGGAGTCACTATCTATTACGGAAGCGGGACGGACAGCGGCGGCACGGCTTTCAGCGGGACCTACACGCTGGCCGGCGGCGGCACGCTCGCCAAGAAGAGCTGACGGCGGCGCGTCCGTGTCCGCTTGACGGACGTCTCCGGATGGTGATAAGTAAACCCCTCGCTGTCTGAAAGGAAGAACCATCATGTCCCGTTGTCTGTCCACGCCCCGAACCGGGAGATCCGGCCTGCTTTCCGGCGCCGGACGCTCTTTCTTCCGCGGCCTGCCCGCCGCCGCGGTCGTCGCCGTCCTGGCGGTCCTGCCGCTCGCGGCCCAGCGGCGCGTCATCAGGATCCCTGACATCCCGGGCTTCCAGACCCTGAAAGGCGATTTCCACACCCATACCATATTTTCCGACGGCAACATCTGGCCCGTCACGCGCGTCGACGAGGCCTGGCGGGACGGGCTCGATGTCCTGGCCATCGCCGACCATGTCGAGTACCTGCCGCACAAGGAGTCCGTCCCGGTGGACCTCAACGCGGCCTGGAAGATCGCCGGTCCCCGGGCCGAGGAGAAGAACATCATCCTCGTCCACGGCGCGGAAATCACGCGGGACATGCCTCCGGGCCACCTCAACGCCCTGTTCATCGAGGACGCCTCTCTCCTGGCCCTGCCCGATCCGCTGGCCGTCGTCGAGGCCGCCGTCAAGCAGGGGGCCTTCATCCAGTACAACCATCCCGGCTGGCGGCACCAGGAGCCGGACGGCATTCCCAAGCTCTATCCCATCCACCTCGACCTCGTCGCCAGGGGCTGGCTCCACGGTATCGAGTATTTCAACACGTACGAGGGCTATCCGCTCGTCCTCGACATGTGCCGCGACCACAGGCTGGCGGTCATGGGCAACACCGACGTCCACGACGTCGTCAGCGAGGTCTACGCCGCGCCCGCCCACAGCCACCGGACGATGACGCTCGTCTTCGCCGGGGAGCGCACCGCGGCTTCGGTCCGCGAGGCGCTCTTCGCCGGACGGACGGCGGCCTGGTGCGACGACCAGCTGGCCGGCTTCGAGGAGTTCGTCGCGCCCATCTTCGCCGCCGCGGTCAAGGTCGGCAGGCCGTATCACTCCAACGACAAGCAGATCTGGTTCGAGGTCACCAACGTCTCGGACATCCCGTTCTTTCTCGTCAAGGGACCCGAGGGAGCGCCCGCCGAGCTGAGCGTCCCGGCCGGTTCGACCGTCATCGTCCGGGCCGACAAGCGCTATCTTGCCGAGCCCCTGTCCTACGAGGTCCGGAACGTCCTGGTCGGGACGGGCCGGAGCCTGGCCGTGAAACTGACCGTTCCCGCGATATCATGAGAGAAGCGCGCCGCCGACGGGCCGGCGGCGATCGAGCGGGACTTCTGGATCCAGTATCGCGAGCGCGATGATGACGAACGCGTCCGGGCGCTCGCCCAGATCGAGAAAAAAAGAAGCCGGGGGGAGTTTCCCCCCGGCTTGTGCTCTTGCGGCAACTGACTTGCGACTTGCCGGGCGGGTGGCCGGCTTACTTCTTGACCCTCTTGGCCGTCCACTCCATCTCGCCCCGGTCGCCCATGGCGATCGTGCCCTTCATCGTGTCGCCGTCGACCTTGCCCTTGTGGACCATGGACATGTCGCCCATCGGGCCGCCGGTCATGGTGAAGGTGAACTCGATCGCGTTGCCGGCGATCTTGCCCGTGCCCTTCATCTCCTCGCCCATGGGGTTCTGCATCTTGGCTTCGATGACGTCGCCCTTCTGAACGAAGGTGATGACCATCGCCGGCCGCTCTCCGCCGCCGCCTCCGGGAGGCGCGCCTTCCGGACCGCCGGGGCCGCCGGCCATGGTGAACTCCCAATCGCCCGTGACGTCCACGGACTTCGCCTGGAAGGCCGCCGCGCTGAGAACGAGACAGCCGATGGCCAGGATGATGGCCGATGTTCTTGACATCGAGACCTCCTCTCTCGGGATGAAATGACGCGGCGGTCGAATCCGCCGCTTATGATTTAGACGCTCGAGGCCGTCGTTTTCTTCCCGCCTCCGGCATCTCTCTCGAGGCGGAATGATCATGATAGCCATTTTAATGAAAACCTGCTAAATTGCCTTATGTTGCACGGCGACGGAAAAAAATGAATACAACGGGCGGCTCTCAACGCATCTGGGAAATCGATTTCCTGCGCGGCCTCGCCATCATCCTGATGGTCGGCTACCATCTCCTGTTCGACCTGGGGGAATTCCTCGGCCTCAAGAGTTTCCTGGGATTCTCGACAAACCTCTCGAGCCCGGCCTGGACGGCCGCCCAGATATTCTTCGCCGGAACGTTCGTCGTCCTGTCGGGGATGAGCTCGACCTTGAGCCGCGGCAACGTGCGGAGGGGGCTGAGGCTGCTGGCCGTGTCGCTCCTCGTCACCGCGGCCACCTATATCTTCGAGCCGACGTCCGCGATTTACTTCGGCATCCTGCAATGTCTGGCCGTTTCGATCCTGATCTACGGCGCGGCCTTCGCCAAGGCCGGGCCGGCCGCCTGCGCCGTCGGGGGCGCCCTCGTCCTCGGGCTCGGCGAGGCTCTCCTGTCATTGACGAAGGGGATGACGATCCGCTTCGACTTGCTGCTGCCGTTCGGCATCCACAGCCCGTCCTTTTCTTCGTTCGACTATTTCCCCCTCTTCCCCTGGCTGGGCATCTTCCTGGCCGGCGCGGCCCTGGGAAAATCTGTCTACGCCTCCCGCCGGAGCTTGATCCCGCGGCGGCCGCCGGAGACGTTCGTCAACTTGGCCGGCCGCCATTCCCTCCTGATCTACATCGTCCACCAACCCATCATCATGGGCGTCCTGTACCTGCTGGGACGCCTGAAGTAGGCGCGGCCCTCGCGGGACCCGGTGACGCAGGTCGTCTCGGACGACGCGCCGGTCACTTGTCGGCGATCGACCAGGCGACGACGTAGCTCAGCTTGGAGACCTTCTCCATCAGCTCGCCGCTCGTCTTGTCGACGCTGTCGCTCGTCTGGTGGAGGTCCTGAGTCACGGCGGAGAAGGGCCAGTACCAGGGGATCTTTTTCTCGTTGAAGGAGCTGTGGTCGCTGTCGCCGAAGGAGATGGACGACTGCCTGGTCTCGCGGAGATAGAGGTCGAGCCCGACGTACTTGTCGGCGGCGCGGGCCGCTTCGCCCAGCCCGGAGTCGGCGCTGAAGTTGATCAGCATGAAGTTGGCCGGTGTGACGGCCTTCAAGAACTCGGGCGAGGACGGCAGGCCCATCATCCGGGCGGCGAAGGCCAGGGACTTCTCGTCGTAGGTCCGGCTCATCATGTCGAAGTTGATGTAGGCCACGGTCTTCAGCCCCGGCATGGGCGGATTGGCGACGAAGTATTCCGAGCCGAGCAAGCCCTTTTCCTCGCCGGTCCAGAGAGCGAAGATGATCGTCCGCTTGGGTTTCCCGGGGTTGGCCGCAAAGGCCCGGGCCAGGTTGAGGACGCCGACGCTGCCGGAGCCGTTGTCGTCGGCGCCGTTGTAGATGTAATCCTCCTGGCGGCCGACGTGGTCCAGGTGGGCGCCGATGACGAGGGCCTCGGACTTGAGGGCCGGATCGGACCCCTCGATCATGCCGACGACGTTGATGCCCCGGGCCGTCCGGGTCTTGAGCGTCGAGGCGATGGTCAGGGTCGTGCCGGGGATATCGAAGGAGGCCGGCTTCCTGCCCTCGTCGATCGTCTTCTTGGCCGCTTCGAGCGTCCGGCCCGCGGCGGCCAGGATGGCGTCGGCGGCGCGGCGCTTGATCTGGATGACGGCCGGCTTCTGCCAGGGCAGGGGAGCCGCGGCGCCGGCGATCGACATCCGGTGATAGGCTTGGTGGATGATCGGGGTCTCGTCCGGAACGCTCTTGGGCGGCATGAGC
>Ga0153915_10001415_pt1 | contig 21966 bp, 20 predicted proteins | sample Opewatmetagenome_2_FD_107003 | JGI IMG/M metagenome (GOLD analysis project Ga0153915, IMG submission 107003) | Freshwater wetland microbial communities from Ohio, USA - Open water 3 Core 3 Depth 3 metaG | ecosystem: Environmental > Aquatic > Freshwater > Wetlands | place: USA: Ohio, Lake Erie...
CGGTCTGAAATGGTGAATTTGGGCCGCGTCAAAGCCCGTATAATCGGCGATCGCAAGTTGATTCGTATTGCATTAATACGGATCAACTTGCGAAGCCTGCGGTCGTCGATTCTACGGAGCTTTGACGCGGCCCAAATTCATCATTTCAGACCGGGCGCAGTATAGAAAAATTCGATGTATAATTCAGATCCAACGCAGCAATCAGCGATCTTTTCTTGAAACGAAGCAGCCATCACGATAAATTATCTTGCATCATGTGGAAATCGGTATTTCGGAAGATTTTCGTTTTGTCGTTGTTGTTGATAGGCGCCGCTTTATTGGGGCGCTTCTGGTATCTTGCCAAGGATGGATTTAGCATTAATCGGCTTCGATATTCATTGCCAGGCACGCGAAATCCGGAAAATGAGTCTCTCGATCATATCAATCATTTGCTCAAAGAATCTTATCATTATATCGGCCGAGGGCGGCAGTGCTACGTTTTCGCGAGTTCTGATGGCCATTATGTTTTAAAACTACCGCGTTTTGATCGCTACAATCTTCCTTTTTTTTGGCGCGCGATGCCTCAGTCATTTATGCCGGAGTATCGAAAATCGCTGTTCGATGGCCGACAGGATCGCCTTGTTTTTACTCTTGAAAGTTTACGGTTAGCCGCAACCGATCTTCAGCAACAGACAGCTGTTATTTATCTTCATCTTCATCGCACGCAATCGCTTCCTCGTAATTTTGTGATTTATGATCGCTTAAACCGTCCTTTGAAAATTGACCTCAATCAAACCGCATTTGCTTTGCAGGAAAAGAAAATGATTATGATGCCGCTGTGCATCAACGCCTTAAGAAATGACCGGGAAGTTGCAAAAAAAATGCTGTTAGCTTTCTTGGATATTATCGATAAGCGCGCCCAAAAGGGCATTTTCAATCGCGATCCATCCTTTTTGAAAAACTTCGGATGGGATGGCGAGAAGAGCATCCAGATTGATATTGGAAGTTTTTGGCATCGAACAGATTTGCCAAAAGAGGAAGCTTATTTTTTGTCATTGCAGGATGGCATGGCTCCATTTCGGCTATGGCTGTCTAAAACGGACCCGCAGATGGCGGAATGGTTTGAGCAGCAATACGAAGATAAACTCCGCAAGAGCAGATGATTAAATGCGTGCAGCGTTACTTGCCATTTTTACAATAGCTATGCTAGCCGTTCCTAAGTTGTGGCATAATATCAAAGGCGCTGATTTTCATTTGTTTAGCAAGCATGTTTTTGAAATCGTGCAGGGTAACGATTTTCCTCCCGAAATGGCTTGCGCTCTTGACCAGCCGTTTCATTATTGGGCCAAGGGAAGCCAGTTTTATGTTTATCTGAGCGATGATGGCAATTATGTATTGAAGATCCCCCGCGCATCGAAAATGAGAGAGTCTTTGCTCGATCGTTTTGCAAATCGAAAGATTCGAAAGCCCGATGTGTTTGTGAGTATGCAGATTGCGCGCGATTGTTTGATGTTGCAAACAGCCCTTTTCTATGTTCATTTAGAAAAAACGCTTAAAGATTTTTTTCCTGTCAAACTGTACGATCGCATTCATCGATCCCAGCGTGTCAATTTAAGCAGCGTTCCATTCGTACTTCAAAAACGCCATACGCTGATGAGCACTGCTCTCTTGGAAGCAAAAGAAGTTAATGAAGCGAAAAAAATATTGCTGGCATATCTAGATCTGATCCTTTTTGAAAAATCTCAAGGGGTCATGAGTCATGATTGCGCATTTTGGCTCAATTTTGGTTTCAACGATGGGCAAGCTTTTCGACTTGATGTGGGGAGTTACGTGCCGATTGATCGAGGCTTTTCTTTGAAACACATTGCTAAACCTGTCATTCACTGGCTTAAAGAGCACTCTGAGCTCGCAAATTGGTTCGAACAAGAAATTGAACGAAGGGAGAAGGCGTGAAGCTTTTTTGGCGAGCCGGATTGTTTCTTTGTCTTTCTATCAGCGTTTTGATGATGCCCTCTGCGCTGAAGCGTTTGACCCATTCATTTCATGCATCCAGATTACATTTAAATATTCCCGATGGTTGTCGTGGCGCTATTTCACAAATTTCAATAGATGAGGTTTGCCAGATTTTATCGCAGGACTTTGTTTATCTTGGCCGAGGATCTCAATCATTTGCATTTGCCAGCGATGACGGCTCTTATGTTTTAAAACTTTTTATTTTTGATTCGATGGATTCTTTTTCCCACCGTTTGTTTGAAAAATCTTTTGATTCCGGCATGATACAGCAAAAGGCCATTCATACATTTGATGCTTGCAAGCTAGCTTGTCAATTTCTTCCTCAAGAGACGGGAGTATTATTTGTCCACTTCAATACGCAGAAAAAGAGCCTGCCGACGGTTCGGCTGATTGGACCTGCATGGAAGCGCCAGGAAATTCATCCTGAAGAGTTTTGCTTTGTTTTGCAAAAGCGCGCTCTTGGCCTCGATGAAGTTTTGATGCAGGCATGTTTGCTCAGCGACAAAGATCGTTTCTTCTCGATGGTCGATCAATTGAATCGGTTGCTGACTCGGCGTATCGACTGTGGAATAGCCAATACTGATCCAACTCTATTTGAAAATTTTGGAGTAATCGATGGACAGGTTGCTGAAATCGATTTTGGTAATTATGTTTTTTGTCCGGAAATCTTTACTAAGAGTAGGTCCGAATATGAAAAAACGCGATATACGGATCAGTTATTAAAATGGGTTGAACGAACCATTCCTCAATGGAAAGATAGCGTTGCTGTGCGTTTGAAGGAGAATCAATGAAACGTTTTTTTGGGCCTTTTATTATTGCAATTGCCTTGGTTTCATTTTTCTGCTATCGCTCCGACGGTTTTTTTCTTTCACGGATTCGAGGGCCTTTGGTTGAAGGAACTTCTGTTTCGCCCGATGACAACTCTAGCAAAATACTTCAGCAGCCTTTTTATTATCTTGCCAAGGGGAGGCAGTGTTTTGTTTTTGAAAGCGCTGATGGCCAAACGGTTGTCAAGTTTCTCAACTATTCTCGGTTTTCATTGCCCAGGTGGCTCAAGGCATTTCCTCTGCCCCACTATTGGAAAATGTGGTTATTGGGCTTGGATGAAAAGCGGCGGCTTCGTTTTGAATCAACCATCGATAGCTTTGAAATTGCGATGCAGCAGCTGCAGCATGAAACGGGGTTGATCTATCTCCATCTGCAAAGAGGCGATGGTTTGCCGATTCTACAAGTTACGGATCGCGCTAATCGAAATCATCGCATCGATTTGAATCAGACCATTTTTGTTCTGCAGAAAAAAGCGACGCCAATTTATGACGAACTCGAAAACCGATACCGGACGGGAGGACAAGCCTCTCTTGAGGACGGAGTCGGTCAATTTTTGTCATTTCTGCAAAAGCGATGCGCTTTGCACCTTGCCGATGATGACAGGGACGTGCAGATCAATTTTGGTTTTTATAACGGGGAAATTCTTTTATTGGATCCAGGGCGCCTTTTCCACGACCCGACTCTCTCTCGCCGCGATCGGTTCGAAAGAGAAATCACGGTCGCATCAAAACGATTACGCCAATGGCTTCTTCAAAAACATCCCGAATCGGTGGCTTTTATCGATCAGGAAATCAGCCAGGCAATTAGGAGCTTTCGCGCTTACTGATCACAAATAAGTGTTGAACCATTCCAAAGCGGCTTTCGTAACCGCTTCCATCTTGCCCTTTTCTTCAAATAGATGGGTTGCTCCTTCGATGATATTGAGCTTTTTGGTGCAGGTGAGAGCATCTCTTGCCATTTCATTCAATGAAATGACTGTAATATCCAGGCTGCCGACAATTAAAAGAGTAGGGGAGATGACTTGTGAAAGGGCATTTTTGGCTAAATCGGGACGGCCTCCGCGAGAAACCACTGCATTTATCTTTGATCCGAATTCCGCAGCCGCTACCAGAGCTGCTGCAGCGCCGGTGCTCGCGCCAAAATAGCCGATCGTTAGATTTGGATAATGCTTGATTATCCATCGAGTGGCATCTGACAGCCGGGCCGCCAGAAAAGGTATGTTGAAGCGAAGTTCCGCTGTCTGGTCATCGATAGCTTCTTCTTCAACAGTAAGGAGATCGAAAAGAAGAGTTGCGATCCCGCTATTTTGCAGGGATTTTGCGACATATTGGTTTCGCGGACTTAACCGGCTGCTTCCGCTTCCATGCGCAAAGAGCACAATTCCCTTTGCGTTGCTGGGAATCTCGAGAAGGCCTGGCAAGGTTTGCTTCTTATGACTAATTGGAATCTTCACTTCCATAAAATTACTCCAGCAATTTGATCACTTCTGCATCTTGAACTTGGGGAAATGACTCATAAAATTCTCCGACAGCTGCAAAAGAAGGGGGCGTATAAAGGCAGATGATTTCGAACCCTTCTTTTTTTAAATGCTCGAGGGTATCAGGTGGCGCTACAGGAACCGCGATGATTAGGCGTTTGGCTCCCTTGGATTTGAGATGATCGAGTGAAACGCGCATCGTTGCCCCTGTGGCAATCCCATCATCGACGACAATAACCGTCTTGCCTTTGAATACGGGCGATGAGCGGCCATGGCGATAGAGAGCTAAACGGCGTGAGGCTTCTTTTTTTTCGCGCGCGATCTCGGACTGGATATAGGCTTGATCGATTCCAAATTCTCTCACAAACTCCTGATTGAGAAAGACATGATCTTCGACAAGCGCACCGATCGCCAGTTCGGGATTAAAAGGGGCTCCAAGTTTGCGTACGATGATAACGTCTAGAGGTAAATGCAGCATTCTGGCAATTTCCGCCGCAACAACAACGCCTCCCCGCGGCAATCCGATAATAAGTCCATCTTTAATATTAAGCAGTTGCAGTTCAGCAGCTAGCTGTCTTCCAGCGTCTTTGCGGTCTTTAAATAGCATGACAAACAACTTCCCTACTTGTAAGGTTGAAAAATGGAGGGAAAAGATCAAGCTTTTCTTTTTTGAGCCATGCTTTATCCGTTGCAATTTGAGCCAATTTATCACGATGCCATTTGGGGCGGCGGACGAATCGCCAAGAAGTTTCATCGCGGCGGCATTCCTGCTCGTTGCGCTGAATCGTGGGAAATATGCGATCGCACGGATGCGCAAAGCTGCGTACGGGATGGACGTTTGAAGGGCAAGAGCCTGAATGAACTCATCGATCAGTTTGGTGCGAAGTTTTTGGGGCAAGGTCGTACAGAGAAGAGATTTCCCTTGCTCATCAAAATCATCGATGCCCGCGAAGCCTTAAGTCTGCAGGTTCATCCCAGTGAGGAAACGGCGCAAGCATGCCATGGGGAGCCCAAAACTGAGATGTGGTACGTATTGGAAGACGGTCCTGTATATGCCGGTTTCAAAAAACCCATTAGTTCGAAAGATTGGTCTTCGGCTGTCCGATCTGGCCATACGATTGACCTGGTTCAAGAATATCAATCGAAAGCAGGCGACGCCATTTTTATCCCCGGCGGACGCATCCATGCGATTGGGGCGGGATGCATGATGCTTGAAGTACAGCAAAATTCCGATACGACCTATAGAATTTTTGATTGGAATCGTGTTGGAGTCGATGGCAAGCCTCGGAAGCTGCATCTTGACGAAGCCCAAAAATGCATTAAGTGGGATGACGACAACGATCCAAGGGCTTCGGCTCGTCTGATTGAGGAAAATAGCTCTTGCCGGCGTTGGATGATTTTATCCACGCTGTTTTTTACAGTTGAAAGGTGGAAGGTTTTTGGACAATTCCAAGTAAATGCGGATCCCAAAACTTTTCAGATCTTCTTTTATCTCAGCGGACCTGATGCGGGAAAATGTATTCTTTTGCCAGCCGTTTCCGAGCCGTTGATTCTGGAAGGACCGCTTTCAGTGATTCGAATTTATATCAATCCCAGCAAATAAATTCATATTTGAGCGAGCTTTGACGCGCTCAAATATGAATTTATTTGTTGGGATTGGTATTATTAGCGAATCGCTGCTTCAGCCAGCGCCATTGCGCCGCAAACGCCAGCATTATTTCCCAAACCAGGCGCTACAATGTAATTTTCGATTTCTTCCAAAATCTGGCGGTGCTGGATGTAGCCATTCAAGAGCAGTTGCGTGTGTTTGCGGATTTTGCCGTACAGTTCTTTGTGATGCATTACGCCGCCGCCGATGATGATTTTTTGAGGAGAGAGCATTTCGATGCAATTAGCCATCGCATAGCTTAAATATTCGGCTTCTAAATCCCACCCGGGATGGTTGGAAGGTAAATCAGTGGCTGATTTAACTTTCCATCGAGCGCACATCGCTGGGCCGGATGCTAGGCCCTCCAGGCAATCTTTATGAAATGGGCATACACCGGGAAATGGATCTTTAGCTCGGTCGTGATTGACGAAGGTGTGACCCATTTCTGGATGAATGAGGCCGTGCATCATCCGGCCAGAGACGATGCCGCCGGCGCCAATTCCTGTGCCAACCGTCCAGTAAACCAGAGTGTCTACTCCGATCCCGTTTCCCCATCGCGCTTCGCCGAGAGCAGCGCCATTAACATCGGTATCAAAGCCGATCGGTAGATTGAATCTCTCGCGAACCGATCCTACGATGTTGAAATGGGTCCATCCAGCTTTAGGAGTTGTGGTAATGTAACCGAAATGAGGAGATCGGGGATCGGGGTCGATTGGCCCAAAACAGGCAATGCCGATCGCTGACAATTTATACTTTTCATCCATCATCGTTAAAAATTCGAACACCCGATTCATTGTTTCTTTGGGTGTAGTTGTCGGAAAGTTTTCCCGTTCGAGGATTTCGCCCGATGAATTTCCGACTGCGCAAACAAACTTTGTGCCTCCGGCTTCGATGCCGGCAAAAATTTGAGATTTGTACATATTTTTCATACATACGGTAATGCCGTCGCTTTTGCAAGCCTTTTGCTCGCCATATATTTTGAGCCGGGTTAATGTTTAGATTAAAAGTCGGAGTAATTTTATGGTTTCTATTTTGCAGAAGATGCGCCTGGCGCATCGCCCCGAAGTGCCGGATCGATTGCGTAAATTACCGCAACTATCGTTTCATCAGATGCCAGCTTCTTCGTCCATACCCGATTCGATCAAAAAACGGTTTCCCCAAACTCATGGACTTAATGCCTGGAGCGTTGTCGAAGGAAAGGGCAAACCGGATCGCGAACTCCGTGTCGGTGTTTTGTTTTCAGGCGGCCAGGCGGCCGGGGGACATAATGTGATTTCAGGACTTTTTGATGGATTGCAGCAGATCCATTCCGATTGCAAATTGATCGGTTTTTTGAATGGTCCTGCCGGATTGATCGATGGCAAGTTCCAGGAATTATCTGCTTCGATGGTGGACAGCGTGCGCAATCTTGGAGGATTTGATTTGATCGGATCGGGTCGTACAAAAATCGAAACGCCCGAGCAGTTCGAATCGGCTGCGCAGCAGGTAAAGACCCATTCACTCGATGCCGTTGTCATTATTGGCGGAGATGATTCAAATACTAACGCCGCTTTGCTGGCAGAATATTTCCTGCAAAATCAAATCAAGGCTAGCGTGATCGGAGTTCCGAAAACGATTGATGGAGATCTGCGCAGTGCAGATATTGAAATTTCTTTTGGTTTCGATAGTGCAACGAAAACCTATTCGGAGCTCATCGGAAATATTGCCCGCGATGCCATATCGGCGAAAAAATATTATCACTTCATCAAACTGATGGGACGCTCCGCATCGCATATTGCGCTTGAATGCGCTTTGGCCACACATCCTAATCTCACTTTAATTGGCGAAGAAAAACAAAGTCTATCCCAGACAGTTGCTGCAATCGCCGATTTAATCGTCGAACGGAAGAATAAGGGTAAAGAATATGGAATCATCCTTCTTCCTGAGGGACTGATCGAATTTATTCCCGAATTCAAGGATTTGATTCGCGCATGCAATCAGCTCCTCGCTGACGGGAAAGAACCTCAAAAAATCAGAGATTTTCTGGCAGAGCCGCACCGCTCGTTCTTTGTGCGTTTGCCGGAAAAAATCCAGCAGCAGCTCGTTTTGGAGCGGGATCCCCACGGAAATGTCCGGGTCTCTCAAATCGAAACGGATCTATTAGTACTCGATCTCGTTAAGAAAGAACTCGATAGCCGCAATGTGAAATTCCATGCCCTTAACCATTTTTTTGGATACGAGGGAAGATCCTGTTTTCCGTCCAATTTCGATGCCAACTATTGTTATTCCCTTGGACTTTTGGCATCCCTCGCTATTCGCGAATCAGCAACCGGCGTTATCTTGGCGATCAAAAACTTGAACCGCCCTGTCAAGGATTGGGAGCCAAAAGCAGTCCCAATCGTACAATTGATGGGATTTGAGATGCGCTCAGGCAAAGAAAAACCCGTTATCGCGAAGGCGCTCGTTGATCTGCAAAGCCGTCCCTATCGCTATTTTGCAAAAATGAAAAAACAGTGGGGCTTGGAAGACGATTATCAAATGCCCGGGCCGATTCAATTTTACGGAAGCTCTGAATTGATTGACTCTGTTCCGATAACCCTTTCTCTATAAAAGTTATATACTGCGCCCGGTCTGAAATGGTGAATTTGGGCCGCGTCAAAGCCCGTATAATCGGCGATCGCAAGTTGGCGCGTATTGCTTTAATACGTACCAACTTGCGAAACCTAGTGGTCGACGATTTGAGCGAGCTTTCACGCAGCTTAAATATGAATTTATTTTCTGGGATTGGTATTAATTTTGATTTGCTTCGCTCGTGCATTTCGCCGTTTCGGTCTCTTCGGCCAAAAGATCGATTTTTTTCCAGGCGCCCTGTTTGAACCTTGTGGCATAGAGGGCGAACATGGTTATGCTGTAGATCAATGCGATTATCCAAGCATATTCGACATTCAGACGGTACCGCAGCACGATCTGCCAGATTGGGATCAGGAGGCCAATCCATACAGAGACAGCTCCTGTAATTAATAGAAAAAATGTGTCTCCTGCGGCGATGAGAAGGCCGGAAAACACCCAGCGAACGCCTTCAAAAAACAAATTCAAAAATGTGAGGATCATGCAAATTCGGATCGTGTCCATGACGGCGTTTTGATCGTCGATGAAATCCATATGCTCGAAAAAGAGAAGGCGGACTAAGCCATTCGTATCAAGCAAAAGGATGCATCCGATTACGCCGATGAATAGTGCCTGTAAGATGAGTCCGGAGCGCATGACTCGCAAGAGCTTGTCGCTTTGTTTGGAGCCAATCAGATTGCCTGCTGAAGCCGTGACGCCTCGACTTAAACCGTCTCCAAAAAATGAAAAGAGGATCCATAAACTCTGGCAGATGCTAGAGATGGTAATGTGTGTTTTTCCCATGGATGTCATCATCCAATAAAAAACAGCCCATCCGAAAACTTCCAGCATTACGAAAACGCCTTGAGGCAATCCGATTCGAAAGCATCTTTTGAATTCATTGAAATCCAATTTCCATCGAGTTGTGCCAAATTCGCTTCGATAGCGTTTCTGAAAAAACAGAATCGCTAGAAAGATTGTTTGAAATGCATATCCGCAAGAGGTTGCGATCGCCGCGCCTTTCACGCCCATTGCGGGAATGAATGGAGGAGCGCCGAAGATTAAGAGCCAATCCAGGATGATGTTGAGAAAGTTGGCAACTAACGCGACAACGATCAGGATTTTGGTTTGGCCTCGGCCAACGAAGAATCCCGCAAATGCCGTCATGAGAGCGTAACTGGGGCCAAAGGACATCATCCAGCGGAAAAATTCTGCTTCCAGAGCTCCGTTGGGGTTAAATGAGAATATTTTCGTAGAAAAAATCGCCAAGGGAATGAAAATGACGTATGAAAATAACGAAAGCCAAATCATTTGCCATACGGGTACTCCGATTTTCTGAAACATCTTTGCGCCATTATATTGAGCGACAAAAACTTCTGACATGGCGGTGATCATTCCTATACCGCCCATGAGAGCCCATGACAACGTTCCTGCGTTTGCAACTGCATTTAATGCATCGAGAGAATACCGCGCCAAAAACAGCCTGTCGGTAAAGATCATGCAGAGCGATGCAAGTACTGAAATCATCAGAGGAAGCGAAATGGTCCATAATTCCCGAACGCTTCCTTCGGGGTAACGGGTGAGAGTAGTCATAAAAGTAACAAGAAGTTGGGTTTACAATAACACACTTTGATGTTGTTGTCAGCTTGGTGATTAAATTATTAGGTTTTATATCGTTTTTGGTTTTGTTTCGTTTTGTGGTTGTTTATAATAAATAGTTTTGGTAATTGTAAAATTAAGTGATAGTAAGTAGTGTTATGGCGTGGTCGTTATTTCAGAAATTGTTCAAACGATTCGTCAACCCGCATATTAAAGACATCAAACGCGATTTGTGGGATGCAATTCTTTGGCGTTTTGGATATTACGCTGAAAAAAAGCCAAGAGAAGCTCCGCCTGACGATTTTGTCTATCCCGGGAGCACTGCTTCATATGATCCTTCTCAGCCCTGGGCGCTTTGGATTGGGCATAGCACATTTTTAATCCGTGTGAATGGTTTGGTTTTTATGACCGATCCGATTTTCGGCTCTTATTGCTCGCCGATTCATTGCAATGTTTTTAAGCGGCGTCATGAACCTGCGATAGCAATGCAGGATTTGCCTTCTGTAGACTGCATTATGATCAGCCATAACCATTACGATCACTTAGACGAACAAAGCGTTTTGGAGTTGCATCGGAGAAATCCGAATATAGTATGGGTCGTACCTCGCGGATTGAAAAAATGGTTTGAGCGGCGGCATATCCACTCCGTTTATGAACTCGATTGGGGGCAGTCTTATCAGCTGAGAAGCGATTGCAAAATCACAGCTGTTCCTGCGCAGCATTTTTCGGGTCGCCATCTTTGGGATAAAAACCGAACCCTTTGGTGCGGCTATGTTATGGAATCTCGCGATAAAACTTTTTATTTTGTAGGAGATACCGGTTACAACTTTATAGATTTCAAGCAAATAGGCGCCAGATGGCCTTCAATCGATTTAAGCATGATTCCGATCGGCGTGTATGTTCCGGAAAAATTCATGAAGCCGGTGCATATCAGTCCTTATGAAGCAGTGAATATCCATTGCGATACCCATTCCCGCCTTAGTCTTGGAATGCATTGGAAGACCTTCCGACTGTCGGAAGAACCAATGGATCGTCCTCCATATGATTTATATTTGGCCATGAAGCAAAAAGGGCTTTCAGTCGATACTTTCTTGCCCATTGAACCGGGCCGTTTTATCAATTGGTGATGAAATCTTATGCGGGATTTTTTATCATCACTTAAATGCGATGGACTAATCCTGATAAAAGCTTCGGTTGCTACATCAATCCTTACATTGAGGACCCAAAGCACAATTTGTGGGATGTGATTCTTTGGCGTTTTGGCCATTACGATGAGCCGCATGTATTGCCTCCCGATGGATTTCAATATCCTGCTCAGCCGCATCCCTTCGATGCCACATCGCCTTCCGCCGTTTGGATCGGACACAGTACGTTTTTACTGAAAGTCGGTGGCTTGGCGATATTGACTGATCCATTATTTAGCGATCATTGCTCGCCGATACCGATCCGTTCTTTGAAAAGGCACCAACAGCCGGCAATCAGCATTGACGATTTGACCGCGGTGGATATCGTTTTAATCAGCCATAATCATTACGACCACCTGGATGAGAGCAGTGTTTGCCGGATCTGTCAGAAATTTCCTAATGTTCAATGGATCGTGCCTGCGGGGGTCAAGAAATGGTTTACGAAGAAAAAAATTGCCAACGCAACTGAATTGAACTGGGGTGAGTCATATTCCTTTATGGATCGATGCCGGATTTTCGCTGTTCCTGCGCAGCATTTTTCCGGGCGGGGGCTTTGGGATGAAAATCGCAGTCTTTGGTGCGGCTATGTCGTCGAATGCAATCAAAAGACTTTTTATTTTGTTGGCGATTCAGGCTACAATTCCGTCGATTTTAAACAGATCGGAGAACGGTGGCCCATCATTGATCTCAGCATGATACCTATCGGCGCGTATGCACCCAAACGCCTGCTCCAAGGGATTCACGTTTGTCCGAGAGAGGCGGTGCAGATCCATTGCGATGTTGGATCCAGACTGAGTTTGGGAATGCATTGGAATACATTCACGCTTTCTGACGAGCCGGTTGATTTGCCTCCATATGATCTTTTTCTTGCCATGAAAGAAAAAGATCTTCCTTTTGAAACGTTTTTGCCATCGCAAATCGGCGTGCCCCTCAATTGGTGATTGCGTGTTTTGGAAATCACGCCTCTTTTTGTTCAAAGAACAACTGCAGGTTATTCGACGTTTTTACTCGAAATCATTTTTGTTTTTTCTCGCTGATATTGCGCTTGCCTGTTTGTACATTGGCGCAAATCCTTATCGCGTATGCCGGCGCTTTTTCCAGAAAAAGGGGGAGCGAGAGATCCATATGTATGGAGAAACGCCCCTTACTTTATGGGCCGAGATTGTAAAAAAAGCGCAAGTGAGTCGTTTGGATCGACTGATTGATCTCGGCTGCGGGAGGGGAAGGCTTTGTTTGTGGACGAGTTTTTGGATTGGTTGTCATGTTACAGGGATTGATTGGGTTCCATCATTTATTAGCCGTGGAAGACTTTTGTCCCGGCTGTTTCGGCTGTCCAGCCTAGGGTTTGATTGCATTGGGATTTCTCAAGTTTCTTTAAAAGAAGTGTCGGTTGTTTTTCTTTATACCTATCATCCTGATGAATACAAAATTGATTTTAAACAGCTTCCTAAAGGAGCCAGGGTGATCACTGTGTCTGAATCATTGCATCAAGAAGATTTTATAACGACTGGATCTGTGAATGGTGTCTTTCCTTGGGGAAAAACAACGATCTTCATCAATAAAAAATTATAACGTTTGAACTCTTGCATCCCAGTAGGCAAAATTCTTGCCGATGAAAACTTACTGTGAATCGATATTCAAAACAGTGCGGCGATCCACGCGCGAGGTAATGGTCGGGTCAGTCGGAATTGGAGGACAAAATCCGATTCGAATTCAATCGATGACAACGACCAATACCCGGCATGTAGATGCGACCATTGACCAAATCATGCGGCTGGCTGATGCGGGCTGTCATATCGTTCGGATGACGGTTCAGGGAAAACAGGAAGCGCTCAGTTGCGAAGCTATTAAAAATGGATTGTTGCAGCGCGGCTACTCAATCCCGCTTGTTGCCGATATCCATTTTTATCCACCAGCGGCGATGGTCGTGATTGATTTTGTTGATAAAGTGCGAATTAATCCCGGCAATTTTGTTGATCCCCGCGCAGACTTCAAACAGATTGAATTTGACGATGCGGCTTACCAAGCCGGCTTTGACAGGATCGAAGAGAAGTTTTCGCCGCTTGTTGAAAAATGCAAGCGTTTAAAGAAGTCTTTGCGCATCGGTACCAATCTGGGGTCTCTTTCCGATCGCATTATGAATCGATTCGGCGATACGCCGCGCGGGATGGTCGAATCGGCTATCGAATACGCTCGCGTCTGCCGCAAATTCGATTTGCATGATTTGATCTTCTCGATGAAAGCCAGCAATCCTGTCATTATGATTGAAGCTTATCGGATGCTTGCTGCAGAAATGGTGCGTTTGAAATGGGATTATCCGCTGCACTTGGGTGTTACTGAAGCAGGCGAAGGGGAAGACGGCAGGATTAAATCGGCGATGGGCATCGGTGCTTTATTGATGGATGGGCTTGGAGATACCATTCGCATTTCTTTAACGGAAGATCCTGTTCACGAAATCGAACCTTGCCGCCAGCTCATTGATTTTATCGAAAAACAGACTGGGCGGGGGATTGAGCCGTTTGATGAAAGGCATCGTGATCGCAAACGAGATTCCTATTATCTCCATCGAGGCGGCGCCGTTGTGGCAAAAGTGCCAATAGAAGATTTAAAAGTGCTGTCGAATCTAAGCCAGCAGCCCGATGCCGTTTGGCTTGAAAAACATGACAGCGTCGAGAAAAACATCTGTGTCATCGATTCTTCTAAGACATATTTTTCATCAGGATCTTTATTGCCGGAAATGGTAGCTCCTCAATTGATTGTATTTCATCCGGCTCATTCACCTGTCCATGAGACTCGTCGATTCATCGATGATTTAAAAGATCGAAAAATCGATACGCCGGTTATTCTTTGTCTTTCCTACGGCTGTTCCGCTCAAGAGCAATTGATTCATGCCGCTGTAGAGGCGGGTGCGGTTTTATGCGACCGGCTTGTTGAAGGTATCTGCATTTTGTCCGATCAATCGATCGTCGATAACAGCAAACTGTGTTTCAATATTTTGCAATCGGCCGGCTTGCGGTTTGTCAAAACTGAATTCATCTCCTGTCCTGGCTGCGGGCGTACTTTATTCGATTTGCAAAGCGTTGCACATCGCGTTCGAGAGGCAACCGGGCATCTTCCAGGGATCAAAATCGCAATTATGGGATGCATTGTGAATGGGCCTGGAGAGATGGCTGATGCGGACTTTGGACTTGTTGGATCGAAACCGGGAAAACTCAATCTCTATCTGGGTAAAACTTGTGTGAAACAAGACATCAACATTGCAGATGGCCCTGGCGAGCTTGTCTCATTGATCGTTCAGCAGGGAAAGTGGATGGATCCGGCGTAGATGGTTATTTTAATAAAATCTCTATCAGCCAAGAGAATAAGAGCTTTTTCTGATTAGCTTTTTCATCCGAACAATCGGGTTCTTGATATTCCGGATGTATGCCAGATAATAGTGCTTTCCCGTTTCCAGCATTACACAAAACGATCGCAGGACTGTTTCCTTGAAGTTCTTTGTATTCGGCTAGAATTCGGACTCCTGGAAAAGATGTCGCTTGAAGGAAGGTGCATCCTCCATGATAATAAGCGTTTGCATTTATTATCGGAAAGTTACTGCTAGATAGTGCAAGCGAGGTAAAACGGGCTCCTTGAGAATTTTTAGGAGAAAATTGCCCTAGGCCTAAGGCTGGGCCGTATGCGCACCCTGGAAAAAAAGACAGTTCCCTTTCGCCGATCACTTCCAAAGATCCTCCTGGTTCGAAACTGATCGAGCCGCTTCCGTAATAAGCTCCCGCGCAGATACCGAAATAGCGCCCGCCACAGAGGACATATTCGCGGATGCGGCGATTGGCAGCTCCTTGGAGAGCTTGCAGATAGGCAATATCTCGGCCGCCGGGGAATATAACCATTGCGGCTCTATTTTCCCATCCATCTTCAAGAAATAGACCACGCTTGGCTAGCTCGATTTTGTATTTGCCAGGGTCGAGATATTCTCTTAAAGAACGCGCTGTTTCCCGAACGCTGGAAGGGCAGACCCCTTCATCGCAATAGAGAAAAATGCTTTTCATGCGCTTTCAAATAGGAAACTGTGAGCCCGACTTTGACCAGATCTCCTGGGATGAATGGATAAAATCCCAATAGCCACGCAGCGCTAAGACCGGTAAATTGCGACAGCCAGAGTGTTCCAAGCGCGAGTTGTAAAATGCTCGGTAAAAATATTCTCGCAAAGAGAGGAAAACGGCTTAAAAAGTTTTTTCGCTCGAGCAAAAGGCCGGTGAGGTAAGCTTGCGCGACAAAGCCGATCAAGTAACCGCATGTGGGGCCGGCAAAATGCGCAAATCCGAATTGCCCCCCAGTCCAAACCGGCATACCCAAGCATCCTTGGATTAAATAACATATAACCGCCATAGCTCCTTTGCGGCTGCCCAATAGGGCTCCAATCAGCATAACGGCCAAGGTTTGGCCGGTGATAGGAACTGGCGAAAAGCCGAGCGGGATGCGGATCTGAGCCATCAATCCTATGAATAATGACGCGCCCAGGATTTGAACGATCGGCAGTTTTTTGATCTCATGAAGCCATTCAAAATCAAAATATCTGGTTTGTTCCATCGCATCCTCCATTTATTGTCTAAGATCATACTTTACGCGGCGTTTTTGCTTCGAGATTTATCTCTAGTAGATCGATTCCAAAATAACATGCCTTTGAACTGCGTCAAAGCCATGTTATTTTGGAATCGATCTACTAGGGAGCTTTCGCTCAAGCCGAAAAACCGATTTTTCAGGTTCTTTGGGTATGTAAATAAGAAAGATTGTTGTGCGACGGAGTTAATGTAAAATAAATATTTACATTAGAATTGTTGTTGTATTGATTTGGCTTTTTTAATAAAATAATCAACTTCTTTTTAGTAATCTTGGAGATCTTTTTGTTACCGTGTTGGAAAACAAGGGGTTGGTTGGAAGGCGCGGAGCTGGAAGCGGCGAAAACGCGGCCAGTTAGAAACTATACATTGCTTGAGGAGGTGATTCGATATCGACCGATTCAGTCACTGTTTGAAAATTCTCGAAAAGAGCTGGAGCGAGAGATCGAAATATTTGCGGCGCCAGCGTCGTCATTGCCATTAGGGTTTGATGCAAGAACATTCAGTGTAATGAATGGAAACATACAAATATTTATTCGAGCTGCAGTAAATAAACAGACTGCTATAAAAGTTTTAATTCAGGAATTAGCAAACATTTCAATCGTCGAGGAGGTTAAGCGGCTTTATCAATCAGCTCGAGAAGGCGGCATTGACGCTGAACATTTTGTTGAAAAAATCGAAACGCTTGAGTTTAACGCTTCGCAAATTTATGAAAGCACGCTTCGGCAACTTATAAAAGAGAATCGCGTAATCTGGAGGTCATTTCCTCACGCTCATGCAACGTTCCAGCAGTACAAGGATGTTCAAAAAGCGAGCGGTCATTCGAAATTGTATTTCGATGTTTGGGATCGATTGCACAAAAATTATGCCAATCCCGGGCAATAAATTCATATTTGAGCGAGCTTTCACGCAGCTTAAATACGAATTTATTTCTTGGAATTTGGTATTGCCTCTCTCTATAGATTTCCGGGAATCTTCAAAAGCGGACTCAAGGAGTAATAATTTTTAAGGCGATTTGCTGGATGCGGTAAGGGGCTGAATTTTCTGTACCAGGCACATATTTATCGCTATGACTGAATGAAAGGTCTTTTTGAACGTCTACTATATGAACGCATTCATGAATCAGGACTGCGGCGATTTCGTCGATCCCACGGTTTAATTTGTATTTATTAAGTGAAATGACGGGGATGCCCGGGGTTGTGTGTGCGAATTCTTTCGAGCATTTGAACAACGGCTTGAATATGCGGACAGCTACATTGATGTCTTGTGCGAGTAATGGGGCAATCTCTTCACCTGAGACTGGGTTGCCGGTTATGTGATTTGTCGAAAAAGCAAAGGCTTGCACCTCTCGGATTTTTTGGTAAAACGCTTCTTCTCCCGCCAACAGCAAGTTTGCAATGCGAATCGCTTCTTTGACGGTAGGGGTTTGCTCAGCAAATGCTGGCGTTTCTATTTTCATTAACACGTCAAAGGTTTATAAAAAATTATTAAAATCCTAATATTTTTGGTGTTTTTTGACGAGATGGGGATTGCAGCTCTATTCACATTTCTAATCGAGTGCTATAATGTTTGGTTTTAAAGATAGAGTATCTATGGAAAAACCTAAGTACGATCCACGCTCGATCGAGCGAAAATGGCAGCGCATCTGGAAGGAAAAAAAAATATTTAAAACCGAGATCGATCCTTCTAAACCGAAGTATTACATTCTGGATATGTTTCCCTATCCTTCAGGCGCCGGACTGCATGTTGGGCATGTAACTGGTTATACGGGCACTGATATCCTGGCTAGGTACAAACGGCAAAGGGGATTCAATGTCCTTCATCCAATGGGCTGGGATAGCTTTGGGCTGCCTGCTGAGCAATACGCCATCCGCACGGGCACTCATCCTGCAAAGACAACGCAAGTCAATATCGACACTTATCGCCGCCAGCTCGAATCGCTCGGTTTCAGCTATGATTGGGATCGGGAGATTGCGACGAGCGATCCGAAATACTACAAATGGACTCAGTGGATTTTTACTAAGCTCTTTGAAAAGAATCTCGCATATGAAGCGGAAGTCAATGTTAATTTTTGTCCAGCCTTGGGCACAGTTTTGTCCAACGAAGAGGTTGAAAACGGACGTTCCAAGGAAGGTGGATATCCTGTTGAACGCCGTCCGCTCAAGCAATGGATTTTGCGCATCACGGCCTATGCCGACCGGCTGTTGGCCGATCTGGATCTCCTCGATTGGCCGGATCATTTGAAAAAATTGCAGGTTAACTGGATTGGCCGCAGCGATGGGGCTGTGATCTCTTTTGTCGAAGAATCTTCTCGTGAACCGATTGTTGTTTTTACAACGCGGCCGGATACTCTTTTCGGCGTTACCTATTTGGTATTGGCTCCTGAGCATCCTCTAGTGGATCGAATCACTTCAAAAAGCCAGAGAGAGGCTGTTCAAAAATACCGTACGCAGACAGCATCGAAAAACGATCTGGAGCGGACTGATCTCGCCAAAGAAAAAACCGGTGTTTGGACCGGCGCTTACGCAATTCATCCGATCTCTGGTGAAAAGATCCCGATCTGGATTGCCGATTATGTTCTCATTGGATATGGCACTGGCGCCGTCATGGCCGTTCCCGCTCATGATGAACGTGATTTTGAATTTGCCCATCTATTTCATTTAACGATCCACTGCGTTTATGATCCTGATCTTTCCTTGGCAGTCGAAGGTGAGAGCCGGGATCGCGCGGATTATTTGAAGGGTCTCCGTTGCTGGACGAAAGACGGCAAATCGATCAATAGCTCGCATGTCGAACTGTCATTAGACGGCCAATCAATGGTCGAGGCTAAGGAGACGATAATCCGCTATTTGGAGCGTCATTCAAAAGGAAAGAGGACGGTCAATTATAAATTGCGCGACTGGCTCTTTTCGCGACAGCGCTACTGGGGCGAGCCGATTCCAATTCTCCATTTTGCCGATGGCACGATGCGCTCGCTCGATTTGGACGAACTTCCTTTGACGCCTCCTCATTTGGACGATTTCAAGCCCGCATCTAGCGGTCAGAGTCCTTTAGCGAAGGTTCCTTCTTGGGTAGAGATTGAAGATTCCAAAACCGGCAAGAAGGCGCTCCGCGAAACCAATACCATGCCGCAATGGGCTGGCTCATGCTGGTATTATTTGCGATTTTGTGATCCTCACAATGACCGCGAGGCATGGGGCTCCAAATCGGAAAAATATTGGCTGCCCGTTGATCTTTATGTCAGAGGCGTCGAGCATGCGGTGCTGCATTTGCTCTACGCCCGGTTTTGGCATAAAGTGCTTTTCGATTGCGGATTGGTTCATAGCCCTGAGCCATTCATGACTTTGCGCAATCAAGGCCTTGTCACTGCTCGCTCGTTCAAAAGGCCCGGCGGCGGATATGTTGCGCCCGGCGACGCTGTGGAGAGAAATGGATCTTTTTATGCAGATGATGAGTCAGAGCCTCTTATTGTGCAGACTGAAAAGATGTCCAAATCGAAGCTCAACGGGGTTTCTCCAGATGAAATCATCGAAGAATTTGGCGCTGATGCTCTTCGTTTGTATGAAATGTTCATGGGACCGTTCGATCGGGAAAAAATATGGAACACGGATGCCGTCAATGGGTGCAAACGCTTTTTAAACCGGTTTTTCGATCTGGTTCATTCTGACAAGATCAACGAAAATCCATCAGTAGCTGCATTAAAATTAGGTCATCGTTTGGTCAATGCTGTGACGAAGGACATCGAGCAGATGCAATTCAATACGGCAATCGCTCATATGATGGAGTTTCTCAATGATTTTACCCCTCTTCCCACTTATCCTCGATGTGTCTTAAAAATGGCTGTGCAAGTGCTTTATCCATTCGCACCTCATATAGCCGAAGAGCTTTGGGAGTGTTTGGGCGATCATCAATCACTTACCTATGTGCCCTTGCCCAACGTCGATCCGCAATACCTGGTTGATTCGACGGCGACATATGTAGTACAGATTAACGGCAAGCTACGCGGACGCTTTGATTTGCCCAAAGACAAGTCGGAGGCAGAATTAATGGAATTTGTTCTGGCGCAGCCTGAGATTGCTAAATATCTGCAAAATGGGGTTGTGAAAACAATATTTGTGCCGAATAAACTGCTCAATATCGTTGTTCCATGATCTACAACGTATTGCTATGCATTTTTGCTCTCTGCATGTGTCCGAAAATCGTATGGCAGATGTGGAAAAAAGGCAAAAAAATGCCAAGCATCGGGGATCGGTTTGGATTGAAACCTCCCATTTCGTCTGATTCCGGGACGAAAGTTTGGATTCATGCTGTGTCTCTCGGGGAAATGAAGGCGGTGAAACCATTAACCGACTGCATGATTAAAAACGGTTTTCAGCTGCAATTGCTCATTACTACATCGACTGCGACTGGCTATGAGGAGGCTTGCCGTTTGTTTTCCACGCATGCGCAAGTTCGATATTTACCTCTTGATTTTTCCTGGACGATGCGCCGCTGGGCTCGTTCTTTTCGACCGAATCTGCTGATTTTTATGGAAGGAGATATTTGGCTGAACTTACTCCGCGAAGTGCAGAAGCTGCATGCAAAAACTGCGCTGGTAAGCGGAAAGGTTTCGGAAAAATCGGCCAAGCGATTCCGAATGTTTCGCTTTTTTTCGCGACAATTATTCGATTCATTGGATTTGCTGTGCGTGCAAAGCGATGAATACCGCGGTCGTTTTGAACAATTTGTCAAGCGTCCCATTCAGGTCTCCGGGAATTTAAAGCTTGATATCGATCCACTTCCCGTCGATGTCTCCGAGGTCCGCCGCCGTTTTTCCCTTAGCGAGAATCAAAAAGCGATTACTCTTTCCTGTACTCATGCACCGGAAGAAAGGGAATTGATCGAAGCGTTGAGCCCTTTATGGAAGCATTTTTCCGATCTCGTTATTTTTCTGGCGCCGCGGCATCCTGAACGCTTTGGCGATGTGGCTCTGCTGCTCCATCAAATGAAAATCCCATTTTGCCGCTGGAATGAGAATCGGATACAGGAACCTATAGTGCTGGTGGATACAATGGGGCAGCTTCCTATGTGTTACAGCGTGAGCAGCGCTTCGATTGTAGCTGGCAGTTTTTCATCGCGACGAGGCGGCCATAACATCTTAGAACCTTGCCTTTATGGATGCCCAGTCCTTTTTGGTCCTTACATCTATGCACAAAAAGAACTCTCGAGAATTGCTCTCCAATATGGCGTGGGCTGCGAAGTGTCTGAAGAGATGCTGGTGGAGACTCTTCTTGAGTGGTTTGAAATACTGCCGCTTTTGCGATCGAATGCCTTAAGGCTTATTGAGAAAAACCGCGGAAGCGCCGATCGAACATGGCAAATGGTTCAAAAGATTCTATAGGTTGGCCCAAAATCATTTGGGAGTAATTACTTGTCTGTGGTATCTTTGATGCATCTTATCTATCGCGGGGTGGAGCAGTGGTTAGCTCGTTGGGCTCATAACCCAAAGGCCGTAGGTTCGAATCCTGCCCCCGCTATTTCCCCCATGGCGGTATAGCTCAGTCGGTAGAGCAGCGGAATCATAATCCGCGTGTCGCTGGTTCAAGTCCGGCTACCGTCATTCTAAAAATCAACTACTTATGTTAGCAGACCACTTTTAATCACCCCCAGATGTCAGTGTTTTGTCAGAAGATCCTATCCAGGATGTTTTAGAGATTCAATGTGTTACATTTCACACACTTAGACATACAGCCAGTTCTACAATTAGGTCTGCAACCAGTTCTTATAGCTAGATTAGCTGGACCACAAGGAGAGTAGGACTGCAGATCGTTACACACACACGATTAAAGAGATTCTGGTTCTGGCCATCGCAAATGAGCGCTGCCATACCAGTTCTCATCCCATGAAGATTTGTTCAACTTGGTATGAATATCAGGGAAATTGCATGAAAATTTTTGAAAGTTCCGTTGACAAGTAACTTTTTATGAATGTGTACTTTATGGGTTTTTTATACCATGGAGATACACATGAGCTTTTCATTACCAGCAAACGCAC
>Ga0153915_10001416_pt1 | contig 21963 bp, 18 predicted proteins | sample Opewatmetagenome_2_FD_107003 | JGI IMG/M metagenome (GOLD analysis project Ga0153915, IMG submission 107003) | Freshwater wetland microbial communities from Ohio, USA - Open water 3 Core 3 Depth 3 metaG | ecosystem: Environmental > Aquatic > Freshwater > Wetlands | place: USA: Ohio, Lake Erie...
AACAGGACTCCTCTGACTAGGTCAAGCGGGCTCAGCGATATCGACGGTACGGAGGTCTATCTCAAGTGGGAGAACCAGCAGAGGACCGGGGCCTACAAGTTCCGAGGGGCGTACAACAAGATATGCTCCCTGTCTCACGAGGAAAGGAGCAAGGGCGTCATCACAGCGTCCTCGGGCAACCACGCGCTTGCCGTCTCTCTCGCATCCGGACTCCTTGAAGTAGAGGCTACGGTGGTTGTGCCCACGAGCGCCCCGACCATCAAAATCCAGAGATGCCGTGAGCTCGGGGCCAACCTCGTGATTGAGGGAGCGAACTTTGACGAGTCCCTAGTCCGCTGCATGAAGCTTGCGGAGCAGACTGGCGCTATCTACGTTCCGGGAACTGAGGACCACAAGATAATGGCGGGACAGGGAACGATCGCATGCGAGATACTCGAGGACATGCCGGACATCAACGTCATAATTGCCCCCGTAGGTGGCGGCGGGCTGATATCAGGCCTGGGGGCATGGGCCAAGACCGTGAACCCGGGGCTGAGGTTGATTGGGGCTCAGTCGACTGATGCCAGAGCTATGTATGAGTCGCTGCGAGCGAAGAAAGTTGTCGAGATACCCGTCGTCCCCACGCTGGCGGACGGCCTGGCCGGTCAGGTTTCTCAGTTCGCTCTGGACCACGTGTCAAAGTACGTCGACGAGATACTACTGGCCGACGAGCAGGGTCTCAGGACCGCGATACGATGGGTGCTGTCCAACGAGCGGCAGGTAATCGAGGGGAGCGGAGCGGTGGGCCCAGCACTGATACTTCAGAGGAGGGTCTCCTTCCATGAGGACGACAAAGTCGCAGTTGTCATCACTGGCGGGAACATCGATATGGGAGTTCTCGGGCTCGATTCGAAACACTGACTCCATTGGCGTCAGATTGTCGCCCTCTCATCCCATCTTCGAGTCAGATATATAATCCAGTAATACGATTCGCTCTCGGGGAAAATCGAGAAATCCTGGGCAGACCAGGATTCGGAGGGGTCTGTATGAGCGGTATAACTCAACAGATGGGAGAGAAGAGAGTCTTCCTGAGAGAAGCAACTGGGCTTGTTAGAGAAATGAAGCCGCGTGATGCGCTCTTTCTGAACTTCCTGAACATGAGCATCGGGCTGGGTGTGGCTTGGGTCATCTTCTGGGGGCCAGGGATATACCCAGGCGCGAATGTGCCACTAGGACTCATCCTTTGCGTCATCTTCTGCATGTTCGGCATGTTCTGTTTCGCGTCATTGACGGCTGCGATGCCACGTAGCGGCGGAGACTACGTGTTCGTCAGCAGAGCGTTACATCCATCGTTAGGGTTCATGGCCAACTGGACCTGGGTCGTTTGGAATGTGGTGTGGTGCGGAGTTTTAGGTACGTGGGTAGTGACCTGGGGCCTGAGGGATCTGCTAGGCATTCTCGCGGTGGTCAACAACGACTCCGGCTTGCTGAACTGGGCAAGCGAGCTCAGCCAACCGAGCCACCCAATCACGTTCACAATCACGTCCATAGTCGTCGTCCTGTCGAGCGTCATGTTGGCGCTTGGGCTGAAGGTCTACATCCGAGTACAGGCGATATGCGCAATCGTAGGGCTGGTCATGCTCGTTATCGCAGGTGCTCTGTTCGCGTCGACCTCGCAGACCGAGTGGGCGGCTACATGGGACGAGTATGCGGCCGAGCAGACGGCAGCTGGCACTCCAGTAGCAGATTACGCAACCACCGTCGCGAACGCTACCGACGACGTGCCATGGGACAAGCTCCCGCTGGGAGGTGGTCAGTGGAGTCTGACTTTAGGCATATTACCTGTCGGATTCTGGGTCCTGGCCTATCCGTACTTCTCTGCGTTCATGGGCGGTGAACTGAAACGAGCACGCACCACGGCCTTCATCGGGAACATGGGCGGAGTGATCATTGGTGGCATCTTCGTCATAGGCATGTACTTGCTCGTAACCAACGCCCTTGGAGAGGATTTCGTAATCGGCACTTATGCCCAATTCTACGGGTATAGCACGACCGGCTACGGAATGCCCAGCCAGTGGTTCGATTTCCATGCAGGCCTGATTGGCGGTAGTTCGGTGTTCGCGTACGTCATGGGCGTGGGGATGGTCGGCTGGCTTCTGATGTACCCGGCGCTGTCCTACCTCGGGCAGACCAGAGCAGCACTAGCGTGGTCCTTCGACAGACTCATTCCCGGCTGGTTCGGCAAGGTGAGCGAGAGGTTCCACACTCCGATCAACGCGATCATCTTCTTCACCATCGTCAACTGGCTCTACCTGATCGTATACGCCTTCACCTACAAGTATCAGGCCAGCTTCTCGGCGCAGGTCGGGCAGATGCTCGGGACGTTCTTGTTCATAGGGCTCGCTGCCATCGCGTTGCCTTACAGGAAACGTACGAAGCCTATCTACGAGGCCTCCGGAGTCGCATGGAAGTTAGGTCCAGTGCCCATACTCGCAGTTGCGGGGATAATCTGGGTCGCCTTTGACATCTTCTGCCTATGGTACTTCGTTGTAGACCCGAACCTGGGCGCAAACGACTACTACAGCAAGATAGTCAAGTACTTCTCATTGTTCATGACCTTCGGGATCATGGCAATCGGATTCGTCTACTACTGGGCCATCAGATGGTACCGGAAGAAGCAGGGCATCAACATCGACCTCGCGTTCAAGGAGCTGCCTCCGGAATAGGCCACGCGAGAAAAACCCGAGCAAACCCTTTCTCTTATTCTTGATTTCATCTCCGGCGACAGCTTGATAGACGAACCAACCGTTGAGGGGCTACAGACAAAGGGGGCATCACCTTGGATCTAAGAGAGCCGATTGGCGGTCAACTGGAACTCATTTCGCGCAGCGATCTGGACAGGATCCACGGCGCAACGATGGAGATCTTCCGGAAGCTCGGGGTGAAGGTGTACGAACCTCAGGCCTTGGAGCTTTTTAGGAAGGCGGGGGCGGACGTAGACAAGAAGACGATGATGGTCAAAATCCCGGAGAGCCTGGTGAAGGAGACTATCAAGAGGGCTCCGTCGGGTTTCAAGCTATACGGTAGGGATCCGGAGTACGAGCTGGACTACAGTGGGAACAAGGTACACTTCGGGGTCTCCGGACTTGCAGTCAAGGTTCACGACCTCGAGGGGAAGACCAGGCTCGGGACTCTGAAAGACGTCGAAGACCTCGCTAGGCTCGCGGACGCGCTTGACAACATACATCAGATACTGATGATGGTCACACCATCCGACGTGCCGGTCGAGGTCCACCACCTGTGGACGTTCCTCGCAGATTGGAAGAACTCGAGGAAGGCGACCGAGGGATACAATTGGACCGCGAGGAAGGCGATGGAGACCATCGAGATGGCATCGATCCTGAGGGGCGGGACGGATGAACTGGTTAGGAAACCGTGCCTCCTTGGCTTCACGAACCCGGTCAGCCCGCTGCAGCTGTCGAAGGAGCTCATAGAAGGCGCCATAGTCTATGCCAAGTACAAGCAACCGATGATCTTCGCCCCCGAAGCTCTCGCAGGAGGCACAGCTCCCGCGAGCATAGCAGGTCTGGTGGTCCAGCAGAATGCGGAGGTCCTCTCCGGCATAATGGTGTCGCAGCTGGCCAACCCAGGCGCGCCAGTTCTCTACGGAACGGTTTCGGCGGCCCTCGATATGAAGACGGGAACGACTGCACTCGGCGGACCGGAAGTTGGGCTGTTCAATGTTGCGGCGGGTCAGCTCGGGAGGTATTACAACCTTCCCAGAAGAGGAACCGGGGGCAACACTGACTCCAAGGCAGTTGACGCGCAGGCAGGTGCGGAGACCGGGATGAGTCTGCTCATGGCGGCAATGGCAGGGATGAACTTCATCTACGACGCAACAGGCTCGCTCGATGGAACACTTACGATTTCGTACGAGAAGCTCGTGATAGACAACGAGATTGCGGGCATGGTCGCGAGGATCCTCCGCGGAATAGAGGTGAACGAGGAGACGCTGTCGGTCGACGAAATAATTCGCGTCGGCCCGAAGGCGAACTACCTCAGCTCGCCCCAGACGGCGAAGATGTTTAGGAAGGAGCACTATCTGCCGACGCTGTTCGACCGAAGGCCGTGGGAAACTTGGCTACATGATGGAGCAAAGGATATCGCGAAGGTGGCCAGGGAGAAGGCGAAGAAGATAGTGAAGGAGCATCAACCCCTCCCGATGGACAAGCAGATGATCGCCCAGCTAGAGGCGTTCATCAAGAAGACGGCAAAGACCTACGAAAGCTAGTCAACCTGCCGTCAGCTTGCCCACGTGCTCTGGTTCGTCATACCAGATCACGCGCTCGCCGATTCTCGAACGCATTTTCCACCCCATGCTCTTTGGCTCCCTCTCGATGCGCGCGAGAAGGCCATTTATCCGAGATACGGCGGTCTCCTTCCTATCTGGCTCCAAGTCAAGCTTAAGAACGAAGTCTCGTGTCCATTCGAGGTTCCGCGTGAGAGTTCGCCATATCCCCCAATCCCTTGAGCACAAAGATGCGAGGTAGGCAGCGTTGATCTTCTCCTTGTCTGAGTCGTCCTCCGAAAGAGCATGATCCAGGAACAAGGACAGGATGTCCTTGTAGTCCTTCTCGTTAATCTGAATGATCTGGAGCTTGGTGATGAGAAGGTCTGCTAGTGGGAGCGTCACGTCGTCGAGCTTCATCCGTTCCCGGAAGTCGAACTTATGGCACATCTCGAAGGTCTCAACGAACACATCCACCTGCCTGTCCAGCTTGACATCGGTGAACAGCATTCGCTTGTCTCCGTGGAGCGCGTTGAACATCTTCATAGGCTCTAGCCCGATCTCGACGAACATCTCGCTGAGCTTCTTGGCGTCCTTTCGAAGCGTGATTAGGTCGATGTCAGGCACCTTTCGGTTGAGGGACCGATGAGCGGCGCTCGGACACCGAAACCTGATCGCGGTTCCCCCGAGGAGGCGCACCGTCAGACCCCTCCGCCTCGCACCCTCCATTATCTGATCTGTAGCTATCAGGATGTCCTCGTGCATCTAGGCCAACGCCGTATGTATGCTGCCATCTCCTTTTGTTTTTTCCTCCCAACGGAGCGCGTTTTTCATATACCTCAAGTTTGGGGTTGAGGGGGAAAAGCAATAAATCAAGCGAGTCCAATCTGTTCGATGGCACGGCCAATATGGCTGACCAGAGGGCGAACTGACTGACCACGGTGTTCTTTACAACCGACGTCCACGGCTCGGAGAGATGCTTCATGAAGTTCGTCAACGCGGCGAGCTTCTACCAGGCGGATGTCCTGATACTCGGTGGGGACGTCACCGGGAAGATGATAATACCGCTCATCGAACAGGACAACGGCTGCAGGATTGCCGAGTTCGCCGGCGGTTTCCAGACAACTCGGAATCAGCAAGAATGCGACGCGCTCATCAAGAATATCCGGTTCTCAGGGTACTATCCTTATCTCTCTACTCAGAAGGAAGTCGACGAACTCCATGCCGACCAAGAGAGACTGGACCAACTCTTCACCCAGCTGATGGGAGAAACGATGGAACGGTGGACGAAGATCGCGGAGGAGCGGCTCAAGCCCAAAGGCGTCAAGGTGTTCATCACACCTGGCAACGATGACCGATTCGTCATTGACGAAGTGCTAGCGAAGTCATCCTATGTTCAGAACCCGGAGGGGAGGGTTGTTTGGGTCGACGACGACCACGAGATGATCAGCATGGGCTGGAGCAACCCTACTCCGTGGAACAGCCCCCGTGAGACCTCGGAGGAAGAACTGGAGAAGAAGATCGAAGCGATGGTAAAGAAGGTCGTGAATATGCAGAACTGCATCTTCAACATGCATTGCCCACCTGTGGACACGCCGCTCGATCCCGCGCCCAAGATTACAAAGGACCTCAAAGCCAAGACTTCTGGCGGCCAGGGCGAGATAGTGTCTGCAGGCAGCCGAGCCGTCAGGAACGCGATCATAAAGAACCAGCCGCTACTCGGCCTTCATGGGCACATCCACGAGTCGAAGGGCGCCTGCAACTTGGGCAGAACGCTCTGCGTCAACCCAGGGAGCGAGTATGGCGAGGGAATCGTCCGTGGCGTGCTATTGAACATCAACAAGAAAGGACTGAAGAACTACCTGTTCACTCAAGGCTGAACCAGGGAACAGCTTCGTCTTCTGAAAGACCCGCGTGGCAGCTTCGTTCTTGGCCATAGCGAGTTCCTCCGCGCTAGTCATGCATCCTGCATAGTAGATGGCCGCTCACAGTGCAACTATACCATTGTCCATTACCATATTCATTTTATAGCTGTCCTCCGCTCTTGGCGCCGTGGCTCGCCAGACCGCTGAAAAGCATAAGGCGTCAAAGAAGCTGAACTCGGTAATCTTGTTCGCTCGGGATGCGGGCATAGCTCTCGCCGTGGTAGCAGCTGTCCTCATCGGCATGTTCGCCTATACCGGCCTGTGGCCGCCCCTCGTAGTGGTGGAGTCGAACAGTATGATGCATGGGTCCGACAACTTGAGCCACATCGGGGCGATTGACACCGGGGACCTCGTGCTCGTCAAGAAGATAGGCGTCGCGTCAGACGTGGAGACCTACATGGACGGGTACTCGAACGGATACAGAACCTATGGCGACTTCGGAGACGTCATCGTCTATCGGAAAGCAGGTTCGGAGACGAGCACACCCATCATCCACCGCGCGTTGATCTTCCTGCAGGCGAACGCGGACGGACGGAGCTACAGCGCGCCCTCCCTTGAGAACATCCCCAGAGGGAAATGGACGACCGTTGACCGGACGAACACTTGGGACAACATCACGAGTTCGCTCACGATTTTCGGCGTTGGTTACATGAGTTTGGCCGTGTCGATCGACATAACAGATCTTCTTCAAGGAGGCCGAGCGGAGAGCGGCTTCATCACGAAAGGCGATCACAACCTCCAGGTCGACCTGCCGTACTGGGGCCCGTCGATTGGCTACCGTCCGATTGATGTCAATTGGGTCGTTGGAAAGGCCCGCGGGGAGATTCCGTGGTTCGGATTGCTGAAACTGTGGAGCACCGGCACAATCAACAGCCCTTCGCCTCCGAACAGCGTTCGCGACCTTTGGGTATCGCTCTTCATCATCGTCCTCTCACCCATTCTCGTCGACATCTCCGTATCATTGATGGAGCGCAGGAAGATCAGGGAGAGGAAGAAGTCTGCCTCGAACACAGACGAAAAGGCGGAAGCAGAGGATGCCTCTAGCCGAACGATTGAACCCCCGCATATCTGATCTCACATGAGAGTGGTTTGGTAGCGGATCTTGTAGTTCTTCAGCTGGCTGAGAATCTCGTCCTCTTCAAGGATTTTCCTCGCTTCTTCTACGGGTACGCTCGGCTCGATCTCCTTAGTTCTACCTCCACGGCCGAAGGACTTAACGCGAGCGTGTATGATCCCAAGCATGTCCAGCTCCGATATGAGGTCAGTGATCCTTCGCTGGGTAAGGATGGCCATGGAAGTGCACTGACAGAGTTCCTTGTAGGTCTCGTACAGGTCTCCTGTTGTGAGCTTGTTGTCCCCTCTCTCGTCGCTTAGCAGAACCCCCATCAGCACCAATTTTGACTGAAGCGGAAGAGTGCGTATTGCTTCGGTGACGCAGTCGAGCTCAATCTTGTTCTTCGCTCTGATGACATCGGATTCTGTGACTATCGGAAGATGGCTCCGCTCGGCGATTTCGGCAGCAACCCGCAGGAGGTCCAGCGCGCGTCTGGCATCCCCGTGCTCCTGTGCCGCGAGGGCCGCGCAGAGAGGAATGACAGGGGGATCTAGCACGCCATCCTCGAAGGCGATCCTGCACCTCTGCTCGAGGATGTCCTTGAGCTGCTCCGCGTTGTAAGGCGGGAAGACCATCTTCTCCTCGCTGAGAGAGCTCCTCACCCTCGGGTCCAAGAATTCCATGAACCTCAGATCGTTCGATATGCCAATCACGCTCACCTTCGCGTTCTTGAGGTCATCGTTGATCCTGCAGAGGTGATAGAGGACATCATCGCCGCTCTTCGAGACCAGCTTGTCGATTTCATCGAGCGCGATCACGATGACTCGCCTCTCCTCATCGATCTTCTCTCGGAGTATGTTGTAGACGCGCTCCGTGCTCCAACCCGTGAATGGGATCCGCTCCTCGAAATCCTCAATGAACTTGTTTCCGATGTTCTGGAGCACACCATACTGCGTGTCGATGACCTCGCAGTTCATGTAGATGAAGTTGACCTTGTTGAGATTGGAATTTGCACGCTCAATTTCCTTGCCAATGTACTTTATCGAAGCGGTCTTGCCCGTGCCTGTCTTCCCGAACAACAATACATTCGATGGCCGTTGCCCCTCGAGAGCGGTGACGAGAATCGATGCCAGCTGATTGATCTGCTCCTCCCTATGGGGCAGGATATCCGGGATGTAGGAGGGCCTAAGTATCTCTCTGTCGCTCTTGAAAATCGACTTGGATTTGATGTACTGCTGGAATATGGTATCCTGCATCTCCGTCCCCCTTAGAAGCAAACGCTCCTTCCCAACCCCCACGATTTCCGGTGGAAGCCGCTCTCGGAATCCACTTGAAACTAAGGGAAATATGCAATGCAGTATACCGTACTTAAGCGTTGATTTTATCGCTTGATTCTATTTTTCCTACAGCACAGAAATATCGCGGAATCTTGTGAGCCAGCAACACAGGTAAATGCGACCATGAAGATAAAAGGCTGAGAGGCGTTTCGACTGGAAGTCGGAGAGGGGGACCCCTCCATTTCCTGTGGAAACGCGAGAGATGAGACCCAAACCGCGTCTCATGATGGCCTCCATCAGAAGCTGCGGTTCTCAGGCCGTGAGAAGGCCGGAAATCGCCGGGAAATACCATTATCCCTGGCCATGCATTAATGAATACGACATGAAGAAGGTTGTCCTTCTCTCGATCACAGAAGACACTTTCGAAATAAGAGCGCTCCTAGAAACACTAGGCGCTGAGGTCGTAAGGGCTTTCATCCAGAATCGCACGTACCCGCACAAGGTGAGCTTCCTCGGACCTGGCAAGATTGACGAAGTGGCTGCGGAACTAGAGAAGATGGACTTCGATTTCATCGCGATCGATGGCTCCCTGAAGCCGTCACAACATCACTTCCTGGAAATGAAGTTTCAGAAGGAATGTGTCGATCGACCTGGCGTCATCCTCCGAATTTTCGCTGATCACGCACATACACCTGAGGCCATCGCGCAGGTCACACTTGCAGAACTCAGATACGAAATGCCATTTCTCAGAGAATGGGTTCACAAGGCAAAGAGCGGAGAGCGTCCGGGATTCCTAGCAGGGGGAGCCTATGCGACCGACGTCTACTACGAACATGCCAAGAGCCACGCAAGGAGAATTGAGCGGACTCTCTCTGAGATATCTAGACAGAGAGAGATCACCAGAACGAAGAGAAGAGAAGGAGGGTACTCGCTAGTATCTCTATCAGGATATACCAACGCCGGTAAATCGGCGCTAATGAACCGGATGTGCGCCTCCACAGTGGAGGTAGACCCACGGCTATTCTCGACTCTTGCGACGACCACCAGGAGAGTCCTGGGCGTTCGAGGCAACGTACTGATGAGTGATACTGTAGGATTCATCCGAGATCTCCCTCCAGAACTCATCAAGGCGTTCAACTCCACGCTTGAGGAGATCTATTCCGCAGACTTGATCCTACTCATGTTTGACTCGAGTGATGACGTGAGTCAAATCAAATCAAAGATCAGAGATTCGTTATCGATACTTAAGTCTCGAACAGAAGGCAGAGACATAGTCTTGGTGGGAAACAAAGTTGACCTAATAGCGGACGAGCGAGAGTCCAGAGTCCGTGAAGCGGTCAGCGAGGTAGCCCCGGGTCACGAACTATACTTCGTGTCCGCTCTCACTGCCGAAGGCCTGGATGCGCTTAGAGAGAGAATATCAATCGTCCAGGACCGGTCATGTATCGTCGAGGCCGAACTCCCTCTCACAAATGAGTCGTATGGTTTCCTGTCTCGCGTCCGAAAGATCGCCGAGGTTAGCCAGCGCGTACAACCGAATTCCTTGGAAGTTGTCATCAGGTGCAAACCCGAAGACGCAGACAAAGTGTCCGGTTGGCTTGGGAATCTCGGAGCGAACAAGATTAGCCGCAAGTCCGAGTCGAAAGAGGCTCCACAGACGGCTCCTGTCTCCAGCGGAAAAGAAGGGGCCCCCCTCTTGAACAGGCCTTGAAGTTACAGTTTGAACTCTTTCTTCTTCTCCAGGACCTTATCTTCGAATCTCTGTGGAAGGGCCCATGCCAGGTACTCGATGTCGTCGAGATTCCGGACAAACTTCGCTCTGCTGGGCGTGTCGATGAGCTCTGCCAGCTCCCTCTTCTTCTTGATGTAGTCGTAGAGCCACCACAGGCAGACGACGAGCCCTATCGGACCAATCACCACCAGGTAGGTGACCCATTGTCCAAAGGGGTTCGTGAGGTCCCCGAGGAAGCTGAGCAACTTGGGCAGATGATATGTGACAGCGTCATCGTTGGTCGACTTGAAGAACGAGCCGACTACCCCTACCGTTGTGAGGAAACCGAACAGGAGGCTCAGCAGGCTGCTGAGCTCAAGCCGGAATTCCGTCAAGAAAGACTTCGCCATGGCCTGCCTGAGGCATCGTTAAAACCGTTGCCAGTTAAAATGCTTTCCATCATCGGATGGAATACTTGTAGGCGCGTGGATAGAATACTCGCTTCCCGACTGCCTCTGGCTATGAATCGGCGACTACCGAGCCAGAGAGTACTCGCAGGTCTCGTAGTGGTCTCCTTGGGCCTCATGACTGCGCTCGGATCGAGCAGCGGGCCTCCTGAAATTGGGATCGCTGACCTCTCGAGCATCGATGGAGGGGCGGTGGTGCGAGTCCGGGGAGTGGTAGTAGATGCGTGGAGTTCGGACTCTGGCACCCTGACTCTCGTGTTGGCTGACCTCTCTGAGGAATCAACTGTGAAGGTCGTGTGCTCGCAGGGCATCTTGCAGGTCGGGGCAGACGTCCATGTCGGCGACGAGGTTCGGACAACAGGCCAGCTCGAGATCACCGGGGGCAGACCGATTCTTTGGAGCTCCAGCGACGAGGTTGAGCTTCTCGGACTCTCACGCGCGACTCTCAAATTGGATGACCTCGCCCGTGCTTGGGAGCTGCTCATTGGTGATCGGTTCGAGATCGTCGGAATCCTTCTCTCCGAACAGCGTGCAGGGCCCCTCAGACTGATGGCCCCTGACGGCACGATGAGCATCGCATTGGAAACTACTCAGACCGATTCATCCAGGTTCGCAGATAGGAAGGTGCTCGTGGATGGCGTGCTCCAGTTGCGGCCAAAGACGATGGAGCTGGTATTTGTCGCATACGCGATATCCGCGACCGATTGACGAAAACCCTTTTCTGGATGGCTAGCAATGGGCTCGCCGTGTCTGCCACCCTGCTTGCGTTTGACGATACCGATTCGCCCGAAGGGATGTGCACGACCTATCTGGCTCCGCTGCTCATCAAGGAACTGACGTGCTACGACCTGCTCGGACTTCCCAGACTTGTTAGGCTCAATCCCAACATCCCATGGAAGACCCGCGGTAATGCGGCGGTGTGCCTTCCCGTAGGGTATGGGTCTGGTCGCAGCGAGTTGTGTGGTGACATCGCGGGCGACGAAGTCCGATTCTACAAAACCGGGAGGCCTGCAGACCCTGAGGACCTTCTCGAGAAGGCGGCCAAGGTTCTGGAACGCGTCTCCCGGTTCGACTGCGACAAGACAAACCCGGGAATCGCGGCGTCGAACATGCGGCCGAGCCCGGGGTTCTATTGGCGAGTCGTCAGGGAGATTGCTTTGATTCGCGAAGCGGAGGAGCAGCTGCGATCCGTTGGCGCGGTCTGGAAGAAATACAAGACTGGAAGGGGCATCATTGGGGCAACAGCCGCAATGTCCTGGCGTCCCCGGGATCGCACCTGGGAGGTTATTTCCTATAGGGACCCCTCTAGATTCGGGACGCCACGAGACATCAACGGAGAGAGCGTCGTCGAGATGGACCATGCGACTCGACAGACCTTTAACAATTACGATTATGAGAACGGCCACGTCGCAATAACACCAGGCTCTCCGTGTCCCATACTTTTTGGGATTAGGGGAGATTCCGCGCGCGAACTTCTTCGTGCCAGAACGATGATCAGGAGCGAGAAGCAGGATATGTGGCTCCTCTTTCTGACAAATCAGGCGACAGAGGACCATGTCGTGGGACGGCGGATTGGGGCGCTAAGGCCACGTGACTCCGCGCGCGTAGAGGTCACCGTCTCATCCGGTCCGCGGACCATCCCAGGCGGCCACGTAATTCTCCCGGTCTCAGATGGCCACGGAATCGATGCCGCGTTCTACGAGCCATCCCATCGCTTCCGAGATGTCGCGAGAGGGCTTCTCTCGGGCGATAAGCTAACGGTCATCGGATCTGTAAGAGATTCCCCGCGGAGCCTGAACGTGGAGAAGGTATGCATCCGGTCGCTAGTCGAGGATATCCGGAAAGAGCGAAATCCTGTTTGTCGCAGCTGCAACAAGAACATGCACTCAGCGGGGAGAGGGCAGGGATTCGTCTGCAAGAAATGCGGGGCAAAAGCACCTGTCAGCCGGGCCAAGTTCCGAACATTCCCTCGCACGGTCTCCCTCGGCTGGCATGAGCCTCCAGTTGCTTCCAGGCGACACCTTCACAAACCCATTCGGCGAATGTCGAGGGTTGAGTTAGACAATTATAAATACGGTCGATAGGAATCAACGGCCAACCGGCACGGAGACAGTTTTGGTGCGGGCCTGGTGATGACATATGGATCAACCGGTGATTGTCAGTGCGACGAGGACCCCCGTCGGCAAGTTCGGGGGCGCGTTGAGAGATCTCCCGGCGCCCAAGATCGGCGCGGTGGCAGTTCGTGAAGCAGTCCGGAGGGCCAACTTGGACCCAAAGGACGTTGAGGAGTGCATAATGGGAAATGTCCTACCTGCCGGGCTCGGCCAGAACCCTGCAAGACAGGCTGCCCTTTACGGCGGGCTGTCGGATGAGGTGGCTGCGCTTACTGTGAACAAGGTATGCGGGTCAGGGCTGAAGGCGGTCATGCTGGCATCGGACGCGATTCTCGCAGGCAAGGAGAAGATCATCGTGGCAGGCGGGATGGAGAATATGACCAACTCCCCATACATACTTGAAAAAGCACGTTTTGGATACAAGCTGTTCGATTCCACCCTGGTCGACTCGATGGTCAGGGATGGCCTCTGGGAGGCGTTCAACAATTACCACATGGGCAACACGGGGGAGATAGTCGCGCAGAGGAACAACATCACACGCGTGGACGCTGACAAGTTCTCTCTCTGGAGCCACCAGAAATCCATCCACGCAATCAAAACAGGGGCATTCAAGGACGAGATCGTCCATGTCGAGTTGCCTTCTAAGAAGGAGGTCTCGATATTCTCCCAGGACGAAGGGCCGAGAGAGGATACTACTCTGGAGGCGCTTGCGCGGCTCAAACCAGTTTTCAAGAGCGACGGCATTCTGACCGCGGGAAATTCCTCAAGCATAAACGACGGAGCCTCGGCACTGGTGGTCATGTCCGCAACGGCAGCCAAGGAGCGAGGACTGCGGCCGCTCGTGAGGGTAATCGACTACACGACCTCCGGAGTCAAGCCGGAGCTCCTGATGGAGGCACCGATTCATGCCGTGCGGAAGCTCCTTCAACGCAACAACCTCGAGATCAAGGACGTGGACCTCTTCGAGCACAACGAAGCCTTCTCGACCGCCTCCGTTGCGACCATGAGGGTCCTCGGCGTGCCCGAGGATCGGTTCAACGTCAACGGCGGTGCAGTGGCCCTCGGCCATCCGATTGGATGCAGCGGCGCCAGAGTCCTAACAACCCTGATCTATGCGATGCGCGCGAGGGGCGCGAAAAGAGGGCTGGCAACCCTCTGTCTGGGCGGCGGGAACGCCGTCGCCATGCTCGTCGAGCAGTGACTGCCGAGACTCGTCAAAAACCAGATATATCCGCATCCTTTTCGTAAGCAGAGATGAAAGCGGAGGAGCTGAAGCTAGCTGTCGCGAAAGACGAGAAGGAGATTGTGGAGAGTCTTCGATCCATGGTCAGAATCAAGGCAATCGGACCTGCATACGGCGGAGAGGGGGAGTCCAACCGGGCGAAGTATCTTCTCGACCTCCTCTCGAAGCTCGGTTTCAGATTCGTCGAGGTTCACGAATCCGCCGATTCAGGCGTCCCGAGTGGTAGGCGCCCGAATATCATTGTTCGGGAACGCGGTACTGGCTCCAAGAACATCTGGGTTGTGACGCATATGGACACCGTCCCTGAAGGGGACATTGGCGCATGGAGGTATCCACCCTACGATCCCAGGATTGTCAAGGGGAAAGTCTACGGCCGGGGCGTCGAGGACAATGGCCAAGAACTCATCGCTTCTCTCTTCGGCCTAAGGGCGCTCGTCAAGAATGGAGTCATCCCCGAGTGCAACATCGGGCTCGTGTTCGTGGCCGACGAGGAGCACGGAAACGTGCATGGCATAGAATTCCTCCTCAAGAAGGGCATCTTCAAGAAGGGAGACCTTGTGATAGCTCCGGACCACGGCCAACAGGACGGGGCAGCCATCGCGATCGTGGAGAAGGGCATCGCATGGATCAACATCGAGGTAATTGTCCGGCAGACTCACGCAAGCACTCCGCACAAGGGGGTTAACGCATTCGAGGCCGCTTCTCGCTTCTTGGTCGCGGCGGTCGACGGGTTGAGGAAGCAGTTTCCGAGGAGCGACCCCTTGTTTGACCCGCCTACGAGCACGTTCCAGCCGACGAAGTGCGATGCCAACGGACCGAATGTCAACACAGTCCCCGGACGTCAGCAGTTTGCATTTGACTTCCGCGTACTTCCGAACTACAAGCTCGACGACATTATGGCGTTCCTGAAGAGAGTCGCAATGGAATACGAGACGATGACAGGAGCCCAATTCAACGTGACATTCCTCAGCAGAGCCGATTCCGCACCCAAGACGAGCGAGGATTCCGAGATCGTGGTGCGCCTGTCGAAGTCGATTCAGACCGTGAGGGGCGTCAAGCCGCACGTCTTCGGGATTGGCGGCGGGACTTGCGCGACACCATTCAGGCGAGAAGGAATAGAAGCTGCCGTGTGGTCTACGATTCCTGAGACCGCGCACGACGCAAACGAGTACATCAACATCGCTGATCTCGTGGCGGATGCGCAGGTGTATGCGATTCTGTTCGCGGGCAAGAACGTTGACTAAAGGTTCTCCGTCTTCTTCAGGGTCTCTCCGAAGATCCTGGCGACCATCCAGTCAGCATCAAACCTCCGGAAATCCTCGTATTCCTGGCCTATGCTAACGTAGGCAATCGGCTTCCCAATCGTCTTCGCGATGGACAAGGCGGCCCCTCCCTTCGCATCGGCATCTATCTTCGTCAAAATCACAGCATCGATTCCGATCGCCGCGTCGAACTTCTTGGCCTGCTCGACTGCATCCGATCCTGCGAGCGCGTCCCCGACAAAAAACACTGCATCCGGCTTGGCGACGCGCTTGATCTTCTTCATCTCGTCCATCAGGTTCGTGTTCGTTTGCATCCGCCCGGCGGTGTCGATGAGCACTGCGGCCTTCTTGCGTGCCTTCGCATGTTCGATCGCATCGTACGCGACCGCCGCTGGGTCGCTGCCCTCCTGATGCTTGATAATCTTGCAGCCGAGCTTGTCAGCATGGATCGTCAGCTGCTCGATAGCCCCCGCCCTAAAAGTGTCCCCGGCAGCAAGGACGCAGCTGAATCCGTGCTTCTGAAGTCTGTTGGCGAGCTTTGCGATGGCCGTGGTCTTGCCACCACCATTGATTCCCACGAACATGATGACATATGGCGGAGGCTTTGCCTTCATCCGATCTCCAAGCGAGAACTCCTGCTGCGACAGGACTTGCTTGACAGCTGACTTGAGCGCGAGCCTGACAGCCTCCTCGACATCGAACGCCTTATCTATCCTCTTCCCAAGGAGCGCCTGCTTCACGCTCTTAGTAAGCGCTTCGGCCACTGGCAGCGCGACGTCAGCTTCCAGCAGGCCAATCTCGAGCTCGTGGAGGAGATCGTCCATGACTCTCTCCCTTAGCCTTCGTCCAGATTCGTCCACGACCTCGGAGATGTCCTCGATGGACTTCGTTTTCACTTCTTGGGAGGTGCGCGAAAACTTCTCCCTCAGCCCCTTGAACGTAGGCCCACCTCAGGCTTGATCTCCGGATCGCAGGCTGTCCATCTGCGCCTGCACCCGGTCCGTAAGCTCCTGTATCATGGCCTCGGTCTGCGACGCCCTGTCGGTCACTGCTTTGAAAGCGCGAGAGAGCTCGTCAATCTTCTCGTCCAAGATCCTCTGGGCGTCCCCAGGGGTCCTGCGGATGGATACTCCTGCTCCGACGCCAACAATCGCGTCCCTTCGGTCCGAGATTCTTGCATGAATGTATGAGTCAGCTCCCAGAGGGATGAGTATGTCGTCTCCGATTTCTCCCTTTGCGAGGTCCTTGATTGTTTCACGAGCGCGGACGTGCTCGTCGACCGCGAGTTGAATCAGTTGCTGCTGCTTCACGAGACCATCGAGTTGTGCTTTCGCAGTGTCGAGCATGACATAGCTCTCTCTGAGGTTCTGTTCTGTTACCGGGGCCGGGTCTTGCGGCTCCGGGGTCACTTCTTCACCCCGAGCAAGTGCTTCACGGCATGGTCGGTGATTTCGTCTGCACTGAGTGACTTGACGCCATCGATCTGCAGGAACTTCCTCTTCAGCTTGTGTCTGCTGCCCATAAGCGCCATCGTTTTCTCGACGGCTGCTTTCTCGTCGACAGCAGCGACCTCAAGGGCAAACGGCTGCCATTTACGGTGAGCCGTCATCATTTGCCCCTTCACTTCGAAAGCCTTCATCTCGACCGACTCGGCCCTAGAGAAGGTGCTCCAGATAAAGCTTTTGCCTCGTGCCCCGAGAGGTGTGGGAACAGCTGCACAAGATTCATAACTCGCAGGCCCAATGAGAACGATCGATGGCGAGAACGATCGAATGCTTCTACCCAGGCGATGGGTTCCCAGCCATATCAGTTACGGGCAATCAGTGCGCGCTTGAGTGCAAGCACTGTCTCCGAAAGTACCTGGAAGGGATGATTCCAGCGACTCGCCCAGAAGACCTCGTTCAGGTAGCGGAGGCCTTGGCCGAGAGAGGGGCCAAGGGGTTTCTCCTGAGCGGAGGTTCGGATCACGCGGGAAGGGTCAGAGTTGCGGAGTTTGCTGATGCCATCGCAGATGTGAAGGCGACCACTGATCTCGCGGTGAACGCGCATGTGGGCCTCGCCAATCGCGCAGACTTGGAGAAGCTCGTGCGAGCAGGCGTAGACGCTTTCTCGACGGATTTATACGGTGATGCGGAGACCATATCCGACGTTCTCGGCATCGCTGCTACCCCTGATGATTACTTCCAGGTCCTGAGGGACCTCACAGACTTAGGCGCGCGGAGAATCGCACCGCACATCTGCATTGGGATTCACGACGGGAAGCTGGGCGGCGAATTACTTGCGGTTCAGAGACTGGTTCCGCTGCAACCCGAGGCTCTGATTCTCATTTCACTCATGCCGACCAAAGGAACAGCATATGCCAACGTGCGGCCACCCGACAGGGATATGATGGTGAAAGTCGTTGCGAAAGCCCGGGAGCTTCTGCCCGAAACGAAACTACTTCTCGGATGTATGCGCTCCAAACTGGACAGGTCCTCGGAGGTTGACGTGGTAGAAGCTGGGGCCGACGGGATCGTGTTGCCCGCTTCTGCTACGGTCGAGAGGTTGAGGCAGAGCGGATATGCCGTCAGAAAAAGGGCGACTTGCTGCGCGATGCTCTGATATTCATCTGTAGATGGACGAAACCGAGTACTTGCGCTCAATCGGCATCAGATATGCAACCCACGCAAGGTTGGCGGCGACGAATGAAATCATCAAAAGTCCCACTATGCCGGTGATGGTGTTTGAGAGTGTTCGTTCGAGTACAGCTGTCGCGCCCGTCCCTGGGTTCTCCATGTCATTGAGCACAAGGTGGAGCTTCGTGTAGACACCTGTCGGGGTGATGATGGTCTGGGTATGGTTGACAGCGAAGCTGTTCGTGTTCAACCTGTGGGTGTACAGAGCACTTAGGTCTCCCTCGTGGAGCTGGAAGTCGGCGTCGTCGACGAGGTATATCTGGATCAGCTTCGAGGAGGTAACTCTCACGCTGTGGATGCTTGTCCAGGAGAACGGGTCAGAGGAATAGAACGAGGCCTCGGAGTCGATCGGGGTCAGCGAAAATTCCTTGTTCGTCGAATTCTCGACCGCGCCGAGAACAGTCGGCACGGTCAGGATGATTGCCAGCACCGCACTTACGATTGCGATCACGATCGCCCTTCGGATCGAGTTCTTTGCCATCAGGTGCCGCGCAGAAGAGCTCCTCGCGAACCGGATCTCGAGGATCCTAAAGAAGAAGCTCTCGATGCATATGATAAGCAAGAGGAGGACGACGATGGCCGAGAAAGTGTCGAGAGGGATGAAGAGCCTTGGGCTGAGCGTCGCACCGCCCAGAACGAACGAGAACACGAACGCGAGGACGATAAGGAGCACTGCTTGGACCACATAGAGCATGATCTTGATGCGTCTGATCCTGCTCAGCCTTATTGAGTCCTCAAGAACCCTCCCGGTGGCTGGCATTGTGTCTTTGATTGTCGAAGTCTGAATAAATAGTTTTGTGCCTCATGTTTCGCTCTGATAATGTTGCTGGCACTCCGTCATTTCCGCCCGGTAAGAACAGTTACTGGCGCGTGATACCCGGATATTCTGCCGACGTTGGAGTACACGTTCATACGTGACCCCCTGACAAAGCCCACCAAGGTGACTCCAAACTCTTTTGCGAGTGAGACCCCAAGATCCGTCGGTGCGGACTTCGACAGGACGATCGGTATGTTCGCCCGCGCCGCCTTGACTAGCATCTCTGAGGAAATCCTGCCACTTGTGACCAGGATCTTGTCGCTTGTGTCGAGTCCGCTGAGAATGCATTCCCCTACGACCTTGTCGACCGCGTTGTGCCGTCCTACATCCTCCTTGAGCACGAGCACCTCTGAGTGGTCGCATAGCGCAGCACTGTGCACTCCTCCGGTCTTTCTGTAGAGATCCGATATCCTCTGGAACTCCCTCATAAGGGACAACAGTTCATCAGGCCGTACTCTGATCCCAGAGCGAACCCTGAGGCGAGTAATGCCTAAGGACGGGTCGTGGAATGAGAGTCCTCTCCCGCAGCCGGTCGTGATGAGCCTCCTCGAAATAAGATCTCTCGCGCGCTTGTGTCTTCCTTTCGTCCTCACCCATGCGACCCCTTGCCTGTCGTCCGAGGTTACGCTGCGGATGTCATCGCTGCGGGAAATCACACCTTCGGTGTACAGGAATCCAACTGCGAGCCGATCGAGGTCCGAGGGGGAGCACATGAATGTCGCGAGCTCAACATCGTTCAGGAAGATGGTCAAGGGGCTCTCACGCACCACTAAGTCGCCGAGTCTCTTTCTCTTCCCTTCGCTGAACCTGATGATTTGGAGCTTCCTGGTATCCGGCACCGCACTTGACGCGCGCATTGGCAGAGATGACCTCTGGATTGCGGATATCCCACATCTCGACTATTTTAATGCTCTTGACGAATGGCTACATTTGCATCCCGCATTCGACCGATGGCATACAGGAAAGGTCTATGTCAGTTGAGTGTATTCGGAGTTCACCGCCAAGGCCACTCTGATGCCAGGGGAACGGAATTGATGACGAATCCGGAGACTGCCGAGCGGATTGTGAAGACTAGCTGCGGGATGTGTTATGGGACATGCACGATCCGTGCGCACACTTGTGACGAAACTGTAATAGGCGTCGAGGGCGAGCCCGATTCTCCACAAGGCTACGGGAACGTCTGCGCCAAAGGTCTCTCGAGCATAATGCAGCTATACGATCCGAATAGGCTCGACTATCCTTTGCTCAGGACGAACCCGGAGAAGGGCATAGGCGTCGATCCGATGTTCAAGAGGATCAGCTGGGATGAAGCCCTGGACCTCATGGAACAGAAGCTACGGGAGTGTCTCCAGAGGGACCGTAGGGGACTCTACACAGTCGGATCGCCAACCTTCCCTTCAGAGAGGGCCTTCAACATCCTGTCCTTCAGGAAGGCCTTCGGGACGCCCAACTACTATGTTGGGGGGGGAGGTCTGCATTGCGGCAATGGCCCCCACATGGTTGCGGGCATGTATCACGCGTCATGGTCAGTGATTCCCGACTACAAGCACTGCAACTACGCGATTTACTGGGGCTGCTCGAAGGGGCACGGAGCAGGCCACGCCGCTCTCGTGGCGATGAAGCAGGCGGCCGATGCGAGGGAGCGCGGGATGCGCCTTGTGGTGTTCGACCCATTCCAGAGCTCGCAGGCGACCGCTGCCGAGGAATGGATCCCGACCAAGGTGGGAACCGACACGGCGATAGCCCTGTCGATGATCAACCTTCTCCTTAACGAGTACAAGTTGTACGACGAGAGGTACCTCCAGACGAAGACCAACGCGCCATACCTAGTCGGCCCGGACGGCCTTTATGTTCGTGACAATCGGACAGGCCTACCTCTCGTTTGGAATCCAGCATCGAACAAATCAGAACCTTTCAACAGTAAGACGGCATCGAATCCAGCCATCTTCGGTGCTTACGACGTCTCCGGACAGAAGTGCCACACCTCGCTCGAAATGCTGAGGAATCATGTGAAGAAGTACACGCCAGAGCACGCGTCGAAGATCTCGGGGGTCTCTGCGGAAACCATCAGGCGAGTCGCAAAGGACTTCGGGACTGAGGCCCGGATAGGCAGCATGATCAAGATCGACGGGCACGAGCTGCCATACCGGCCCGCCGCCTCGATCTACTTCAGGGGCGCCGGTGGACACTACAACCAGGCGTGGCAATGCGTCTCCCTTGTGCTCCTGAACCACATAGTCGGCTCGGGGGACATGCCGGGCGGGGCCCTCGCGTTCGGGCCCCCCGTGCACCTGGGCTATCCGGGCACAGGGAGGCTGGTGTACAAGGTCGAGGCCGATAAGGACGGCTTGCTTGTCGCCGCAAACTGGCCGTACTCACACCTCCCATATCCGCCGAAGGACCCGAAGGACCCGCCAGAGCGGCTGGACCTGCAAGACATGTTCTATGTCCCCACGTACACGACCATCATGATGTGGCCCAACAATGAGGAGCTCTGGCAGAAATTCAAGCTGCCTTACCGCCCGGACGTGATGGTGAATTTCGCTTCTAACCAGATCATGTCCGTGGGGAACCCGCACACAGTGTGCGAGAACTTCCTGAAGAAGTTCCGGTTCATCATGTCCTTCAACATATTCCAATCCGAATTCGAAGAATCCGTCGCCGATCTCGTACTCCCAGATACGAGCTTCCTGGAGAGATACACGGTCTCGACGACCTTCCCCACTGTCGGGGTCTCGTGCCACAGCACTGGCCTCGGCGATTGGATCTGGGCCATCCGGCAACCGGTCGTGGATCCGAAGCCGGAGAGAAGGCCCATGTGGGAAGTCATCATCGAGTTGTGCGAGCGCCTCGGTCTCCGCGAGAAATACATCGAGGCGATGAACGAGTGGATAACGAGGGCGTACGGCGGCCCGCTGAAGAAAGAGAACGAGTTCGACCCGAAGCAGCCCCTGAAGGTCGAGAAGATCATGGACACAATCCTCAGGGACAGGTTTGGGAACGACAAAGGCCTCCCCTATTTCAAAGAGAATGGCTACCTGAAGTGGCCGAAGAGAGTCGAGGAGGTCTATTGGAGGGCCTTCTCCGACGTCCGTGTCCCGGTCTATCTCGAATGGATCATCAGGGCGGGCAGGAAGAGCAAGGCGGTCGC
>Ga0153915_10001418_pt1 | contig 21957 bp, 21 predicted proteins | sample Opewatmetagenome_2_FD_107003 | JGI IMG/M metagenome (GOLD analysis project Ga0153915, IMG submission 107003) | Freshwater wetland microbial communities from Ohio, USA - Open water 3 Core 3 Depth 3 metaG | ecosystem: Environmental > Aquatic > Freshwater > Wetlands | place: USA: Ohio, Lake Erie...
CGACCGGCCGCATTGTTTCCAACGCCCGTTGACGTTCAGCCTTTTTCGCCCAACCGGGGAACGCGTACTGGCGGAGATTGCGGGCCAGCCGCACGCGACTCGACAGCACAATCCGGTTCTGCGGGCCTTCGGCTTGCACCCACTCACTTGTGCTCTTTAACAGTTGCTCCAGTTTCATCGGATGCATCACGCGGTCTTCCGGGCCGCATCGGCGACTTCCAGTTTTTTCTCCAATTCGCGGATCTGGTCGCGCAATATCGCCGCGTCCTCGTATTTCTCCGCGCGTATGACCTTCTCCAATTCCGCCGATAATTGCCGGATCTTCTCGCTGATGACCAGCGTGTGCGCCGCGCGCGTCGGCACCTTGCCAACGTGGTGTTCGCCCTTGTGCATCGCCTTCAGCAACGTCGCCAGACCCGGCGCAAACGTTTCCCAGCACGTCGCGCAGCCAAGCCGTCCCGTCTTCTTGAAATCGGCCTGCGTCAACCCACACGCTGGACAACGCGCACCCGGCCCTTCCTTCTTGATCTCGTCCGCCGCGCCGAGACCGACCAGCAGGTCCGCGAGCGAAAACCCGGTAGTGCTCTGCACGCCGGATTCCCCGGCGCATGACTTGCACAAGTCAACCTTGAGCACCTTGCCATCCACGATTTGCGTCAGGTGAACGCTGGCCTCGTTCTTTTTGCATTTGTCACACAGCATGATTACTTCGCCGCAATGGGCGTTCCTTCCGTGCGCGTCAACTTGTGGAACTCAGTCATCAATTTCAATGTAACCGGGCCCGGTTTGCCGGAACCGACCGGCCGACAGTCAATCTTCGACACCGGCACAATCTCCGCTGCCGTTCCCGTGAGGAAACATTCTTCGGCGGTCATCATATCGTACCGCGTCAGGTGCGTCTCGATTGCCGACAGTTTCAGTTTGGCCGCCAACTCGAGGATCACGGAACGCGTGACCCCGATCAATGCGCCGTCGCTGACCGGCGGCGTTTCAACCCTGCCGTTGTGTACGATGAACAGGTTGTCGCCCGTGCACTCGGTGATATAACCGGCGCTGTTGAGCATGATAGCCTCGATCGTGCCGGCGTGTATAGCCTCGATCTTCGCCAAAATGTTGTTCAGATAATTCAGCGATTTGATCGCCGGGCTGATCGCCGCCGGGTGAACGCGCTGCGTCGCCGCGGTGACCAATTCAATTCCTTCCCGATACACCTTTTCGGGGTATAACTCGATTTTGTCGGCAATGATGAATGCCGAAGGTTTCCGGCACTTGAACGGATCAAGACCGAGATTGCCGACGCCCCGGGTGACGACGAGCCGGATGTAACCGTCGCGCAACTCGTTCAGACGGCATGCCTCACAACACGCCTCAGCCAGTTCCGCCTTCGTCATCGGTATGGCAAGCATGATCGCCTTGGCCGACGCGGACAGACGGTCGAGATGTTGGTTGAGCCGGAAAATCCTCCCGCCATACAGGCGGATTCCCTCGAATACGCCGTCGCCATACAGCAACCCGTGGTCGAAGACTGAAACCTTCGCTTCATCCTGCGAAACAAATTCGCCGTTCAAAAATATCTTCATTTGTCCCTTAATGTTTCCTGCTGTTTACCCCAAAATCCTGCCGTCCGCAATCTCCATCACCCGGTCGCCGCGCCGCGCAATGTGCGCGTCGTGCGTCACCATTACAAGCGTGGTGCCTATTTCAGCCCGCAACCGCCACAGTATTTCCAGGATCGCCTCGCCCGTTTTCGAGTCGAGATTGCCAGTCGGTTCATCCGCGAGTAATAACGCCGGCCGATTCATCATCGAACGCGCGACAGCCACGCGTTGCTGTTCGCCGCCGCTCAACTCCGACGGCCGATGTTCCATCCGCTCCCCCAACCCGACCGCGCCAAGCAGTTCTCTCCCGCGCGCTTCCACGGCGTCGCGTTTGCCGCGCGTAAACAACGCCGGCAAACAGACATTCTCCAGCGCGTCGAGTTCGGGCAACAGGTTGTAAGACTGGAATACAAACCCGACGCGTTCGTTGCGCATCCGCGCCCGTTCCGCGCCGGATAAATGGAATACTGACACGCCATCAAAATTTACCTCGCCGCCTTCGGGAGAGTCCAGTCCGCCCAGCAAATGCAGCAATGTTGACTTACCGGCGCCGGATGCGCCGACGATCACCAACGCCTCGCCGCGTCGCACCTCCAAGCTGATTTCGCGCAACACTTCCAGGCGTTGCCTGCCAAGCGTGTAGGTCTTGCTCAACCCTTGCGCAGTGAGTATCGTGTCGTCGCCGACTCCTGACTCGTAACTTCTGGCTTCTGGCTTCCGGCTTCTGGCTTCCGCCTCCCGCCTTCCGCCTTCTGTCCGTCCCTCACTCATAGCGCAAGGCCTCCACGGGTTCGAGCCGCGCCGCGCGCAAGGCCGGCAATAACCCCGCCAGCGTGCAAATCAGCAATGCCGAGCCGCCAATTGTCAATAAATCTCCAGTCGTCAGAAATGTGGGGATCGCCGGGAAATTGTAAATCTCGCGCGGGAACAACTCGATCCCGACAACGTGCGACAGGAAATCGTTGATCGGATTGATGTAGTGGACGGTCAATCCCCCCAGCGCTATTCCGATCATCACCCCAATCACGCCGACGACAAACCCTTGCAGCAGGAACACCAGCAGAATCTTGCCGGCTGTCGCGCCGAGCGCCTTCATCACGCCGATCTCTCTCGTCTTCTGCACCGTCACCGTAATCAACGTGCTCATGATGCCGAACGCCGCGACCACGATGATGAAGGTCAGGATGAGAAACATCACCGTCTTCTCGACCTGAATCGCCCCAAGCAGACGCTTGTTCATCTCGGCCCATGTCTCCGCATGCAGACCAAGCGGCAACTGCTTGTTCAACGTCCGTGCAACCACTTGCGCGCCCGCAATCGGATCGTCCGTCGTAACCTCGATGCCGTGCACCGCCGCGCCGAGATCACAAAGGTCCTGCGCCGTCTCCAGCGACGTGAAGATCAACCCGAAATCGTACTCGAACATCCCTGAATCGAAGATCCCCGTGACGGTCAGTTCCACCGGCAGATAAACTTCCTGGCCGCGTTTCTCGAAATTCCTGGGCGAATACACCGTGATCTTGTCACCGAGATAAATCCCAAACTGATTGGCCAGCTCGCGCCCGATGAGCACCTTCTCGCCGTCAAGATCGAGTTTGCCTTGCGTGATATAACTGCCGAGCTTGCTGATGCCGGTTTCCTGCCGGGGATCGATCCCTTTCAGGTACGGCGTGTGCGCCCGGCGATTGAACTCAATCAACACCGGTCCGAGCACAAACGGCGAGGCCGCTTTCACGCGCGGCACCTGGCTGATGGTTTTTAACAGTTCCTTGTGTTTCTCGATCAGCCCGCCCGTCACGGTGACATGCGCGTTCATGCCCATCAGCTTGTCGCGTAACTCGCGGTCGAACCCGCTCATCACCGCAATAACGACGATTAACACCCACACGCCGAGAATAACCCCGATCAACGAGATCAACGTGATGACCGAAACAAACGTCCGTTTCGGTTTGAGATACCGCAGCCCTAGAAACAGCTCAAAAGGCAGCCGCGTCATGAACCGTATTCCCTCCGGCGAATCGCCTCTAAATTGGCTCTGTCAGAACTCATTGATTGCAGCCAATCAACCGCACTCACCCGCGCTTGTCAACGGCGAACGCGCCTCAAGCAGGCTGTCACAAAAATGCGTTTACCGTTTTTTGCTGTCACCCTGAGCGAAGCGAAGGGTCTCTTTCTGCCTTCACGAACAATGACAGAGATTCTTCGCCCGCCCCGAAAGCTTTCGGGGCAAGCTCAGAATGACAGACACTGTAAGGAAGTGTTAGTTACACCACACTAGCAGCCTGCTAAATCGGCTGGGGGCTGCCCTTCACCCTGAGCAAAACGCAGCCGTGCGGCGGAAGTTCGAAGCTGAAATTTTCCTGCCGCTCAAGGTCTTTTCGCAGCCACAAATCGCGGACCTCCGGCGCGGACGAAAACCCGAGGTTGCGCCACGGGAAATCAACTTTTACAGGCTGACTGGTGCGATTGAAAAAACCGACGGCAAGCGAACCATCCGCAAGTTCCTTTACCCACGTTTCGGCAATCTGTGGTGGACCGGTCATCCGGCGCGCGGCCTTGCCGAGCGCGTCCTGGTTCACTGCCAGCACTTCGGGATTCGCCAACAACGCCGTCGTCCACTCGTCGTTGTCCGGTAAATTCATTCCGAGCATCAACGGCGACGGCGCAAGCGCCCAGAGCGACATCAACACGACTTGCTCGCCCCGTGTGAAGCGCGCCCAACGGTCGGGTTTCACGTCGCAATTGCGCAGGCAGACGTGGCCAAACGGAATCATGTCGCCATCCGGCCAGTGACCCGGACCACCGTCGTCATACCACGCGGCAAACAGGCCAAAGTTGTGGTCGAGCGACGGCCATTTGTCCCAGAAATCACCGGAGATGCGCCACAGGTTCGCGAATTGTTTCACATGCGTCCCGACATTCACCGGCGTGGCGCCGGGTGAAAGGCTCAAAACAATCGAGCGCCCGGAATTCTTCAAAGCGAGCGAGAGCGCCTCGATTTCTACCGCGTCATAAAATTTTCCACGCTGCAAGTTGGCGATATCGTCGCACTTGATGTAGTCCACGCCCCAATCGGCGTATTGTTTGGCGATACTGGCATACCATGCCTTGCCGGCCTCCGTCGTCGCATCCACGCCGAACATGTCGCGGTTCCAAACACAGGTGCGGTTGGGATCGCCTTCTGGCAACACAGCCTGTGATGCTTTGAAATTGGAACCGACAATCGGGAGGTTTTCTCCGACAGCCTTGCGCGGAATGCCGCGCATGATGTGAATGCCGAATTTCAAACCCATCGCATGGATTTTGTCGGCCAGCGGTTTGAAACCGGCACTGTTCGCGGCGGACGAGAAACGATTGGTCGGCGGAATGCAGCGGCCAAACCCGTCAATCGTAACGCCTTCCGGGTTTTGCACGCGCACGCCGTCGGCCAATTCGTCATACCAACGAAAATCCACCACCACCGTGTCCCAACCGAGCGGTTGAAGATGGTCATTGAGCCACAAGGCGTTTGTGAGCACTTCGGATTCGACGACGGAATCGCCGAAGGCGTCATAACTGTTCCAGCCCATCGGCGGCGTGAGCGCAAGCTTGTCGCCGCACACGATCTTGATTTCAGCTTCAGCTTTTCCGGCAGAGTTCTTGGCAGCGACCTTGAACTTGTATTCACCCGCATTAGCCAGCGAACCGGTGATGATTCCCGTCTTCGAATCCAGCGACAACCCGGCGGGTAAATTCTCCGCTGCAAAACTCATTGGCCGTTCGCCGCTCACAGCGAGCGAATGCAAAAACGGCGTGCCGGGGCGAACTCCCATAACCAACGCCCCATTAAACCGTGGCATAGCGCCGACTTTTGCGGCGGCAACGATTTGTTCTTCGCGCACGGTGAGATTGGTGTTCGGCGAAATAACCTGTCCGCCGACAGGCAAGATATGGGCATCCAGAAAAGTCGCCGCCGAAAACAAAACCAGGAATATTCTCGCTGATTTCACGGCCTCATTCCGGCTGTTGGACGGGGGCTGCCGCCTGCGGACGCAGTTGCGGAAAAAGGATCACGTCGCGAATGCTCTCTGCGCCCGTCAACATCATCACCAGCCGGTCGATTCCGACGCCCATCCCGCCTGCGGGCGGCATTCCATGTTCGAGCGCGGCCAGAAAATCCTTGTCGAGCGCCTCCGAGTGCCCCCCTGCCTGATGCACTAACCGCTCACGCTGCACGACCGGGTCGTTCAACTCCGAGTATGCCGGCGCGAGTTCCTGTCCGTTCACGATCAACTCGAACACGTCCACCACCGTCGGGTCTTCACGATTCGGTTTGGCGAGCACAACAAGGTCCGACGGCAGACGCGTCACAAACGTCGGATTCAGCAACGTTGGTTCGATGGTCTTCTCGAACACCACATTGGTCACCTCGTAGTCGGGCGCATCCGACGGGAACTCGACACCAAGCTGCGTCGCGCGCGCCTTGCGTTCCCCGGTCGTGATCTTGAACCAGTCTTTGCCGACGCGGTCCTCGACGATCTCGCTGTAGCTCACGCGCCGCCACGGCGGCGTGAGATTGATCTCCTCGCCGTCGTACCGTTTGATGATCAACCTGCCGAGAACATTCTGCGCCACGGTCGTCACCAGACTCTGCACCATCTCCATCATCGTCTCGTAATCGCCGTAGGCTTGATACACCTCGAGCATCGTGAATTCGGGATTATGCCGCCGTGAAATGCCTTCGTTGCGGAAATTGCGGTTCAATTCGTAAACCCGCTCAAGCCCGCCCACCAGTAACCGTTTCAGGTACAGCTCCGGCGCCACCCGCAAAAATAAATCTATACCGAGCGCATCATGGTGCGTCTTGAACGGTTTCGCCGCCGCGCCGCCCGCCATTGGCTGCATCATCGGCGTCTCAACTTCCATAAACCCGCGCCCGTCGAGGAACCGCCGGATTTCGGAAATGACCCGGCTGCGGATGAGGAACGTTTCCCGCACGGTATCGTTGAGGATCAGATCGAGATACCGCTGGCGCACGCGCGTCTCGACGTCCTTGATGCCGTACCATTCTTTCGGCAACGGCCGAATCGCCTTGCTTAACAACGTCACCCGCTCGACCCGCACCGTCAACTCGCCAGCATGCGTCGTGAACAACTTGCCGCTCACGCCAATGATGTCGCCTAGATCAATGAAATGCTTGAATAGATCGAACTGTTCCTCGGCGAGCGCCTTCTTCTGCACGTAAATCTGGATTTTGCCTGTCGCGTCCTTGATGTCGGCGAACATGCTCCCGCCCATGTCGCGGTGGCTCATCAACCGCCCCGCAAGACGCACCTCACGTTCCGTTGTGGGATTCGTCCGCGCCACCGCAACCGACTCGCTGACCTCGAAAAATCCGCCGTACGGATCGATCCCCTTCTCCAACAATTTCGAGCGCTTCTCCAAACGTTGCCTGATCAAGCCGTGACTCGATTCCATAACAATCATAACAATAGCCACTCCGTGGCGCATGGGCAACCCCGAAAATTTATCCCGTAAAACGGGGTTCACCCCGAAACAGTCGGGGCGCGTTCAAGGCGGGCATAGTAGAATGGGCGTCCCGCCCGTTCAGTAGCGCGCCCCGTGAGCCACGTGCCCACGTGGTGCAGACCACACGTGGGACCACGTGGGGCGTTCCGCCCGTTTAGCATTCAAGAGAACGACTGCGACCGGGGAATGTCTCTCACAGAGAACGCAAAGACGCAAAGCTCGCAAAGGGAAGATCGCCACACCGGGGCGAGACTTCCAAAAAAGTCCCGCGAGAAAGGAACGATCGTTCCATTTTCGCGGGACTTTTGTGTCTTTAGCTTTCTGGGCGGGCTACAAACTCAAGAGACAAATAGCTTCACCTTTCCCAACTCACTCAGTCCGATACAATCAACCTTTTCGTGCAGGGCATAGGACGATGTGCCGGGATAAACGACCCAGACCCGCTCCAGTTGAAGGCCAGCCAGCGCGGCATGCAATGACTTGGTCATCTTCGGGGCGTCCTGATATTTGAACTCGAAGCCCCACCGCTTGCCCTTCGCGTGAACCAGCAGATCCAACTCGGCCCCACCGTGTGTCGCCCAGAAGTACACGTTGCGCTCACCCACGCGCGTTATGATTTGCTCCAGAGCGAATCCCTCCCATGACGCGCCAAGTTTCGGGTGTGCCTGCAATTCCGCCGATCCCGAGAGGTTCAGCAACGCGTGCAGAATGCCGGAATCACGCAGGTATATCTTCGGTGACTTCACCACGCGCTTGCCGATGTTTTCAAACCACGGCGGTAAGAGCCGCACCATATATGCGCCAACCAGCGCGTCAAGATACCGCCGCGACGTGTGGTGCGAGACTCCCAACGACGTGCCGATCTCCGTGCCGCTCCAAATCTGCCCGTGATGATGCGCGAGCATTGTCCAAAATCGCCGCATCGTCTCCGGTGGCATCCGAAACCCGAGCAGCGAGAGGTCGCGCTCCAGGAACGTCCGCACGAAATTCTCCCGCCACACCATGCTTGCCGCGTCATTCTTTGCCAAAAACGACGGTGGAAATCCCCCGCGTACCCATAGCTCTTGCTGTTTGTCAGCCCCGACCTCCCACAGGTTGAACCCGCTCATGTCCACGAACTGGAGGCGTCCTGCCAGCGACTCCGAGGCGCCCTTCATTAGATCAGGCGAAGCACTCCCCAACAAAAGAAAGCGCGCCTGTAACGGACGCCGATCCGCCAACACTCGCAACAACGGCAACAACTCCGGTCGCCGCTGAATCTCATCCAACACCACCAAGCCCTTCAAAGGATTGAGAGTCAGCTTCGGATTCTCCAGCCGCGCTTGATCCTCCGGGTCCTCCAAGTCGAAATACGTTGCCTTCTGCTGCTCGGCGATCTCTTTGGCCAGCGTCGTCTTCCCGCACTGGCGCGGGCCGAGCAGTGCCACTACCGGGCTGATTTCCAGAGCTTCGAGAAGCCGTTGTACAAGTTCTAGTCGTGGAACCATGCGTGAAATATGGAACACGCGCGGCCAATTTTCAAGCATATTTTGGCGGGCGGAGGAGAGTCGGCGGAGGCGGGTTCATCCTTCCCGCGTGGCGGCCACGTTGTCCACGTGTGGTTCTGCACCACATGGGCTCACGTGGCGCCTTCAGGCTCCCCTGCCCCACTGCTCACTTGCGTTCGCCAGCGGGAAACTGTAAGTTAACTCAAATGAACATTCCTGTGCTCATTGAGAAGGATGAGATCACCGAACGCTACTCAGCGGTAGTGCCCGGTCTGCCCGGATGTGCGTCTGCAGGTGACACTGAGGCTGAGGCTTTAGAGAACATCAAGGAAGCGATTACCCTCTGGTTCGAGCCGGTAGATCACCCCGAGTCATCCAACGCCAAATTGATCGAATTGACCGTGTAATGGGGCAACGTTTCCCAGTTTGCTCAGCAGGCGACGTTATTAAGGTGTTGCGGCGTTACGGATTCGCCTGCGTGGGACAAAGAGGGAGCCATCAAAAATGGCGGCATACTGACGGCCGACAAGTGATTGTCGCGATGCACGGAAAGAAATCCATACCCATCGGCACACTCAAGAGCATTATTGAGGGCAGTGGAATTCCGGCGGAACAGTTTCGGTGATGGCATCGTTTGCAAAGTAGGATAGGCGTCGCCTCCTCCGCCGAAGGAGCACTGGCTATGGCGGCTGGATCGCCCGTCCAGTAGAATGGGCCGCTCTTCGTGGCCTTCGTGGTGAAAAGAATGTCTCTCACAGAGGTTCAGAGGGCACAGAGGAGAAACCGCCGTCGTGTCCGCCGTAGGGGAAAAGGAATCTCTCACAGAGGTTCAGAGAGCGCAGAGGTTTACCACCGCGTGTAACGCTTGCCACGTTACACGTGGTGGCGGTAAACTCCTTTTTCGAAGTAACTCTTTGCGGCTCTGCGCGTTGCCGCATACGACAGCGGCGTCTCGCGGACTCGGCTTGCGTGAAACATCCTAGTAGGACGAGTCTCGCCGAAGTAGCACTGGTCCGAGAAGGACTCGCGACTCAGCCGATTCTGATCGGCTCCCCGACCAGTGTCGGGGCTGTCGCCCATCACCAGTCACCCGTCACCCGTAGCCAGAGCCGAGTCAGACGAGTCTCGCCGTAGGCCCGGCGAAGGTTTACCACGTTTCACGTGGCGGACTACTGATAGATGTACCGGAAGTATTTCGTGCGGAACGTGCGCTTCGGCAACTTTCCCATCAGCCGCAAAAATGCACAAAAAGCGCAAACGGCGGCGCCGGCTGTTTCTTGTGAATCTTGCGCCTCTTTGCGGCAATCGCAGGGTTCGTGGTTGTTGCCCTGTCCGCTCGAGGATTACGGATTGAGGTAGCGGTAATAGAGCACGCGATATTGATTGTTGGCGCCGCGTTGCACCACGGCTTGAACCTTGGCCTCGCCTACCACATTGGTGCCAATGACCACACCGCCACTCTTTATTTCCTGTAGGGCTTGACCCCACGCCCAAACGGTAAACGTATCCGACCGCGTGGTAATCAGGTCAGCGATGCTGCGGACTCGTTCCTCCTTGTTCTCGTCGTCGCTACCAGCATTGGCTACTTGATCAACCTCGCAGACCTCGCCAATGAAGGCGTATACGTCATTTGTGAAGAAGGCCGGCGTGGACGGCGGCCATGTTGTGGAAGCCCAAACCCAGTCATAGATGTTGTTCGCCGCTGCGACTGAAAAAGTCGCGTTCGTCAGCGCATACAGCGACCTTGATCGATCCGCTGTAGACGACGCGCCATTAAAGTCGTAAATGTGCGCATTGATATTGATGCGGCCGGTGACGGATCCGCTATCGGTTGTGGAGAACAAATCAAGCACGAGCCAGTCAGGAGGGCTTGATTCTCCATTCTGTGGCTGCAAGCGAAGCGTGCGCCACGGATAACCCGTGTGGATATAGCCAAGCTCGCCAACGCTGCTTAACGCCCCTCTCTTGACGTAGTAGTGGCTGGATATGTCGCCGTCTGACTGTATTCCCCCGATTGTCACCACCGCATTGAAAGCACTCGCGTTGTTTGAACCCATACTCCCGACCCCGTTCGTCAGGGCAAACCAGTTGTAACTTACCGGCTTTACACGTGGATCATTCACCTCGCTGATGCGCGCCCGAACGTCTCCGTCAGTAGGTGTAAAAACATTCAACTCAGAGTTGGTTACAACGTCCTCGCCGGTCTTTGGAGCTACCGGAACCTGCGCATAATCTATACGCCCCACGTTTTGTTCACGAAGGATGGCAGTGACCACATTGCTCCCATATGTAATCGTGGTTATGGAGTTGGTGTCATATGTGCCAGTATATAGACTATCATGTCGCGGCGTCGTAGGGAATGGCGTGTAATTGGTGTCGACCGACGATGGCAACGATATAGTGAAAGACGACATCACGACATTGGTGGAGGTAACAAATCCAGTGGTCAAATTCGTGTTCACAAATGTCACCAATGGCATACCCGATACAAAAATCTCCGCATTGCCCGAGTTCGTCCAAGCGGTTGCGTACATGTTCCACAACTCCACCTGAGTATAAACATCCAAGCTGATCGTGCGCTGGCCAGAACTTTCTGTGACGGATAATACATTGGAGTTTAAAATTTCGCTTAGATACGGCGTTTCCTTAAGACCAAGGCACGATGGCGCAGTCGTGCTTTCCCAATCGTCTGCCGAGTCGGTAGGAACGTTGTTTGTAGTGACGAAATCCAGAATATTCGCGGCGATCTGCTGAACGTTATCGTACTTGTCGGCAAACGTTTGCCCAAACCAATTAGTGATGCTTGCGTTCTCAAGCGCATTGGTGATTAAAGAGATCGCGTTGGTCCTGCCTCCATAATTCGTCACACCTGCAATATCCGAGCGATTCAGATTTAGCCGCACGTCACCCCATGGCGTGAGGTTGGTATCCACGCTGTAGGCCGTGAGGTAAAACTTGTTGTCCGTATAGTTGGCAACTGAAACGCCGCTGGCCAGCGGCAAAGACGCGGTCGTGGCAAAACCAGTGCTCGTCGCATAGTTGGCGGCTGCGGTTGAGTCGATTCCCAAAACTGACAGGTCGATATTCGTAGCATTGATGTTGAGCTTGCTGGCTTCATCATCCACCCAGTAGCAGAAACGTCCCACCAAGTTGCCGGTTGTATTAGTGATCGGGAGCCAATTGATCCAGATATCCGCGAGGCCCGAGTCAATGCTCCCGTCGTAGTTGATGTTCGTGGATTGCGGACTTAAGGAAACGAGGTCTCTCGAATAAAGTTGGCCGCCACAGCTAGGCGATGGATTAGCAATCGCTCGGCCGGGTTGGGTCACGTAGAAACTGTTCGTACTGAGGACGGGCGTGTTGGTGCGGAGAATAGCAATGGCTTCGGCTACGCCTGCATCGGCAAACTGGCGGGCGCGAATCGCGTCGTTGAAATTTCGGGATGCCATCATTTCCACGCGCATGCTGACGGCGAACGCCACCACCATGAGCGTCACGATGGCCAATGTGCCAAGCGTCATCACCAAGGCGATGCCGCATTCAGAAAAAGGACAAGGGCGGAAGGCGGAAGGCGGAAGTGAAGATGTGAACCCCCTATGTGATTGGGGCGAACGTGGAGCGTGAAGTTTACCCGCCAACGTCTTTAGGGCGGGGCGAAAGGCGCTTCTGAGGCCGGCCTCTTGACTTAGCCGATTCTGATCGGCTCCCCGACTAGTGTCGGGGCTGACTCCTGACTCCTGACTTCTGGCTTCTGGCTTTTTCATCTGACACCGCCGGGGATGTAAACTATGGTTGAGAAGGGGCGAGAGTGGGCGTTGGCGAACTTATTCGTCGCCGCCGTCGGCAGATTCGTATAGATCCCCGCCGACTTCGCATCCAGCAGAACGAGAAAGATTTGCACGGCCGCTGGTGGCATATTGCTGAAGCCAGTCCAAGTGCTGTTATAGTCGTTCGCAAAAGCCACGCCGAGAGTGTTTGTGTAATATACGAAGCTACAGTTCAGCACGGTTCCGGCGTCGGCGAGGTCGTTGGAGGAACAAGTCGAGCCATCCCAAGAACAAGCGAACCGCGTCAGCGAGAGTTTTTCGGGGTTGAACTCGTAACTAACATCGCAGAGATCAGAAACAGCTCCGTTCGTCCCAATCGCGGTGGTGAAAGAGTTTGTTGTAAGGGTCGCATCGAAGCCAGCAGTGAAATTTGCAGATGCATTTGGGCACGCTTGCGCAAGATCGCGGGCCATCAAGTCGAGGATGGCTCGGCCGGTTTGAAAAGTTTCTGTCTGGCTCTCGGCTGAAGTCCAAGCCCGGCTCGCTTGATTGAATGCCGCGAACAGCATCCCAACCAGCATGATCGTAATCGTCAGCGCCGTCAGCAATTCAAGCAGGGTGAACCCCTCGGAGTAACTCCTCGGGACAAGTCCACCTTCACGACGGTGGACGGGTCCCCCGCTGCTTTCCCTGCCGACATCGTTAAAAAAGCGCGCTTTCATTGGTACTGTGCGACCTCGGTGACAAATGTGTTGCCGGGCAGCGATGACGCTGTCACTCCGCTCGTATGCACCGGCCAAGTCACAACCGCCGTGACGCGATACAATGGTAATCCAGAGACTGAATCCGGCTGTTGGTAGGTCAAATCAATTCTGTAATAAGAATCGGGGCCTACCGCATTTGTTTGACTTCCGGTGATGTCAAAAAGCGCGGTATTAGAGAGCACAGTACTGCCGGTGATGGTGTCCAAGTAGACACTCGACGAGAGCGTGGGCGGGGTGTTCGTGGGGTACGTCATGAACGACGAGCGGACGCTGGCGAAAACGTCCTGCACGATTGTCGCGGCCTGCGTGTTATCTTTCGCGTCGCGGGCGGATTTCAGGCCAACCGGGATCAGGCCGAGGACGGCAACGATCCCCATCGTCACCACCGTAAGCGCAACCATGACTTCGATGAGGGTGAATCCTAATGCGGATCGTTCCTCCTTCGCTGAAGCTACGGCGGACAGGGGATCGCGGATTGTGGATCGCGGATTGAGAATTGCGAATTGCGAAACGGAAAGCGGGGAGCGCGGGGTTTTCGCCGCAAAAAAGCGCAAAACGCACAAAGGCGGTTGCTGCAACACGTTTTTCATCAAGCGTTTCATGGCCGTGTCACCCTGATGCGCCCTACCACGTTGTCAACAGTGACAGTTGTTACATTGACTACCAAACCGCCGCTTCGGGAGGTGAACGTTGGTGTGCCAACATTCATAAAGCCCTCAGTGATCGTGAACGTACCCGCTTGGCTGGCGGCCCCGGTTGGCGTGAACTCGATGTAGGCGAGATTCGTTAACGGCGCGCAATTGAAGTTGTCTTGCAGGTCTTCCAATCTGGCGCTGGCGCAGAGGGGGTTGTTGCCCATGAATACTGCGCCTACAGGAAGGATTTCCCACTTTGAGAGGTAGTTGGTTGTTGCGCCGAGGGCGACCACTGCATAGCTTTGGTACCAAGGGGCAAGGTTGGTGTCACCGGTTGTGCTGGTTTTAGGAAAAACCACGCGAGTCTTGACGCGCTGAGTAATTGCGTACTGGCGGGCTTGGCTCAAGGTGTTGGAGACCTGACGCGTGGCAGCACTTAGGGCGCCGGATTTCATAAGGCTGGTGACCGACGGAATCCCGATCCCCATAATGATGCCGATAATCACGAGAACCGTCACCATCTCGATCAGCGTAAATCCACCTTCGTCCCGCAAGGCGGGACTTCCACCTTCGTCAAGACTTCGGCGGACAGGGCGGCGGACAAGTCCTGATGTGGCAGATCGCTTCATGGCGTTACCAGCTCTTGACGTTGTCCTTGTTAAGCTGCGAGATGCCTGTAGTCGTTCGGTCATATTGACCATCCGGGCCTACCGACCAAATGAGAAACCCATTAGTCACCGTGCTTCCAACAACTACGGCCGAGAAAAATGGATCTTCCAAGTTATTCTGGTAGTTCACATCCAAGCGAAAGTGATACGGCCTCCCCCACGGATCCAAAAAAGAGCCTGAGTCGGGGTTCCCGGTCGTTTTATCGATATCTTTGGTTTTGAATTCAAGAAAGGGGATTTTCCGAGCATTCCGTTGAATAGTGGCGACGGCGGTGCCCAAAGAACTGTATGTGCCTACCGGGAGTGTGTCAATCGCGGGACCGGGCGGGGTCGGAAAAGCAACAGAAACACCACCAACATCGTCCCCGGACAGAAGCGCCACCATGACTTCGTCTACGATGAAATCATTATATGATCCCGACGAATCCACGATGGGCCATTTGCCGTACTCGGTGTAATACGCGCGGAAAGCGGTGGACAACCCAGAGATTGCAGTCTGCGCTTTGGCTGTCTCCGCTTTGAGCATTGCGGTTTTGATGGTGGGAACGAGCAGCCCTGCAAGCACCGCAATAATCGCGATGACGGTTAGCAGTTCGACAAGGGTGAAAGCAGATAGCGAGAGGCGAAGGGCGAAAGGCGAAGAGTGAGGACGACGGTGGACGGAGGCATGCTTGCTAACTGAAGATGTTCTCATTGTATCTCCTGATTATTGTTTCCAATTGGTGATGTCGTCGGCGGTGTCGTTCTGTCCGTCTGGTCCGTAAGACCACAGATCGAATGTAACGCTGTTCGTCGCGGTGGCTGTTCCCATCCCAGCTCGATAGTAGTTATAGGGGCTGCCGAACGGATCCACGATGTAGTAGTTATTCCCGCTGATGCTGTTGGTCATGATCTGATTGGATTTGAATGTCATGTACACTTTTGACCCGGATTGCACGCCGGCTAAGGCAGTGAACAAGTTGGTGGAATTGTTGATCTCGATCAAACCCCATCCAGCCCCAGAGCCAGAGTCTCGTATCGCAGTGCTGGGTGGATAAACCCCATTATCCATCTTGTAGTTTTCCAATGCTGTTTCCATGGCGGCGATTTCTGCTTCGGCGCGCGAGCGGGCCGCTTTGGTAAGCGCATGCTTCGCCCCACCCACGGCGATGCTCGCCAAGACCGTTATGATCATGAGTGCCGCCAAGACTTCCGCAAGGGTGAATGCGCCTATAAGACGTTGGCGGGCAAGTCTTCGCTCTTCAGCCGTCGGTATTCTGCCTTCTGCCTTCATCTTCGCCTCTTTCTCACCATAAAGTGGCACATTGTATTGACATTGTCAATACCTAAGGCAACTTTTAGCCGTATTTTGTGCCCCTTTGTTACTTAGCGCCTTTGCGACCAACCATTTGGACAGGCGAGACGCCTATCCTACTTGCAGCGATTTGTACGCCAAATTTACCCCGAAGTTTACCCCGAAGAATTCGAGGCGCGCCGCAGCGTCAAGTCTTCCGCGTCTTCGCCGCCTGATAGTAGGATGGGCGTCTCGCCCGTCCATCTGTTGCTTTCATAGTAGAACGGGCGTCGCCTACCCTACCAAACTAAACGGGCGGCCCGGTGGGCGCGCCCTACCCATGGCACATTCAACTGAATCGTTCCGGCTTAGACAGGCGGACGTGAGTCCCCGTTGCTCCGTATCTCCGCCGGAGATTCGGAGCTCACGGGGGACGCCTGTCCTACTAAACGGGTAAGCCGCGCCCTACCAACAACGCCCTTTTTGTGGCTAACACTTTGGACAGGCGAGACGCCTATCCTACTATGCCCGGCAAAGCTCCTTGACGCGCGTTGATTGAGGGAGTATTTGTAAGAAGGAGGCTACGATGCGAACTATTGAATTTCCGCACCGCCGTGGCGGTGAAAAAGCCAAGAGTAAAACCTCGCTCTTACACCAATCCTATCGGGGCTTTCCGCTTTCCGCTTTCCGCTTTCCTACCGCCTTCACCATGGTCGAGTTGCTGACCGTCATCGCCATCATTGCCATTCTCGCAGGTCTGTTGTTGCCGGCGCTTAGCGGCGCGAAAGAGAAAGCCAACCGCGTCGCCTGCGCAGCCAATCTTCACCAGATCGGCCTCGCGATCCAGGCGTTCGCGGGCGACAATGACAGCCATACACCTTCGGTGGATGAAAACGGCGGCGCTTCGCCATCTGGTTATACTGGCGGCACGGCCGCTTGGTATACGGCCCTAACCAACGGCTATGCCAGCTCGACGAAAATCTTCCTGTGTCCAAATGACAGACGGAGGGCCGTCACAAACCCAAGCCATATCACGCCGATTTCCTATGCAATAGTTACTGGAAAAGACAATACTACTCCAGACAGCCATTACTGGATTTCAGGCTCGCGTCTTACGTGCCCGCATTTGACGAACAGCGCGGTCGCGATCGTCGGGGAGCTTTATGGTAAGATTCCGAATTCTAGCATCACGGTCGCTCAGAATTTCGAAGACGTAGTCACGGTCCCTTACATCACGTGTCCGTCCTCCTCTGCTAGTACGACATATAACCCGCCCAATGCGATGCATGATAAAAGCCAAGCCTTGGCAGGTAATTACCTCTTTGTTGATGGTCACGTCGAATGGGTGCAGGGGTTGAGCACTGAATGGGAAGAAAGCTCTCGCGAGGATGTTATGTTCCCGCGAATTCCGTCTGCTTGGTCGTCGCCTCCGACCACTGCCCCAATAGCCTGTCCGTAGTTGTCTGAGACGATCCCGCCCTAACGTCGTTGGCGAGTAAACCTCGGCGGCATTCCGTGTTTACGCAAGAATTTCGCCGCAAAAAGGCGCAAGACGCGCAAGAGGTAGAGAATGTTTTGCGGTTTTTGCGCATCTTTGCGGCTAAGATTCTCCTCCTGTGTTGGAATATTGGCCTTTGCTGGGGCACTGGGGATGTTATACTGGCTCGGTAATGGCGAGTTTTGAACAAATTCGGGTCCTTTACCGGCGGCTGGTTCCACTGGTCAAACCGTACCGTATGCGGCTGGCCGGCGCGCTGGTTTTCGGCGTGTTGTTTGGCGCCTCGAATTCCGGGTTTCTACTCATTATCAAAACAGTCTGGAAGAATGCGATTGGCGGAACGGCCGTTACGCTCGATTGGTGGCAACTTATCGGGCTGGCCATGCTGATGCCGGCGGCAATGCTTTTGCGCGGCGTGTTCGACTTCCTAAATACTTATCTGATGAACTGGGTCGGCTTGCGCGCCGTGACGGACTTGCGCGTAAAGGTGTTCACCCATCTCCAGACGTTGTCCCTCGATTTCTACAGCGATTCGCGCTCTGGCGATATCATCTCGCGCGTGACCAATGATGTCGTTTTGATCCAGCGCGCCCTCAGCACCGTTATTGAGGATCTGGTCAAACAACCATTCACGCTTTTGGGGTTGCTCGGGTATTTGTTTTATTTGGATTGGAGGCTGACGCTGGCGGCATTGTTGCTGTTTCCCGTCTGTGTTGCGCCGATCATCACGTTCGGCCGCAAAACCCGCGCGGCAAGCCGCGCGGCGCAGCAAATTCAAGGCTCGCTTGTCAGTGTTCTGCACGAGGCGATTGCCGGATTGCGCGTCGTCAAGGCGTTCAATGCGGAGCAGCGTGAGTCGGAGGATTTTCAAAAGCTCAGTGGCAAGGTGTTCGGCCAGCAGATGCGGGTCGTCCGTGCCAGTGGGTTATTGCGCCCGATCATTGACGTTCTGGCGGCAGTTGGCGTGGCGATGGTGTTTATCTATGCCTACCGCAGACACATGTCGGGCGATCAATTGGTAACGATGGCCATCGCGTTGATCTGGTTGTATGAGCCGGTAAAGAAGCTGAGTCGGGTCCATCTCATCATCCAGGAAGCGCTCAGCGCTTCCGAACGGATATTCGGCGTGCTCGACCGTCAACCTTCGGTCGTGGAGGCGCCAGCGGCGCGCGTGTTGCCGCCGTTCCGCTACGCCATCCGCCTCGAAAACGTCTCGTTCCGTTACCCTGAAAGTTTATCCCGCGGCGATCAGGGCTATCGAGGCGCAGAAAACGCCGATGTCCTGCGCGACATCAATCTTGAAATTCCAGCCGGTTCGGTCATCGCGCTTGTTGGTGGGAGCGGCGCGGGCAAGACAACGTTGATGAGTCTCATTATGCGGTTTTACGACCCGACGGCCGGCGCGATCAAGATTGACGGCGTGGACATTCGCGACGTCACGTTCAAATCATTGCGCGATCAGATCGGGCTGGTCACGCAGGAAACGTTCCTGTTCAACGATACCGTGGCCAACAACATTGCCTACGGCAAGCCCGGCGCGGCCATGGAGGAGATCGTCGCCGCTGCCAAACGCGCTCATGCCAACGAGTTCATCGAGCAGATGCCGCAGCAATACGAGACGTCTGTCGGCGACATTGGCGTGAAGGTTTCCGGCGGCCAGCGCCAACGCATCGCCATAGCGCGCGCCATCCTCCGTAACCCGCCGATCCTTTTGCTCGATGAGGCGACCAGCGCGTTGGACACCGAGAGCGAGCGCGCGGTGCAGGCGGCGCTCGACGAACTGATGTGGGGCGGCGGCCAAAACAACTTGCCCCGACAGGCTGGTCAGGGCCGGCACACGATGCTGGTCATCGCGCACCGGTTGTCCACGGTACAGCACGCCGACCAGATCGTGGTGCTCGATCAGGGTCGCATCGTCGAGCAAGGTACGCACGATGAACTCGTGAAGCGCGGCGGCGCGTACATGCGTCTCCATGAGATGCAATTCAATGCGTGATGCGGCGGAAGCGTTAAAATCGATGAAACCGGAAGAACCGTTAAAAGGCACGATCAGAACCTTTCCCGGTTTTAACGGTTTTGGTGCTGTTCCATGATGGGCTGGCTCCTCAGCGTTCTGGTGAGCGTCCTCGGCGGCGCGTTGCGCTGGCGAATTGAAGACAATTCAAGCGTGCTTGCTCGAACGCCCAATAAACCCGTCATCTTCGCTTTCTGGCACAACCGCCTTTTTCTGATGCCTTACTTGTTCCAGAAATACTGGCAACCGCGCCAGCGACGGACAGCCGCGCTCGTCAGCGCCAGCAAGGACGGCGAGAAACTGGCGCGCGTGCTGGCACGATTCAACCTGATTTGCGTTCGCGGTTCAACCAGCCGCCGCGGCAGGGAAGCGCTGCGCGAACTGGCGCGCGCGGTGGAGAATGGTTACGACGTCGGCATCACGCCCGACGGCCCGCGTGGTCCGCGGTATCGTGTCCAGATCGGCGCGGTAAGCCTGGCCCAGTTGACCGGCGCGACCATCGTTCCGGTGTCGTACGCGCTCTCGCGCAAGATCACGTTGAACAGTTGGGACGCGTTCATGATTCCCTTGCCCTTTGCGCAGTGTTCGGTCCGTCTCGGCGCGCCCATTACCGTCCCGCCCGATGCCGACGACGCGCTCCGCGAAAACAAAAGACTTGAACTGGAGCGGGTTTTGCAGACTCTCTCGGAGTGAACCAAAGCGAAACGAGGAACCCAATAATGAAAAACCCGGGCAAACCATTGGTGGGCGTCGTCATGGGCAGCGATTCCGATTGGCAGACGATGAAGGCTGCCGCCGACGTGTGTGCGGAATTTGGCGTGCCCTGCGAGGTCCGCGTGATGTCGGCTCATCGAACGCCGGACGACGTGGCGAAGTACGCGCGCACCGCCGTCAAACGCGGTCTGCGCGTCCTCGTCGCCGGTGCGGGCGGCGCGGCGCACCTGCCCGGGGTGATCGCGGCGTCCACGATGCTGCCCGTGATCGGCGTGCCAATCGAGGGTAAAGCCTTGAAGGGCCTCGACTCGTTGCTAGCCATTGTGCAAATGCCGTCTGGCGTGCCGGTGGCCACGATGGCGATCAACGGCGCGAAGAACGCCGGGCTGCTGGCCGTGGAGATTCTGGCGTTGGGCAGCCCGGCTCTGAAAGGCCGTTTGGCGAAGTTCAAAATGCGTCTCGCCGTTGAGTCCCGCGCAAAAAACCGCAAGTTGCTGTAGCGGCGGTCTGTGACCGTCGAAACTGTGCGCCCCGGTTCCGGTAATGCTTTAAGTTGTTGTCATTCTGAGCGTGGCGAAGAATCTCTGTTTTTTTGCCCGAAAGACAAAGAGGATCCAACGACGGAGACCCTTCGCCTCGCTCAGGGTGACAAATTGAGAAATGACGGCGGTGCCAAGATACGCCCAATTTCGCCTGCAACTTGCCGCAATGTTTTTTGGGGGTAAATTGAACATGTCAAGGTCAGGACGGTCTAAATCTTGAAGGTCGAGAAAGCGGCGAGAAGGTTGCGATTGCTCGTGAGCATCTCCCGGCGGCGACCCGCTTCTCCTAGCCTCACCAGGCCTCCCCGAGAGGTCGCCGTCTTTGTTCACGGGCAATCGCAGTCTTCTTGGAGGTCAAGGACTTCCAAGACATGGCCGCAAAAAGGCGCAAGTTCATTTGCGGTTTTTGTGCGGTATTGCGGCTAGAATTCCCAGTTGTTCTTGCTCTTAAAGCCCGTCGCGATCCCTGCCGCTTGGGGCCGCGTTGGGTTGAGTATCCGATGGAGATACGGAGTTCACGTGATAGGTCTCGTAGTATCCCATGACCCGCTCGATGTAGCGGCGGACGCCGGGGTAGCTGATGTTGTTAAGAAATTCCGCAGCGGTTGCCGCCCGCCAGCGTTGCGCCGTTCCCGGCCCGGCGTTGTACTCCGCCAGCGCAAACGGCAGAGGATCGTCCACGCCTTGCGCGCGCCAGTACGCCAGCGATCGCGCCAAATACCACGTGCCCACCTCGATGTTCACCCGCGGCGTCCAGAGTGAATCTTCCATGAAACCTTTCCGGCCGGTAATCCGCGCCCATTCCCTGCCGGTCCCCGGCATTATTTGCATCAACCCGACTGCGCCCTTCGGACTGAGGGCGAACGGATTGAAGTTGCTCTCCTGACGCACCACGGCTTTGACTAGGGGCCCGTCCACGCCGTAATTTGGCGCGATCCCGGCAATCAACTGGTCGCAAAGCCGTTCCCGGCACAACCAGCGAACGTACACAAACGCCGCTGAACCGATTACCCCCAGCACGAACGCCAGCGCCAACCAGTTGCCGATGCGCCTGATTTTTCTTGCCCACCGTACTGACATGCCGCGGACTGTATCACGAAATCACAGCGGGAAGAAAGGCAGAGGCGGCGGAGATGCAACTGAGCTTCCTGCCCCGAAAACCAACAGCGCAAAATGTCCCGCGAAAAAGGAACGATCGTTCCATTTTCGCGGGACATTTGAGAATCCTGGTTGCGGCGGTTCCTTGCCAAACCACTCCCACCCTTTTTGCCCCCACTGCCTTCAATGTTGCGTTTCAGAGGAATAGGTGTTCCTTTGAAACGCAACATTCTGCCGCCGTGTTGGAGAGCTGTTTTTTGGCGAAATATGAGACCAAACTATCAGTATGGCAGCGGGGATTTCGCTGTCAGGGCGCGGAGTCCGCGTTTATCTGCGCTTGAACAGGCGGCTTGAATGTCTTGCCGTTCAGGACGACGTTTGTCGCCGTGAG